>Ga0335085_10009428_pt1 | contig 14733 bp, 15 predicted proteins | sample Lox_Sample_45_FD_206712 | JGI IMG/M metagenome (GOLD analysis project Ga0335085, IMG submission 206712) | Soil microbial communities from Loxahatchee National Wildlife Refuge, Florida, United States - Lox_Sample_4.5 | ecosystem: Environmental > Terrestrial > Soil > Wetlands | place: USA... | reverse complement strand
GAACGCTCGTGTTCGGGGGACACACGGCCTGAAACGCTCGACAGGTGGAGAGGACCTGTGCGCATTCCGAACGTATTTATCTTACAAAACCGTCTAAACCCCAGACAGTATCAGGGAAGAGTCGGGGTTACTTTGGTGGCAGAGTTTGGGTTCAGGCTATTCGACGCTGCGATATCTTTCTAACTCACCCAACACCGGGCCTGCGGCCAGTTATCCCCCAAAGAACGCCGCCCTGCGCAACTCTCCTCCGTAACCCGGCAGTACACTCCCTTTCGGTAACCCTTGGTAACCATACAGTTCTCGGTAACCACGCTTACAATGACCATTGTCCACCCGGTCATCCTGTCTCTGGGCAGATTGCCGATGGGATGCTTGACCGTTCGCTGAACATTCCCAGGAAGGAGCGTTCTCCGGCGGCAGCGGAGCCGGAGTCCGCACTCATATGGCGTTTGGTTTTGGCTTCAATAAACAAAAGGTTCTGAGCGCCGCGGAGAAGTTCGTCCAGCAGGGCAAACTGCAGAACGCCATTGCTGAGTACGAAAAAGTCCTCAAGGCCGACCCCAAAGATCTCACTGTCAGCAATACCGTGGGCGATCTCTACGCGCGCCTCGGCGACAACGACAAGGCGATCGAAGCTTTCAAGAGCGTCGGCGACGCCTACGCCGCGCAGGGCTTCACGGTCAAAGCTATCGCCATGTACAAGAAGCTCACCAAGCTCAAGCCCACGCTCGAGAGCGTGCTGCGCCTGGCCGAGCTTTACACCCAACAGGGCCTGTTTAACGATGCCCGCGCCCAATACCTGCAGGTCGCGGAAGAATTCCTGCGTGCCGGCGAACTTGAGCAAGCCGTCCGCATCTTCCAGAAGACTTTAGAGATGGATCCGGAAAACGTCGCCATGCGCATGCGCCTGGCCGAAGTTTACATCCGGCTCAATAAGAAGACCGAGGCCTGGCAGATCTTCGCTTCGGCGGCGGAAAGCCTGCGCGCCCGCGGATCGCTCGGTCCGGCGGAAGAAATCTTGCAGCGCATGCTGACGCTCGATCCCGGCAACAGCTATGCACTGCTGCTGCGCGCTCGCAACTCCTTCGACTCGGGCGATGTGCCCGGCGCCATCCAGAATCTCGAAAAAGTCGCCGATCTCGACTCGCATCCCGATGGGCTGCGCCTGCTGTTGCAAGGTTATTTGCAGACGGGTCGTTATCCCGACGCCGCCACCATCGCTACCAAGCTCTTCACCGTCCACAACGACAGCGCCGCCATGCTGGGTTACGTGGACGCGCTCATGGCCAACGGCAGCTACGAGGAAGCGCTCGCCGTCTATCAGCAGTATGCCGAGCGGTTACTCTCGACCGATTCCGCCAAGGTTCTCGATAGTTTGCACGCCATTATCGGGCATGTGCGCGAGAACACCACCGCGCTTGAGAGCCTGATCGATCTGTTCAACAAGGCCGGCGACACCACCCACATCACCGAAGTCTACGAGCTGCTCGCCCACGCGTATACCCAGCGCGGCGAGCTCGAGAAGGCTCGCGATTATTATCTGAAGCTCACACAACTCGAGCCTCAGAACCAGCTGCACGCCGCCAACTATCAGCAAGTCGTCGCCAAGCTTGGCGGAGCCGCCAGCAGCTCTCGTCTGATCACCGCCGAAGAAGGCGCCGTGCTGGTCGATGAACTTGAAGCCACGGCTCCCTTCATCGATCAGCGCTACGGTGACGAAACTGCTCTTGCCGTCCGCGCCGCGCTCACCGACGCTGAACTGTTCGTCTCGTACAACATGCCGGCCAAGGCGCTCGGTCCCTTGCTTGCCGCGCTGCCCCGGGCCCCGCAGGATCTGCGCCTCAACCAGCGCCTCGCGGCGCTCCATACCCGCGCGGGACGCTTTGCCGAAGCCGCGGTCTGCTGCCGCACCCTGGAAACGATTTATCACGACGCCGGTCATCCCGACGAAGCCACGCGCTATGGGGAACTGGCGGAAAAATATGAGGAGCGCGCCGCCGCCATGCCGGCCCCCGCGGCCGCCGAACCGCTGCCTCCTCTGCCCGATCTCGGCGACTCCGAATTCGCTGTCGAGGTGGAAACCGAGACCCCGGCCCCCGCGGCCGTCGAAGAACTGCCCGCCGTGCCCGAACCACCCGCGGCGAAGCCCGCTGTCTTCTTCCACGCTGCGCCGGCATCCCCCAAGGCTTCCGAGCCCGCCGAGTTTGAAGTGACCTCTGCTCCTGCCCACGAAGAGATTGATCTCTCCTCCGAGTGGGATGGTTCAGCCGCCGAGGAAACCCCGGCACCCGCCGCCGAAGGGGAGATTGCTCCGGCCGAACTGGTCCCGGCGCACCAGGTCGTCGAACATGACAACGCCGAGGACATAAAAGAGACCGTCGAGGAAATTCGCTTCTACCTGCAGCACACCATGGTCGACCAGGCGCGCGATGCCATGGCCAAGCTGCAGAAGCTGACCAAGGACCCGGCCACCCTCTCCACGCTGCGACAGGAAATCGAAGCGGCGGCACAATCCACCGCTCCGGCCGAACCGGAAGTGGTCGAAGAGGAAGTGGCGGTGGAGGAGCCCACGCCGGCTCCTGCTCCCGCTCACCAACCAGAGCCTGAGCCCGAAGCGGCGCCGGAACCCGAACCTGTGGCCGCCGCGCCCGAGCCGCCTCCCAGCGTCCTCGACGACTTCGTCAACGATCTGGAATCTTTTCTTGGCGACGGCTTTTCACCTGAAACCACGGTTCAGCCCGCGCCACACGTTCCGCAGCCCCAGCCCGAACCTGAGCACGCGGCTGCCGCGTTCGCGCAAGCCACTGCGGAACCCGCACACGCCCTTGGGGAATTCGTTGCGGACCTCGAAGCTTCGCTCGGCGACAGCTTCCTGCCCGAGGCCCCGGTTCCGCAAGTTGAGCCCGCCCCGCAACCCGCGGCGAAGGCACGGCCCGCGCCGAAGCCGGCTCCTGCACCCAGACCGGCACCCGTGGCAGCGCCCAGCTTTGCGGCTGCTCCGGCCGCCGCTGCCGCTGCTCCCGCGCTCGAGCCCACGCCCACGACTGCGCCAACCTTCACCTATCAGCCCAGCAAGATTCGCCCTCTGGGCACTCCGGCTGCGGCTCCCGCGGCGGCCAGCGCAACATTTGACGCGGCTGCCGGCGTTGATCTCGCCGACATGTTCGGTGAGCTGAAGCATGAACTCGAAGAAGACACCACCACCACTAGCGCCGACGAGGATCCTGAAACGCACTACAACCTCGGCGTCGCCTTCCGCGAGATGGGGCTGCTCGACGAGGCCATCGGCGAACTGCAGAAAGTCTGCCAGACCGTCGATCGCGGACATCCCTTCCCGCAGATCATGCAGACCTATACCTGGCTGGCACAGTGCTTCCTCGACAAAGGCGTACCCGAAGCCGCCATCCGCTGGTATGAACAAGCATTAAAACTGCCTGATCTCGATCAGGAAACCGCGATGGCCCTGCACTACGAACTCGGTTCTTCCTATGAAACCGCCGGCAACAAGGCCTCGGCGCTGCATCATTTCATGGAAGTCTACGGCAGCAACATCGATTATCGTGATGTCGCCGAGCGCATTAAGGCCCTGAAGTCGTAGAATGTCTCGATGGGTCTTCTCTTACCAGGGGCGTGTCGGAGGATAGTTCTGCAACTCGCCGCTCGCATCGAAATCAGGAGGGCGGCGTGACCGCGGATCCCAACACTCCCTTGCGCGGCGTGCCTCCCGCTACTTTGCGGACCAACGTTCCCCCGGCCACCCTCGAAATCCGGCAAGCCCAGCCCGAACTGGACGATCCCGAATATACCGGACTCTCCCTCTGGCTGCACCGCCTCACAGTTTTGTTGTTCGTCTTCCTCTGCGCCAGCATGGGTGTCTTGCTGGTCATCATGCCGTGGCGCCCCGAATGGACCGATAACCGCCTGCTGCTGGCTTATCCTTCGCTGCGCGACATGGTTTCCAGCGGCTTCGTGCGCGGCCTCTGCACCGGCTTGGGAATCCTGGATATCTGGATCGGGTTCTGGGAGGCGGTTCACTACCACGAAGGGAAACGCTCCTGAGTAACCTGCCGCCGGCCGGTGGTGGTTTCCTTCTACCTCCAAATTGACGATACTGAATGTGCAATCTCTGTTAGGACGCAATCATCATGAGTGACAACAAGGCGAAATCGGCAAGCCTGGCTTATCAGAACGAACCTTTTCTGAACAGTCCCGACGGCCGCATTCTACGCATTCTTTCCGAGTACATTGAACCGCTCTCGCGCTTCCGTCGCGAACAGATTCAGGACACGGTGGTGTTTTTCGGGTCGGCGCGCTTTCACAACCGCGAGAGCGCGCAAACTACACTCACCCGGCTGGAGGATCCGGCAAACCCGCTTTCCTCCAACGAACTCGCAGCGGAACGCAAGCGCGCCCTTGCCGCGGTCGACATGGCACGATATTACGAAGACGCGCGTCGCATGGCAAAGCTGCTGACCGAGTGGTCCATCCAGATTCCCGCCAAGCGCCACCGCTTCGTGGTCACCACCGGCGGCGGGCCCGGCATCATGGAGGCTGCCAATCTCGGCGCCCAGGAAGGGGGAGGCAAAACCGTCGGCCTCAACATCAACCTGCCCTTCGAACAGTCTCCCAATCCCTACATCACCCCCTCGCTGAACTTTGAGTTTCACTACTTCTTCATGCGCAAGTTCTGGTTCGCCTACCTTGCCAAAGCCCTGGTGATCTTCCCCGGCGGCTTCGGCACCATGGACGAACTCTTCGAAATTCTTACCCTCGCGCAAACCGAAAAACTCGCCAAGAAAATTCTGGTGGTCATCTACGGCAGCGAGTATTGGAACAAGGTCATCAATTTTCAGGCGATGGCCGAAGCCGGGGTGATTTCGCCCGAGGATGTGGAACTGTTCCGCATCGTCGACTCCCCCGAGGAAGGCTTTGAGTTCTTGCGCGACGGCCTGACCAAGTATCACCTGGGAGCTCAGCCCAAACGCGCCGGGGCTGAAAGCGTCGTGCCCGAAATCGCGAAAACGAATCCCTAAGCCTGCCGGGCGCGCTCAGCGCCGGGAAACCGTCCGGAGACGACTCCGAGAGCCGTAGGCACTGAGTTACCAGTCGCGGAGCGATAATATTCAACATCTTGCTCCTCTACTACATCACCGACCGCTCGCAATTCGCCGGAAGCGAAGTGGCGCGCCACCGGCAACTCATCGACAAAATGAACGAAGCTGCGGGCTGCGGCATCGATTTCATTCAGCTGCGCGAAAAAGATCTGACTACCCGCGAGTTGGAAACTCTCGCGCGCGAAGCCATCCACCAACTGGGAACTGAGCACCAGGACCGGAGAACCAGGTTGCTCATCAACTCCCGCACTGACATTGCTCTGGCCGTGAACGCCCACGGAGTTCATCTCCGCTCCCACGATATATCTCCCATGGCGGTGCGCTCGATCTGGCGTAGCGCAGGCGCCCCCGCCCGCGCGACCATCGCCCTCTCATGTCATTCCGACAGAGACGTCGCCGCGGCTGCGGAACAAGCGGCCGACTTCTGCGTTTTCGCTCCGGTGTTTGAAAAAAAAGGTGCAACTCCCGCCGGCCTTGACGCTCTTCGCCGTGCCTGCCAACACGAGATTCCCGTGCTCGCCCTTGGCGGCGTAACTCTCGAAAATGCCCGCTCGTGTCTCGATGCCGGCGCCGCTGGCATCGCCGCCATTCGCCTTTTCCAGGAGAACGACCTGTCCGATCTCGTCCCTCGCTTGCGGAGCCTGGCCCGCCGCTAACTGCGTTATGCTGGTCGAGCATGTCCTCGCGAACCGAGATCGTTGCTCCTGCGCTCGCCCTGATTCCCGAGGGCTGGTTCTTGATGGGCTCCGGCGCCGGACAGGACAATGAACGCCCCATTCATCGCGTCTGGATCGACGCCTTTCGCCTGGCCACCACGCAGGTGACCAACGCCGAGTTCGACCGCTTCCTGACCGCGACCGGCGGCACCCCGCCGACTTTCCGCCGCGATCCTAACTTCTCCCATCCTGATCAGCCGGTGGTTGCGGTCTCGTGGTTCGAGGCGGCGCAATACTGCGAATGGCTCCGCGCTGTCACCGGAGATGGCTATCGCCTCCCCACCGAAGCCGAGTGGGAGCGGGCCGCGCGCGGAGGCGTGGAGGGTAAGTTGTTCCCGTGGGGAGACGCCCCGCCCGAATCGTTACCTGACTACGCGATGCGCTGGAAAACCGGGCCCGAACCCGTAGCGCGCTATGCGCCCAATGCCTTCGGCCTCTACGACATCAGCGAAAACGTCCACGAGTGGTGCAGCGACTGGTATCAGGCGGACTATTATGCCCTCTCGCCCAACCGCAATCCGCGCGGCCCGGAGGGCGGTGAGCGCCGTTCCTCCCGCGGAGGCTCGTGGCGTCATCACGTCAAGGTCACCCGCTGCGCCGCGCGCTCCAGCATTCCTCCGCAATTTCAGTACGCCGATTACGGATTTCGCGTGGCCTGCGGCCTGCCCTGAGCGGGCATTACAATCGAAGGCATATGTTCACCAACGATCTGCTCTCCGGGAAGCGCGCACTCATCACCGGCGGAGGCACGGGCCTCGGCAAGGGCATGGCGCGCCGCTTTCTCGGCCTCGGCGCCACCGTTTACATTTGCGGACGCCGCGAAGACGTGCTGAAACAGGTGATCGAGGAATCGGGTGGGGCCATTCATGCCCGCCCGTGCGACGTGCGCGACGCCCAGGCGGTGGAAGAAATGATCGAGGTGATCTGGAAAGACGGACCGCTCGACATCCTCGTCAACAACGCTGCCGGAAACTTTCTGGCGCGCACCGAGGAACTCTCGCCCCGCGCCTTCGAATCCGTCATCGGCATCGTTCTTCTCGGCACGATTCATGTCACCACCGCCTGCGGGCGGCGCTGGCTCGCCGCTTCCCATCCCGCCAGCGTGCTCAACATCAGCGCCACCTACGCGCCCAGCGGATCAGCCTACGTGGTCCCCTCTGCGGTTTCGAAGGCCGGCGTCAACGCCCTGACGCGCAGCCTGGCCGTCGAATGGGGGAATCGCGGTATTCGCATGAATGGCATTGCCCCCGGCCCCATCCCCACCGAAGGTGCGTTCTCGCGCCTGCTTCCGCGTCCTGAGCTTGAGAAGTTCGCCCGCGAACGGAATCCCCTCCGCCGCTTTGGAACCGTGGAAGAATTGGCCGACCTCGCTGCATTTCTGGTCAGCGATCGCGCCGGCTACATCAACGGGGAGATCATTACCATGGATGGCGGCGAGTGGTTGCAGGGCGCCGGAGAATTCACCGCCCTGGGACGTCTGCTCAACGAGGAAGAATGGCAAGCCATGAAGCCGCGCAAGCGGCAGAGCTAGGCTACCGGCAGCAGTTCAGTGATCGGCTCGGCTGGGCATGACCACCCACTTGAGCAGCATGTTGACGATGCTCAGCACGATGCCGCCCCAGAACGCGACGGCAAAACTGGCCACGTGGAATCCCGGAACGATCGCAGCCGCCAGTTCGATCATCAGGGCGTTGACTACAAACCAGAAGATCCCCAGCGTGATCAGCGTCAGCGGGAAGGTCACGATTTTCAGAAACAGGCCGAGCGTGGCGTTGATGAATCCGATAAGGACGGCGGCGATGAGCGCGGCTGTGGGCCCGTCCACGTGGAAACCTGGCACCAGACGTGACACGATCCATAGGGCCAGCGCACTCAGTACCCAATGCAGCAGCATTCTCGGCATCGAAGCTCCTTGCCTGACGTACTATAAAGCAGCGTGGCCCATAAAACCAATGCCGTTCGCCTGCTCGACCGCCTGGGCATCGCTTACGAACTGCGCGAGTATGAGGTCGATCCCGACGATCTCGCGGCCGAAACCGTAGCGGCAAAGATCGGCCTTCCCGCCGAGCAGGTCTTCAAGACCCTGGTCGCACACGGCGACCGCAACGGCATCTGCATGGCCGTGATCCCGGGAGATACTGAGCTTGACCTGAAAGCCCTGGCCGCGGCCTCGGGCAACCGCAAGATCCAGTTGGTCGCGGTCAAGGATCTACTGGCCTTGACCGGCTACATCCGCGGAGGAGTTACGGCGCTGGCTGCCAAGAAAGACTACCCCGTCTACGCCGACGAGACCATCGAACTCTTCGATGTAATCTCCGTTTCCGCAGGCATGCGGGGCATGCAGATCCTGCTCAGGCCCGCCGACTATCTCAAGGCGACCAATGCCACTGTGGCTCCTCTCGCCCACCCAAAATAACCATGAAAATGTGGCGCGGGCGCCCCGCCCGCGTCTCGCCAGAAGGAAGAATCCCCAGGACGACGAACCCAAACCACGAGCAAAGGGTTTACAAGATGTATGTACCATGGTACTTTTGTACCATGACACGACAACCCATCCTCGTCGAGCGCGTCCAGACCGGCGTCCGCATCGAGAAAAATCTGCTCAAGGTCCTCAAAGCTGTCGCCGAACTGAAAGACCTGAGCCTCGGAGACCTGCTCGAGGGCATCGTGCTCCACGCCTTCGAAGGCAAAGCTCCCTTCAGCAAAGACACTCTGCGCCAGATCGAGCAATTCCGCAAGATTTACGGACTAATCCTTACTGCCACCGACAGCCATCACCTCCAGGAGAAATCATGATCAGCGGACTGTTGTTTCTCGCCGCCTTAGCCGCTCTGCCGCAAGCTTCTCTCGCGCACGCCCGCACCGAGTTCCATTTCACGGTCGATCTTGATTATGTGCACGCCGCCCCTTTGTTCGGCGCCTGGGAGGAACAGAAGTGGGCGCCCGAATTCAAACCTGAGTTCTTGTATCCCATGCCTCCCAAAGATCAGGAAGGCGCGGTCTTTCGTGTGCAGAAAGGCGAACACTCCAGCCTGTGGGTGAATACCCTTTTTGATCTGCCCGGAGGCCGCGTACAGTACGTCTACGTTCTTGCCGATCGGTTGGTCACCCGCATTGATATCCACCTCAGCAAGAACGGTGATCACAAGACCGATGTCGCCGTCATCTACGAGCGCACCGCGCTCATTTCTGAAGCCAACCAGCACGTGCAGCGGCTCGCTGAGGACGACGCCCGCAGCGGCGACGCCTGGCGCGATGCCATCAATGCCTGCGCCGCGCGTATGAAAGCCGGCCACTGAATCGGTACAATCTTGGTCGTGGATCTCCAGCTAAACGAAGTTGAAGTCCGCGTCCTTGGGGCGCTGGTCGAGAAAGACATCACCACGCCTGATTACTATCCCCTTTCGCTCAACGCCCTGGTCAATGCCTGCAACCAGAAGAACAATCGCGAACCCGTCATGTCGCTCGATGAGCAGGGGGTGCGCGACGCGCTGGCGGGCCTGCAGCAGCGCAACCTCGCCGGGCCGGCCAGCGGCGCCGACAGCCGCGTCACCAAATACGAGCATCGCTTGCAGGAGGCCTTCAACTTCACCCGCGGGGAAACCGCCATCGTCTGCGTGCTCTTGCTGCGCGGCCCGCAAACCCCGGGCGAATTGCGCGGACGCACCGAGCGCATGTACCGCTTCGAGACCCTCGACGATGTGCAGTCCACCCTGCAGCGCCTGATCGAACGCGAACCGCCGCTGGCGAAAATTCTTCCGCGTCAGCCGGGAACCAAGGAAGCCCGCTATGTGCACCTGTTTTCCGGGGACGTTCCCGAAGCAACCACGGAACATGTAGCGCGGACATTCCTGTCCGCGCCCCGGCCCGACCTTCAATCCGAGGCCAGCAAAAATGACAATCGGCTGGCTCAGCTCGAAAATGAAGTCCGCGAACTCCACAAGGAAATTGCCGATCTCCAGCAGCAGTTCTCCGCCTTCCGCCGCCAGTTCGAATGACAGTCTGCCGCGGACATTCCTTTCAACGCTCCATCTTGATGGGGTAGCGCGGCATATTCCAGTCCGCGTTCGACTCAAAACCCGCGCACGACGTCATCCCGACATTGAGCGAAGCGAAGAGGGAGGGATCTTGCGCGGAGCGAACAAGCTCCTTCTCGGACTTCCACGGAAGACAACCCATCACGGCCTCAGTCGCGAAGCGACGCCATTCGTTAGCCCCGTGCGTGAGCGCGCGGTAGGCAGAGATATGAATACGCGAGTCCGCTTCAGCGGACGGCTCTGCCAACAACCCAACCGTCTCTCCCCACCCACACAGTGTCTCCCCTGACACGCCCGCTAACGCTATAACTGTATAGATATCAATTACTTACGGTACGGCCTTCGCCATGCTTTTTCTCCTCCCGACTGGAGACACCAGCACCGGAGGCCACCATGGCACAGTTCACGCAACTCAATCTCGGATCCAATGCCCCTCGCGATCCTCGCAAGCAATCGGTCAGCAACTCGTCGTCGAAAGGTTTTTCCAAGCCCCTCACCGCCATCGCCAGCGGTGTGCTGATGGCGGCAGTGTTTCTCGGAGTTCTTCTGCTCGGCACCAACGGCTGTTCGAAGTCCGACAGAGTCGCGGTCGTCGCTCCGCCAGTTCAGAGCACTCTTCCATCGACCGTGCCCGCCGCCTTACCTGCGCCAACGACTGTCGCCGTGGTCAAACCTACTAAGAAGAAAAAACACGCCAAGCCGCATATGCTGGCCACTTACTCCGACGCTACCTACGGAGTATCTTTCCGCTATCCCGACACTTACTTGCTGAAGACAGGCGATGAGCCGGAAAAAGATCTCGCCGGCCTCGGCCCAGTGCAGATGAACTTCGTGCAACCCGGGGGCGCTACCCTGGCAGCAGTGGAACTGCCGAAGAAAGCTTTCCCCGGCGCCGACATCAGCTCCGCCTTCTTCAGCGTCAGCGTGAATCCCAATCTTTCGGAGGCCGAGTGCACCCAGTTCGCCTCGACTGACGCCAGCGGCCCCGGCGACGACGGCAATCCTGATTCCAAGATGAAAGTCGGTTCGCTTGAGTTCAACCAGATCGAGGAGACTTTGCGTGACTTCGACTCCCGTTACTACCACATCTACCAGAACGGCACCTGCTACGAGTTCGGCCTCGGACTAGCCAATGCTGTCGACGGCGACAAGCGTCAGCTTACCCAAGCGGAATACGACAAGGTATTCGACAAACTGGAAAAGATTTTCGATACCGTGAAGATCGAGCCGGGAGTGGTTTCGGAAACTCCGACGCCCTCGAAGGAAACAACGCCGGTTCAAGCGGCCGATGCGGGAAAGAACTAGATCGCAATAAAGCTGTCGGGGCCACGCCGTCACAGGCGTGGCCTCTTCGTCGTCACACTACAACTTCGGTACTCCCATCTCATCCGCGAGGTTCGCCAGCGGCCCTTGCAGGTCGGCGAGCCCTTTCTCCATCCGTCCCGCCACATTCGCCAGCTCTTTCGGATCAATGGCCGAGCGTTTCATCTGTTCATCCAGATTCTTACTCTCTTTGGCAATTTCGCCTTCCACCTTGTTGAGTTTCTTCAGGTGCTCCTTCAAGAGCACCAGTTGTGGTTTGGTCATGCGCTTCACAAACAGGCGCTCCGCATTCAGCAGGCTGTCCACGTTGTCCTTCAGCACCGAGGCCGGCTGATAAAGGCCCGTGCCATCACTGGCGTTCGCTTTCTCCTGCAACGCGTGCGCTTGCTGGCGTGCTTCCTCGCTGCTCTTCTGCAACGCATGCAGATCGTCAATCTGGTCGGGTGCGGCCTGCAGCGCCATCGCGCGTTTGAAATCCTGAATGCTGGTATCGTTGGAGGGTCTTTGCGGACCGCCCCCACCCCCACCGCCGCCCTGCGCCCACACGCTCGGCGCCGCCAGCAGGATCACCGCCGTCATCCACCACGCCATTCGACTCACGGTCATTCTCCTTGTTCCCCGGGCATAACCAATGGTCACAAACATCGCATGCGCATTGTATCGCGCGCCACGCAAGCGCGCGAAAAGAGGTTACACTAATTGGATTCTACCGAACTTCAGGAGGAAATCTTTATGGCCGACGCCACGCTCAGTGGTGCCGAGTTCAAAAAACAATTGCGCGCGGGCACCCCGAAATTGGGACTGTTCCTCAACTCTCACAGCCCGACCGCCGCCGAACAACTTGCTTTCAGCGGATACGACTGGCTTCTCGTCGACACCCAGCATGGCCCCATGAACTACGAGAAACTCTCGGCCATGCTCAGCGGCATCTCCAACGGCGGCGCCAAGTCCCTCGTGCGCGTCGGCGGATACGATGATCGCCCCGGCATTCAACAGGCGCTTGATCTCGGCGCCGACGGCGTACTCGTTCCCTACATCAACACCGCCGAAGAGGCGCGCCAGGCGATCAGTTGCACCAAGTATCCCCGCGTCGGCACCCGCTCCGTCTACTTTCCCCAGCGCAGCATGAACCGCGCCGGACTCCTCGGCTACGCCGGCAATTTTAATAACGAAGGCATCGTGGCGCTGCAGGTGGAGACCGCTTCCTGCATCGAAAACATCGCCGAGATCGCCGCCGTCCCCGGCGTCGATATCCTCTTTCTCGGACAAAACGACCTCTGCATGTCGATGGGCCTTTACGAAAAGTACGAGTTCCCGCACATGTACACTTCTCCCGAACTCGGCGCTGCCACGCAGAAGCTTATCGATCATGCCCGCAAGAACCATGTAATTCTCGGCCTGTTCTTGTTCGGCACGGCTCGCGTGGGAGAGTTTCTCGAGAAGGGATTTACGTTCATCAGCGTAGGCAACGACCTGCATCACATCCTCACCCAGGCCGATGCGTACGTGAAAGACGTGGAAGCTACGTCCAGAAAACTGGGCAAGACCTGGACGCGGCGTCCTTCCGCTCTGCTGACATAAATCGTGACAGTGTGGCGCGGGATGCAACTCCCGCGTCACACCACGCTTTTCTTCCGCACCAGTTCTTCCACGTCATCAATCTTGTCGACAATCAGGTTCAGCTTGCGCGACAGTCCCTGGATCTCCACCTCCGACCGCCGGTTCACCTGGTAATCCAGCTCGCTGCGCAGCCGGTCTTTGGTGTCTTGCCGGTTCTGGCTCATCATGATCACCGGCGCCTGAATCGCCGCCAGCAGCGACAAAAACAGGTTCAGCAGGATGAACGGATACGGGTCCCACGCCTTCCCTCTCAGCCCCACCTGGATCAATGTATAAACCGCAATCGCAATCGAAAACGCAATGATGAACGTCCACGATCCGCCGAAGCCCGCAACGCGATCGGCTACCCGCTCGCCGACCGTCGCCTCCTGTTCGATGATCTCGTTGGGATTGCGGCTGGCGCGCACCCGCACCAGCTGCTGCGCGGCGTGAAACTGCCGCCCCAGCACCGCCAGCATGTCCATGCCCGCATGCGGCTTGCGCTGCAGCAGGATCGCGATGTCGTTGCGGTCCACCTCGATGCACGTCGTTTGCTCCAGCGAAGTCGCATCCGTCTGGTGCGGCGTGCCATCCAGCATTGAAGCAAATCCGAAAAATTGGCCGTAGGCCGGCTCGTCTACGACGACTTCCTGCTGGTCTTCATCCACGGTGGTGACGCGCACCCTCCCTGAGACCATGACGTAAGCGCGGCCGCTCAGGTCGCCCATCTTGTAAATGCGCTGCCGCGGCACGAACTCTTTCAGTTCAACCTGCGCCGCCAGGATCGCGGTCTCGTCATCGTCCAGCAAAGAAAACAGCGGAACTCGTTTCAGAATCTCGGGGCTGCACGCCATCCCATCACCTCGCAGGAAAAGGGTTCGTCCTGGTGCTCAGAGAGGATGGCACGAGGAGCGAGGGGCTGGCAAAGGGGGCGGCACAGAGGGGCAGGTCCGCAAAAGCGCGAAATGTTCCTTTAGGAACACATCGTCAGCACGGATGCAGGCAGACGATAGTGTCATGACATGTAAACTATTGAAACTAGGGAGACAGTTGGACTTGGACGCCTCGGTCAAGCTATTGCACCCTGAATCTCCAGAAGGAAAAGCCGTAGCGGTTTGCTGCAGGATCTACGACGGGACTGACCACGGCCAGCGTGCCGTCGTTCAAAAACAGCGGCTGGAGGTACTCGCCCGCGCTGGAGCGCACGAGTAGGTGATCCGGCATGTCGCTTCTCGCCCAGCTCGCAGTCTGGAGTGGGGCGGACATCAGGACGGTCGGCTCTCCCTCACCGAGGGAGAGGCGCACCACACAGGCATGCCAACGCAATGACTCTCCCGCACCCGAGAACCACGTCGCGGCCAGTTCTCCCGGAGCCCGAACGGCAATTTCGGGATAGTACGAAAGCGCGTCGGGATCGGCTATCTTATCGGTTTTCCATGTGGCGCCGCGGTCAGCCGAGCGGGCCAGCCATATCCCCTTGAATTCAGTCCACAGTGAATAAAGATCTCCGCGCGAGTCCCATGCCAGGGGCTCGACCCAACGCGGCGTTGTGCCCGGAGTATCCATCGGCGCCCAATCACGCTGGCCGGGCGCGGGGTGTTCTTGCCAGGTGTTTCCGCCATCACTGCTGACCGCGATCAGATCGAGGCCTTCGGTGTACTTGTTACCTGATGCCGAACTCGGTGTCAGGCGTACCGCGACTTCCCCCTTGGGCCCGACGGCCAAGGCACTCGAACCAGCATCGGGATGGACGATCTGCGGATCGCTCCACGTCAGGCCGCGATCGTGCGTGGAGGTATGGTATACGCCGCTGCCGTCATTCCAAATTACGTGCGCAGTGCCGTCGGGCGCCACCGCCACCCACGGGCGGTCATCATAGCGCTGCCGGGCCAGCATCTTCCATCGCCAGGGCTGGCCACTATCGGTTCCGATACCGATCACAAT
>Ga0335085_10009427_pt1 | contig 14733 bp, 15 predicted proteins | sample Lox_Sample_45_FD_206712 | JGI IMG/M metagenome (GOLD analysis project Ga0335085, IMG submission 206712) | Soil microbial communities from Loxahatchee National Wildlife Refuge, Florida, United States - Lox_Sample_4.5 | ecosystem: Environmental > Terrestrial > Soil > Wetlands | place: USA... | reverse complement strand
CCGGCCAGCTCGAATTCGTCGACGTCGAGCTCGGCCGCTGCCAACGCCGCGTCGACGGCCGCGTCCACCGCCGGGTCGACACCCGGAGGGCGCAGTCGGCCGAGCAGCGCACCCGGCGCGGCGACCGGCGCGAAGCCCGGCTCGAGCAGGTCCATGCCGGTCACGACCCCGGCCACGTCGGCCGCCATCGGGCCGACGGTGTCGAGGCTCTGCGACAGCGGCCAGACGCCCGCGAGCGGGATCCGCCCGAAGGTGGTCTTCAGCCCGACGGTGCCGCAGCAGGCCGAGGGGATGCGGACCGAGCCGCCGGTGTCGCTGCCTACTCCCGCGGGCGCGAGCCCGGCCGCGACCGCGACGCCGGTGCCGCTGGAGGAGCCGCCGGGGACGCGATGAACCTTGCCATCCCAGGGATTGCGCGGCGCGCCCATCAGCGGGTTGGTGCCCCAGGCGCCGAAGGCGAATTCGACCATGTGCGTCTTGCCCAGCGGAATCATGCCGGCGGCGAGCAGGCGCTCGACCGTGGCCGAGGTGACGTCGGCGCGGCGATTCGCCCACATGCGCGAGCCGATGGTGCCGACGCGGCCGGCGATGTCGCACAGATCCTTGAGGCAGATCGGCAGTCCGTGCAGCGGACCCAGCGGCAGTCCCGCGGCGCGCGCGCGGTCGGCGCCATCGGCGAGCGCCCGCGCCTCGTCAGCGTACACCTCGACGTAGGCGTGCAGGCTCGCATCGAGGCGCGCGGTGCGCGCGAGGTGCGCGTCGACGAGGTCGCGGCTGGAGCATGCGCCCTGGCGCAGCAATGCCGCCTGCTCGGACAGCGTCAGATTGGTGAGATCCATGATCCTCCTTTGCGCGAGCGCGCGCCGCGGCTGGCGCGGATTTTAGCAGTTACACTTCCGGGAGTCGCACCAGGACCGCGGCCATGCAACCGGACCCCCGGAGGAGAACCCGATGATCAAACGCAAGCAGCGCATCGCGATGCGCGACCTCAGCACGCTCAGCGGCGAAGAGGCCGATACCGCGGCGAAGAACCGCATCGGCGGGCGCGACCTCAATATCTTCCGCGTGATGATGAACCACCCCAACCTGACGCGGCGCTGGACCGTGTTCGCCGGGCACGTGCTGCAGAAGCAGACCGTGCCGGTGCGCGAGCGCGAGCTCTTGATCCTGCGCATCGGCTGGCTCAATCAGTCCGAATACGAATGGGCGCAGCACGTCGAGATCGCCAAGCGCGCCGGCATCGGCGCCGCCGAGATCGAGCGCGTCAAGCAGGGCCCCGGCGCCGGCTGGAATGCGCACGAGGCCGCGCTGCTGCAGGCGGCCGACGACCTGTTCGAGAACTCGGTCGTGTCCGACGCGACCTGGACGACGCTGGCATCGACGTACTCGACCGAGCAGATGATGGACGTGGTGTTTACGATCGGCCAGTACAATCTGGTGAGCTGGGCGCTGAACAGCTTCGGCGTGCCGCTCGACGATTTCCTGCCGGGCGCCGGTAGCGCAGCGGCGCCAGACGGGGCCTGAGCCGCGTTCGTTCCGATCAACCGCGATACGCCCAGGCCGGGAAACACCGCAAAATCCGCTTACGCGGCGCCGAGCCGTTTCGCACCGAGGAACCGCCATGTACCAGCTCTATTATTACCCAGGCAATGCCAATCTCGCGCCGCATATCCTGCTCGAGGAAATCGGCGCGGACTACGAGCTGGTGCTGGTCGACCGCAACAGGAACGAACACAAGAGCCCGGCCTACCTCAAGCTCAACCCGACCGGCCGCATCCCGGTGCTGGTCGACGGGGCTCTGGTGCTCTACGAGACGGCGGCGATCTGCCTGCATCTGGCCGACCGCCATCCCGAGGCGGGGCTGGCGCCAGCGCTCGGCAGCGCCGAGCGCGCCGAGTTCTACAAGTGGCTCATCTACCTGACCAACACGGTGCAGGCCGAGCTCATCGTTTACTTCTATCCCGAGCGCCTGGCCGACGACGCCGCGGCGGCGGCCCAGGTCAAGGCGCATGCCGAGCGCCGCACCGGCGAGATGCTCGACCTGATCGAGGCGGCGCTGGCCGCCGGCGCGGGTCCGTTCCTGCTCGGCGCGCAGTACCGCGCCGTCGATGCGTATCTGCTGATGCTGTGCCGCTGGACGCGCGGCATGCACCATCCGGCGCGCGCGCGGCCGCATCTGGGCCGCTTTCTCGACAGGGTGATGGCGCGCCCGGCGACGCAGCGCGCCTTCGCCGGCGAGGGCATCGCCGCGCCTTACTATTGAACGGCCGCGGCGAAAGGCCGGTCAGGACTTCGCCGCCAGCCCGCCGTCGACGGTGATATAGATGCCCGTGGTGTAGGAGGAACGGTCCGATGCCGCGAATGCCACGGTCCAGGCGATTTCCTCCGCGGTCGCCGGCCGATCGAAGCCCATGCCCTTGAACAGCTCCTGGTAGCGGCCGGCGTCGCCGAGCTTGGTCGCCGCCATCTGCCTATAGAGCGACAGCAGCCGGTCGGTCGCCACCGGCCCCGGGCTCACGCCGACGACGCGGATGCCGTCCGCGGGCGCGACGCCGCCGAGCGTGCGCGTGAACGCCATGAGGCCGGCGTTGGCGGTGCTGCCGGCGATATAGGCGGCGTTGAGCTTCTCGCCGGCATTGCCGAGCACGTTGACGATGACGCCGCGTCTCCGCTCCTTCATGCCCGCGTACACCGCGCGCGTGAGGTTGATGTAGCCGAACACCTTCAGGTCCCAGGAGCGGCGCCAGGTGTCCTCGTCCACCTTCTGCAGATCGCCGCCGGGAATCGCGCCGGCGTTGTTGACCAGGATATCGAGGTCGCCTACGGCAGCCGCGAGCTCCTCGGCCACGCCGCGCTGCGACAGGTCGGCGGCCGTCCATTGCACGTCGGCGCCGCACTTGGCCTTGATGCCAGCGGCCGCGGCCGCGAGCGCCGCGGCATCGCGCGAGGCGATGGTCACCGCGCAGCCTTCCTCGGCGAGCACCTGGGCGCACGCCCTGCCTATGCCCTTCGAGCCGCCGGTCACGAGCGCGCGCTTGCCCTTCAGATTCAGATCCATGAAATTCCCCCCGGTTTGCGGCGCATGGCGCGCCCGCGCACCGGCACTTTACCTCGGCTTGCGGCGGGAGGGGCGAGTCCGGCCCCGAAGGCCTCGATCCCTCTCGAGGGGAAAGTTCCTTTGGCGGACGCGCGAAGCCCTTGCATTTTCGGTAGCCAAAGGCGGCAAATCGCGTCAGACTACTGCCGAATCCAACCGCGCAACGACTGGAGGCTGCTATGGGTGGTCATGCTCAAATGCTGAAGATACGGCGGACGAAACAGCGCAACAAGAAGATTACCGCTGCGGCGGCCAAGCTGCAGAAGAAGCAGGGCAAAGCCGCCGCCAAGCACAAGGCGGGCACCTAGCGCTCGAGCCGGTCCTCTGGAAAGTCCCGCCTCTCCCGGCGCTTCGCGCAGCGCCTATTTCTCCACCGCCGGCTCACGCACGGCGAATGCGACCAGCGCCGCCAGCGCGAGCATCGCGCCGCCCACGGTGACAAAGCCGGCTTTGAGGGAGAACGTTCCGAACAGCGCCGCTGCCATCGGGCCGACCATGAACGCGAGGGCTTGCGCGGCGCTGGCGATGCCGAAGGCGGTGCCGCGCCGGTCGCGGCTGACGTTGAGCGCGATCATGGTGTTGGTCGCCGGCATCATCGAGGCGTTGAGGAACGAGGCGAGGGTGAAGGCGAGCACGAACAGCCACACCGTATGGCTCGCCGCGAGCGCGAGGTGTCCGAACGCGGTGAGCACGCAGGTGACGGCGAGGAGGCCGCGCAGGCGCCAGCGCCGGAAGAACGGCATTGACAGGACCCATACGCCCAGGGCACTGGCGACGCCGCCGAGCGCGAACGCGAGGCCGGTGGCCTCGGTGACGCTCGCCGCGGCGATGTCCTTCAGCGCGATCGGCGTCGCGAGCGAGCGAAACGTGGTCAGCGCAAACAGCGAAAAGTAGAGCAGGATCGCGAGCGCGAACTGCAGCGTCGGCTTGAACGGCGGCAGCTCGATCGCGGCACCGCTGGCATCGCGCTCCTTCTTGCGCAGTGCGTCGGCGGGCACGAGGAACACCACCGCGGTCGCGACCGCCGCGATCAGCAGGCCCGAGGTGAAGATCGCGCCGCGATAGCCGAACGCGAGCGCCATGCTGGCGCCGACCGCCGGGCCGATCGCGCTGCCCAGGTACTGCGCGCCGGAGACGGCGTTGAGCGCGTCCCTGACCTTGGCGTCGGGCACGCTCACGCTCATCAGCGCCACCGCCGCGGGCACGAAGCCCGAGAGCAGGCCCTGCAGTCCGAGCGCGATGCCGACCTGCCACGGCGCGTTGATGATGGCGAGCACGAACGAGGTCAGCGCGGCAAAATAGACCGCGCGCACGAACATCCTCTTGCGCCCGAGCCGGTCCGACACCAGCCCCCAGAGCGGCCCGCCGATGAGCCGGCCCACGCCCTGCGCGCTCGCGCCGACCGCTACCCAGAACAGCGCCGCGGCGTCGTCCTTGGCGCCGACTTGCAGCATGTACAGGGGCAGAAACGGAAACCACACGTTCATCAGCAGCGACGTGCTGCCGGTGGCGCTCGCGATGGTGATGATCGCGCGCCGGTGCAGGGCGCTCGCGGGGTCGCGCGTGGCGTGCTTCATCGTGCTCGGAGCGCAGGCCTTAACGCAGGTGCGCGAATAGCGCCTTCAGTCCCGGCAACGCGGTCTCCACGGCGCGCTCGCCCGCCTCGATCGCCTCTTTGGCGCGGTGAAAGTCGAGCAGGCCGAGGTGCGCCAGGCGCGGCGCCACGATCGCATCGGGCGGATCGCCCGCCATGCGGCTGCGCGTGACGCGCACCTGCATGATGCTGAGGCTGGTGGCCACGACCTCGAGTATCGAGGGCAGCCTGGTCTCGTCCTCGTCGCGCGCGTGGCGCAACTTGCCCAGGCGCTCCTGCACCTTGCGCCGCCATTCGCCCACGCCGGCGGCGGGCTCTCCGGTTTCGAGCTCCTCGCGCAGGCGGCGGCCGAGGACGTCGGAACTGAGGTCCACCGCGATCACGAGGTCTGCGCCCATCGCGCGCGCGAGCGATACCGGCACCGGGTTGACCAGGGCGCCGTCCACCAGCATGCGTCCCTCGTGCAGCGCCGGCGCGAACAGCGCGGGCAGCGCGATGGAAGCGCGCACCGCCGCCGTGGTCGAGCCCTGGCGCAGCCACACTTCAGCGCCGCTGTCGAGATCGGTGGCCACCGCGCCGAAGGGCAGCGGCAGCTCCTCGATCGGCCGGTCGATGAAATTGCGGCGGAAGAATTCCATCAGGCGCTCGCCCTTGATCATGCCGCCGCTCATGCGCACGTCGAGCAGCGCGAGCACGTTCTTCACGCCGAGGCCGAGCAGCCATTGCTCGAAACTCTCGAGCTCGCCCGCGACATAGGCCGCGCCGACCAGCGCGCCGATGGAGGTGCCGCAGACCAGGTCGGGGCGGATGCCGGCGCGCTCGAGCGCGCGGATCACGCCCACATGCGCCCAGCCGCGCGCCGAGCCGCTGCCGAGCGCAAGGCCGATGCGCGGCTTGCGCCGGGTGCTCATGCGCGACCGCGCCGCGCGGCGCTTGTGGGAGGGCCGCCCCCGGGCCGATCGATCGGGGCAATTGCCGGATACGGTCGGGGCGGGAGCGCCCCTCCTGCAAGTTGATCAACCCTGGCCATATGGCCGCGTCGCGGTCATGCGCACGCTGATGCCGATGTGCGCGGCGGCGTCGATCAGGCGGTCGAGGGTGAAGACGTCCTCGCCTTGCCGCAGCCGGCTCATCTGGCCGGCGGAGAGGCCGAGCTGCTCGGCCGCCTCGACGTCCAGGAGCTTCAGCTCGGCGACGCGGGCGAGGATGCGCTTGCGCAGCTGCGCGCGCAGCGCGGCGCTGGGGGTGGTCTTGGCCATGGTCGAGGCCTCCTAAGTTGCTTGCCAATTTTAGCATGTTTATCCAGCGCAAACGCAGACGCGCTCTGCGTTTCGCAAAATAAATGTTGAAGAATGTCGGGCGCGGTGCGGTAGTTGCGGCGGTGTCCGCCAATCCGGTGGCGGATGCGATTCGCTGCTGCTGCACTGCTGGCCGTTTGCCCGTAAGATGATTGCCGATGCCAACTGAACGCATGCACTGGCCGTCTTTGCTTTCCCACCACCGCCTGGGCGGCGCGCCCGCGTCGGGCGCGGGGCCGCGCTCGGAATTCCAGCGCGACTTCGACCGCATCGTGTTTTCCTCGGCATTCCGCCGCCTGCAGGACAAGACGCAGGTGTTCCCGCTGGCAAAAAACGATTATGTGCGCACGCGTCTCACGCACAGCCTCGAGGTGGCCTCGGTCGGGCGCTCGCTCGGCGTGCTCGCGGGCGATCACGTGCTGCGCACGCACCCGGAGGTCGCAGCGGGCGGCTACGGCGTTGTCGATTTCGGCGCCATCGTCGCGGCGGCCTGCCTCGCGCATGACATCGGCAATCCGCCTTTCGGGCATGCCGGGGAGGCGGCGATCCAGTCCTGGTTCGCGCATTCCGCGCTCGGCCGCGCGGTGCTCGCACGCCTCGCGCCGGAGGAGCGCGCCGATTTCGAGCGCTTCGAAGGCAACGCGCAGACGTTCCGGATCCTCGCCCGCCTGGGTATGCCCGACAACGCCGGCGGCATGCAGCTCACCTGCGCCACGCTCGCGGCGGTGGCGAAGTATCCGCGCGCGGCGCACCTGCCGTCCGCCGCGCCGGCGGGCATTTCCGGCAAGAAGCACAATTTCTTTCACGCCGATCGCGAGCGCTTTGCCGCGCTTGCCGAAGCGACCGGCCTCTTGCCCCGCGCCGCGGGCGCGCTGTGGTGGTGCCGCCATCCGCTCGCGTTCATGGTGGAGGCGGCCGACGACATCAGCTACTGCGTCATCGACGTCGAAGACGCGTTTCGTGCGGGCGAGCTCGGCTACGCCGAAATCGAGCCGCTGTACCGCGGCGTCGTCACCGACGCGGCGGCGTGGCGGAAGGCGGGCGCGATTTCGACCGACGAGAAGCGCGTGGAATATTTGCGCGCCCGCACCATCGACGCGCTGGTGACCGAGGCGGCCGCGGTTTTCGCCGCGCGCGAGGAGGCCATGCTCGATGGGGCCTTCGACGAGGAGCTCATCTCGCTGATTCCGCATGCCGCCGCGCTCGAGGCGTTTCGCGCGCTTGCGCGCGACCGCGTCTATCACTCCGCGGTGGTCTTGAACCTGCAGAGCCCGGGCGCGGCGATCCTGGGCGAGCTGCTCGAGGCGTTCATCGGCGCGGTCGAGTCCGCCGCGGGCGGCGCGGCACCGCCTGCCGGGCGCGCGCTGCTCGAGCTGCTGCCGGGGCAGTTCCTCTCTGCCGGCGGCAGTCGCGCGGGCGGAACGTATGAGCGTGTGCTCGCGATCACCGACTTCGTCTCCGGCATGACCGACTCGTACGCGGTGGCGGTCGCGGCGAAGGTGAGGGCCTTGCGCCAGGCAGCGCGGGCATAGCGCCGGCCGCGCTCCGCGCCCGGTCTGCGTCGCCGGTGGAGGACGGGCGCGGGCCCCGGCTCATCCGCAACGCCTGCAGTTCACGCCGCAAATCCGGCAGTCCGTCGCATTGGCGTTGAAGGCGCACGGCACCGGCGCGAAACTGCCCCCCGGTAGCAAGCGGGCGCGCACGTCGCCCGGTCAATGGGAAGGAGCGCTGGCCATGCATGAACGCGTCGAAACCATACTGTTTTCCGCCATTGCCGTCCTGCTCGCGGCCATGACCCTGGGCGGGCTGTCCGACCTGGCGTTCCAGGATGCCCGGGCGGTCACGGTCGAGCGCGCGACGATGCTCGCGCGCAACGCGACGTGCACCGCCACTGCGGCGGCCGCGGCGGGCGCGAGCGCGAAGCGCGGTTAGCCGCGCAGGCGGACACACTGCGCTATTGCGCTCTGCTATGCTAGCCGACACCGTGTCCCGGAAACCCGCCGCAAAATGAATTTGGCAGCGGGCCGGTATAAGGGAGCATGAGGGGGCGCGCCCCTCGTGTCGCGACAGATTCTGAGGAACCGCCTGGCCATGAGCCGAATTTTCGCCGGCATCACCTGGCGCCGCGTCATCATCACGTTCCTGGTCAATACGGCCGTGGTGGCGATCGTCAAGTACCTGATGGGCGTCATGAATGCGTTCGGCGACCTGCTCGTTTCCGGGCAGGTCGTCGGATATTCCATCATGTTCGCCGTGACCGCGGCCGGCAACCTGAAGCTGCGCTGGGTGCCGCGGCCGGTCGCGCAATTGATCGCCGTCGTGCTGGCCTCGTTCCTCGGCACGGTGCTGGTCGTGCTGGTGAAGGGCCGCAACCTGTTCGAGACCTTTGCCGAGTGGGAAGGGATTTCGCGGTTCTCGACGACGGCGACGCTGGGCGTGGTGTTCGGCGGCCTCATCACGGCGTTCTTCATATTCCGCGAGCGCGACGCGCAGGCCAAGGCGGCCACGGCGAAGGCCGAGGCCGAGCGCGCGCGCCTCGCGCGGCGCGTGGCCGAGGCGCAGCTCGCGCTGCTGCAGGCGCAGGTCGAGCCGCATTTCCTGTTCAACACGCTCGCCAACGTGCGCTACCTCGTCGAGCACGAGCCGGCGAACGCCATGCGCATGCTCGACCATTTGATCGAATATCTGAAGGCGGCGCTGCCGCAGTTGCGCGAGGGCGCATCGACGCTCGGGCGCGAGGTCGAGTTCGTGCGCGCCTATCTCAACATCCAGCAGATCCGCATGGGCGAGCGCCTGCGCTTCGGGTTCGAGGTGCCCGAGGCGCTGCGCGAGCGCGCGTTTCCGCCGGCGATGGCGATCACGCTCGTGGAAAACGCGATCCGCCACGGGCTCGAGCCCTGCTGCGACTGCGTCGACGTGGGCGTGAGCGCGGCGATCGAGGACGGGCAGCTGCGCTTCACCGTGGCCGACACCGGCGTCGGCATGAAAGAGGAGAGCGGCCGCGGCATCGGGCTGATCAACCTGCGCACGCGGCTCGTGGAAATGTTCGGCGATGCCGGCAGGCTGCTGATCGAGAACAACCTGCCCCGCGGGGTCAGGGCAACCATCGCCATCCCCGACCCCGGGGCTGCGCATTGATGCGGGCGCTCGTCGCCGACGACGAACCGTTGCTGCGGGCCGATCTCAAAGCCCGGCTCGGCCGGCTCTGGCCCGGGCTCGCCGTCTGCGCCGAGGCCGCCGACGGCAATGCCGCGCTCGCTGCGTTCGAGAGCGAGCGTCCGGACATCGCCTTCCTCGACATCCGCATGCCCGGCCGCTCGGGCCTGGAAGTGGCCGAGGCGATCGCCGGGCGCTGCCACATCGTGTTCGTCACAGCCTACGACAAGCACGCGGTGGAAGCCTTCGAGCGCGGCGCGCACGACTACCTGGTCAAGCCGGTGACCGACGCGCGCTTCGAAGCGATGGTCGCGCGGCTGAAGGAACGCACCGCGGGTCCGCCGCAGCCGCTCGATGCGCTGCTGCGCGAGCTTGCCGCGCGCCTGCCGGCGCGGCGCGAGTACCTGCGCTGGATCAAGGCTTCGCACGGCAACGCACTCAAGCTGATTGCGATCGAGCAGGTGCTGTTCTTCGATGCGGACGAAAAGTACACCCGCGTCGCGACTGGCGAGGGGGAATCGCTGATCCGCAAGCCGATCCGCGAACTCATCGACGAACTCGACCCGGAACAGTTCTGGCAAATCCACCGCTCCACCATCATCAACGTGCGCGCCATCGCCGGCGTGACGCGCGACGGCGTCGGCCGCGTGCGCGTGCAGGTAAAGGGCGCGCCCGACAGCCTCGAAGTCAGCCGCAGCTTCGCGCACCTGTTCCGGCAGATGTAGCGCCGCGCGCCGATTGCTGCGTTGCACCGTGGCGCGCTTGTGCAAGGCACGCGCGAATGCGCCGGATGCGCTCGAATCAGGACGGGTCGGGCACGAAGCCGCCGTTCGGGAAAGGCTGAGGCAGGCGCGCATAGCGCGGGATCACGCCTTGGGCGATCAGGTTGGAGCGGCTGTCGTAGTAGATCGTGATGACTTCGCTCGGCGCGCTCGTCGCGCGGCGGAAATCGGTGTGCTGCGTCGGCGCGTACATGCGCTCGCCGTGGCCGGTGCCGAGTTTTTCCTCGGCCATCTGGCGCCGGGCGCGATTTTCCGCGCTCGCCTGCGCCGCGGGCGCAGGTGCCGCGGCTGCGGCGGCGGAATCGCCGCGGGGCGGGCCCTCGGCGGCATCGCGCGACGATAACCGGCCGGCGGCTTCGGCTTTCGACATGTCGGGTGCATACAGCGTCGCGCGCGGCGGCTCGACATACTCGCGATAGACGGCGACCCCGATCACGCCGACATTGCCGGGACGGCCGGTGCGCGCGGCGTAGGAATCGGGCAGCGCGGTGAAATAGAAGGCGGCGACGTCGCTCATGTTCTTGCGCCAGCCCGCGATCTCGGCGCGCTCCCATGCGTCGAGCACGTAGCCGGATTGGCCGGCGGCGGCGGTCTGGCCGGTGATCGCATTGACGCCGTCCACCGACAGCACCGCGAGCAGCCGGCCGGCGCTGCGGTTGCGCAGTTCGACCGCGTAGCGTTCGCCCGCGCGGCCTTCGACGTACAGGCGGCCGTCGTGGCGATAGACCTGCAGGCGTTCGCCCGTGCTGCGGTTGATGACGCTGACGTCGGCGAGCGCGCCGGCGTCGGCGATGGAGGCGCAGCCGGTGAGCAGCGCGGCGGCGAGGACGGAAAGCAGTTTGCGCATGTCGATCTCCCAAGGGTTGAAGGGCCGTGCCCCTGCAAACGCCGGCGAGCGCAAAACGGGGTTAAACCGTGGGCTGGGCTGCAGTCCTGGTTGTCCGCAGCCTGCGCGCCTGGCATACAATGCCGGCGCATTCCCGCCACTTTCAACCGGAGTTCCCATGACAGAAGCCGCTGCCGCCGACGCGAATTCGCCCACCGCCACCGCCGCCGACGAAAAGAAACGCATGCGCGAACGGGTGGAGAAGCTGAACAGCCTGCCCGCATGCGCGAGCAAAGGCAGCGTGAAGCTGGTGCGCGGCGCGCTGCGCTACAGCGCCAGCGCCGGCTTCCTGCCCATCGTCGCGGGCATGTCGGATACGCACAAGGGCGAGCCGGACGCCGCGCTGTTCCTCACCAGCTACACGCTCGACGGCGTCGACACGCCGGCGCAGAAGGCGGCGCGGCCCATCCTGTTCGCGTTCAACGGCGGGCCGGGCTCGTCCTCGATCTGGCTGCACCTCGGAGCGCTCGGGCCCAAGCGCGTGCACATCAACGACGACGGCAGCATGCCGGCGCCGCCGTATGCGGTGCAGGACAATCCGCACACCTGGCTGGAGCATTTCGACCTGGTGTTCATCGACCCGCCGCACACCGGCTACTCGCTCACTGCGAGCGAGCAGGCGAAGAAGAAAATGCTGGGCGTGGACGGCGACGTGGACGCGCTCGCCGAATGCGTACGTCTGCACCTGACGCGCACGCAGCGCTGGAGTTCGCCCGTGTACCTCGCCGGCGAGAGCTACGGCACCACGCGCGGCGCCGCGCTCGCCGAAAAGCTGCAGTCGCTGGGCGTCTCGCTCGCCGGGCTGATCCTGGTGTCCTGCGCCATGGACCTGCAGACGCTGGTGTTCGAGGGCAGGAACGATCTGCCCTATGCGCTGTTCCTGCCCGGGTTCGCCTGCGTCGCGCAATACCACGGCAAGCTCAAGGGCAGCGCCGGCAAGTCGGCCGCCGCCGCGCGCGCCGCGGCCGAAGCGTTCGTGCGCGAGGAATACCTGCAGGCGCTGCACCAGGGCGCGCGGCTTGCGGCCAAGGACAAGGCGCGCCTGGCCAAGCGCATGGCGGAACTCACCGGACTCTCCGCCGCGTTCATCGAAGACCACAACCTGCGCGTGCGCGACGAGGATTTCTTCTTCGAACTGCTGCGCGCCGAAGGCCGCCAGGTCGGCCGCCTCGAAGCGCGCGTCACCGGGCCGATGGCGGCGCGCAAATCGCGGCTATGGGAATTCGATCCCGGCAGCGAGGCGCTGATGGGGCCCTACACCATGGCGGCGAACGCCTACCTCGCCGGCGTGCTCGGCGTGCGCACCGACCAGCGCTACGACGTGCTGGCGATGGACGTCAACAAGGCGTGGAACTGGCTGCAGGGCGAGAGCAAGGGCAACAGTTTCGCCAGCACCAGCGACGCGCTCGCGCGCGCGATGCGGCGCAACCCGCATCTGCGCGTGCTGGTGGCGAGCGGCCACTACGACCTGGGGACGCCCTATTGCGCCTCGGACTATTCGCTGGCGCAGCTCGACCTGCCGCCCGACGTGCTCAAGCGCGTCACGCACCACTACTACGATGCCGGCCACATGATGTACACGCGCGGCGCCGACCTGAAGAAGTTGAAGGGCGATCTGGCGCAGTGGCTGAACGCCTGAGACTGCGATCACAGCGACCGGCGCGCTCGGCCGGGTGTGTCCTTTTCCCGCGGGACCGGAGCGGATGCGCTGAATCGGCACCCGGGCGGGCGCCGGGCATTCATTTCGACATGAGGCTCTCGGGCAGCGCATAAGCCGGATAGGCCTTGCGAAATTCCGCCAGCTGCTCCGCCGCCTCCTTCTCGCGGCCTTCGCGCCTGAGGCGGATGATCTCATCCAGCCAGATTTGCGCGGAACGCGGCGCCGCCTGTTGGCGCAGCGGGGCGAGCCGGCCTGCGGCGGCGGGCGCCGGCGCTCCTGCTGCACCGAGCGCCGCATCGCGCGCGACATTCGCTTCGGCCGCCGCTTTCGGCGCGGCGCGCTCGAGCGCGGCTTCGCGGTTCTCTGCGGGGAAGGCCTGCGCGGCCGGCGCATCGAGCCGCAGCGCGGGTTCGGCGCGGTGCATGCCGGGGGCTGGTGCCGGCATCGCGGGCGGTGGCGCCGTCGCAGCAGGTGCCTGCGCCGCAGGCGCGCCCACCGGCGCTTGCTGTTTCACGCCCTGCGCGGGGGCCGCGCCATCCGCTGCCCTGGCTTTCGCGGTTTCCGCGGCAGGCGGCGCAATCTGTGGCTGCGGCGCTGCCGCGCGCGCGGCGGTCTCTTCCGTGGTCGCGGGTTGCTCGCGCTCGACCAGCAGCGCGATTGCGACGCCGAGCGCGAGCGTGGCCACCGCGCTCGCCGGCGCCATCCAGCGCATCCACGCCGAGCGCCTGCGCCGCGGCTTCGCCTCGGCCTGCTTGCGCGCGGCGGCGAGGATCGCGGCATCGAGCGCCGCCGAGGGCTCATCGCGCGACGCCTCGCGATACGCTCGGGAAAGTTTCGGATCGATTTCGCTCACCGCCATGGCTCCAGTTTGCTGCGCAGCTTGGCCGTAGCGTAGCGCAAGCGGCTCTTGATGGTTTCGCGGCCGACTCCGGCTACGGCGGCGATCTCCTCCAGCGTCAGCCCGCCTTCCTCGGCGAGCAGGAAGGCCTCGCGCTGCACTTCGGGCAGCTCGTTCAAGGCGGCGAGCAGCGCCGCGCCCAGTTGCTTCTGCTCGGCGCGATGTTCCGGCCCCGCGCCTTGCGGCGCCGGCGGGTCGAACGCCGCGTCTTCGCCGCCCTCGTCCGTATCGATCGGATCCACGGGCTCGCGCCCGGTCTTGCGCCAATGATCGATCAGGCGATTGTGGGCGATCCGAAACAGCCACGTGCTGAATTTCGCGGTCGGTTCGTAGCTCGCGGCGGCGCCGATCACGCGCATGAATGCGTCCTGATAAAGCTCGTCCGCCTGCCCGGCGTGGCCGCACTGGCGCAGGAAGTAGCGGTACAGCGGCCCGCGCCAGCGCCCATAGAGCGCTTCGAACGCGGCGGCGTCGCCGTCGCGGTAGGCGAGCATCAAGCCTTCGTCGGTGCGGAGGTCCTGCTCCAAGTCTGTAACGATCAGGCGATGGAAACGGGGTTGAGGCGCGGCGCGCTGCCGCTGCTTGCATGACGGTTCCGGGCAAGCTTAGCACCAAGCGCACGTCGGGATGTGGACCCTGCGCCGGGAGCGCGGATTGACTGCGGCCGCCGGAGGCGTGGATACTCCTTCCATTGCCGACAACGCCTTCCTGCGCGCGGCCAGACAGGCTGCCCGCGGCGAGGCGCCGCAGAACCGGATCCATCGCATGCGCACCGACACCCTGGCCGCCCCCGCCCCGCCCGCGCCGCCGCGCAGCCGGCGCACGCTTGCGGCCTGCGCCGGCGCGCACGTGCTGCACGATGGGTTCTCCGACATGCTGTACGTCCTGTTCCCGGTGTGGCAGGCGGCGTTCGGGCTGTCGTTCGCGCAGGTCGGCCTGCTCAAGACCCTGTATTCGGGTTCGATGGCGGCGCTGCAGGTGCCGGCGAGCCTGCTCGCCGAGCGCGTCGGCGAGCGCGTTCTGCTCGCCCTCGGCACCGTGGCCGCAGCCGCCGCATTCATCGTGGCAGGTTCGACCGCGGGATTTCCCGGCCTCGCGCTGTGCCTGGTGGCGGGCGGGGCGGGCGCGAGCGTGCAGCATCCGCTTGGCGCGGCGCTCACTGCGCGCGCGTTCGAGGGCGCGCAGCAGCGCGCCGCCCTGGGCACCTATAATTTCTCCGGCGACATCGGCAAGGTGCTGCTGCCAGCGCTGTGCGCGGCGCTGCTGGCGCTGTTCGACTGGCACGCGGTAACGGTGCTGATGGGCGCGCTCGGCCTTGCCGCCGCGATCGCGATCTGGTTCGCAGTGCCGCGCGCGCTGCCG
>Ga0335085_10009425_pt1 | contig 14734 bp, 10 predicted proteins | sample Lox_Sample_45_FD_206712 | JGI IMG/M metagenome (GOLD analysis project Ga0335085, IMG submission 206712) | Soil microbial communities from Loxahatchee National Wildlife Refuge, Florida, United States - Lox_Sample_4.5 | ecosystem: Environmental > Terrestrial > Soil > Wetlands | place: USA... | reverse complement strand
AATCTACGCCTCGCCTTTCCGGACTGGACGGACAAAGAACGCAAACGCGCCGTTCGCCTCATGATCCAGCAGATCGGTTGGATGGCCGGTGAATTTTCTCAATTTCCAAAATACACACGCGCCAATATCGAGCGCATCGTCGCTCTTGACGGCCACGAGAATTTTGACGCCGCCCGGCGCCGTGGCAAAGGCGTGCTCTTTCTCACCGGGCACATGAGCGCATGGGAACTCGCCCCATTTGCGCAAGCTCTTTACGGCAATCCATTGCACTTCCTCGTCCGGCCGATTGCCAACGCGAAAGTCGACGCGCTCATCAATCGCTACCGCTGCCTGTCTGGCAATCAGCCGATCGAAAAAAATCGGTCGGCGCGGGCCGTTCTCCGCGTACTTTTGGAAGGCGGCACCGTCGGCGTTCTTTCCGACCACAATACGTCGCTCGAAGAAGGCGTCTTCGTCGATTTCTTCGGCATTCCGGCCTCAACCACATCCGGCCTCGCGCGCCTCGCCCTGCGAACCGACGCGGCCGTCCTCCCGGGCTTCCTTTCGTGGGATCGCGAGTGCCGCAAATACAGGTTGCGCTTCGAACCGGCAGTCCAGCTCTCGCGCACCTCTGACGAAGAAGTCGATGTTCGCGAAAACACGCAGCGTTTCACGCGCGTAATAGAAGACTACGTGCGTGCGCATCCCGATCAATGGCTTTGGGTTCACAAGCGTTGGAAAACGCGTCCGCCGGGCGAGCAGCCGATCTATTCGTTCTGACTGACTGCGACAAGAGTCGGTCGTGCGGTTCGCTCCTTGGCTGATTCATTTCGATTCGAACGAGGTGAGGAATGACACGCAGAGCCGCTGAGCTTGCCCAATATCTCGGGTTGGAATTGCAAGGCGATCCGAATGCGCCGCTCTCCGGCGCTGCGAATCCCGAAGATGCCGGCCCCGAAGACCTGATCTATGCCGATTCCGCTCGCCAATTCAAACGCGCCGAAAGCTCGCGCGCCGTTTGCGTCCTCGCGCAACCGAACGCCGTTTCCTCTCGCAAGACCGTGCTCAAGACCGCAAATCCAAAACTCGCATTTGCAAAAGCCGCAGCGTGGCTAACGCCGTCGGATTGGCCAAGCGCGTCGATTCACCCCACCGCTGTTGTTGCGGAGAGTGCAAGAGTGGCGGTGGGCGCCGCAATTGGAGCGTACGTCGTCATAGAAGACGATGTCGTTGTCGGCGAAGAGACGTGGATTGAGCCGTTCTGTTTCGTCGGGAAGGGAAGCCGCATCGGCGCTAGGTGCCGCCTGCATCCGCATGTGACACTCTATGCTCATTCTGCATTGGGCAATCGCGTCGAACTTCATAGCGGCGTGGTGATTGGCAGCGACGGCTTCGGTTACGTCTTCGGCGAAGGCCGTCAATGGAAGTTCCCACAAATCGGTAAAATCATCGTAGATGACGACGTGGAAGTCGGCTCTAACACCACAATTGATCGCGGTTCGCTTGGCTTAACGCACATAAAATCGGACACAAAGATCGACAATCTCGTCCAGGTAGGACACAACGTTGAGATCGGCGAACACTCGATCCTGGTCTCGCAGGTCGGCATCTCCGGTAGCACGAAATTGGGAAAAGGAGTCGTCGTTGCGGGCCAAGCGGGCTTTGGCGACCACGCTATTGTCGAAGACAACGCTGTGATTGGCGGCCAGGCTGGCATTTTGCCGGGGAAGGTCATTCGCAGCGGCCAAATCGTGTGGGGCACGCCCGCCCGTCCGCTTAAAAGGTTTAAAGAGCAGCACGCCTGGTTCGCCCGTCTGCCGGAATTGGCCCGGCGTCTCGAGGCTCTGGAGCGCGTCGCCGAAAAGGCGACAGAAGATGCTGAAAAATAAAGAATTCTGTTCCCGATGGGTGCGAATACGGCCTGCTAAGGGTATTTTTTGATTGACCCTCCCCGAAGTACCGAAGATAATGACTTTAGCGTAAGTTACTGGACTGTTTGGGATTGAGCTCAACCTCGGTCCAAAATTTCCTTGGCTTAGGGAGCCGAGCCATCCGGCCCACCCTTTGCAACCGTCCGGGGCGGCGGCTGAGTAGCCCCTGAGAGTGACTGTTTGAACGGGCACCTGAGGGAATCATGACGCCGGAGTCTACACTTCGTGCGGACGCGGCCAATAGCGGCGTGTCTGCTTTTGCTACCGCTCCAGCCCGCGAAAAACACTTCCGTGTCGAAGATGCTATTGAACGCGGACTTCGCTGGCTTCTTTCCGCCCAATCCGAAGATGGTTACTGGTGGGGGGAACTTGAGGCCGACACCACACTGGAGTCCGACTACCTCCCGTATCTTCATGCCTTAGGTAAGCTCGATTCCGAAAAAACTGCCAAATTGGCGAACTACATTCGCCAGCGGCAGTTGCTTGATGGTGGCTGGCCGCTATTTCCAACCGGTCCTGCCGAATTGAACGCTACCGTAAAGGCTTACGTCGCGCTGCGGCTCGCGGGTGATTCGTCTTCAGACGCACATCTTCTCAAGGCAAAAGCAAGAATTCATGAGCTCGGTGGGCTGGAGGCGACAAATTCCTATGTCCGCTTCTATCTCGCGATGTTTGGCGCGATCGACTGGAGCTACGCGCCCGCTATCGCGCCCGAGTTGATGCTGCTGCCGTTCTGGCTGCCTTTCAATATCTACGAAATGTCGTCGTGGACTCGCGCCATTGTGATTCCCATGACGATCATTTACGCCTTGAAGCCGAGTTGGCCGCTTCCGAATGGCGTCACCGTCCAGGAGCTCTTCAAGACTCCCGGTGCCAAACCGCCCTCGCTTTGCCGCAACGGTTCAGGCATCTCATGGAGAAACGCTTTTATTGCGCTCGATCGCGCGCTTAAAAAGTATGAACGCCTGCCTTGGAAACCTTTTCGCAAGACGGCGCTGAATCGCGCTCACAAATGGATGGTCGAGCGCCTCGAACGCGCCGAAGGACTCGGCACAATCTACCCCGCCATGATGAATTCGATCTACGCGTTGCTGGCCGAGGGAAGCGACACTACTGATCCTTTGCTTTCGCGCGAAATTGGCTATCTTGAGCGCTACGAAATCGAAGATGAGCATACGCTTCGCGTCCAGCCCTGCATTTCGCCGGTCTGGGACACGGCGATTGCCTTGGTGGCTCTCGAAGAGGCTGGCCTTGATCCAGCGCATCCGTCCATCGTTAAGGCCGGTCGCTGGCTGCTGGAAAATCAAGTTCTGAGCGGTGGCGATTGGCAGGTGAAAAACCGCAAAGGTTCCCCGGGCGGTTGGGCGTTCGAATTTCGCAATGACGCCTACCCGGACGTGGATGATACCGCGTTCGTTCTCATGGGATTGTGTCGCGTCGCGCTTCCGGAAGAAGACAGATTACATGGCGCCATTCGCCGCGGCGTCGATTGGCTACTCAGCATGCAGAACCGCGATGGCGGATGGGGCGCTTTCGATCACGAAAACAATCTGCAATTTTTGAACAATATACCGTTCGCCGACCACAACGCCATGCTCGATCCTTCGACGGCGGACGTCACTGCGCGCGTCGTCGAATGCCTCGGCCACATGGGTTGGCCCGCATCGCATCCTATTATCGAGCGGGCTCGGAAATTTCTTGACGCCGACCAAGCGTCCGACGGGTCTTGGTTCGGCCGCTGGGGCGTGAACTATATCTATGGCACGAGCGGCGTTTTGCGCGCGCTCGAACAGATTGGCCTCTCCAGCGCGGACCAATGCAAGCGTGCTGCGGAATGGCTCCGCTCCGTACAGAATCCTGATGGTGGGTTTGGCGAAACCGCCGCCTCATACGATGACGTTTCGCTCAAAGCAAAGGGCGTGAGCACGCCTTCGCAAACGGCTTGGGGTCTGATCGGACTGCTTGCTGTCATTGGGCCTAATGATCCGTCAGTCGAACGCGCCGTCGCTTGGCTAGCTGAAAACCAGAATGCTGACGGCAGTTGGGATGAAACCGAATTTGCCGGTACAGGGTTTCCGAGTGTTTTCTACCTGAAGTATCACCTCTACCGTAACTCGTTTCCGCTATATGCGCTCGCGCGCTATGACAATCTACGTAAGCAACGGCAGAGATTTCTCTCGGTTCAGCTTCCCTCGACCGATTTCGATCATCGAAAATAATATTGGAGATAACGGATGAGAGTTCCTTTAAGCATGACCACAAGCATGGCGGGATATCTCGCCAGGAAGGGCATGAGCGACAAGAAGTTCTCGCTTGTGATGATGCTCGAGCCGCTGCACACCTGCAACCTCACGTGCACGGGCTGCGGCCGTATTCGCGAATACAAGTCCACGATCAATGAGATTCTCACCGTCGAAGAATGCATGAAAGCCGTCGATGAGTGCGGCACGCCGATCGTCTCGATCTGCGGCGGCGAGCCCCTGATCTATCCGGAGATCGGCCGCCTCACCGGCGAGATCCTCGCTCGCAAAAAGCACATCTATCTCTGCACCAATGGCATGTTTATTCGTAAACGCCTTCACGAATTCAAGCCGACTTCACGCTTCTTCTTCAATGTGCACCTCGACGGACTCGAAAAGACGCACGACATTTGCGTCGAGCGCGACGGCGTCTTCCGCGAAGCAGTCGAAGGTATTAAGGCCGCGAAAGCCGCCGGATTCCTCGTCGCATCGAACACCACGATTTACAAAGAGACGGACATCGAAGAGATCGCCGAACTCTTCGCTTACCTGCAAACGCTTGGCGTCGACGGCCACATGATTTCGCCCGCTTATTCTTACGCCGCCGTCATGACCAAGGAGATCTTCATGTCGCGCGAAGAGATTCGCGAAAAGTTCCGTGAGGCGAGCGCGCTGCTCGAGCGCTACAACATCGTCACCTCGCCGATTTACATGGAATATCTCAGAGGCGAACGCGATCTGATGTGCACCGCCTGGGGCAATCCAACGTACAATCCGCGCGGCTGGAAAGGCCCATGCTACTTGATGACGGACACGCACTATAAAACCTACGATGAGCTCCTCGAAAAGACCCCATGGGAAAAGTACGGTCGTGGGCGCGATCCTCGCTGCGAAGATTGCATGGTCCACGCAGGCTACGAGGCATCGGCGGTGATCGGCGGCAATAAGAAGTTCGGCGACACCTGGAAGATGCTCAAGTGGACGCTTTCGGGCAAGATGGGCGGCATTTTGAAGGGCGGCCCGGAATCCAAATCGGGAAATGGCCGCAAGCCGGGCAACGGGAACGGCCGCGCTGTGGGTCACGCGTCGGCGCATGTTCCTCCTCCCAAGCAGGAGAACGAGGCTTTCCGCATTCTATGAACGTTCTTGTGACGGGTGCGACCGGGTTCGTGGGAAACCACGTGGCCCGTCAACTCGTTGAAGCCGGAGATTCCGTCCGCGTATTGGTGCGTGCGGGTAGCAATCCTCTCTTGATTCAAGGCCTCCCCGTCGAACGCTGCGAAGGCGACCTCCGCGATATTCTTTCGCTGGGGCGCGCCATGAAGGGAATTCGCCGTGTCTTTCACGTCGCAGCCGATTATCGGCTTTGGTCGCGCAATCCCAGGGAGATTTATCAAATCAACGTCGAAGGCACACGCAACCTTTTCGAGGCGTCGCGCCAAGCAGGCGTCGAACGCATCGTTTACACCAGCACTGTGGCGACAATGGCCGTCCCAACATCGAACGGTGCGTTGCCTAACGAAGATACCCACGCCACTCTCGATCAGATGGTCGGCCACTACAAGCGCTCGAAATTCATCGCTGAAGTGGAGGCGATCAAGGCCGCGGCAAGCGGCTTGCCGGTCGTGATCGTGAATCCGACCACGCCCGTCGGACCCGGCGACTGGAAACCGACTCCCACCGGCCGCATCATTGTCGATTTTCTGAACGGCAAAATGCCGGCCTACGTCGATACGGGGCTGAACATCGCCGCAGTTGAAGACATTGCCGCTGGGCACTTGCTCGCCGCCGAAAAGGGCCGTATTGGCGAACGTTATCTCCTCGGCGCCCGTAATATGAGCCTGAAAGAAATCCTCGATGGGCTCGCGGTCATTACGGGCCGGCCGGCGCCGCGCATCCGTTTGCCGCACGCCGTAGCTATTGTCGCCGCGCACGCAAGCGAGTTTTGTGCCCGCTTCACGGGGCGTGAGCCGCAAATTCCGCTCGAAGGCGCCAAGATGTCGCGCTACCGCATGTTTGTCGCGAGCGGCAAGGCTGCGCGCGAATTGGGTTACGCTCCTGGACCGGTGGAACCCGCGTTCGAACGTGCCGTGCGCTGGTATCGGGATCACGGCTATGTCGCCGGTGCACAGGGCACGAAGCCTGGCGCTCGCGCGCAGGCCGCGTAGCTTTCGGCCCGTGACAAATTGCTCCGAATGCATGAAAGTCCTTGTCGTATACGCGGTCGAACCGGAGTTTGACCCCTGGCGAAGACTGCGCAAATTTGCTGACGTCAAAGCCGGTGACTTCACGATTCATCGGACGCAGATCGCTGGTGCAGTCGTCGATTTTGTCGTGACGGGCATGGGACCTGCGCGGGCGGCTCGCGCGATGGAGGCTGTCGCATCGCCTCAATATTCGCTGGTCATCGCGTCGGGATTGGCAGGCGCATTGCGCCCTGAACTTGGCATTGGCGATATCGTTTTACCGGAAGCTGTTTCCCGCGCCGAGGGCGAGACCGCTCCGCTGGCTTGTGATGCAGCCCTGCATGCCGAGGGCATCTCGGCGGGCGGAAAGAGCATCGAGACGATTGTTTCCTCTGAGCATATCGCAACGACCGTTGAGGAAAAGCTGCGCCTCGGCAAATCGGCCCAAGCCGTGGACATGGAGAGCTTTAGCGTCGTCGCGTCGGCACAGCGCCTCGGAATTCCGGCGGTCGTGCTTCGTGCCGTTTCAGACCGTCACGATCAGCCGATGCCGCTGGACCTCAGCACTGCCGTTGATGAACGCGGCCAGGTTTCCATCGGGCGGGTGATGAAACTCGTGGCCGGAAAGCCCGGCCAAATCTCGTCCCTGATGAAACTGGCGCGGGAAAGCAAGGCGGCCGCGGAATCGCTTGCGCGTTTTCTCGATGAATACATCGAGCGGCTGTCACGCGCCCCGGAGATCGCGAGAGGCGGGCAATAGGGTACGCGCAAGACGGTACTTGCAAAGCGGCGCAAGCTTACTAAGATGTATTGGTGGCCGCAGTCTACCTCCCGATTCCTCCGGGCGCATTGCGATTTGGGAAGCGTTCGCCGGATTCGATAGGCTGCAATCGGTAATTGGGTATAATTGATTCACAAAACGATCCTGGGGAAGTAGCGAACTCGGCCACTTAGGTTTCATTGTCAACTTATTCTTATTCGCGTTCATTCTTGAGATGAGTCATCTTAGCGCACAGGTCGACAGCGTCGATCCGCACGGCCCCGGCTCGGGATGTATGCGTGCAGGTGTTTATCGCGGCAAGGACCGGGTCGTCGTCGAGACGGTGCCAATTCCCGAGATCGCCCGTGGCGAAGTTCTTTTCCGCGTAGCCGCGTGCGGTATCTGCGGCACGGACATTAAGAAGATCCACTACGGCTTTGTCCCTCCTCCGCAGGTCTTGGGACATGAGCTTGCCGGCACCGTTGTTTCGGTCGGCTCCGGCGTGACGAAGTTTAAGCCCGGCGATCGTGTGGTGAGCTTTCATCACATTCCTTGCAGCGACTGTTTCTACTGCGAGCGAAAGCTTTTCTCGCAATGCGCCACGTTCAAGCGGACGGGGTTGACGGCTGGACTCGGAGATCCCAACGGCGGCGGCTTTGCCCAATACGTTCGCGCCATGCCATGGATCGTCGAGCGAGGCATGATCTCCGTGCCTAATGATGTCACGTTCGAAGAGGCCACATTCGTCGAGCCGGTGAATACCTGCCTTCGCGCCGTTCGCAAGGCGCGCGTGGCGCGCGGCGAGACGGCGCTGGTAATCGGGCAGGGCCCTATCGGCATGCTACTCATGCTGCTTGCGCGATATGAAGGAGCAAGCGTGTTTGCGAGCGACCCCATGGTGAACCGCCGCGCCGCAAGCGAGCGGTTTGGCGCGCTGCAATGCTTCGATCCGAAGGCCGCCAATTTGCGCGAAGAGATGCTGCGTCGAACCGAGAACCGCGGCGCCGATGTGGTGCTGCTTGCGGCTCCCATGCCCTCTTTAGTCGAAGAGGCCCTTACTATCCTGCGGCCTGGCGGACGTGTGCTGCTTTTCGCGCACAATGATCCCGTGCTGCGGATCGAGTTCCAAGCCTCGGCAATCGGAATTGAAGAGAAAGAGATTCTCGGTGCGTACAGCGCTTCGGTGCACGATCAGGCGGAATCGGCGGCTATCGTTTTTGGCCGGAAACTTCCTCTCCGCGAACTGATTTCGCACCGCTTCCCGCTCGAACGAATTGCGGAAGCCATCGAGCTGGCGGCGCATCCAACGGAAAGTACATTGAAGGTAGTGATCACGCACCACTGAGTGTGATATGAGCGTTAAAGCTTTCGTGAAGACAATCGAGGAAGCGCCGCAGACCGCAATCGGCATCGAGCTGATGACTGCGGCCGTTCTGCACGGCCGCGAGGACGTTCGCATCGAACGCGTTCCCGTTCCGCAGATTGCCGACGATGAAGTTCTCGTTCGCGTTGGCGTGGCCCTTACCGATGGGACCGATTTGAAAGTCTGGAAGCAGGGTTTCCATGCGCGCATGATCACGCCGCCGGCGGTTTTCGGCCACGAGCTGGCCGGAACAATTGCGGCAGTGGGCAGCGCCGTCCCGCATGGCGTACGCGTGGGACAGCGCGTGGTTCCGGCGAACTCGGCGCCTTGCGAACAATGCTTCTATTGCCGAAAAGGGAAGAACAACCTTTGCGAAGATCTTCTCTTCAATAACGGCGCATATGCCGAGTACATTCGTATCCCCGGCCGGATCGCTCGCCAGAATATGTTTGAGATTCCCGATCACGTTTCGTTTCAGGACGCAGCGCTCGCGGAGCCTCTGGCGTGCGTTTTGCGCGGAATTCATGAGACCGGCATTCAATCTGGCGACACGGTGGCCGTGATTGGTTGCGGTCCTATTGGTTTGAAATTTGTTCGCATACTCTCGCAACGCAAAGCGTCTGTGATTGCGGTCGCGCGGCGGAAGAGCCAGTTGGATATTGCCCTCCGAATGGGTGCCGCTCACGTTGTCGATGCCTCCAAAGTGGACGATCCTGTCGAAATCGTGCGCGCGTTCACAGGGAAGTCGCGCGGCACGGATGCCGTGATCGAGGCCGCGGGCCAGCCGTCTACATGGGAATGGGCCATGCAGATGGTGCGCAAAGGCGGTACCGTCAACCTGTTTGCCGGCTGTGCGAAGGGCACTGAGGTGAAGCTCGATCCCTGGGCTTTGCACTATTCGGAAATTACCGTGAAATCGACGTTTCACCACACGCCGCACTTTATGCGCAAGGCGCTCGACGCAATCGCGCGCGGCGAAATCCGCGCGGCTGAGCTGATCACCGGAACAGCCCCGCTGGCGCACCTCCCGAGAGTTTTTGAGCAAATGAAAGATCGGAACGGACAGCTCAAGACTGTGATCGTTCCCTAAGGTTTTGCTCGCCGGACGAGAATGATTCCCACCCCGGAACTCGAAATAGCGAAAAACCTCCCGCGCGACTGCTGCGGCGCGGAAGAGGCTCAGCGTTACACGCGCTGGCTGGCGACGCATCACTATGAGAATTTCAACGTCGTATCCTGGCTCTTGCCGAAGCATCTGCACCGGCATTTTTACAACGTCTATGCCTATTGCCGCTGGTCGGACGATTTGGGTGACGAAGTTCCGGATCCGCGGCGCGCGCTGGAGCTGCTCGACGCCTGGGAGAACGAGCTTCGCGCCGTCTACATGCAGGGCGCAGGACCCGCGCATCCCATCCTGATCGCTTTGCGCGAGACGATTCGCGCGAAGGAAATCCCGATTGAGCCGTTCAGCCACTTGCTGCGTGCCTTCCGCCAGGACCAGACGGTCCATCGCTATGAGACTTGGGCGGACGTCCACGATTACTGCCTCTATTCCGCGAATCCCGTCGGGCGGCTCGTGCTTTATGTTTGCGGTTACCGCGACGAAGAGTGCCAGCGCCTTTCTGATTTCACCTGCACGGCTTTGCAACTCGCGAACTTCTGGCAGGATGTCTCACGCGATTTGGAGAAAGGCCGCATCTATATCCCGATTTCAGAGCTCACGGCGCATGGCCTGGCGGAAAACGAAATCGTCGCCCGCAAATTCGACGAGCGATACGTTTCATTGATGAAATCGCTCATCGAGCGCACGCGCGAACTCTTTCGCTTCGGGCTTCCGCTTGCCGAACGCGTCGATTCGAATTTGCGCGTCGATATAGAATTATTCAGCCGCGGCGGCCTTGCGATCCTCGATGCGATCGAGCGCTCGGGCTATGACACGCTGAATCACCGCCCGGCGCTATCGAAAGCGGCGAAGCTGAAGCTGCTCGGCCGCGCCTTACCTGCAAAAATGTTCGCGCGGTCGCCGAAAGAAATTGCTCCTTCAACGTGCGCCTCGGTTCAGCAGGCGGCGCCGATGGCTTCCGGCAAGGAGGACTCCGACGCCGGCGTCACAGAGTCGTACGCCGAATGCAACCGCATCGCGCGTGCTTCAAAGAGCAGCTTCTATCTCGCGTTTTTCGGTCTGCCCAAACCCAAGCGCAACGCCCTCTGCGCGCTCTACGCGTTCATGCGCTTGGTCGATGACGTCTCCGACGATCCCGGCGGCCTCGACGCAAAACGTGGCGGCCTTGCTCGTTGGCGTGCGCTGCTCGACGAAGCCGCCTCCGGACGCACTGCCGGGCACGCAATCCTGCCCGCGTTAGCCGACACGATGTCGCGCTACGAGATCCCGTCCCGGTACTTCCATGACTTGATCCTCGGCGCCGAGATGGACCTCACCATAAACTCGTACGCGACTTTCGATCGCCTTTCGGAGTATTGTTATCGTGTGGCGGGGACGGTAGGCCTCACCTCCCTGCATGTTTTCGGATTTCGCGACCCGCATGCGCCCGACCTTGCCGAACGCCTCGGGCTCGCGTTCCAATTGACGAACATTATTCGTGATGTGCGCAGCGACTTCGAAATGGGCCGCGTGTATCTGCCCGAAGAAGATTTCGCGCGATTCGGTTGCCACACTGATGATTTGCGCGGCCCGCTGACGCCCGCTCTCCGCGATTTGCTCGCGTTCGAAGCTGACCGCGCTTGGCGCCTTTATGCCGAGGGCGCGCCGCTAGTGCAAATGGTGAATTCCGAAAGTCGCGCGACGCTTTGGGCCTTGGTTCGCACATACAGCACCTTGCTCGCGCGAATCGAAGAAGATGGCTTCGACGTGTTTTCATCTCGCGTCTCGCTTTCGAGCGCGGAAAAAATTCAATATCTCGTCGTTGCGGGAATGAGTGGTTGGTGGAAAAGGGATGCGCTCGCAAAGCGTTTTGGTGATCGGCGGCGGTCTGGCGGGGATGTCCTGCGCCGTCGCGCTGGCTGAATCCGGCGTTCGCGTCCGGCTGTTTGAGAAAAAGCCGCATCTTGGTGGCCGCGCCACCTCGTACACGCTGCCTGATGGCAGCGAAGTCGATAATTGCCAGCACCTGACGCTCGGCTGCTGCACGAATCTTGCCGATTTTTTTCGTCGTGTCGGCGCGGACAAAAAGATTCGCACGTACGACCGGATGTATCTGATGGACAGCCATGGCGCGCACGGCACAATGAAATCCGGTATTTTGCCGCCGCCGCTTCACATGGCGCCATCGATGATGTTCTTCGGTGCGCTCTCGACGGCCGATAAGCGTGGCATCTCTCGCGCGCTGATGACGATCGCCCGGGCTGGTGGTTCTCCGCCATGCATTGAAGGCGTTACGATGCTCGATTGGCTTGAGCGCATGCAGCAGACAACCACGGCCATCGCGAAGTTCTGGCGCGTGGTACTCGTCAGCGCTCTCGATGAAGAACTCGACCGCGCCGAGGCTCGCTACGGGATTGATGTTTTTTGGAAGACATTCTTGGCAAATCGTAAAGGTTCGTTGATCGGGCTTCCCTCAGTGCCGCTCGCTGAACTCTACCGGGGTTGCGGCGAGTCGATCGCCCGGCAGGGTGGGGAAGTGAAGCTGCGGGCGGGAATTCGCGAAGTTCGCGTGCAAGACGGCCGCTTCGCCGATGCGATTCTGGAAGACGGTAGCCAGGAAAATGCGGATGCGTGCGTCGTTGCGGTGCCGTATGATGCGTTGCCGTCGCTGCTACCCAAGGCGATGTCCGAAGACGGCGGCCCCCTCGCGGGCTTGCGCCGTTTACGGACCTCGCCGATCACAAGCGTGCATCTATGGTACGACCGGCCGGTAATGCAAAGCCCGTATCTGGCGCTGATCGACTACACGTCGCAGTGGATTTTCAACAAGACGGTTTTGTACGCAGGCCAGGCAAGAAACGGCGGCGCGGAAGCCGCGCAAAAAAATGAAAATATTCAGTACCTGCAAATCGTGATCAGCGCGTCTTATGATCTGGTTCAGCGCGGCCGCCAGGAGATCATCGAGCTGTGCTGCGCTGAGCTGGCGAAGGTTCTTCCGAAGACGCGCACCGCCAAGCTGCTCAAGTCGACGGTCATCAAGGACGTGCGCGCCACGTTTTCGCCTGCGCCCGGTGTGGATCGGTTTCGGCCCGCGCAGCAATCCGAAATCGAGAATCTTTGTCTTGCCGGCGATTTCACCCGCACAGGCTGGCCTTCCACGATGGAAGGCGCCGTGCGCAGCGGCTATCTTGCCGCCGAAGCTCTGCTCGCTTCGTTCGGTCAGCCGCGGAAATTTCTTCAACCCGATCTTCCGCTCGAGGGATTCTCAAAGCGGTGGGCCGAACGCGCAGCGTATAAGAGCACTTCGTAATTATCGACCTCTGCGCCGGTTTGCCCTCGTAGTCGGGCGGTTTGCTGTTGGTTTGCCTTTGTAGCGGCTGACTCGCCTTTCAGTCGGGCGCTTTTGCGGAACCCCGGAGTTTGCAGATGGTTGGGGGCCCAGCCCCGGAGGAGGTCCGAATGGACCGGAAATACAAACAAAAAGGTTATGACGACCGCGACGGACGCGATTCGCGCGAAAAAAAGCGCGAGCGCACCGAGCGTCCGCCCGAGCCGCGTCCCAAGCAGGACATGCTTGGCCCGCGTACGCCGCGCATGGTCGGTACCGTCACGCGCGCCCGCTGCTCAAGCTGCGGAGCCGTGCTGATGCCCGGTTTCGATCCCAGCGGCGAATGTCCGCGCTGCCACGTGGCGCTGCACAGTTGCAAGCAATGCGTTCATTTCGATACCGGCAAGCAATTCGAATGCACGCAGCCCATTCCCGAACGCATCGCCAAGAAAGACGCGAAAAATAGCTGCGCCTTCTTCGAATTCCGCATGACGGTCGAGAAAGATACGTCGCCGGTCAGTTATGCGACGAATGTTCCGGACCCTGCGGCTTCGCCGTCTCGCCCAAACGATGCCCGCAAAGCTTTCGAAGACCTCTTTAAAAAGTAAACGCGCGCTGCAACATCGCTTCTGCCTCCCGATCCCGGCAGTCGGCTAAGCTGTTCCATTTTTCATTTCTACTCTCCATGATCCAACGCTGTCTTTCGTTGTTGGCGAGTCATTCCTGGGACTGCGCATATCCGGCATCCCTGTCGTGCAAACGATTAGACCAACCCTAATGTAGGCTGCGTATTCTGACAGTTCCACACGCCGATCGTAGACCGAAACTATTTCTATGGCGATCGCCGCCAATCGAGGCCGCCAGCGAGATTTCGTCGGCAGCCTGCTTTCCGGATATCAGAAAGAGTGGTTTCGGCTGGACCTCGTCGCGGGCCTGACAACAGCTGCAGTTGTCATTCCCAAGGCGATGGCCTACGCCACTATCGCGGGACTGCCCGTACAAGTGGGGCTCTACACCGCATTCCTGCCCATGATCGTCTATGCCTTTCTAGGCACGTCCAGGCCGCTCAGTGTCAGCACCACGACAACCATCGCGATTCTGACTGGCAGTGAATTGGCCCAAGCGGTGCCGACGGCGGATGCGGCGTTAACTATCGAGGTTTTGGCAACTCTGACGCTGCTGGTGGGAGCCGCCCTCGTGCTGGCTTCGCTATTGCGGCTTGGCTTCGTTGCCAATTTCATCTCTGCTCCTGTATTGGTCGGTTTCAAAGCAGGGATTGGGCTCGTAATCGTAATCGATCAAATTCCGAAAATTCTCGGCATTCATTTCGATAAGGCCAATTTTCTGTACAACGTGCTGCAGATTGTTCATGGCATACCGCAAACGTCGGTTCCGACGCTGCTCGTCGGAATCATCACAATCGTCCTGCTTGTCGCTGTTGAAGCTTTTTTGCCGCGCGCGCCCGCTCCGTTGATTGCCGTCGCAATAGGCATCGGCGCAGCCCTTCTGCTGGGTCTGCAATCGCACGGAGTAGCGTCGATTGGCCACATTCCAAAGGGGCTGCCATCTGCAATCGTCCCGGACATTTCTCTTGCGCAAAAACTATGGCCTGGAGCGCTCGGTATCGCGCTGATGAGTTTCACGGAAACGATTGCATCGGCAAGAGCATTCGCCGAAACCGATGAGCCAACCCTGAAGCCAAATCGCGAGCTCATCGCGACGGGTCTTGCGAATGTAGGCGGAGCGTTTTTTGGAGCAATGCCTGCCGGAGGAGGAACGAGCCAGACTGCCGTTAACAGGCGTGCGGGCGCCAGGACGCAGTTGTCGGAACTTGTGACGTCAGGC
>Ga0335085_10009424_pt1 | contig 14734 bp, 18 predicted proteins | sample Lox_Sample_45_FD_206712 | JGI IMG/M metagenome (GOLD analysis project Ga0335085, IMG submission 206712) | Soil microbial communities from Loxahatchee National Wildlife Refuge, Florida, United States - Lox_Sample_4.5 | ecosystem: Environmental > Terrestrial > Soil > Wetlands | place: USA... | reverse complement strand
GAGCGGCCGGCGCCAGGCACAGCGTAAGGAGCGTGAGGCGGCAGACGAGGCGGCGTGAACGCACGAGTTCCTCCGCGAGAGCGGCACCAGAGGCATCGAGACGATGTGAACGAATGGGACGGTCCGGCCACGGCGGGGCCGGAGCGTCACGTATTCTAGCGCGGGGCGGTGCGCCGGGCGACTGCCGCCGCGGGTCGCTTGGGTCGGATCAGGTGCGGAGGATGTGGCGCCGGCGCCAAGCGCGGCGCCGCAATGCCCGGGGCGGGACTTGAACCCGCACGGGGTTGCCCCCTGGGGATTTTAAGGCGGGAACCCACGGGGCACAACGCGACACAACCGCGCCGCTCCAGGCACTGCCGGGCGGCTCTAGAGACCGTTGGTACCCCATCGGGCCCTAGGTTCTATCACGCGGTTAGCACGCGCGGGCCCTGCCTCGCCTTAGCTGCCTTTGGTCGCTTCCGGGGAACGGTGACCTTCGGCGGCGACTTGATGTGGTTGGCGAGTTTCGTAAACAGCGGTTCCAGGTCGAACTTGTTCGTGTCGCCGATGCGCCGCAGCCGCCGCAGAAACCCCTTTGTCTCAAGACTACGTGCGATCTTGCGCACGTAGCCTTCGGTCGTGCCCATCCACTTCGACAGCCGCTTGTAGCCTGGGAACGGGGAGGTGGCATCCCACTTGTGCGCCATCAGGTCAATCACGAAGAGCGCTTCGGTCGGCGTCAGCCTGTACTGCCTCATCTCGGCGCGTGATTCGAGGAACCGCGTCGGAACGCCAACCCACCCGTGATCGAACAGCTCCTTGCGGCCGCCCCACCGGGTGATGATGTCGCGCGGTAGCTTGACCTCCTGCTTCGTACCAGTCGGCGTCGTGTCGGCCATCTGCTGTTCCCCCTAAGTCACGGAAGGCGTGGGGATCGAACCCCGGCCGTGTCCGGCCTCCGAGCCGTCTAAAGACTGGTCGCGCACCAGCGCGATGACGCCTTCCTGCGCCGGAAGCTAGAGTGCGCGCGACCTTGAACAAGGCCCCCAACAGCGTTCGCCTGGCTATGCTTCAGCAGTGCCTATCCATGCCGTGACTGTACGTCGCTGCCTCTATATAGGTCTCACCAGAGTGCCGCAGGGGGACACCCTATAGTGAGACCCCAGGGTCATACAATAGTGACAGGGGGGGTCTGGTACAAGATGGTTGCCCCCAGGACCAGCGCGTGGTATCATAGCGGTGCCGTCTAAAGGCTGGTCGCGCAGTCGGCGGCCAACATGAAGCCGGTCGCCCCGAGAGGGACGGCCGGCTTCTGTTCTTCATCCATCGGTGACGCGCCCGCGGACGCGTCGTACCGCTACGTTGCCCGAGCTACTTGGGCTCCCCGCCGTTCGCGGTCGCCCGCCGCAGGATCGACATATACGACGGGTCCTTCGCGCGGTTATCCCACGCCGCCTTGACGTGCTTGGTGATCTCGGGAAGATCCTGCTCAAGCGTCGAGCGCCAAAGTTGAGGCTGATACTCGTACACGCGGAGCATGTTGTCGACATCGAACACGCGGCCCGTGCCAAGAGCCTTCACGAGCGCAACGGGCTTCTCCGCCGCCATCCTCAGCCCTAGTTCAAAGAGGACGTTCGGGTTGTGGTCCGTAAGGTCTGCGATGACCAGATCGGCGTCCAGCAGGTCGTTGACGATCGTGGACTGAATGACGTCGCTTCCCTGCCGGTTTGCGGTCTGAACGTTGAACCCCGCCTCAACCGCCGCCGGTGTTATCAGACTGCGCAGGACCTCGGTGAAGAACCCCTTTGGCCTCGCGTCACCCTTTTCGGTGAACGGCATGACCACGAACGCGCGGACGCCTGACTTCTTCGCTGGCTCGCCTACGGTGACTGTTGACGGCCCGCCGTGTTCCCCCTCTGCCGGTGCCTCCCCAGAGGTGATGCCGAGGTAGGCGCAGTTCTCCTTGAAGACGCGGGAGAACTCTTCGTGAAACTGGGGTGCTAGGCCGAACTTACTCTCAAGCGTGTTGCCGACATACTTCATCTCAGGGAGGTTGCTACCCTTGTAGTGCGCCAGGACCTTGGTGAACAGTTCGATCTTCTGAAACGCCTCCAACTTCTTGGCCTTCTCGGCGTCCGGACTGGGAGCGTAAACGATCGCCCTGCCAAGGTCAGTAAGCTCGATTTGCGGCGTATCCCGAGTGCCGAGCGTAAGGCCGAAATCCCGCGCCGCGGCCGTCAGATAGTAGAAGGCCGGGGAATGCGCGCCCATACCGAGGGCTGCCGCCACTTCCGCTGGCGTCCACGGGTTCCCGCCGTTCTTGTCCTTGATCTGCTGCGCTACCTCCAGCGCCTTCGCGAGCACGACCTTAGGGTAGGGCCGCGTGGCCCGCGCCTCCTTCTTACCGCCCTTGGCGCGACGGGGCTTCTTCGGCTTGGCCTTCTTGCGCCGGGTCTTCGGTTGCGGTGACGATGTCTCCGGCTGCGCCTGCTCCCCTGCCATTAGAACCTCCACTGATCGGGCGTTCTTTACGCGCCCCGATGTTGACGACGCTATCTCACGCGCGCGGCGTCCGCTAGGGGCGTCTCACCCCGCGTCCTAATGTGGCTCGGGCGCGTTAGTCGACCGTTAGGGGACTATGGGAACCCATAGTCGGAGGGATTGGTGACGGCGCGGTGACGGACATACGCTAGTGTGCGCGGAGTGCGACAGTGGCTAACGCTGAAACAGGCGGGGCGTGCGTCGGGAATGACGCCCAGGTTGGTCCTGCTCCTGTGCCGGAGCGGGATCGTCCGGGCGCGCGTGGTCCGCGGCCGGTGGTGGGTGCATCGGAGGGAGTTCGCGCCGTGGACAGCCCCCTGAACAGGGCGGCAACGATGCGCGCGACCCGAGCCGGACGCTGGCGAGTCGCCCTAACGCCTCGGCGTTGAGGTGTGCATCGTTGACGAGGCTGGCGGGGTGGCCGTCCACTGTTCGTGGTTGGAGGGCAAACGTGGAAACGCGTTTTCGAGTAATACTCGCGAATGGAGCGGAAACCCACTATACGGACGTCGCTGAGCTGGTTGCTGCGTTTCGTGCTGGGCAATTCGCTCCCACGAGCCTGCTCTTTGATGAGCGAGGTGGGCGCTGGACACCTGCCATCGAACACGACGCCATTATCGGTTCCACGGTCCACGACGTCCCGAGCGCTCTGCCGACACCTCCACGTCCTGAGCCGGTGGCGCCGGGAGCGCCACCTGAACTACAGGCGCCGCGTCTTGAGGAGATGGTGCCACTTGGCTCGCCGGAAACCGACCCGCGACTAGACCCATCGCTGGCGAAGATAAGGGGCGTCGGGGGATGGCTCGCTTTGTTCGAAGGTCTGTGTCTCGCCAACGCATTCCTTCTCACAGTTAGTGCGCTCAGCAACTGGACCGAATCCGCGACAGAGAATTTCCAGAGCCTCACTCAGCTCGCACCAAGTGCTGGGCTTGACCGGACGTTGGAGACTGCCGGGGGGATCACTTTGGCGGCAGGTTGCCTGTCGCTCTTCTTGTACCTAGCACTGCGACGCAGTTCAGCGGCTCTGTTGGCGGTCACGGTGCTGGTCGCACTGCTTGGCTACGCCCTCGTGGAGGCCGTGCTGACGACCGCGGTGTTCGGAGAGCTCCACCGTGCGCTCGGCCGAGCTTTGCCGGTTGGATTGCAGCAGGCAGAGCAGGAGCGGTACGGTCAGATCGGCCGCGGCATCCTAGTGTCTGCTCTTTGGCTGCTCTATTTCTTCAAGTCCAGGCGGGTGCGAGCAACGTTCGGCCCCGTCACTTGGGCGCGGCTGAAGGTGGCACTCGTTGGACGATTGCCGCCACCGCCCGCAGCGGCGGGCGCACGGTGACCTTTAAGCGTTGCGCAACTCTCTTCTTGGAGTGAGAGCATGCCCGGACCTAGTGACGCCAGATTCGCCGTGTTCGGTGAGGCCACCGGGCACGACAAGCCGTTGTTCATGCACGATCTGACGTTCGCACAGGTGATTGACGAGATCGTTGTGCCGCTGGAAAGCGGGAAGCCGTTCTTTGTGGATGGTGCGCCGCTTACCAAGAAGGAGATTCGCCGACTCAAGGTCGTTGAGCAAACTGACAACTTCCCTCGCGCGTTCGCCGACCTGCACCATCAGTTGTCGTTCGGCAGCAATGAGACCCGAAAAGTGACGGGCGATCAATACCATGTGCGCCTAGAGGCGGTCGTGCGTCAGGCTGGGCGCGACGTAACCGCGCAGGTCATGCAGGCCTTCGACACCGAGGTCAAACCGAGACTTCGCGACTACTTGCCGAAGCGCCAGGAACTCATCGCCGCCGCACTCCAAGTCTTCGTGGAAGGCATGAAGCTCCATGCCGGAAGCCCATAACCGCTCGCTCGCCGCACCACCTCTCCCAGGGGAAGCAGAGATGCGTCTCGTCATCACGTACGTACTCACCAGCGCTCTCGGAATTGCCATCGCATACGGAGTGGCGTATCTGATCGGCCTGCTTTTTCCAATCGCTCGCCTGCCCGTGTTCGCAGTCATAAGCCTGTGGTGGCTCTACAACGGCTGGAAGCACGCAAACTGGCAACGCGAGCGCTGAGGGGAGGTGCAGATGGGGCAGAATTCAGGTCGTCTGCGGCGCGTGCGCCGCACAATCATTACGGTTTTGTTCGTGATCGGCTTCTTCTGGCTTGCGAACTGGTTCACATACGGGCTCGACGATAGGCGGCTGCTGATCCTGGTCGTGGTCGGTCTTGCCGGATGGGTTCTAGTGCTCTGGAGCCTTGAGGCGCGTGAGGCGTTCAAGGTCATCGCCAATGAGGACTCTCCCGGGCTTGAGCCCTGCGAAGCGAGCGAGCAACTGATCGCTTGGGCACGTTCGGCCCTGTGGAGCCCAGATCCCACGGTCGAGATCCTGGAGCGGGGCGATCCCAGCACGGCTGAATATCGGGGAGCAATGTTGGACGTACATCGCTTGATTGCGAGGCAGCGGCTTCGCGGTCTCTAGCCCCCTTCTGCAGAAGCGCACGGGCGGTTTGGCTTAGCGTGGTCAAAAGTCTAAGAGCCCGTCGCTCGGGCTGATCCCCGCGAACGAGCCTTCCACGCCGCTCAGCGCCATCGCCAGCGCGTCGAACAGGTCCGGGCTGCGGCCCAGGCGGCTCCGCAGTTCGTCCTTGGATTCGAGGATGATCTTGCCGTCCGGCCGGTGGACGTACTGGTGCGCTAGGACTTCCGCGACCAGCTCGGGGTTGGGCGGGATCGCCACCCGGCCCTCGGCGAAGGCGTCGCGCAGGGCCCACGCGGACGCGGCGCGCCGGTTGACGAACTTCTTGCTCAGCGTCGGGTCCCACTCGCTCGGCGCGCCCTGGCCGAAGAACCGCTCGACCGGCCAGCCCCGCCCTTCCAGCTCGTCGGCCGGGCCGCCGCCCAGGGCGTTGGCGTCAATCGTGACCAGCGCGGCGCGCCCCGGCCGGAGCGCCGCGTCCATCCCCTCGCGGCGCACGCCCCACTTCGTCAGCTTGGCCTCGATGGCCTGCCGCGCGAGGCTGAGGTCCGGGATGCGGAGAGCCACGATCTCGTCCACGTGCCCGGTGGCCTGGGCCTTCACGAGCGTCGTGCGGTCGGCGCCGCCGCGCGCCACGTCCACGCCGATGAGCAGCGGGTTCGTGTCGTTGGCGACCCCGGCCAGGTCCCCCGCGTGCCAGCGCGCGATGGCGGCGTCCACCCAGGCGCGGCTGATGAGCTGCGCGGCGGCGTCGTCGGCGAACTGACCGAGCACGACCACGGCGTAGTAGCCGGATTCGGGGCCGAACTCCCGCGCCGCGTCCTCGACCGCCTGGCGGCTGACGGCGCCGGGGATGACCTCGCGGCCCGCCAGGACGTTGGGATGGTCCAGCGCGGAGATGTGCAGGTGCGCCCACGCGGGCGACTGGCACACGTCGTACCACCGGCCCGAGCGCGGCCCACCGTTGCCGCACGCGACGATCTTGTTCTGCTCGCCCCCCGCCAGCTGAAAGCTCGCGCCCCAGACCCATTGGTCGAGCGCCTGCGCCTCATCGAGGACGAGCAGCAACCGTTCGTGATGGAGCCCGGTCAGGCGCCCCGCCTCCGTCGTCGCCCGGCCCAGGGCGTAGTGCTTATCGCTGATCACGATGCCCTGCTGCATCAGCGTGCCGGGAAGCTGCACCTTCGCCCCGAGCCACATGGCCCGGATCTCGCGCCAGACGTTCTTGTTCTGGGCGTCGGTCGGGCTCACCGTGAGCGCGACCGATGGTCCGCGGCAGTACAGGTGGTGCAGTACGATGACGGCGAGCGTGAAGGTCTTGCCGCAGGTGTTGGCCGACACGGCCGTCGTGAGGCGGTTGGCCGCGACGAGCTCGGCGAGCTGGACCTGCTTGGTCCACAACGTCGTGACCCCGAGCACGTCGCTGGCGAACGCGGCCGGGTCGGTCCCGTAGGCGGCGGCCCACGTGGCGAGCCGGTCGGGCGCGGCCTCGTGCGAGGCGATCGCGTCGCCCAGCTCCTCGCGCAGCTGCTCCCGGAAGGTCGTCACGCCGTCTCCCGATCGCGGAGAAGCTGCTTGAGACACGCGTCACAGACCGCCACGAAGCGGAGGAGGCCGGACAGCTGGACGAGGTGTCGCGCCGGTCCCTTGTGGCAGCGCTGGCAGACCTGCTTGCTCACGGCTGCCCCCCGCGCAGCTCGCGCAGGAGCTCGGCCTTCAGCGCCGCGAGCTTGTGCGCCGACAGGTCCCGCGTGGCGATGACGGCCTTCACGGCCTGGATGGCCTGGGTGGCCTCGCGCCCGGTCCGCGCGTCCACCTTGCCGGTGAGGATGGCCTGCACGATCCAGCTCGCGAGGCTCGCGGCCTCGTCGAGCGTCTTGGGCTCGCCGCCGAACGGGAGGTCAGCGGCGGTCACCGTCCGGACGCGCGCCGCCGAGGGGGTGCGCTTCGCGCTCGTGTTCCCCCGGGCCCGTGCGGCGGCGACCTCGGCCGCCACGGCCGGGTCGGGGTCGTGCATCCGGCAGAACCCGGACGCGGCGGCGACGGCCGCGCACCGCGTGCCATCAGCCTTCAGGCCAGCGCAGCGCGTGTCCATCAGGCGGCGAGCGGCGCGGGCACGAGGATGACCTTCAGCACCCCGCCCCCGCGCGCTTCCGTGACCGCCGCGTCGTGCGAGGCGGCCCAGCGCCCGTGATGGGCCACGGCGCTCTCGACCAGCCCCAGCTCGTAGCGCAGCCGCGCGGCGTAGCGGCTGACGGTCTCGGCCGCGACCCCGTGCGCCGTCTGCGTCAGGGCCTCGGCGCGCCGGAGCACCACCGCCAGCCCCGTCCCCGGGTCCGTCTCGGGGGCGTACTCGGGCCGCTCGGCGAGGCTCCGGGCCACGGGCAGCAGGTACCGCAGGTTGCCGCGCGCCCCGGGCGACCGGGCGGCGGCGCCGACCGCCTTCTCCAGCTCGGCGACGGCGATCTTGGGCGAGAGGTTCGGCAGGAGGCCGAGCAGCACCTTCAGCGCGTCCAGCGCCTCGCCCGATGGCGTGGGGAGCTCGGCGGCGGCGGCCGTCGCGGCGGCCTGGTGGTTCGCTTCCAGCGTGTCGAGCTGCTGCACGAACGGCTGGAGCGCGTCGTGCACGGCCGGGGCCATCTCGCCCTTGAGGCGCAGGGCCTCGGCGCGGTGGACCTGGGCCGCCAGCGGCGCGCCGTAGCGCTTGGCCAGCGCGCCCGACTCGAGCGCGGCGTCGTTGGCTTCGAGCGCCTTCACGAACGGAGCGGCGGCGGCCTCGGCGGCGGGCAGGACGGAGACGCGCAGCAGGAAGAGGTCGGCCTTCGCGCTCGCGGCCCCGCGCGCCGCGATCTGCTGCAGGTGCGCGGCCACGGCGGGGTCGGCCTTCGCGGCGTCGCCGAGCGGGTCGGGGACGGCGGCGATGGTGTTGCCGGCGAGGTAGGCCGCGTCGAGCTGGTCGAGCCCGTCCGGGACTTCCAGGGCGGGCGCGGTCACGGCTCGCTGACCGTGAGGGCGATGGTCCCGGTGCCGCCCATCACGGGGAGCGTGTACGTGTAGCCCGCGAGGAACGTGGTGATGGCGGCCTGCGAGGCGAAGCGCCGCGCGTCGGCCAGGGACTCCGTGAACTCCAGCCCGCGGCCGGGGTTGCCACCGGGCACGTCGGCGAACCGGTTGGCCCCGGCGCGCACGTAGGACTTCACGGACCCGTTCACGTAGGCGAGGTAGTACGTGCTCACGTTGACTCCTTCAGGTGCGGGGGTGAGGTGAGGACGGCCAGGGTGCCCGCGACGCGGGCCGCCAGGTAGCGGTTCACGTCGGCCTCGTGGATGAAGAGGTGGCGCTCGTGCCCGGACCGCTCGCCGCGCAGGACGCCGGAGCGGACCAGGTTGCGGACCGTGCGGTAGTTCTGGCGGAGGCGGCTAGCCGCGACCACCACGGACACGTAGCCCGGGGGGCAGCGCATGGGGTGCTCGGTCCTCGGAGTGGGGATGCAGCGATGAGATTGTGTACTTACAAATCTAATTCTGGTGCGGGGTGCCGACGCAGCAGGTTTGTGATGTCGTTCCGGTGGGCTACCACGGTGGACCAGCAGCGGGCCACGGGCACCTAGGACCGCGCAGCACTACATATGACGCGACAGTACCGTGGTGGGGTGCGGGGCGCGCCGGGGGGTCACGGACGCGTGTTTCGCGCGCAGCTTAACCGTCTATAACGGATTGCGAACTCGATCTGAGAAAGCCCTGCTCCCGTCAGCATCATAAGGCGGGGCAGCCGAACACAAGCTCCCGACAGGGTTTCGGCCTTAGGATGTTGCTGCTCGCGCCAGCATCATCGAGGCCCCCGTGCCCCCGTAATCGCAGGCACTTTTCCCTGCTCGCAGCAGCACTCCCGTGCGACGCGCGAGGCGCGGAAGCCCTGCTCGCGGCAGCATCATAAGGCCCCGAAACAGGCACTCTTGAAACCCCTGCTCGGAGCAGCATCCTGAGGCAGGCCCGGCGGGCCTGTTATCAGCAGGGCTTCGGGCACGAGCCCACCCACGGCGGCCCTGTCCGCAGCAGCAACAAGTACGCGTTAGAAACCCTGCTCCGAGCAGCAACCAGGACAGGGCACTTCGCGCTGCTCGCGACAGGATCATCTCGATAGGTCAAGGCGTTGCTGCTCTCAGCAGGGTTCCGACGCACGGCGGGACTGCAATCAACCGCTACACACAGGAGGAGGACGCAGGGGCTCTCCCTGCCCCTCAGGCCACGCGGAACCCTGGTCAGGGTTACCAGGCCCTCGGACCGGCCGGCGAGGTCTCAGGGGCAGCGGGACCCCGCCTTCACCGCCTCTCGGGGGACCACGAACCGGGGAGCGCGAGCCTCGGACCGTCGCCCGAGCCCCATGGTGCGTGCACAGAGGTGTAGCGTGTCTGCATGGCAGGTGCGAGCATTGGAAGGGTGAGGGCTACGCGGTCGGACACCACCGTGTCGTAGGGAGACGCGCTACATGAAGGCGATTCGATGGGCGTTAGCTGTTCTGGCGGCTGTACTCGGGTTGGCTGCCCTTGCCCTGATGCTCGGGGTGCTCGGCGTATTGGACCGCATGGGCGGTGCCGTCGCGTGCGCCACCCTAGCCTTAGCCGATGTGGCGATCCTCCAGCTCCTCAACGAGGCTGCCCGCAAGAGAGAGCTCGAATCGACACGGGCGCGGATGCTCCTCGGCCGCGCGATCCTAGCGCAGCGGAGTATCGATGCCGCCGTTGAGTTATCAGGTGGCCTAACGAATCTGTTCAGTTGGGCGACTGCGTGTACTCAGAGCGTGACCATGGACCCTCTGGAGCAACGCCTCGTGGCCGTTCTGGAGTTCGGCTCGGAGGCTGACGCTGACACCACCCTCCTGTGTCGCGGAGCATTTGATGAGTTCGTCCTTGCAGTCGACATCATGAATGGCGCGGTCGGTGGTCACTATGGTAAGAACCTAGAGCACCTAAGGGGCAAGACGGATGCTGAGATTCAGCAGATCGCAACGGGCCACCTAAGGCGCTCGTCTAAGTTCCTGTCGTCCCTCGTGGTGAGCGAGGGTGAGGCCAGCGGGGCGGTCGCCAAAGTCTGACGTTGAAGGAACGAGCGGCCATGCAAGGGGCGGCACAGTGGGTCCCGTGTGGGTCCCTGGGGACCCACCTCGGAACCACGGGGACCCACTCTAACGCATTACCAATTCAGACAGTTGGACCACGGGTGGGACCCACCCGGACGTAGTGGTAGGGCCCTGAAGCCCTCCCACGTAGTCCGGGGTCCCACACCCGTGCAACCGAGCGACGGAGAACCCACCTCGTCATTCGCCGTCTGCGAGCCGGATGGCTAGCTGCTTCAGCCGTCCGAGGTTCTGGTCGAAGAGCTTACCATCGCGCAGCAGGAGGTGCGTAGCCTCTCGCACATCCTCGCGCTTCCCGCCAACCAGTTTCAGGATCTGATTAACGCTCAGCCTGGTTCTAGTAGCCCCGTGCCTCTTCTGGTACTCGCGCACGGCCTTCAGCACCGCCTCGCACTTGAGCCCCGGCATGGGCGCGATGCTCGGCCTCGGCTCTTGCTTCCTTGCGGCGACTGACGCAGCCGGCAGCGTCATCGGCGCGGTCATAAGCCCGGTTCCGACGTCAACCCGGTGGAAGCTGGCGGGCTGGTAGTGGTAGAGGGGGCGGAGCCAGTTGTCCCGGTCACCGCGCACGAACAGCTGGTGCGCCTCCTCGATCACGTCAGCGTCACCCGCCGCGAGCCGGGCCGCGAGCGCCGCCTCGAAGTCGGACCCTCCCGGTTTCTCGAACACGGCCAGCCACTCGTCATCCACGATCCGCTCGACGAGGTACCGCTCGAATATGAGCCGCGGCTCCCGAAGCTGTTGCCATGCCGCCCGCTGTTTCTCTACGTACCTAGTCCACGAGAGTTCGGCGACCTCGGTGGCGAACCGTGTGAACGCTGCTTCGTGGGCTGGCTCAGGCTCGAACGTGAGGGCGGCGGGCAGGCGTGCGTCGTCGAGCTCACCACGGTGGAGCGCGTCGAGCGCGGTCTGCCAGCCAGGCGGCAGCGCGGGTTGCTCGGTCGCAGACCGCGCCGCGCGTGCTTCCTCAACCGTGGGCCGAGCGACAGCGGAATCGTGCCTCATCGGATCTGCCTCCTCTTCAGGGCCCGCTCAGGCTCGTGCGGGCCCTCGTAGACAAGGGTGGGGGTGCAGTCGCAGGCAGCGCCGGTGACGTACTTGGCGCAGTTCCACGCGTGGAGAAGCGTGATCCGCTCGCCGTCGCGCAGAACGCCGAGGGAGGCCAGGCCGTTGGCCACGGCATCCGCCCATTCCGCGTGTTGGTTGTGATCGAGTCCAGGTTCCCAGCTGAGGGCCGTGGGCAGGCGATTCGTCATCGGTGCTCCTTCCGGTTGGGGGCCTGTCGAGGTCATCCAGCAGCTATCGCGGTCTTGAGGTCCACGACCTTGCGGGCCTCGCGCTCGGCGGCGGCGCGCTCGGCCGCCAGGTGGGCGTCCAGCTTGGCCACGGCGGACCGCTTCGCGCGCTGGTCCACGATCCGGTAGCGGGCGAGCATGGCGGGGGTCTTCCAGCCGCCGAGGGCGAGCAGGGTGGCCTCGGGCACCTCGGCGTCGGTCGCGCGCTGCGCGAACGTGTGCCGGAGGTCGTGCCAGCGCTTGAGGACCGGCCGCGTCCCGCCCGTCGTCGGGTCGTACTGCCGGCCGTAGCCCGCCTTGCCCAGCGCCTTCACGGCGGTCCGCCACGCGTCGGCGTACGACCGGACCTTGCGGCCGTGGTTGTGGAACACGTACGGCCCGTCGGCGGCGCGCTCGCAGGCGCGGAGGAGCCGCGCGAGCGGCGACCCGACCGCGAAGGGGAACGACAGGGGCTCGCCCGTCTTGGTGGTACCGATGGGGCAGCGCACCGTGCCGGTCCCGAAGTCCACGTGGTCCCACTCCAGGTCGAACACGTTCCCGGCCCGCCAGCCCGTCGCGGCGGCGAACTCGCATGGGGCCCGCAGGTGCCCCGGGAGAGCCGCGAGTAGCTGGGCCAGCTCCGCGACGGTGAAGTACGCCTCGCGCACGTTCTCGACGCGCGGCATGGGGAAGTCGGGGACCACGGTCACGAGGCCCGCCTTCCGCGACAGCCGGAACGCGCGCCGGAGTGCCGCCAGCTCGTTGTGGACGGTCGAGCTCGCCGCCCCCGCGCGCTGCCGGTCCGCGACGTACCGCTGGAGCGCCACGTACGTGAGGTCCGAGGCCCGCCAGCCCCGGAATGCGGCGTCGAGGTGGGGCACCTTCTTGCACGCCTTGTGGTCGGCCTCGAGGGCGAGCCGCCGCTGCTCCATGAGGGTCTCGTACGTCACGCGGCCCGGCGCGACCGGCAGGCGGCCGTCCTCGGCCTCCACGAGCTTGCGCTCCCGGAGCTTGAGGGCGGCCTTCTCCGTGGTCCCGCGCGGCAGGAGCTCGCGGTACTGCTTCCCGTTGTGGCTCCACGCGATCATGATGCGCGCGCGAACCTTGTAGACGCCCTTCGCGATGCGATCCACGGTCGGCGCTCCTTTCTGGTGGGTTAGGTCAGCGTACCCCACCCCGTCACGGTCGTACATAGGCCGCGCGCGGCTGGCCCCGGCGTTCACCTTCGGGCCTCGACCCGCCGCAGCACGCGCCGCTTGTTGAACCGCAGCTTGCGGCGCGACAGGCGCACGGCGCCCAGCTCGTCGGCGTGCTTGTAGACCCAGCGCCGGTCCGCCTTCAGGAGCCGCGCGGCCTCGTCCGGGGTCAGCAGCTCGTCGTCGGCGCCGCCCTCGGGCTTCGCCGCCAGGATGCGCCCGGCCAGCCGCGCGATGGCGGCCCCGACCTGCTCGGTCGGGATCGCGTCGAGGGCTTCCAGGAGATCAGGCATCGCGCTTGAGCTGGTCCACGTCCGCCACGCGCACGAAGCGGCGGCGGCCGACGCGCCAGACGCGGAGCTTCCCGTCGAGCGCCCGCTTCAGGACCATGTAGTCGGTCCAGCCGAGCCGGCGCGCCGCGTTGCCGATGGGGATGAGCTGCCCGCGAGGCTTCATGTCTTGCTCCCCGTGCCGGGAACGCGAAAAGCCCGATCCCTCCGCCGCGCGATCTGGTGGAGGAACCGGGCCATGCAACCGCTCGTACCCGGACTACCTGAGTTGTCGGCGCCCGCTGCCTGCGGCGCCGCTGCGGAGGACCTGCCTCCGCTTGCACCCCCTATTTTAATACATCTGCGGGGCGCCGACCCCTCACGAGCCTGCATCACGTCGTGCTGTCCCCGGCACGCTGCGGGAAGAGCGTATCCCGCCAGCTTACCACGTTCAGCTCAAGATGGCCGATGTTGACTGTCCGCCCGCCCTTGAACTCGACCCAGGGGATGTTGGGGGTTTCCTCGCTGTTGTTCCCAGAAGGGCCGACGTACACCAGCATCTCGTCGGTGATTGGCACGCCTTCGACATGTGCCCGATCATCGTAGTTCTCCAAGCGCGCGGACAACGCGCCCCAGAGCTCAGCACCCGCCTCGTCTCCGGGCTCTGCGCCGACCACCTCTTCGGCTTGTGGCTGCTGCTTGCTCCGGGCCTGCGCTGCCGATAGCCTGCGAATTGCGATCACCAGCGTGGCGAGCGGGTGGTCGATCTTCTTGAGCGCGGCCTTGGTCAGGCTGGGGTTGCCCTCGGCGGTCTTGCCCACGGGCAACCCGTGGGCCTCGAACACCGGCGCGAGCTGGTCGGTGCTGTGCGGGTTCACGCCGGGGGCCAGCTTTTCCCAGCGGGCCAGCGCGGCGTCGAGCTTGTCCTGTGTTGCCTTCATTCCTGTGCCTCCATCAAGGAAAAGTGGGTAGAAAAGAAAAAGCCCCAGACCGCGTCCCTCGGGGGACCGTCTTGGGGCGAACATCCCTTTGGCCTGTTCGGCCAACTTCGGTTGCATCAGCGACGAAGCGATTTCTCCGTCGCGTGGGCCTACAGGCTAATCGTGCGCTCTCAGGATCGCAAGAGCCGGCTCAATGCCCGGGGCGGGACTCGAACCCGCATGGGGTCGCCCCCAGGGGGGTTTAAGCCCCCTGCGTCTGCCAGTTTCGCCACCCGGGCCGACAGCAGTCTATCACGTTTCTATCACGGATGCCCCGACACCCAAGCGACGGCGCTGTTCTGCAGGAGGTTTTAAGTCCCCTGCGTTTGCCATTTCGCCACCCGGGCCGAGAGCGGGAAACGGGACTCGAACCCGCGACCCCAACCTTGGCAAGGTTGTGCTCTACCAACTGAGCTATTCCCGCAAATCCGACCAAGAACCTAGGCTTCCATCGCTCGCGGCGTCAAGCTCTTTCCCTTGAAATCATTGACAAATCCCATCGTGATCCGTAGCCTCACGTGCGACTGTAACACCCGCGTAACTTCGTCGGTGTTTCCGTGGGTCCATCACGCCTGTTGGAGGGCACTATGCGGCGATTCGCCGTAGCGTGTGCGGCCGTTCTCGTGGCCGCGGTCATCTTCGTGCCGAGCGCCGGGGCGCAGGGCTTCTCGGTCTACGAGCACGACGCCTGCATCATGGCGCGCGGCGCCGCGGGCGTCGCCGCGCCGTGCAACCAGGCGAGCGCGATCTTCTTCAACCCCGCCGCGATTCTCGGCGGCACCACGAAGTTCAACGCCGAAGCGAACCTGACGCTGATCGCGCCGACGGGCCACTACACCGACAGCGCGACCCGCGTCGAGACCGACCTGAACAAGCGCACGTTCCCCGTGCCTTCCG
>Ga0335085_10009423_pt1 | contig 14735 bp, 18 predicted proteins | sample Lox_Sample_45_FD_206712 | JGI IMG/M metagenome (GOLD analysis project Ga0335085, IMG submission 206712) | Soil microbial communities from Loxahatchee National Wildlife Refuge, Florida, United States - Lox_Sample_4.5 | ecosystem: Environmental > Terrestrial > Soil > Wetlands | place: USA... | reverse complement strand
GCCGTTTTTCTGAGCGGTTTGTTGCGACGTCGGCCCGTTCGCGGCGGCCGCCCCCGCCGGCGATGGCCCGGGCGGCGGTGTCGTGCTGACCAACGGCGCGGGCGTAGAGCCCGGCGGCGGCAACGGCGGCCCATTGCGCCCGCAAGCCGCGAGCATCACCGCGGCGGCCGTCAACACGGCCAGCGCAAAAACAACGCTTAAACGGTTAAATGCCAAAGACCGATTCCCCTAGCGGCGCCTGCAGCATAGCAGACCGCACCGCCACGGCGAGATTTTGGCAGTAACACCTTGCTGGCGCCTTTACTGCCTGGCGCCGTAATTCAGCGCTGGCTTTTAAGGCGTTTGAGCCAGCGCTTGGCCTGCGTGCGCACGCTGTTCGGCGCGGTGCTGCCATAGACCTTCCGGCTCTTCACCGATGCCTCGACCGAAAGCACGCCGAAAACCGCTTTGGTAATACGCGGCTCGATCGCCTGCATGGTCGCGAGCGGCAATTTATCAAGCGATACGCCAGAGGCGGCCGCCTTGGCGACAATCTGGCCGGTCACGTGGTGAGCCTCGCGAAACGGCAGCTTGAGCGTGCGCGTGAGCCAATCCGCAAGATCGGTGGCGGTGGCGTAACCTTCGCCGGCGGCCTGCCGCATCCGGGCCACATCCGGCTCCATGTCGCGCACCATGCCGGTCATGGCGTTGACCGAAAGCACAAGCGCATCGAACGCATCGATGGCGCCTTCCTTGTCCTCCTGCATGTCTTTCTGATAGGCGAGCGGCAATCCCTTCATCACCATCAAGAGCGCCGTCAGCGCGCCAACGATGCGACCGGCCCGCGCGCGGACGAGTTCCGCCGCGTCGGGATTGCGCTTCTGCGGCATCATTGAGGAGCCGGTGGTGAACTTGTCTGAGAGTTTGACGAGACCGACCAGCGGCGACGACCACAGCACAATCTCTTCGGCAAATCGCGACAGATGCACGGCAGTAATCGCGCACGCCGACAAGGTCTCGAGGACGAAATCGCGGTCGGCAACGGCATCGAGCGAGTTTGCTGTCGGGCGCGCAAAGCCGAGCGCCTTGGCGGTCATCGACCGATCAATCGGAAACGACGTGCCGGCCAGTGCAGCCGCCCCGAGCGGGCTTTCGTTCAACCGCGTCCGCGCGTCGGCAAAACGGCTGCGGTCGCGCGCCGCCATCTCGACGTAAGCGAGCAGGTGATGTCCGAACGTCACCGGCTGCGCGGTTTGCAGGTGGGTGAATCCCGGCATCGCGGTCGCGGCGTGTTCGAGCGCCTTTTCGGCCAATGCCCGCTGATACGCCACGAGTGCGGCATCGATGCCGTCGATCGCATCGCGCACGAACAGTCGGAAGTCGGTCGCGACCTGATCGTTGCGCGAGCGCGCCGTGTGCAGGCGGCCGGCGGCCGGCCCGATCAGCTCGCCAAGCCTGCTCTCGACATTCATATGAATGTCCTCGAGCGCGCGCTTGAACTTGAATTTGCCGGCTTCGATCTCTGACAGGATCGTGTCTAGACCGTGAGTGATCCGCTTTGCATCCTGCGTCGTGATGATGCCGGTTTTGGCCAACATTGCCGCATGGGCCTTGCTTGCGGCGATGTCCTGCCGGTACAGGTGGCGGTCGAAATCGATCGAGGCGTTGATCTCCTCCATGAGGGGATCGGGATCGGAACCGAAACGTCCGCCCCACATCTTGTTGCTCATAATTTCAGTCCGCCGAGGGTTTGTTAGATGTCCGAGCGATCCGCCCCGCCGCATCCCGTCGCGCGCCGCTACCGGACGCTTTCTGTCGCGGCGATCATAGCAATTCTGGCCGTCCTGGCGGGGGTATACGGGATGGAACACCTGCGAAGCAATCCGGCCGCTGCGGCCTGCGAGCCGGCGGTTAAAACTGCGGCCCGGATTGCGCCGCTGGCGCAGGGTGAAGTCGCGGCGCTCGCCTTGGCACACACGCCGTTTCTGGTTCCCGATCTGGGCTTCAAGGACGCCGAAGGCCACGAGCGAACGCTCAAGGATTGGCGGGGCCGCACCGTACTTCTCAATCTCTGGGCGACCTGGTGCGTGCCATGCCGCAAGGAGATGCCGGCGCTCGACGCATTGCAGGCCGACCTTGGCGGCAAGGGCTTTGAGGTGGTCGCCGTCAATATCGACACCCGCGACGCGGAAAAGCCGCTTAATTTTCTCAAAGACGCCGGCGTCAAGCACCTGGCCTATTATTCAGACCAAAGCGCCAAGGTGTTTCAGGACCTGAAAAGCGCCGGCAAGGCCTTTGGCATGCCGACGACGCTGATCATCGACCGGTCCGGCTGCGAGATCGGCGAAATGGCCGGCCCCGCCGAATGGGCGAGCCCGGACGGCGTAAAGCTTGTAAGCGCGGCGCTCGGCAGCACGGATTGATCACCGGCTAAACCGGACATTTCGGACTATCGCAACGGCGGCATCAGCCGATAACGTCGAGGTTCGCGCCGATACCGTTGGCGACGCCGCCGCGCTGAAAATTCTGTTCTGCGGCTGCAGTCAATTGTGCGACCGAGTATGCGTTAGCGCTGGCGTTCGCCTGGGCAAGGCGTGCCGCGACCGCTATCTGATAGCTCGCAAGCTGCCCGCCCGAGAGTGATGAGATGAGGCTTATCTCCATGCTCGAGTGTCCTCATGCAACCACCCCTCCTCCTGCGCTAATGTACACCTGCGGCACGCCGTTGCTGCGGTGGTCAACGATCAATTTGACAACACGGCTGATGAATGTTTGATCCCGGCGTACGCGGTCTTGCGTATTCGGCTCGCTAGAATTCCCGATTTCTCAAAAGCCAGACTTCCCGCGCGTACAGCGCCAGCGAAACAAACAAGAATACGAAAGCGATCAGGAAGATGTTGAGCACGAGCCTTTCGAAATGCAGGGAAAGAATTGTCGTGACAAATACGACCATGACGAACAGCACCACGCACATTCCGCATGCGACGAGGCACAGGACACACCGGCTTATCGCTCTGGCATGACTCTTCAAATAGTCGAGCTCGATTCGCTGCTCGGGTTTGCCGGCACCGCCATCGCCACTCGACAAGGCGCGGATAAGGTCCTGAATTCGAAACAGTCGCGTGGTCATGGCGGAGATCAAAGCAGCGACAGCGGCCAGGATGAAAGCAGGAGCCATCGCGTCGGCGATGGCCTGGGAAATACCGCTCAAGGCTGATTGATCGATCAACATGGCGAGCCCCTGCACGGCAGGCCTGCAGGGCCTGGACTGTGAAAAGTTTCAGCGTCTCCATGAGGCTCTTTGAGGCACCGGTAACGCAAGCGCAGCCGATCGCTACGCGCGCTGAGATCCTTCCTCAAGTGAGCGAGCTTCAAGCGATCGCCGGCTGCATCAACAAATCGGCGCAGGCCGGTTATTGTCTGCAGACACCGTCGAAGGTGTGACAATACTGTCCGGCGCGGCACACCTGATAATGGCTCGATGCGCCGGCGTGGCATGTGCACGATGCGCTAACCAAGCCCTGGGCGCAGTGAGGAAGATATTTGTGCGGGTGGGCAGCGCCGGCGACCCTGGCATTGGCCGATCCGGCGCACACAAGCATCGCGAGCAGCAGCGCTGCAAACGTCTTCGACATAATTTCCCTCCCGGTTTGGTTATTTTTGGAAGTCTATAGTGAGCGGAGAGCGGGCCGCAACGCGATTTGGCCTCGTCGGCCCTCAGCAGTCGCGAACATCGTGGTTACGCCGCGCCAGAACCGATGAAGGCGAACGCGAATCGGAGGGCGAAACGGCGTTCGCAGCGAGCGCTTTTCTGCCTTGGCGTTGCCATAATTTCAATCGGGGCACGCAATGCACCCGACACCGCAGCAAATGGGGCCTGATCCGTCTCCATCCGTTTCCCGATACCTCCAGCGACGGCCCGGAAAAACGGCGAACTTGTGGAAACGCAACTCAATAAGACATGGTTAACTATAGGCTTTATGTTGCTAAGTGTTGCCGATTGGAGACATCATTTTCGATGTCGTTCAGGTACATTCAACTCGGGTTCGGGGGTTTAGTACTTAAGTCGGGAGACTACACATGCAGCGGGCGACGAGTAAGTTTTTGATTGCTGGAGCTTTGGCGCTCGCAGCCGGTGGACAAGCACTTGCGGCTGATCTTCCGCCGGCGCCGATGCCGCCGCGGGCACCGGCAGCTTATGTGCCGGCGCCGATTCCTTATTACAACTGGACCGGCATCTACATCGGCGGCAATATCGGTGGGATATTCAACAGCGGCCCCACCGTCACAGACACGTTCGGGAGCACTTTTGCGAGCACCACCAGCCAGTCGTTCCTCGGCGGCGGCCAGGTTGGCGCGAATTACCAATTCTGGGGTGGCGTTGTGGTTGGCGCGGAGGCTGACTTCGACTGGCTTCCCAACACCAAGAACGGCTACACGGCAACCAATGGTACAAACACCGCGATCGTGAATGCCAACAACCAATGGCTGACACTTGTTGACGCCCGCCTCGGCTATGCGTGGGATCGTTTCCTTGTTTATGGCAAGGGCGGCTGGGCTTTCGGCGGGGTGAGTAATTCAAACGGGACGGTCAACGGCACACCGGTCAATATTTCTGGCTCCACCAGCAATCAAGGCTGGACGGTGGGCGCCGGCGTTGAATACGCGTTTTGGGGCACCTGGTCGGTGCGCGCCGAATATGATTTCGTGCGGCTGAACAACGCGACTTATACGGTGCCGGCGACGCCTGCTGCTGGGGTGTTTGGCGGCGATGTCATCTCGACCAACAACCGGCAATTCAACATCTTCAACGTCGGGCTGAACTATAAGTTCGGCGGCTGGTGAAACGTCCACGACCGAAGCGGCTAAGAGGAGCTGTTAGTCCCTCTTAGACAGTGGATGGACATCCATGCCTGTTTCCACAACGGGACCTGCCCCGGCGCGCGCGAGAAAATCGCGACGCGCCGGGTCCGTTTCGGCAGCAACCCTGCGCCCGGTTTCGGACGCTCCGATCGGACCGAGCGACGAGCGATTGATCCAGACCCTGTTGTGGGCGCTCAAGCCGCTAAGCAACCTGCGCGGCTCAATTCCACTGCCGTTTGTGACCACGTTCCTGATGGTCGCGCTCGACGAAGGCAAAGGCGTCAGTGCTTACGCCCGCGCGCTCGGCATCAGCCGCACCGCGATGTCGCGCTATCTGCACGATATCGGCGATCGCGCCAGAAACGGCGGCCCCGGCCTTGGGCTGGTGACCATGCAACCAAATCCGACCCATTCCAGCCGACGCCCCGTGGTGCTGACCGCCAAAGGCCGCGCGACCGCGCGGCAGATCTTCGAGCCGATGCGACGGGCCGGGGATCCAGGCCTGCGTATCGCGGGCGCGTCGGGCGCCAGCACCAAAGCAGTCTGAGCGGCTCGCCCGCGCGGGTCGATACCAGACGCAGTATCCGAAACAATCAGCGGGTCGGGACCGGCTTCTCGCCGCGATAGTCGTAAAAGCCGCGCTGGGTCTTGCGGCCGAGCCAGCCGGCCTCGACGTATTTCACCAGCAGCGGACACGGCCGGTATTTTGAATCCGCCAGTCCCTCATGCAGCACCTGCATCACCGAGAGACAGACGTCGAGCCCAATGAAGTCGGCGAGTTCCAGCGGCCCCATCGGGTGGTGGGCGCCGAGCCGCATCGCATTGTCGATCGCCTCGACATTGCCGACACCCTCATAGAGCGTGTAGATCGCCTCGTTGATCATCGGCAGCAGAATGCGGTTGACGATGAAGGCGGGGAAATCTTCGGACACCGCGATCTGCTTGCCCAGATTGGCGATGAACTGCTTGGTGGTCGCGAAAGTTTCGTCGTCGGTGGCGATGCCGCGAATCACTTCCACCAGCTCCATCAGCGGCACCGGATTCATGAAATGAATGCCGATGAAGCGCTCCGGCCGATCGGTCGAGGCGGCAAGACGCGTGATCGAAATTGACGAGGTGTTGGTGCCGACGATGGTTTCGGGCTTCAGCCCCGGGCAGAGCGCACTGAAGATCTTGCGCTTGACCTCTTCTTTCTCGGTCGCCGCTTCGATCACCAGATCGCAATCGCCGAGCTCGGCAAGCGTTTTTGCCGCGGTGATGCGGTTGAGCGCAGCCTCGCGTTCCTCGTCGGTGATGCGCTGCCGGCTGACCTGACGCGCCAGATTGCCGCTGATGGTGGCAATCCCTTCACCGATGCGGTCGGCGACGATGTCATTGAGCAGCACATGCAGCCCGGAGAGCGCGCAGACATGCGCAATGCCGTTGCCCATCTGCCCGGCGCCGATCACGCCGATCTTGTGGATCGGATGCGCCGCGCCGGCGGACGGTCCGCCGCGCGTCTTTGGGCGCTCCTTCACTTCGACCATATTCGCTTACCTTCTTTGGCGCACACCACCTTGAGGTCAACGACCGTGTTTTTCGAGCTCCTGGGCCAGCTCCGGCAGGGCCTGATAAAGGTCCGCCACCAGTCCGTAGTCGGCAACTTGAAAGATAGGTGCTTCCTCGTCCTTGTTGATCGCAACAATAACTTTCGAATCCTTCATTCCGGCGAGATGCTGAATAGCACCTGAAATACCCACGGCGATATAGAGGTCCGGGGCCACGACCTTGCCGGTCTGGCCGACTTGCCAGTCATTCGGCGCATAGCCGGCATCGACCGCCGCGCGCGAGGCGCCGACTGCGGCGCCAAGCTTGTCGGCAACGGGCTCTATATACTTGGTGAAGTTCTCGCGGTTTTGCATCGCCCGGCCGCCGGAAATGATGATCTTGGCCGAGGTCAGTTCCGGCCGCTCCGACTTCGACAATTCCTCGCCCACGAAACCGGAAATGCCGGGATCGGTGGCGGCCGCCGCGGGCTCAACCGGCGCCGCCGACCCGCCCTCGGCAGTCGCCTGGAACGCGGCGGTACGCACGGTGAGGACTTTTTTGGCGTCGTGCGAGCGCACGGTCTGAACGGCGTTGCCGGCATAGATCGGCCGCTCGAAGGTGTCGGGCGCCACCACTTTGGTGATCTCGGAAATCTGCATCACGTCGAGCAGCGCCGCGACGCGCGGCATGATGTTCTTTCCGGACGTCGTCGCCGGCGCCATGATGGTTTCGTAGGGGCCGGCGAGCGAGACGATCAGCGCCGCGGTCGGCTCGGCGAGCATGTGCCCGTAGGCCGGCGCATCCGCGAGCAGCACTTTCTTGACGCCATCGAGCTTGGCTGCGGCGTCTGCGACCGGCTTGCAGTTGTGACCCGCGACCAGAATGTGCACGTCGGCGCCGATCGCCTTGGCGGCGGTCAACGCCTTGCTGGTCGCATCCTTGAGTGACTTGTTGTCGTGTTCGGCAAGGAGAAGAGTCGGCATCAGATCGCCCCGGCCTCGTTCTTTAATTTGTCGACCAGTTCGGCGACGGATTTGACCTTGACGCCGGCCTTGCGCATCGGCGGTTCGGTGGTTTTGACGACCTCAAGCCGCGGCTTGACGTCGACCCCGTAATCGGCGGCGCTCTTATCGTCGATCGGCTTTTTCTTCGCCTTCATGATGTTCGGCAGCGACGCGTAGCGCGGCTCGTTCAGGCGCAAATCCGTGGTCACGATCGCGGGCATTTTCAGCTTCACGGTCTGCAGGCCGCCGTCAACCTCGCGCGTCACCATCAGCGCCTCGCCTTCAATCGCCACCTTGGACGCGAACGTGCCTTGCGGCCAGCCGAGCAGCGCCGCCAGCATCTGGCCGGTCTGGTTGCTGTCGTCGTCGATGGCCTGCTTGCCCATAATGATGAGACCCGGCTGTTCGGCATCGGCGATCGCCTTGAGAATCTTCGCCACCGCCAGCGGCTCGACCGCACCCTCGGCCTTGACCAGAATGCCGCGGTCGGCGCCCATCGCGAGCGCAGTGCGGATCGTCTCGCCGGCTTGCGGAGGCCCAATCGAAACCGCGACGATCTCGGTTGCTTTGCCGGCCTCCTTCAGACGGATCGCTTCTTCGACCGCGATCTCGTCGAACGGATTCATCGACATTTTGACGTTGCCAAGTTCGACGCCCGAGCCATCTGATTTGACCCGGATTTTCACGTCCTTGTCGATCGCCCGTTTCACGGGCACGAGAATCTTCATGATCGGTTTCGGTTTGTTTCGTTTAGCGCAGCGCTAGGTCCCGGTGATGCTGCAGTGCGGGAAAGTAACGGTCGTGGCGCTTGCGGTCAACGGATCGGCCGGGTGAAAGGCAGCGTGCTGGAAAGCCCGCCGTCAACCGGAAAGGCGTGTCCATTGACGTACGAGGACTCGTCGCTGGCAAGAAACAGCGCCATGGCGGCGATTTCCTCCGGCCGCCCGGCGCGCTGCAGCGGATTGAGCTGACCGATCTTGTCCTCCTTGCCGCGTTCACGCGCCCGCTCGAACAGTTCGCGCGTCATGCCGGTTTCGATCAGGCCCGGGCAGATCGCGTTGACCCGCACGCCGGTGCCCAGCAAGGAGTTCGCCGCCGTCTGCGCCAGGCTGACCACGCCGGCCTTGCTGGCGCTGTAGGGCGCGCCGCCGGCATTGGCACGCAGCCCTGCGACCGAGGCGGTGAGAATGATTGAGCCGCTGCCTTTCGCGATCATGTGCGGGGCGGCGTGTTTGATGGCGAGAAACGTGCCGACCAGATTGACCTGCAGAACCCGCAGCCAATTCTCCACGGTCTGTTCCAGGAGCGGCGGCGGAACGAGGCCGCCGCTGATCCCCGCATTCGCATAGACAACGTCGAGCCCACCAAAGGCCGCAACCGCGCGGTCGACGAACGCTTTGACGTCGTTTTCCTGGCTGGTGTCGGCGGCAATTGCGTGTACCTCGCCGCTGTATTGCGCAATCGCCTTGGCGGTGTCGTCCAATGCCTCGGCTTTTTGATCGACGATGACCATCCGCGCGCCCTCGCGCGCAAATAAAATCGCGCTGGCGCGGCCGATACCGCTTGCTGCACCGGTGACGATTGCAACCTTGCCTTCGAGCCGGCCCTTCGCGTTCGCCATGTCAGGCCCCCTCCCCTCTCTGATATTTTTTGTCTTGGATTACCGTCTCGGATAACCGTCTTGGATTACCGGTTCTGGCCCGGCTGCCACAGCTCGTCGCGGGCACCCTTATCGTTGGCATAACGGGCGGCGACGAACAGATAATCAGACAACCGGTTGACGAATTGCAGCACTTCGGGCGTGACGCTTTCGTCCGGCTGGTCCATCAGCTCGGCGATCAACCTCTCGGCGCGCCGGCAAATGGTGCGGGCAAGGTGCAGATAAGCCGCCGCCGGAAATCCGCCTGGCAGCACGAACGATCGCAGCGGGCTGAGCTCGGCATTGAGCAGGTCGATCTGGCTCTCAAGCCATGTCACCTGCGCCGCGGTCGCGGTCAGCCGCGCACCGCCCGGCCCCTTGCCCCGGTCTGGCGTCGCCAGGTCGGCGCCGAGGTCGAATAGGTCGTTCTGGATCCGCGACAGGGCATGATGGAGCCTGTGCTCGCCGCTGGTATGCAGCCGCGCGATGCCGATCGCAGCATTGGTCTCATCGAGCGTGCCGTAGGCGGCAACGCGCAGATCGTATTTCTTGCGCCGCACCCCGGTGCCGAGCGCAGTGGTACCGTCGTCTCCGGTTCGGGTGTAGATCTTGTTGAGGACAACCATGGCTTATTTCGCGGTCACCCAGATCGTGAACATGATGATGACGATGGCGATGAATTGCAGCAGCACGCGCAGCCGCATCAGCTTCTGCGAGGTGTTGCCCGATCCGCCGCGCATCATATTGATCAGCCCGAGCAACAGAACGATGGCAACGGCGCCGATGGCGATTGGGACGAGGCCGTGAGAGAGGAAACCCGACATGGCCCGTGTTGTAGCTCTGATTGAGCCACCCGGCTACGCCTGATCTGCGGTCGCGGCAGGCATTAGGCCGCAGCGGAACGGAGCGTACGCCGAGCGAAATCCGGGGGCGGTCTCGTTGTGGCTATCACTCGTCCCGCCGGGTTTATGCAGGAAATTGCCCGGCGGCCGGTCAGCCGGGCATACCTGCCGGCTGGACTTCAGTCCAGGATTGCGGCGTCAAAGGTCGACAGGGCGAGCGCCATATCGAGCGCAACGTATTTGTCGAGGGTTTTGATCAGAAGACCCTTGGTGAGCACGGAAAGATCGGACCGGACGATGACATTTGCAAACTCGATTTTCAGCACCATATAGGCTGCGACGTAGGATGTGAGCTTGAGGTCAATATCGCGGTGTTTGATGCCGATTCGCTGCACGCCGGTGATATATTGCTCGTCGAATTCAGAGTGAAACAGCGACGCCCAATGAGCTTTTTGCTTGGCTTTGAGCCGCACGACAGTGGCATCCGGTAATTGCGGCTCAATGCCCACGAGATGAACCTTCAGATAAAAGCTGTCGAGCACGGCGTCGACGCTGGGGGCCAGAACCTGCCACAAGCTTTGGCCAAGTCGTCTGGTGTCGTCATTGATGTCGAGAAATTTTAGGAGCTGCTCGATCAACCCATTGCCCCGCAGGAAGACCGCCGCTGCAAATGGCCCGGACACTGATGCGCGAAGTATCGGCGGCCGGTCACGAAGTTCTGTTCGGAAGCACGCCTGCTCGCAGCGTTTGCTGCGCATTGTGAGTTTGCAGCCGGCCGCCACTTTGCAGATTAAATCGCCAACTGGCTAAAACAATTAACTAGTCAATGATTCGCGCACTCCTCAACAGCTTCGACACAATCTAGAAAACCATCGACGTTTCCGGACCTATTCCGCCCGCGCCGGCACGTTTCACTGAGCAACATCGAGATCCCAAGCATAGCCATGAACGTTCCTCCACCGCGCCTCGATTCTCCAACTCGACCGAAACCGGGATGTTTCCGTTGCTCAATGCGCGGGCTGGGCCTGTGCCGGATCTTGATTGACGCCGGCATTGAAGCGCCGCTTTCGAATCGGCCGCCGGTCGCACAGTTTGAGAGAAATGCCGCTGCGCGGCGACGTGTATTCCGGGCGAAGGAGCAGAGCGGCAGTGTGCCCGTTATCTGCGATGGCTGGGCCACGGTCGTCGAGTACCTGCCGAGCGGCCGACGTCAAATCCTTTCCTTCCTGTTGCCGGGTGATTTGGTCTCCACCAACATTCTTTTCGAGAATCGCATTTGTCACGATGTGGAAGCCGTTACTGCGGTTTGCCATCGCACATTTGACCGCGCCGGGTTATGGGAGACCGTGGTCGCACGCCCGGAAGTGCTGGAAAGCTTCGTGAAGAATTGCGTCGCCGAAAAGCACCGGCACGATGAACTGATCCTGGATCTTGGCCGGCGCAAGGCCAAGCAACGCATCGCCCGGTTGATCCTGGAATTGACGAGCAGGCTCGCGGTGCATCGCGCGGTGCGCAGTCAAACTTTCAATTTTCCGCTGCGCCAAACTCATGTCGCGGACGCATTGGGATTGACGGCACCTTATGTCAATCAGGTCCTCAAGGCTTTTCGCAAAAGACGGCTGATCAAACTCGAGAAGCGATCGCTGACAATTCTGGATGGGGCCAAGCTTCACCGCATGATCGACGAGTGATTCGCAGACATCGCGAGAGCCCTCGCGTATGTCGCACAATGATCATGGCTGGCGCCGAAACTGCTGTGAGCGCCGATCCGCCAAGGCTGCCGACGAGGGCGCGAAAAGTCGGGTTGGCTGTCAAAGTCGAGGTGTCAGACGAGAAATTTCAGGTCGCGGCAATCCCATCTGCCGGAGAGGCCGTAACTTTGCCGTTCCCTCGGCGATAACCCGTCATCCGGCCGGGATCGCGGCCTGGTTGTCCGGCGGCTGGTTGTCTGCCGGGATTGCAGCAGCCTGTTTGTAGGCCTGCGCCATCGGCGCCGAAAGGGTGTAACTGCGGGTCTGGTTGCAGCTGTAGCAAACGAACGTCGTCCGCTCCATCTGAGGCGACCTCGGATGCGGCAGGGTAGTCACGAAGATCATTTCAATACGACACTTTGGGCAGGGTGCCGTAATTGCCGGGTCTTCAGCCATGGCGCCGCAACGTCTGAAAACACGCTTTATAGTGGCTGAGGGTTGACGATTGGTTGAAGAACCGGACGGTTTTTAATTCGATCCGTCGAGCAGCCGTCGGGCGATGACGTGGGCCTGGATCTCGGCCGCGCCCTCGAAAATGTTGAGAATGCGTGCGTCGCAGAGAATCCGCGAAATCGGGAATTCGAGCGCAAAGCCGTTGCCGCCGTGAATCTGCACGGCATTGTCGGCCGCCGCCCAGGCGACCCGGGCGGCCAGGAGCTTCGCCATCCCGGCCTCGAGATCGCAGCGCCGCCCGGAATCCTTCTGTCGCGCCGCGTAATAGGTGAGCTGGCGCGCGATCATGATCTCGACCGCCATCATCGCAAGCTTGTCAGCGACGCGCGGGAAATTGGCGATCGGCTCGGAGAATTGCACCCGTGTCAGCGCATAGCTCCGCGCCTCTTCGAGTGCTGCCTGGGCCACGCCAACGGCCCGCGCCGCGGTCTGGATGCGCGCCGATTCGAAGGTCGCCATCAGCTGCTTGAAGCCAAGCCCTTCGACGCCGCCAAGAAGATTCTCGGCCTTCACTTTGAAGCCGTCGAAGGCGATCTCGTATTCTTTCATGCCGCGATAGCCGAGCACTTCGATTTCGCTGCCCGACATGCCCGCCGCCGGAAACGGATCCTGGTCGGAGCCGCGCGGCTTTTCCGCAAGCAGCATGGAGAGGCCGCGGTAGCCCTTCTCGTTCGGATTGGTGCGAACCAGCAGCGTCATCAAATCGGCGCGCACCGGATGCGTAATCCACGTCTTGTTGCCGTGGACGTCATAAAAATCGCCGTCGCGCGCCGCGCGAGTCTTGAGCGAGGCAAGATCGGAGCCGGTGTTCGGCTCGGTGAATACCGCCGTCGGCAGCACTTCGCCGGAGGCGATCTTTGGCAGCCATTTGCGTTTCTGCTCCTCGGTGCCGCTGCCGAGAATGAGTTCGGCGGCGATCTCGGAGCGGGTGCCGAGGCTGCCGACGCCGATATAGCCGCGCGACAGCTCCTCGGAGACGACACACATCGATTCCTTGCCCAGCCCCATGCCGCCGTAATCCTCGGGGATGGTCAGACTGAACACGCCGAGCTCGGACATTTGCGTGATGACATCGAGCGGGATGTACTGGTTGCGCAGATGCCATTGCTGCGCGTGCGGCACCACCTGGCCATCGGCGAACTTGCGCATCTCCTCGCGGATCGATTCGAGCGTATCGTCGAGGCCGCAGGCGCCGACGGTGGCGTCGTGTCCGAATCTCATCAGCTCGACGAGGCGTGCGCGGTGCGGCGCGGTGTTGCCCTGTGCGATCAGCTGCTCGACCGCCGGAGTAACGCGCGCAGCGACCGCCGCGGAATGAAGTCCGAGATCGGCGAGGCGGACGATCTCGCCCTGGCTCATCGGAATCCCGCCCAGGATCTGCGCCAGATATTCGCCGGCGCCGATCCGCACGATGAGGTCTTCGACCTCACCGAAACTGCCAGCTTCCATCAGCCGCTCGGCATAAGCGCCAAGCTGGCGGATCGCATCGACATAGGTCGCGAGCCAGGCCAGGCCATGGGCGGCGCGCTGTTCGCGGTCGAGGACGCGCAGGGCGACGCGGCCGTCCCTTGTCACCCGCTCGGCGACCGACCGGCGCGCGTCGGCGAAGATGGCTTCAACCGCCTGTACCGCCTGAGACAGGGTGGCGACCAGGTCTTCGCCGGTAGCAGGGCTGTGGGACTCGGCAAGCGACATCAGTGGCTCCGCTCACTTGTTTCTGGACGGTCCCCGGACATCGCATTCAAGCTTACGCGTGCGGTGCACAAAAGCCAATTCCGGATCGCAATCAGTGGCCCGCCGGTCGCCAGACATTATGATAGGCGGCAATTTCCCACCTGCCGTGCTGTTTCGTCAGCACCATGAGCAGACAGGTGCGAAAGGCGCCGTCCGGGTGGGCGGTGACGCCGGGTGGCTGGATCTGCGCACCGAACAGGCCAGCATCGACATCCAACACGGCGACATCTGGACGAAGGAAGCGAAGCTTCCTGATGTCCATGGTCACTCTGGTGCCTTTGAAAATCCCGCGAAACACTTCGTCGTGGCGAAGATCAAATTCTTCATGTCCAACATGAAACGTTCCGAACACGTTGGTGAACGTTGCGTCGATCTGATAGCGCGCGCCGTAAGCGATCGCGTCCCCGCGAGCCCAGGCGTCGGTCATCTCATTGAGCAATTCCCGGATTTCGGTCTCGTCCGTGCTCGGCATGTGTCCCTCCGGATAATCCGGGCAAATTAAACCACGTTGACAGGGTCAATTCCCTGCCCGGCCGGACCATGCTGGCATACAGCTTTCTCAGCGCGACATCTGATTTATCAGCTGACGAAACGGTCTTTGATCACGCCCTGGCATAACGGCCGCGATTAAAAAAACGGTCCTTTTGGTCGTCGGATGCCGTGTCGCGGTTCGAGGTGATGGCGCCGATCTTGACCAGCGCGGCCTTCACCGCCGGCCGTTCGCTGATGGCGTTGAACCAGCGCGCGAGATTGGGGTTGTCTTCCCACTTCACGCCCTGGACGTCGTGATTACGGGTCCACGGGAAGGTCGCGATGTCGGCGATGGTGTACTCGTCGCCGCCGAGATAAGGCACCCTGGCGAGCCGCTGTTCGAGGACTTCATAGAGCCGCTTCACTTCGGTCTGATAACGCGTCATCGCATAGGACGTGTCCTTGTCCTTTG
>Ga0335085_10009422_pt1 | contig 14735 bp, 14 predicted proteins | sample Lox_Sample_45_FD_206712 | JGI IMG/M metagenome (GOLD analysis project Ga0335085, IMG submission 206712) | Soil microbial communities from Loxahatchee National Wildlife Refuge, Florida, United States - Lox_Sample_4.5 | ecosystem: Environmental > Terrestrial > Soil > Wetlands | place: USA... | reverse complement strand
CCAGCCGGCCGGCGGGAGGACGTTCGAATATCTTGTCGTTGACCATGCGCTCGCCGACTTCATCGCCCGTCATATCGGGGTTGCCGTACAAATGGCGGCCCCAGCTGAGCAGACCGTCCGTCATGATGACCCCTGAGGAGATCGTGTTGACCGTGACGCCCGTCGAGTGCAGCGACAGAGCAAGACTGGCCGTGAAATTGTTCAGCGCCGCCTTGGCAGCGGAATAGTCCGGACCAAGTCCGTTGGGTTGCATGGCCGTGGCGCTGGAGATCTGGATGACGCGGCCCCATTTGGCAGCCACCATGTCCGGCACCGTGTGCAAGACGAGGCGTACCGCGGCGAGGGTGTTGCCGTGATAAGCGGACAGCCACTCGGACAATTTGATGTCCAGCACCGGGCGTGCGGCACTGTCGGTCTCGCTGCCGCCGACATTGTTGACGAGAATTTCGACGGGAGCGCCAAGCGCGGCTCTGGCCTGCTCATGCACCGCGGCAGCGCCTTCATCGGTCGAAAGACTGCCAACGGCCATTCCGGCGGCCTTGATTTCCGACGCGACCTTTTCGAGCCTTTCACGATTGCGGCCGTGGACGACGACGGCGCATCCCTCCTGCGTCAACATTCGGGCAATTCCGACTCCGATGCCGCTGCTGCTGCCGGTGACGAACGCACGCTTTCCCGAGAGCTGTAAATCCACTTCCTGCCTCCATCTGATGCCGGGGCTACGGTAGTTCCAAAATCGCAAATCCCCAAGACGCGCGGGGTCCCTAGCTGGATCGCCCATGGCGCCAGCGAAAGATCCGCCGGAAAAATTTGTGGTCAACCGCGCGAAGCGCAGATGCCGTATTTCCTCTCGCGGGATAGATTGAGCAGAGACACCCGTGACGTTACGGGGCGCCGGGCGATTCCTTGCGCGAAACGCAGAGACCAATGATCCTTTTGCCGCAAAAGGCGCAAAGACGCCAAGGCTTCCAGAGCTCGAAGATGTTTGGCGCCATTGCGACTTGGCGGTGAAAAAGTCAGAACGTGCTGCGCTTCGCCGGTGACGCCTGCCTGCCTTTGCGTGAGATCACTTCTCGAAAGTCGTTGCTTTCGGAGGGATGCCGGCGGGCTCTCCCGCCATCGTTATCGTTGCCGAACTGACGCCGACCGAAAAGACCTCACTCTTCTTCGCCGGCCGCTTCGACCGCTTCGACGTCTTCCATCTCGGTTTCCTCGGCAGTCTCATCGATGGGCTTGAGCGTATCGCCCATATCCGTCCGCTTGATCAGCTTGTCGCGGCGATGCGAGGCGCGCTCGACGGCCAGGTCGAGTTCCAGCTGCGAACACAGGCCCAGCGTCACCGGATCGACCGCCTTGATGTTCTGCGCGTTCCAATGCGAGCGCTCGCGAATCTTCTGGATGGTCGCCTTCGTGGTGCCCACCAGCTTGATAATGTCGGCGTCCGAGAACTCAGGATGATTGCGCAGAAGCCAGTAGACCGCGTCGGGCTTGTCCTGGCGCTTGGAGACGGGCGTGTAGCGCGGCGCACGTTTGGTCTTCACCGGGGGAATCTTGTGCTTGGGTGCCGCCATCCGAAGGCGGGCTTTGGGATCGGTCTCGGCCTGTTCGATCTGCTCGCGCGTCAGCTGGCCGGTGGCGACGGGGTCCTGCCCCTTGATGCCTTTGGCAACGTCTTCGTCGGCGATCCCTTTCACCTCCAGGGGATGCAGCCCGCAAAAGTCGGCAATCTGCTCGAAAGTCAGCGAGGTATTGTCGACCAGCCAGACGGCGGTCGCTTTGGGCATCAATGGCTTGTTTTCTGACATGAAGCTTCCCTTCCCGGCTGGATTTTTGGCATCCCAGCCCGCTCTAAAGGCTCAACCTTTGGAGGAATGAGACCTTTTACCGTCAGAGCCGGTCCAGGGAAAGGGGTTTGCTCACGGCGTGAGCAAAATCTTGCCGATGTGCTGGCTCGCAGCCATCCGGGCATGAGCGGTCTGGGCTTCGGCCAAGGCAAAGACGCGGTCGACGACAGGTCTGATCTGCCCACCGGCGATGAGCGGCCAAACTTCGCGCGCCACGGCATCGCGAATGGTCCCCTTCTCCTCGTTCGAGCGCGAGCGCAGCGTGGTGGCCATGAAGCTCAGGCGTTTCATGAGCATGGGCCCGAAATTGACGCTTGCCGTCATGCTCTCCTGGAACGCGATATTCACGAGCCGGCCGCCGCGGGCCAGCGCGGAAAAGTTCCGCTGGATGTAACTGCCACCCACCATGTCGAGGACGACGTCCACACCCGTTCCGCCGGTTGCCTGCTTGACGACATCGACGAAATCCTCGTCACGGTAGTTGATGGCTCTGGTGGCACCCAACGCTTCGCAGGCCTGGCACTTCTGCGCATTGCCGGCCGTGACATAAACCGCATGCCCCCGCGCGCGGCAGAGCTGGATCGCCGCGGTGCCGATGCCGCTCGAGCCGCCATGGACAAGCACGCTTTCCCCCGGCGCAAGACGGGCGCTGTCCATCAGGTTGGTCCACACCGTAAAATAGACTTCCGGAAGCGCTGCCGCGTCCGCGACATCGACGCCGGCAGGCACCGGCAGCACGCACGACGCGGGGGCCAGTGCATATTCGGCATAGCCGCCGCCGGCGAGCAGCGCGCACACGCGCTCGCCGCCGGTGAATTGGGCAACACCTGCGCCGATCTCGACGATCTCTCCGGACACTTCCATGCCCAATGTGGCCGGTGCACCCGGCGGCGGAGGATAACGGCCCTGAGCCTGCGCAAGGTCGGCGCGATTGAGGCCCGCGGCGCTGACCTTGATCAGCACTTCTCCGGCGGAGGGCTTCGGGCGCGGAAGCTCGATGCACGTCAACCGGTATTCCGGGCCGGCGTTCTCGATCGCGATGGCCTTCATGGTAAGCTCCTTAGGCTTGTGTTGCCCGTGAGAATGAGCCGAAATTATCAGGCCCGTTGCAAGAGGCGAAACGATGCCGATCGACCCCGAAGAATTGTTGCCGCGAAAAAAGAAGCTTAACGAATTAACGCTGGGCGAGGATATCTCGGCGATGTCGGAGCACGAGCTTTCGGCAAGGATAGCGGCACTCGAAGGCGAAATCGTCCGCTGTCGCGACGCCATCGCGGCGCGGCAGTCCACAAAATCGGCAGCCGAAGCATTTTTCCGCAGAAGGTGAATCCGCTCGCGCCCGCGACGTAGGAACAGAACGCGGCGGCTGACGGGCAAATCGATTGTTAATGTCTTGCGCATACCAAAATTTGGCGTGCAGCGCGGCATCGGTAAAAATGGTTTATGTGCAAGATACAGCTTGCGTCGCGCGGGCCAGTTGCTAGTTTTGAACGCTGGTGTGAATTGCGGGGGGCGAACTTGCTCACAAGCTGCGACGCAGAAAATCACGAATTCAATTTGAGCTCGTTCGCCAGTTCGGCGCTGTTCGAGCGGACCTTCGACGAAGGCATGTCGCTCGTCGAAGAAACTGCGCGCTATCTTGATGGACGCGGCCGGCAGGAATCGCGCGATCTGCCGCGCAAGACGGCTCTGCTTTACGCGGGCGAAAGCATGCGCGTCACCACGCGCCTCATGCAGGCGGCCAGCTGGCTGTTGATACAGCGCGCCGTTCAGGACGGCGAGATGCGCCCCGAGGATGCGGCTGGCGATCGCTACCGGTTGGGCTCGAAGGAGATTTGCCTGGGCGGCCGTGAGGAAGGCGTCGATACCTTGCCCAAGATGCTGCAGGATTTGTTGGAGCGCAGCGACAATCTCTACCGCCGCATCGCGCGCCTCGACGACCTCCTGTTCGGAGCGAACGTCACAGCGCCGGCTTCACCCGTGCAGCAGCAACTCGACATCTTGCAGCAGAGCTTTGGCCAGACCGGCACGGACGGCGCGGCATAAGCCGCGCGCGTCAGCCTTTCACGTAATCCTTGAAGCGCTTGTTGAAGCGCGTCAGCCGCCCACCACGGTCCACCAGCTGCTGCTGGCCGCCGGTCCACGCCGGATGCGTAGTGGGGTCGATGTCCAGGGTCAGCTTCTGGCCCGGTTCGCCCCACGTCGTGCGCGTCCTGTAGGACGAACCGTCGTTCAGAACGACGGTGACCATGTGATAGTTGGGATGAATGCCTTTTTTCATGGCGCGCGCTTTCCGGGCTTCCGAGGGTGGCGGCTTATAGGGGATTGGCGGGGCGGAGGCAAGCGTTGGGGCGACTAGTTAAGTATCCCCATTCCACGCACCCGGCCAGTTTTCGCGTCCATTTGCGGCTGGGCATCTTCCAACTCAACTGTCATGGCCCGCGACGGCGGCCCACCCAGGTGACGCTCCCAAATCGCGCGTGGGTGCCTCGTAGCCTACTGGCCTGTATGAACTGGGTGGCCGCCGTCGCGGGCCATGACAATGAGTGTTTATGTTGGTGTCCCGACCCCCGCCAGCAGCTCCGCTGCAAACGTCGCCAGCGTGTCGTCGCGGGCGCCCATGATGACAATGCGATCGCCGTTCGCGGCAAGCGACAGCAGCTTCTCGCCGCATTCAACGCGCGTTGCGAAACTGAGCGCGTTCCTGCCGCGCATAGCGATCGCGCGAACGATGTCGGCGCTGCCGATGCTGCGATCCACCGTGCCGCCGAAATAGACGGGCTCCGGCATGATGAGCACATCCTGCGGCGCAAGGTTTTCCACGAACGCCTCGATGAACGCGTCCTTCATCAGCCGCAACGGACCGAAGCCGTGCGGCTGAAACAGGATGAGCAGCCGCCCGGGAAAATCGTGCAGCGTCTGAAGCGTCGCGGCGATCTTGTCGGGATTGTGCGCGAAGTCGTCGATGACCGTGATGCCGTTCGCGTGGCCCACGACCTCTAGACGTCGGCGAATGCCCGAGAACGATTCGAGCGCGTGCGCGGCGCCGGCGAGCGGAATCCCAGCAGCACGCGCCGCGGCGAGCGCCGCAAGCGCATTGGCGGCATTGTGGCGCCCGGGCACCTTCAGGTCGATGCGAACGCTCTCGCCGGTAGCGCGCTCGCAAGCCAGAAAACCTATGCCGTCGGGCGCCGGCGACACCTGCTCGGCAAAGATGTCCGCGCGCGGATCGATCAGGCTCCACGCGACCGTCCCGCCGGCGGTGCTTGCTGCGGCAAGCGCCGCGGTCTCGCTGTTGTCGATACCGATAACGGCAATCTCCGACTTCGCGACGAAATCGGCAAACAGCGGGCGCAACTCGTCGAGCGGCTTGTGATCGAAGGCGATATTGTTCACCACGGCGATCTTGGGAACGTAATGCGCGATCGATCCGTCGCTTTCATCCACTTCGCTGACGAATGCGTCGCCAACACCGACGGCGGCGCTCGCGAACGGCACCTCGGGTGTCACGAGATTCTTCATCACCGCGCCGTTCATGATCGTGGGATCGCGTCCCGCAGCCTTCAAGATCCAGCCGATCATGCCCGTCGTCGTGGACTTGCCGCTCGTCCCGGCGACGCCGATCGACAGCGCTGCGGCATTGAACAATTGCGCCAGCAGCTCCGCCCGGGTCATCAGCCTGGCACTCGCCGCGAGCGCGGCCTTGACGTCCGGCACCTCCGGCTCCACCGCTGCGGAGATCACCACGATGTCTTCGGGGCCCGTGATACCGCTGCCGTCCTGCGGGAACAGCGCGATACCGCGCGCCCGCAGGAACGCGAATTTCTCGGGCGTGCGCCCCTGATCGAGAGAGCGGTCCGAGCCCGAGACGGCAAAACCCTTGGCCTTGAGAATAAGCGCCAGCGGCAGCATTCCGCTGCCGCCGATGCCGCAAAAGAAATAGGCTCTGTTCATCCGCGAAGGCTATAAGACCTTGGCACGCAATGTGACAAGCTCCGGGGCGTCATGTCAGCACAAAGGCTCAAGGTCGGCATCGTAGCGCCGGCCAGCCGCATCGGGCAGGATGTTTCGGCGCGCGTAAGCGCACTGGCCGGCGAGCTCTACGGCGGCCGCGTCGAACTCGTATTCCATCCGCAATGCCATCTCAGCCATGGGCATTTCGCAGGCGAAGATGCGGCGCGCGCCGAGGCCTTCCTCGACGTGGCCAACGACGTGAGCTTCGATGCGCTCTGGGTCGCCCGCGGCGGCTATGGATCGGCGCGCATCGTGGAGCACGTGCTGCCGCGTCTCGGCGTGGCTGCACAACACAAGACCTATCTCGGCTACAGCGATGCCGGCTTTCTATTGGCTGCGCTGTACGCCCAACGGATCGGTCATGCCGTGCATGGTCCGATGCCTTCCGACATTGTCCGCGACGGCGGCGAAGCGGCCGTTGCGCGGACGCTTGCGTGGCTTTCGGACAAGGATCCGAACGCGCTCGAGCCCTCCGTCGAGAGCGCGCGTCCGGCGGCGGCCTTCAATCTGACGATCCTGTCGCATCTGTTGGGCACGCCGTACCTGCCCGATCTCAGCGATCACAGTCTGATGATCGAGGAAGTTTCCGAGCACATGTACCGCATCGATCGCGCCATGTTTCATGTTACCCATGCACCGGCGCTGCGCAGCATTGCCGGCATCCGGCTCGGCCGCTGCAGCGCCATTCCGCCCAACGATCCCGAATTCGGCCAGAACGAGGAGGACGTGGTGCAGCATTGGTGCGCCACATCCGGTATTGCGTATCTCGGCCGTGCCGATATCGGCCACGACAGCGCGAACAAGGTTGTGCCTTTCGGGCGGAGCGGGTGAGGGATTGGGACCGCGGGCCCAGTGTTGGAAGCGCCTCCTCGAGTACCTATCTTCGCTTCAACGAACCGGAGGAGGATGCGCGATGCTCGAGCTCTATTACTTTCCCACGCCGAACGGAAAGAAAGTCGCCATTCTGCTGGAGGAACTAGGCCTGCCCTACACGATCAAACTGGTGCGCATAAACCAGGGCGATCAATTCGAGCCCGAGTATCTGAAGATATCGCCCAACAACCGTATGCCGGCGCTCGTCGACACCGAACCCAAAGGCGGCGGCGGCCCGATCTCGATCTTCGAATCCGGCGCCATCATGATGTACGTCGCCGAGAAGGCGGGTCGTTTCTTTCCGCAGGAGACGCACAAGAAATACGACGTCGTTCAATGGGTGATGTGGCAGATGGCCAATCAGGGCCCCAAGCTCGGCGAACAAGGCCACTTTCAGCGTGCCAAGGCCTCGAGGCCAGACGCCGATCTCTCCTATCCGATGAAGCGCTTCGACGATGAGGCACATCGGCTATTCGGCGTGATGAACCTGGGGCTGTTCGGAAAGGACTGGCTTGCCGCCGGCGAATATACGATCGCCGACATGATCTCCTATCCGTGGGCCGCCAGCTGGAAGACACGCAATATCGATATCGACGAGTTCGCTCACGTAAAGACGTGGCTCGAACGCATGGCAGCGCGTCCTGCCGTCGCCAAGGGGATGTCGGTTGGCGACGGCCTTGCATCGACCATGTCCGACGAGGAAAAGAAGCGCATGGCCAAGGTCCTGGGTAACCAGCGCGCGCTTCCAATCCCCAAGGAGTGGTTGACGGCTTGAGGCCGCCGCTTGCGGCGGGAGCCGCCAGTTCGGCCTGCCATCCTACCAATAGAGTTGTAAAACAACCATTTCGGCTCCAAAGAGCGGCCAACGCCCGCGCGGCGTTGGGTCCCTTAGCGGTCCGACGGCGGCCGGGCTATAGCTGAAACCGTTACGGGGTCCAGGAAGACAATGGCGCAATCCGGCGAAGAATTCGCCAGCGAAGTGCAACGTGTAGCTGCAGCGCGGGGCAAGAGCCGCTCGCTGAAGCCCCTGCGCGCGCTTGTACCTTACCTGGCCGCCTATCGCTGGCGGATCGTCGGCGCACTCGTGGCCCTGCTCTGCGCCTCCACGGTGAGCCTGCTGGCGCCTCAGGCCGTTCGCCTCACGGTCGACAATGGATTCAACGGGGCCGACGTTGCTCGCATCGGGCGCTATTTCCTGCTGCTCATCGCAGCAGCCGGGCTGCTCGGCATCTTCAGCGGGTTGCGCTTCTACTTCGTCACTTGGCTCGGCGAACGCATCATCGCCGACGTCCGCAAAGCCGTCTTCGATCGCGTGCTGGCACTCACGCCAGCCTTCTTCGAGATGACACGCACAGGCGAGGTCCTGTCGCGGCTCACAGCCGACACGACGCTCATCCAAACGGTGATCGGCTCTTCCGTATCGGTCGCGATGCGCAACCTCGTCATTCTCGTCGGCGGCCTGGTACTTCTTTTTGCCACGAGCGTGAAGCTCACCGGGCTCGTGCTCGCTGCCGTACTGCTTGTTTTGTTGCCCCTGATCGGCTTCGGCCGGTGGGTGCGCACCCTGAGCCGGAGGAGCCAGGATCGCATCGCCGATACGAGCGCCCGGGCCGGCGAAACAATAAACGCCGTGCAGACCGTGCAAGCGTTCACGCAAGAAGACGCCGAACGTGGGCGCTTCGCGCGTGCCGTCGAGCTGTCGTTCGACGTCGCGGTGCTGCGCACGCGAGCGCGCGCAGTGATGACCGCGGTGGTGTTCTTTGCAATTGGCTCCTGCATTGTCGGCGTCGCCTGGGTCGGTGCGCAGGATTTCCTGTCGAAATCCATGACGATAGGGCAGCTCATTCAGTTTCTCTTCTATGCGGTTCTTGTCGCGGGCGGTGTCGGTGCGTTGAGCGAAACCTGGGGCGACCTTCAGCGCGCCGCAGGTGCCACCGAACGCCTGTCGGAATTGTTGCACGCCGAGCCCGAGATCAAAGCGCCTGCTCACCCACTCGCACTGGCCGAACCGGCGCGCGGCGCGGTGAGTTTCCGCAATGTCACTTTCCGCTATCCCTCGAGACCCGAAATGGCCGCGCTGACGGATTTCTGCCTCGACATTACGCCGGGAGAAGCCGTGGCGCTGGTAGGGCCGTCGGGTGCAGGAAAATCGACGGTCTTTCAGCTGCTTCTTCGTTTTTACGCCGTCCAATCCGGGACAATTTCCTTCGACGGCATCGATACCGCACGCGTCGATCCGGTTGCTTTGCGGCGCAAGATCGGCGTGGTGGCGCAGGATCCCGTGATCTTTTCCGGCACGCTCGCCGAAAACATCCGCTACGGCAGACCCGATGCCGGCGACGATGCCGTGCGGCGCGCGGCCGAAGCCGCCGCCGCGGCGGAATTCATCGAGGCACTGCCGAAGGGCTACCAGACGCCGGTCGGCGAGCGCGGCACGACGCTCTCGGGCGGGCAGCGCCAGCGGATCGCCATCGCACGTGCAATCCTGAGGGATGCGCCGTTGCTGCTGCTCGATGAGGCGACCAGCGCGCTCGATGCGGAAAACGAGCGGCTCGTCCAGATCGGGCTCAACAACCTGATGGAGGGTCGTACGACGATCGTCATCGCGCACAGGCTCGCCACAATTCAGAGACTGAAGCGGATCGTGGTCATGGACATGGGCCGCATCGTCGCCGAGGGCAGCCACGCGGACCTGGTTGCCCGTGGCGGCCTCTACGCGCGTATGGCCGATCTGCAATTCTCGAGCGGAATGGCGCTCGCGGGCTAGGGACGGGGGGAACATGCGCTTGTCGCGCAGGATTGCGACCGTTGCCGCCGCGGTCGTACTTGTCGGTGCAGTGGGGCTGATCCTGCGCACGCTCGATGCGATGGGACTGTTTACCGAGGGACAATCGCCGGTCCCTTGCCAAGCTGCCCGCATGATCGGCAACGCGTCGGACACGCAGGACATGCAGTACGATCCGGCGAGCAACACCGTGTTCATCGCTGCCGCCAGCCGCAGGACAGGCGCATCCTCTTCACAGGACGGTCTCTACGTCTATACGCCCGGAGTATCGCGCGCTCCGGCCAGGCTCGCAGGCACGCCGGCGGACTTTCATCCCCGCGGCATCAGCCTGTTCCGCAGTGCGGATGGGTCGCTTGCTCTGATTGCCATCAACTATCCCGAGCGCGGCATCCCCGGCATCGACGTGTTCGACGTGAATAGCGGCGCCCGCGTCCAGCTTCACGAGCGCGAGAGCGTGTCGGGCGATCTGCTGGTGAGTCCGACTGCGGTGGTCGCCGTCGACAAGGACCGCTTCTATGTCACCAACGAGCACACGAGCAGGTCCAGTTTTGCGCTGGCGCTCGAGCGGTACCTCGTCCTGCCGTGGGCCAATGTGGTCTATTTCGATGGCGCCAGCTTCAGGGTGGTTGCCAAGGGCCTCACGGGTGCCGGCGGGATCGGGAAGTCCTCCGATGGCAGCCATGTCTATGTCGCCGAGACGACGGGCCGGGAAATCCAGAGCTATGCCCGGGATGCTTTCAGTGGCGATCTGAGTGCGGCCGGTTCGCTGCAGATCAATTCGCGGCTGGCCAATATCAGCGTGGCACCGAAGGGCAACCTGTTCGTAGCCGGCCATCCCAGCCTCTTCAAGCTTTCGCGCTATCTCGGCAATCCGCACAAGCCGTCGCCTTCGGAGGTGTTCCGCGTCCTGGTCGACACGCACGGCAGCCCCGTTTCGGCCGCGCTCATCTACGGCGGAATCAACGTCGCTGCAGCGAGCGTAGCAATCGCGGCCCGTGACAGGCTTCTGATCGGTTCCGCTTTCGGCCCGAAGATTTTGACCTGCGCGCTGCCGCAATAGGACCGGGACCGCGGGGGTTCCAAGCCCGCACGCGCAGCGCGCTCGGAGGGCGCGGTCCACGCCGCTACACCAGCGCGCAACCCTTGAGGCGCTCGAGAATCTTGAGCGGCGAAAACTCCGGGTGTTGCATCGCGTCGCAATCGAGATGGAAGGTCTGCTCCAGCACATATTGGCCGGCGAGCGCGGCGTGCATCACCTGATCGGTGAAACAGAGCCATGTCGAGCCCGGCGCAAACGGCACCTCGATCTGCGGCGATTTTATTTGATAGGCCTCATCGAGCTTGGCCTCGTCGTGCAACGAGAGCATGAGGCCGTCATAGGCGCTGCGCCGGCCCTTGGTGACGTTGGTCGCGGCAAGAAGCCAGGCATGAGCGCGCGAACCTTGTCTGGCGCGCGGCAGGAAGCGCTGCGCCATCGGCTCGAACGGCTCGCCCACGTGCCAGATGCGCGCCGCGCCGTGCGGATTGACGTTGGAGAAAAGCCGCATGATGCGCCGGCCGCGCATGGGGCGCGATGGAAAAGCATCGACATGCAGCCGCGTATCGTCATGGATGGCAGACGCCGATCGGCCTTCGATCTCCACCGGCCGATAACTTGTCGGCGCCCGCTCGAGCTTGCCCGCATAGCGCGGCAGCAGGCACTCGACGAAGCGCACGGCCGATTGCGCGAACCGGTCCATCATGCCCTTGAGCAGGCGCGCATCGTCGGTGCCGGCCGACGTTCCGCCCAGTTCACCGGTTGGTTTCAGACTGATGTTCTTCGACTTGCCGTTGGATAGCGCAGGCGAGAACAGGCTTTCTTCGCTCTTGTCGAATACGAACGCCAAATGCGGGAAGACCAGCACCTGCCCTCGTTCGATGGCGTCGAGCGCATCGGCGCGGACGCGCTCGCCGAACGGCCCCGCCCAGCTGTCGATGTCGATGAAGTGCAGCGCATTCACGCGCGCAACATAACGAACAGAACGCCGAATGACAAAGGAGGGAGACCGCTGCTTCCTATTTTTGCTTCGTCGTAACCGGCGCGAACGCGAAGAGGGAACCGCTCGTTGAGGGAACCAGTAGAACGCCTTCTCCAGCCCCCAATCCCGAATCGGGGAACCCGCAGCAACCGTAATTGGTGCCCGCCCCGACGTTGGCCGTCCAAAGTCGCTGGCCGGTCGATCCGTCCAGCATATAGAGATTGCCGCTGCCCGAAAGCGCCGCCACGTAGCCGTTTATGACGATCGGCTTCGAATTCATCGTACCGTCGCCCGCGAATCTCCATTTCACATTGTAGCTTCCCGAGGAGTAGTCGTAGAGAACTCCTCCCAGCGACACCATCGTATCCCTGCCGAGAGCGACGGGCGTGGCCGTGCCGACAAAATTGCCGATCGTGTCACCCGTCTTCCTGTCAAAAATGCCGCTGCTGCAATTGATCCGCGGTACGTAGAGCTTGGCACCAATCAGCGCCGGCGAGTCACTTGGCTGCCCATTTGGGTAACATGCGGCGGAGTTCCAGATCGTCGCGCCGTCCCCAAGCGAAATTTCGTAAACTCCGCCACCATTGCCAAAAAAGGCGCGATATCCCCCGATGTCGATGGCAGCCGCCCCGGAAACTTGCGTACTCGCATTGGAATAGCTGGCCGGCGTCGACGTCCACCTTGTCGCGCCGGTCGTTTCGTCGAACGCCGAGATGATGCCCGTGTAATAGGTTTGGCTCTGGTACTGCACCAGAACAGCTCCGTTGTAGGCGACAGGCGCGCTGTACCCGCTGCTGCAACAGCCCTGACCTCCCGGCACCTGAACCGACCAGAGATTTCGACCCGACGTGGCGTTGAACGCGATGAGGATGCCGGCGGAATTGATGACGAAGATCTTGTCGCCGTCATAGGCCGCATCTGCCCAGGATCCGCCAGGTAGCAACTTTTCCCATTTGATTGCGCCAGTGGAAAGCTTGAGTGCGACGAGGAGGACGCTTCCGTTGCTCCCCACGGTTACAAACGCGACGCCGTTGGCGGTAATCGGATAAGAGATTGCTCCGCCCAGATTTACCGACCACAACTGTGTCAGCGTTCCCGAGAAGCCATTCCAGAAAGAGATATCTCCCGTGTGCCCGGCATTGATCTGGTACGACACGGAATCCTGGCTTGTGTCGGCCAACGAACCTTTGTCTGCGGCAACAGCTGCGGCAGACGTGCAGGCAAGCAACAGCACAGCCTGCGCGCATCGGCGCGCCAGCACAGTTAGATAGGCCACGAGATACCCCCTCGACTTATTCTGTATTGGACGCTAGCGAAGTTTTGTTCTGTCCACAACGGTTTTGAACAGGAAATCTCGTAGACTTGACTTGAACAGATCAAAGGATTGCCGAGACCGGAAAAGGAGTGCGCCGGTCATTCTGGACTCTCTCGGCCGCGGTGCTCCGAAATGGCGTGGCCCCAGCCGCGGTCCCCGGCGCCTTTATCCCGGCGTCACGGGCGTGTCTGCAAACGCCAGCTCGTGCCGGGCCCGCCATTCGGGTCCGACGTAATTGATGATCAGCGAAGTGCGCACGCCCGCGAATGTGCGGCGCCGGAAGCCGTGCCAGGTGTCGCTGCCGGGAACGAAGACCAGACCCTTGTTGAAGCCGCCCGGCGCGCTGCCAAGGTAATCGCCGCCCGCATCGAACAGATCCGTTCCCAGACTTTCCGCTCCGTCCATCTCCGAAAGATAGACGAGCGCCGTGAACCGCTTGGCGCCGATATCGGTATGCGGCTCGAGCCAGAAGCCGTCCGTGTCCTGACAATATTCGATGCGCAGAGAGGTGCCGGCGAGATCGGCGCCTGTCATGGCTTTCAGCATCGCCACGATCTCCGAATTCTGGAACGCGGCCGCGAGGCGGCGGCACTCCGGATGGGCTTCTTGGTTGGCCTCGGAAAAAAACCAGCGCGTCGCGTTATGGGTTTCGCGCCGTCCCGCCGTTTCGCCGATCGGCGCGGCCGTAACCGGCAGCCGCCTGAGACCGCGTGCAAGCTCTGGAGGCAGCGCATCGCCCAGCAGCCAATGACGGAACGGCGCCGCCTCGACCCGCGTCGTGGGCCAGCGCGCCAGCAGCCAGGCACGGACGCGCTCCTCCATCATCTTCTCGCGGCAAGGAAGCGGCGCAAGTGCTTCACTTTGCCCGACAGGTAATGCTTCGCGGCTTCCCGATGACGGCTGACGCTGCCGTTGCAGTAGTTGAGCATGACGTAACGGCGTAGGCCAACGAACGGCTTGTGGCCGTGCCACGAGTTTTCCTGCACCTTGAAGCAGGCGAGCAGACCGCCATCCGGCGGAATCTCGCGTGCATAATCCTCGATATTCGTGCCCGAACGCAGAATGCGCAAACAGCCGTCCGAGCTGCTCCACGGTTCGTTCAGGTAGAGGAGTGCCGTCGCAATTTTGAACGACGAATCGGCATGGATGCGTCCGTCCTTTGCCGTGCAACGGTCGCGCAGCGTGACAAGCGTTGTCGCTGTTGCCAGATCGATTCCGAGCTTGCCGCCGAGAATGCGGCGGAACGCAGGCCCGTCGAGAGCGTCGATGATTTCGCGGAGCGCGCCGTGCGCCTTTTCGGGGAGAAACAGCCCGCCCATGTCGAGCACGGGAAAGTCGCGCAGGACCGATGCGACCTGGTCGTGCGAAAGAAAATTCGGAACGACGAAGTGCGGGTAGGGATCGCTGGAGAAGGGCGCCTCGCGCAGACGCGCGTAGTCGGGTGCGATGCGAGGTTGGCGAACGGCGGCGTGCGACATGGCGCGATGCTCATCGCCGGCGGCCAATTCTCATTGATCCGGATCATGGAAACATTGCAGCACGGCGTCCCCGCCCGCCGCGGTGACCCACAAGGATTTGCGCGCTCCGGTAAAAAAAAGGGCGCCCGAAGGCGCCCAATTACGCACCAACAACGGAGGAGAATCTATGCTGCCTGCTCTTGCGCCGGGTCCCGCAACACATAGCCGCGGCCCCACACCGTCTCGATGTAGTTGTCGCCATTGGTCGCGGCGGCGAGCTTCTTGCGCAGCTTGCAGATGAAGACGTCGATGATCTTGAGCTCGGGTTCGTCCATGCCGCCATAGAGATGATTGAGGAACATCTCCTTGGTCAGCGTCGTGCCCTTCCGCAAGGAGAGGAGCTCGAGCATCTGGTATTCCTTGCCGGTG
>Ga0335085_10009421_pt1 | contig 14735 bp, 13 predicted proteins | sample Lox_Sample_45_FD_206712 | JGI IMG/M metagenome (GOLD analysis project Ga0335085, IMG submission 206712) | Soil microbial communities from Loxahatchee National Wildlife Refuge, Florida, United States - Lox_Sample_4.5 | ecosystem: Environmental > Terrestrial > Soil > Wetlands | place: USA... | reverse complement strand
AGGCGTCGGGGAGTTTTTCAACAATATCGGCGCGTCTTTGCCATTCCCATTGCCACATGAATGTCGCGTTTGGACTCGGTTTCGGACTTGAGCCCATGGTGGCGAGGGCGCCGGTCCCCATCTCGTGAAGACGGCAACTGGACAGTGTGACGCATTGAACCGTTCGTTCTCCGTTCCCACCTCCATCACGTTCTTTGACTTTGCCGGATAAGGTCGTGCGCACGCGCCCGCTGCCGCTCCTTCGCGCGCAAAAAAGCCGCCCGGGAAGCAACGCGAAAATCGCCGTGCTGGAATGGCTTAGGTCGCGCCTGGAGGCATTCGAATTCAACTCGGCGCAATGCCCCCGACGGATCATCGCGTCTGGAAAATGATGATCGCGGGCCGTTCGTCAAACGCGCCACGCTTGCGCGGCTGCGCGCTTGCCCGCGGCCGCGGAATCGGCGGACAGCGCCGCGAAAACCTGCTCCTCACCCCGCCTTTTGCAACCCAATGCTGAGGATGTGCGAATGCTTCTCAATTACGCGATTTCTACTTGCGTAGTTTTACGTATGCTTGCTAGGATTAGAACAATTCAATCTATGGGGAGTTGGGGGCCGCGCGCTGGGAATCGCGCGGCCTTCGCCTTTTCGGTGTGCCACTAACGCTTCGCAGCCGCTTCGTTCACCAATACCCGCGCATCAATTCCACCGCCCAGGCGGGCTCGCGCAACCGCCCGCGCGGCAGGAAACCGCTCATCACCGGCTTGATGTCGATCACCGGCGTGCCGTCGATGGCGTCGAGCCCGCGCAGGCGAAGCGTTGTTCCGTCTACGGACAATATCTCGCAGATGCTGGCGCCGATGCGGTTGGGCCGCTCCTTGCCGCGTTGGGCGAAGATGCCGACCTTGGGCCAGGCCGCATTGCCGCGCGGGTGGCGCGCGCCTTTTTCCACCGCCTCATCGCGCACGCGGTCGAAGTGGAACAGCACTTCCACGTGCGAAAACGCCTCAAGCCCCGCCAGCGCTTCGGGTCCGAATTCGTCCGTATCCAGATCGATCCGCGCCGCGTTCTCCCGCCAGCCGTCGTCGTCCGGGCTGGTTCGCCCGCCGCGCACAAAACCTACCGGGCGAATGGGAATTAGCGCGCTCATGCACCCTCCGAACGAAGGCAGAACAAACCCCGCAGCCTTCATTAGGCGAATATTTACCACGATTGATGTAGTATTACCGTGTTTGGTGTTCGTTCCGGGACACCCCACAGCTAGACTCGCCCAATCCATAGGTAGAAGCCCAACCCCCTCAAATTCCTAGGTTTTTTCGTTGACTTCCCGGCTCAGGACATGTTATCCCATACCGTCCCAGGAACGGTAATGGGCGCGGAAATCCGCCTCAAAGGCAAATAGCCTAGTTCCCCCAGGGACTTAGGGGGCGATGCGCGTGTCGGTCCAGTCTTTCCTGACCACCATGGCCGGAACGCTCGACAGCAAGGGTCGGGTTTGCATCCCGGCCGACTGGCGCCAGATCCTCGCCGCCCAGAACACGCCCGGCGTCTTTCTCTGCCCGTCGTTCTCGTCGGCCGCGATCGAAGGTTTCGGGGCCGAGGTGCTCGGCAGGTTCCAGCAGCAGCTCGCCGGAGAGGACCCCTTCTTCTCGCCGCAGTTCAACGACCGCGCCGTGGTGGTGATGGCGATGAGCCACAAGCTGCCGTTCGACGAGAACGGCCGCGTGCGCCTGCCGGAAGAGCTGATCGCGCACGCCCGCCTGAAGGACCGCGTCGCCTTCGTCGGCATGGGCACCAAGTTCCGCATCTGGGAGCCCGCCCTGTACCAGGAATCGCTGGCGGAGATTCTCAAGCGCGTGCAGGCCGGTTTCAACGCGGCCGGGGGGCAGGAATGAGCGGCCACGTCCCCGTCCTGCTCAAGGAAGTGCTTGAGGCGCTGAGCCCGCGCGACGGCGCCCACTATATCGACGGTACCTTCGGCGGCGGCGGTTACTCGCGCGCCATTCTGGAGGCCTGCGATTGCCGCGTGCTCGGAATTGACCGTGATCCCGACGCGATCGCCCGCGGCGAGCAGCTGGCCGCGCTCTATCCGGGCCGCCTCACCCTCGTGCACGGCAGCTTCTCGGAGATGGACCGCCTGCTGGCTGCCGCGGGCGAGGCCGGCACCAACGGCGTCGTGCTCGATCTCGGCGTCTCCAGCTTCCAGTTCGACGAGCCCGCGCGGGGCTTTTCCTTCCGCGCCGACGGTCCGCTCGACATGCGCATGTCGGGCGAGGGGATGAGCGCTGCCGACGTGGTCAACGCTGCCGATGAGAAGACGCTCGCCGGCATCATCGCCCGCTATGGCGAGGAGCGTCAGGCCCGCCGCATCGCGCGCGCGATCGTCGCCGCCCGCCCGCTTATGCGCACGCTCGAGCTCGCCGACCTGGTGGCCAGGGCGCTCGGTCCCGCCGCGCAGCGCTTTGCCGTCCATCCCGCCACGCGCACCTTCCAGGCCTTGCGCATCCATGTGAACGACGAGCTGGGCGAGCTTGCCCATGCGCTCGAGGCCGCCACGCGCGTACTGAAGCCGCAGGGCCGGCTTGCGGTCGTGTCCTTCCATTCGCTCGAGGACCGCATCGTCAAGCGCTTCCTGGCCGAGCGCGCCCGGACCGTGCATGCCTCGCGCCACGCGCCCGATGGCCCGGCCGCCAAACCGGTTTACCGCCTGGTCGGCGCGCATCCCGTCGTGCCGTCAGAGATCGAGATCGCCAACAATCCCCGTGCCCGTTCCGCGAAGTTGCGGGCGGCCGAACGTCTGGCCGCATAGGAGAAAGTCATGATCCGTGTCGTGAGCACGTTCTGCGTCGGACTGATGGGCCTTTCGATCCTGTCGCTCTACCACGTCTCCGAGCAGACCCGCATCGCCCGCCAGGACCTCGCCCGGACGGAAAGGCAGATTTCCGCCGAGCGCGTCCAGATCAGCGTGCTCGAAACCCGCTGGCAGAAAGTGGCCGGGCCCGACACCATCCAGAAACTCGCGCAATCCACGCTCGGCATGAACGACACGACCACGGTGCAGCTTTCCTCGCTCACCCTGCTGCCGCGTCGCGGCGACGAGCCGCTGAACGGTGATCAGGTGCGCTCCGCCAGTGCGCAGGTACCGGCGGCTGCGGCGCCCGCGCCCGTCGTCAAGGCCGCCGTGCGCAGCGGAATGTGATCGTTCGATGACGCCCCCGTCCACCGTCTTCCAACGGCGCATCCTGATCGGGGCGATGATGTGCATCGCGGCCTTTTCGCTCGTCTGCCTTCGGCTGGTCGACGTGACGGTGTTCGGCGAGGTTGCGGCTCCCCGGCACGCGGAGCGGGCGGTGCTGTCGCGCAGCGACCTGCTGGACCGCGACGGCAACGTGATCGCGCGCGATCTTCCCGCGCCCGACCTCTACGTCCGCCCGCCTGTGCTGGCGGACAGGCGCCGGGCCGCCCACGAGCTGGCGATCGCCACCGGGGCCGAAGAGCAACGGCTTCTCCACCTGTTCCGGGGGCCGTACACGTCCGTGCTGGTGGCGCGCCAGCTGTCGGAGACCGCGCGCAACAAGGTCGATCTGCTCAAGCTCCCCGGCCTCGAATACGCGCCGAACTGGAAGCGCTACTACCCCGACGGCCGCATGACCGCGCAAGTCGTGGGGGTCACCGATCTCGACGACAAGGGCGTTTCCGGCCTGGAGTTGGGCCTCGAGAAGCGCCTGCGCCAGACCCACGATCCGGTCACCACCTCGCTCGACATGCGTGTGCAGTTCGTCCTCGCCCACGAGGCAGAGGCCAGCATGGGCGAATTCCGCGCGCGCGCCGCCGGCGGTTTGGTGATGGACGTGCGCACGGGCGAGATCCTGGGGCTGGTCTCGCTGCCGGACTTCGATCCCAACGACCGCGATCTGTCGGCCGCCGATTCAGAACGCAACATCATGGTGCAGGACGTCTACGAACTGGGATCGGTGTTCAAGATCTTCTCCTTCGCCATGGCGATCGAGAACCACAATGTCAATCTCGACGAGTGGATTCCCATCGGCAACGGCTACAAAATCGGCCGCTACACCATCCACGAAGCCGAGCACATGCCGGCGATGCTGGAAGCGCGCGACGTGCTGGCCCTGTCCTCGAACATCGGCACGGCGCAGATCGTGTTGCGCTCCGGGCCCGGCCGGCAGCGCAGCTTCCTGAGCCGGATGGGATTGCTTTCGCCCATCACCAGCGAACTGCCCGAACGCGCCCACCCGCTTTACCCGGACCATTGGGGCATCATCGAGACGGCCACCATCGGCTTCGGCCATGGCGTTTCGGTGTCGCCGCTGTCGTTTGCCGCGGCGGCGGCCAGCGTCGTCAACGGCGGTCGGCGCATCCAGCCGACCTTCCTCAAGCATCCCGGCGACGCACGCGGCGAACAGGTCATCTCGCCACAGACCAGCGCAGCGATGCGCCAGCTTCTGCGCTACGTCGTCACCAACGGCACCGGCAAGAAGGCCGACGTTCCCGGCTACGATGTCGGCGGCAAGACCGGTTCGGCCGAGAAATCCGCCGGCCGCCATGGTTACCAGGCACACAAGCTGGTCACCTCGTTCTGCGCCGCGTTTCCCATCGAAAATCCGCGCTATCTCGTGTTCGTTGTGCTCGACGAGCCGCACGGAACCAAGGCAACCGGCGGTTTTGCGCTCGCCGGCTACACGGCTGCGCCGCTGGCAGGACACGTCATTGCGCGGATTGCGCCCTTGCTCGGGGTACCGATCAATCCGATAACGGCCGCGAAAGAGAACTCATAAAATGGCGGCGGGTAACAAGGCGGTGGGAAGAATGGGCACGGTGAAGCGATTCACCGGCATGGCCAGCGACTCCCGCGAAGTCGAGCCCGGATTCCTGTTTGTGGCCGTGCCCGGCACCAAGGCCGACGGCGCCTTGTTCGTGAAGGATGCGGTGGCGCGCGGCGCCGTCGCCGTGCTGGGCCGTCCCGAACTGGCGGCGGCGGTGGGCGAGCTTCGCGTCGAGTTCATTGCGGCGGAGAATCCGCGCCTGGCTCTGGCCCGCTATGCGGCTGCGTTCTACGGCATGCAGCCGCAGACCATTGCCGCCGTCACCGGCACCAACGGCAAGACGTCGATCACCGTCTTTCTGCGCGAGATCTGGACGGCGCTCGGCCGGCGCGCCGCCAGCATGGGCACCATCGGCGTCGTCACTCCCGAAGAGACCATCAAGCTCAACCACACCACGCCCGGACCGATCGAGCTGCACCGCTTGCTGGCGGAGCTCGAGCGCAAAGGCATCGAGCATCTTGCCGTTGAAGCCTCGAGCCACGGTCTCGACCAGTTCCGTCTGGCGGGCACGGAAATCGCGGCGGTGGCGTTCACCAACATCACCCGCGACCATATGGATTACCACGCCAGCTTCGCGGCCTATCTCGACTGCAAGCTGCGCCTGTTCCGCGAGCTGGCGCGCGACGGCGCCGCGGCCGTGGTCAATGCGGATTCGGAAAGCGCGGGCGCGTTCATCGCCGCCGCACGGGCGCGCGGGCTCAGGCTTTTCACGGTCGGCGAAAGGGGCGAAGCGCTGAAGCTCGTCTCCCGCACGCCCGTCGCGGGCGGTCAGAAGCTCGAAGTCGCCCACGCTGGCAGGACACGCCGCATCGAACTGCCGCTTGCCGGCGCCTTTCAAGCTTCGAACGCGCTGGTGGCGGCGGGCCTGGCGCTCGGCCTGGGTGAGAAGGTCGACGCGGTGTTTGCCACACTCGAACATCTGAACGGCGCCGAAGGTCGGCTGCAGAGGGTGGCTTACGCCAAGTCCGGCGCGCCGGTCTATATCGATTACGCCCACACGCCCGATGCGCTGGAAAACGTGCTGACGGCGCTGCGCGCGCACACGGCGGCGAGGCTCGTCGTGGTGTTCGGCTGCGGCGGCGACCGTGACCGGGGAAAACGCCCGTTGATGGGGGAGACCGCGATACGTCTGGCCGATTGCGTCGTCGTCACCGACGACAATCCGCGCACCGAACAGGCCGCCGCGATCCGCGCGGAAATCCTCAAAGGCTGTCCGGGTGCCGCCGAGATCGGCGACCGCGCCGAGGCGATCCGCGCCGCCGTTTCTGGGCTTGGCGCCGGGGACGTGCTCGTCATCGCGGGAAAGGGCCACGAAAGGGGCCAGATCGTCGGCACGACGATCCATCCCTTCTCCGATCGCGAGGAAGCCATCCGCGCGGCGGTCGCGCTCGGCGGGCGGGAGCATGCCCGATGAGCGTTTTGTGGACATCGGCGGAAATCGAAGGCGCCACGCTTGGCCGCGCCTCGAAGGACTTTGCCGTCGGCGGCATCGTGATTGACTCCCGCAAGCTCAAGCCCGGCGACCTGTATGTGGCGGTCAAGGGCGAGAACAAGGACGGCCACGACTTCGTGGCGGCGGCATTCGAGGCCAAGGCGGGCGCCGCGATGGTGTCCAAGGCGATGGAAGCGTCCGGCCCGACGCTGGTGGTGGCGCACACCCAGCGCGCGCTGGAGGACTTGGCCCGCGCCGCGCGCGCCCGCTCGAACGCGACGATCGTCGCGGTGACCGGCAGCGCCGGCAAGACCACGACCAAGGAGATGCTGAAATTCGCATTCCGCGCCTTGGGCAAGACGCATGTCTCGGGCGCCTCCTTCAACAACCACTGGGGCGTGCCGCTCAGCATTGCCGGCCTGCCGCGCGATGCCCAGTTTGGCGTGTTCGAGATCGGGATGAATCACTTTGGCGAGATCCGTGCGCTGGTACCGTTCGCCAAGCCCCACATCGGCCTCGTCACCACGATCGCGCCCGCCCACCTCGAGTTCTTCGGCAATTGCCAGGCCATCGCCGACGCCAAGTCCGAGATTTTCGAGGGGATCGTGCCGGGCGGCACCGCCGTGCTTCCCGCCGACAGCCCCTATATCGAGCGTCTCGTCGCCCGCGCCCGGCAGCAGGGCGTCAGCCGCATCCTGCGTTTCGGCTCCGCTCCCGGCTGCGACGCGCGCCTCGTCGCGTTCGAGGACGAGGCTGGAGGTTTGCGTCTCAAGGCCGACATCCTGGGCAAGCCAGTGGAGGCGCAGGTCGGTGCGCCGGGTTCCCACATCGCCGCCAACGCGCTCGGCGCGCTCGCTTGCGTGGCCGCGGCCGGCGGTGACGTGCTCAATGCGGCGGCGGCGCTCAAGAAGTTCGCGGCGCTGAAGGGCCGCGGCGAACGCATCCGCGTAGGTGAGATCGAGATCATTGACGAGAGCTACAACGCCAACCCCGCCTCGATGACGGCGGCGCTGGCGCTGCTCGGCAAGGCCGGGGGCCGGCGCATCGCCGTGCTCGGCGACATGCTGGAGATGGGCCCCGAAGGTGCGGCGCTGCATGCCGGGCTGGCGCCTGCGCTTGCCGCCGCCGATCTCGTCTTCTTGTGCGGACCGCTGATGAAATCGTTGTGGGACGTGCTGCCGGCTTCGCACCGCACCGCCTATGCGCCGGATTCCAAGGGGCTGGCGCCCGTCGTCGCGGCGGCGGTCCGGCCGGGCGACACCGTGCTGGTGAAGGGCTCCAACGGCAGCCGCATGGGCGCGGTGATCGATGCGGTGAAGGCGCTCTAGGGGGGAACCATGTTTCATTTTCTCTTCTACCTGCCCCACGCCGAACAGCTCGCCTTCCTTCGCGTGTTCAAGTACCTGACCTTCCGCTCGGGCGGCGCGGTGCTGACGGCTCTGTTCGTAGCCTTCTGGCTCGGGCCCAACCTGATCCGCTGGCTCAAGAAGAAGCAGGGCATGGGCCAGCCGATCCGCGAGGAGATGTCCAAGCAGCACATCGTGGAGAAGAAGGGAACGCCGACGATGGGCGGGCTGCTCATCCTCATCCCGGTGGTTTCGGCGACTCTGCTGTGGGCGGACCTGACCAATCTCTATGTCTGGATCGTCCTGTTCGTGACGCTGGCCTACGGTTTTCTGGGCTTTGCCGACGATTATCTCAAGGTCACCAAGCGCAACACCAAGGGGGTCAGCGGGCCCTTGCGCCTTGTGGTCGAATTCGGCGTGGCGTTCCTGGCGACTTGGCTCATCATGCTGGTCGAAACCTCCGATCAGAGCGGGGTGCTGCGCCTGCCGTTTTTCAAGGACGTGGCGGTGTCGTTGGGCCTGTGGTTCCTCATCGTGGGAGGCGTCGTCATCGCGGGCGCCGCCAATGCGGTCAACTTCACCGACGGGCTCGACGGTCTTGCCATCATGCCGGTGATGATCGCGGCGGGCGCCTTCGTGCTCATCGCCTATCTCGTTGGCAACGAGAAGTTCTCGACCTATCTGCAGCTTCAGTACGTGCGCGACACCGGCGAGCTGGCGGTGTTCCTCGCCGCCCTGGTGGGCGCCGGCCTCGGTTTCCTCTGGTACAACGCCCCGCCGGCCTCCGTCTTCATGGGCGACACCGGTTCGCTGCCGCTGGGCGGCGCGCTGGGTGCGGTCGCGGTCGCCTGCAAGCACGAGATCGTGCTCGCCATCGTCGGCGGGCTGTTCGTGCTGGAAACCGTTTCCGTCATGGTGCAGGTCGTCTCGTTCAAGCTGACGGGCAGGCGCGTCTTCAAGATGGCGCCGATCCACCACCATTTCGAGCAGCTCGGCTGGCGCGAGCCCACCATCGTGATCCGCTTCTGGATCGTGGCGGTGATCTTGGCGTTGATCGGGCTTTCGACCCTGAAACTGAGGTGAAGCGGTGATTGCCTCGCACGCCTTTGCCGGAAAAGCCGTCGCCGTCTTCGGCCTGGCGCGGTCGGGAATTTCCGCCGTGCGCGCTTTGCGTGCCGGCGACGCCGAGGTGTTCGCCTGGGACGACAAGGAGCCGCTGCGCGAGGCCGCCCGCGCCGCCGGCGCTGCCGCGACCCCGTTCGCCGACTGGCCGTGGGACAGGCTTGCCGCCGTCATTCTCAGCCCGGGCGTACCGCTGACCCATCCCAGGCCGCACGAGGTCGCCACCCGCGCCAAACAGCACGGCATCGAAGTCATCGGCGACATCGAGTTGTTCGGTCGCGAGAAGCTCGGTGCCCCCGCCATCGCCATCACCGGCACCAACGGCAAGTCCACCACCACGGCGCTTATCGGTCACATCCTGAAGCATGCCGGCTTCGACGCGCAGGTGGGCGGCAACATCGGCAACGCCGCGCTCGAGCTTTCGCCGCCCGGCGCCAAGACCGTCTACGTCCTGGAAATCTCGTCCTACCAGATTGATCTGGCGCCCGGCTTTTGTCCCGACGTCTCGGTGCTGTCGAACATCACGCCCGATCACATCGACCGCCACGGCTCGCTCGAGAATTACGCCGCGGTCAAGGCGCGCCTGTTGAAGCAGACCCGCAAGGAGGGCCTCAACGTCGTCGGCGTTGACGATTCCCATTGTGCCGCCATCTTCACGCGTCTGACTTCCAACGGCGGCGCGCCGTGCGTTGCGGTATCGGTGGGCAAGGTGCTCGGCCGCGGCGTCTTCGTGCTCGACGGCGTCCTTTACGATGCGCAGAACGAGCATGCCGCCAGGGTTATGGATCTCGCCACGGCGCCGCACCTGCCCGGCGCGCACAACTGGCAGAACGCCGCGCTCGCCTATGCCGCCGCCAAACCCACCGTGAAGGACCCGCGCGTCATCGCCGAGGCGATCCGTTCCTTCCCGGGCTTGGCCCACCGCATCGAGGACGTCGGGCGTATCGGCAAGGTGCGGTTCATCAACGATTCCAAGGCCACCAATGCGGACGCCGCCGAGCGCGCGTTGGTCTGTTTCGACGACATCTACTGGATCGCGGGCGGCCGTCCCAAGGCGGGCGGCATCATCCGGCTGGAGCCGCACTTTTCCCGCATCCGCAAGGCCTATCTGATCGGCGAGGCGGCCGAGGATTTCGCGGCGACGTTGGCCGGCAAGGTCGATGCCGAATTCTGCGGCACGCTGGAAGCGGCGGTTTCCGCCGCGGCGTCCGATGCGGCGCAGTCGGATGCGTCCGCGCCCGTGGTTTTGCTGTCGCCGGCCTGCGCCAGTTTCGACCAGTTCAAGGATTTCGAGCAGCGCGGCGAAGTGTTCCGCCAGCTCGTGGCCCGCCTTTCGCCGTCGCGGGAGGCTTCATGAACCGCACCAGCCGCAATCTGATGGCCGAGTGGTGGTGGACGGTCGATCGCTTGGCCTTCATCGCGGTCGTGATGCTAATCGGCATCGGGCTGACGCTGGCGTTCGCCGCCAGCCCCGCGGCCACCGGCGGTCCGTTCACCGAAGGCAATTTCAACTACGCGGCCAAGCAGATCGTCTTCACGCTCGTCGCCGTGTCGGTGCTGTTCGGCGCCTCGCTGCTGTCGCCGGCGCAGGTGCGCACCGCCGCGCTGCTGGTCTTCGTGGCTGGGCTGGCCGGTTCCGTCCTTGTGCTGTTCTTCGGCAACGAAACGCTGGGCGCCCGCCGCTGGCTCGATTTCGGCTGGTTCAGCTTGCAACCGTCCGAATTCCTCAAGCCCAGCTTCGCCGTTCTGGCCGCGGCCGTTCTCGCCGATCCGCGTCCCGCGCCGCTGCCCAAGCCCGCCGTCACGTTCATCGTGATGCTGCCCGCGGTCATCGTTCTGCTCAAGCAGCCCGACGTCGGCCAGACCTTTCTGCTCCTGGCGCTGTGGGCGGCGATGCTGTTCTTCGCGGGGCTGGCGCTGAAGTGGGTCTGGATGATCGGCGGAGGCGCGGCTGGGCTGGCGACGGCGGCCTATTTCCTGTTCCCGCACGTGCAGCACCGTGTCCAGCAGTTCCTGGATCCGGCCGACAAGGGTTACCAGGCCGGCCTGTCGCTGAAGGCGTTTGCCCATGGCGGGCTCTTGGGCGTCGGCCCCGGCGCGGGCACTGTGAAGTACCGGCTGCCCGATGTACATTCGGACTTCATATATGCGGTCGCGGGCGAGGAATTTGGGCTTGCGCTGTGCGCCGTCATCGCTCTGCTGTTCTGCTTTCTTGCGGTGCGGCTGCTGTGGCGTTCGGCCGGGGCGCGTGACGCCTTCGCACAGCTGGCCGGTGCCGGGCTTTCCATCGTCATTGCGCTGCAGGCGTTTATCAACATGGGCGTGGCCGTGAACCTGCTGCCGGCCAAGGGCATGACTTTGCCGTTCATCTCCTATGGCGGCTCGTCGCTGTTCGCCGTGGCCTTGACCATGGGTTTTGCACTGGCGCTCTCGCGCCACCGCCCCGAAGTCGAGCTGCAGCGGCAGCAGATGTTCTCCGTCTTCGGCGGAGGGCGGGCATGACGATCGTTCTGGCGGCGGGCGGCACGGGCGGCCATCTGTTTCCGGCGCAAGCGCTGGCGGGAGAGCTTGTGCGCCGCGGCCGCAGAATCGTCGTCATGACCGACAAGCGCGGCACCGGCTATGGCGACGCTTTTCCCGGTGCTGCGATCCATATTGTGCCCTCCGCGGCGTTCTCTGATCGGTCGATTTTCGGGCTTGTCGCCGCTCCGTTCGAGATTGTGGCCGGCATCGTCGCGAGCTGGCTGAAGCTGAAGCGGTTGAAGCCCCGCGCCGTCGTCGGGTTCGGAGGTTATCCTTCCGTGCCGGTGATGCTGGCGGCATGCTGGGCACGTCTTCCCACCGCCATCCTGTCGCCCGATGCGCTGCTGGGAAGGGCCAACCGGCTGTTGATGAACCGCGTCCGCGTCATCGCGGCGAACTTTCCGCTGGTGCGTTTCCTGCCGCGCGATGCGTCGAAGATCGTCTACACCGGCAATCCGCTGCGTTCGGAGGTGATCGCGCTGGCCGGCGCGCCCTATCAGGCTGCGTCCCGCACCGGGGCGCTGCGCGTGCTGGTGTTCGGCGGCAGCCAGGGCGCGCGCGTCTTCAGCGAGAAGGTTCCCGCGGCGGTCGCCCTGCTGCCGCAGGCGATGCGCGCCCGCCTCGACATTGTACAGCAATGCCGCCCGGAGGACCTTGAGGGCGTGCGCCGGGTCTACGAGAAGCTGGGCGTCAAGGCCGAGCTTGCCGCCTTCTACAAGGACATGCCGGCCCGCATGGCCTGGGCGCATCTCGTCATCGCGCGTGCCGGTGCCGGCACGGTCAGCGAGCTGGCGGCGATTGGCCGCCCCGCGATCCTGGTGCCGCTGCCACATGCGCTCGACGACAACCAGACCCCGAATGCCGAAGCGCTGGTCGCCGTCGGCGGCGGCTGGCGCGTCGCGCAGGCCGAATTCACGCCCGAGAAGCTCGCCGGCATGCTGACGGCTGCGTTCGCCGATCCGGGTGGGCTCGCCATCTGCGCCGCCGCCGCCCGCAAGCTCGCCAAGGTGGATGCCACCGAATGCCTGGCCGATCTGGTGGAGAAGCTGGAGGCGTCGCCATGACCGCCGGCACCCGCGTGCCTCACGATATCGGCGCCATCCACTTCATCGGCATCGGCGGCATCGGCATGAGCGGCATCGCCGAGATCATGCACAATCTCGGCTACAAGGTTCAGGGCTCGGACGCGGCCGATAACGCCAACGTCAAGCGCCTCAAGGCGATGGGCATTCCGGTCAAGGTCGGCCACGCCCCGGAAAATCTCGCCGACGCCCATGTCGTCGTCTATTCCTCGGCGGTGAAGCCGGGCAATCCGGAGTTCGAATCCGCGCGGCTGAAGGCTCTGCCGCTGGTGCGCCGCGCCGAGATGCTGGCCGAGATCATGCGTCTGAAGTCCTGCATTGCGGTAGCGGGCTCGAACGGCAAGACCACGACAACGACGATGGTCGCCGCCCTCCTCGATGCCGGCGGGCTGGACCCCACCGTGGTCAACGGCGGCATCATCAACGCCTACGGCACCAATGCGCGCCTGGGCCAGGGCGAATGGGTGGTGGTGGAGGCCGACGAGAGCGACGGCACCTTTCTGCGCCTGCCGTCCACCATCGCGGTGGTGACCAACGCCGATCCTGACCATCTCGACTACTATGTCACCTTCGACCGCCTGCGCGAGGCTTTCCAGCGCTTCATCGAGAACGTGCCGTTCTACGGTTTCGCCGTGCTCTGCATCGATCATCCCGAGGTTCAAGCGATGGTCGGGCGCATCATGGACCGTCGACTCATCACCTACGGCTTGAGCCCCCAGGCCGACGTGCGCGCGCTCAACCTGCGCTTCTCGGAAGGCGCCTCGCATTACGACGTGGTGTTCACCGACCGCGCCAAGGGCACGGAACGCCGCCTGGAAGGCCTCCGCCTTCCCATGCCGGGCGAGCATAACGTGCAGAACTCGCTCGCCGCCGTCACGGTGGCCACCGAGCTGGGCGTCCAGCACGAGGTCATCCGCCGCGCGCTTCAGACCTTCCGAGGCGTCGGCCGCCGCTTCACCAAGGTGGGCGAATGGCGCGGGGTCGCGATCATCGACGACTACGCGCATAATCCGTTTAAGATTGCCGCTGCGCTCAAGGCCGCGCGCCAGGCCTATTCGGGGACGATCGTCGCCGTGGTGCAGCCGCACCGCTACACCCGCCTGCGCGACACGTTCGTCGAATTCGCCAAGTGCCTGAACGATGCCGATGTGGCGATCATTGCCCCGGTCTATGCCGCGGGCGAGCAGCCTGTGGAAGGCATCAACCGCGACAGCTTCGCCGACGCCCTGCGCGCTCACGGTCACCGCAACGTCCACGTGATCGATGGCGAGGCCGATCTCGCGGCCGCGGTGGCGGGGCATGTCAAGCCGGGCGGAGCCGTCGTCTGCCTGGGTGCCGGCTCGATCACCGCCTGGGCCGCGAAATTGCAGGCCGCGCTGGAAAAGCTGGAGGCGGGCGCATGACCAGCCCTTGCGACGCACTTCCGCCGGTCCGCGGCACCTATACCTTCGGCGCGGCGCTGAAGGACCTCGTGTGGTTCCGTGCCGGCGGCGCGGCCGAGGTGCTCTACCGTCCCGCCGACGCCGACGATCTGGCGATGTTCATGGCCGCCCGTCCCGCCGGCATCCATGTCGGAGTGATCGGTGTCGGCTCCAACCTCCTGGTGCGTGACGGGGGTATTCCCGGCGTCGTGATCCGGCTTCCCGCCGCCTTCGGCACCGTTTTGTCCGAAGGCGTGCGCGTGCGGGCTGGCGCGGCGGCGCTCGATGCGGCTGTATCGCGCAAGGCGGCGGATGCGGGCATCGCCGGGCTGGAATTTCTGCGCGGCATTCCCGGCACCGTCGGCGGTGCACTCAACATGAACGCGGGATGCTACGGCACCGAGATCAAGGACGTCTTCCTACATGCCACCGCCGTCGACGGCCACGGCAACAAGCACGTGCTCTCCGCCGCCGACATGGGTTTTGGCTATCGCACGACGAATGTTCCTGAGGACTTCATTTTCGTCGAAGCGGTGTTCCAAGGCGCCAAAGACGATCCCGACGCGGTGCGTCATCGCATGGAAGACCTGCTCGCGCGGCGCGAGTCGAGCCAGCCGATCAAGTCGCGCACCGGCGGTTCCACCTTCAAGAACCCGCCCGGCCACAAGGCCTGGCAGCTGATCGAAGAGGCCGGCTGCCGCGGACTCCGCGTCGGCGAAGCGCAGGTTTCGGAGCTGCACTGCAATTTTCTGATCAATCTCGGCAGTGCCAGCGCCGCCGAGATCGAGGCGTTGGGCGAGGAGGTCCGTGCCCGGGTCAAAGAGAAATTCGGCATCGCGCTCGAATGGGAAATCAAGAGGGTGGGCGTACCATGACGAAGGTGGCGGTTCTTATGGGCGGTCGGTCGGCGGAACGCGAGATCAGCCTGGTGTCAGGCAAGGGCTGTGCGGCCGCGCTGCGCGACGAGGGCTTCGAGACCGTGGAGAT
>Ga0335085_10009420_pt1 | contig 14737 bp, 10 predicted proteins | sample Lox_Sample_45_FD_206712 | JGI IMG/M metagenome (GOLD analysis project Ga0335085, IMG submission 206712) | Soil microbial communities from Loxahatchee National Wildlife Refuge, Florida, United States - Lox_Sample_4.5 | ecosystem: Environmental > Terrestrial > Soil > Wetlands | place: USA... | reverse complement strand
GACGATCCCAGCTGGTCTGGTCGATGCGATTGCCGACGGCACGTATCCGTCGGATACGGGCGCATTGTTCTTCTCGTCCGGCACGACGACCAAGCCCAAGGGCATCCTGAGCACCCACAGGGGTGTCGCCATCCAGCTTTGGCGCTGGCGGCGCATATTTGCGCTTCGCGACGACGTTCGCACTTGGACGCCGAACGGTTTCTTCTGGTCGGGCAATTTCGGCATGGCGCTCGGCGCTACTCTGGCTGTCGGCGGTTCCATCGTGCTGCAGCAGATGTTCGACCCCGTCGAAGCGCTCGAATTGATGCAGGCCGAACGGGTGACGCTGCCACACGCCTGGCCGCATCAATGGGCGCAGCTCGAGGCCGCGCCCAATTGGAATTCGGCCGATCTCAGCAGCTTCAAATATGTCGATGTCACCAGACCGGCCGGACGGCATCCCTCGGTCCGCCCGACGCATTGGGCCGAGCCCATCTGGTGCTACGGCAATACGGAGACGTTCACGATCAACACGGCGTTTGCGAGCGGTACGCCCGCCGAGGTCGTCGGCAACAGTCACGGCGAGGCCCTGCCCGGCAATACGATCAAGATCGTCGATCCGCAAAGCGGCGAAGTGGTGCCGCATGGCGAGCGCGGCGAGATCGCCGTCAAGGGCCCGACGCTCATGCTCGGCTATATCGGCACCCTGCCCGAAGAGACGTTCGACGAGCAGGGATTCTTCCATACCGGCGATGCCGGCTATGTCGACGAGCGCGGTCATCTCGTTTGGGAGGGGCGGCTGACGGACGTGATCAAAACCGGCGGCGCCAACGTATCGCCGGTCGAGGTCGACGAAGCGCTGCACCCCTGCCCGGGCGTGAAGGCTGCCAAGACGGTCGGCGTGCCGCACGACACCCTGGGCGAGATCGTCGTAAGCTGCATCGTGCCGCACGAAGGTGCGAACATCGACGAAGCCGCGATCCAGAATTTTCTCAAGGCACGCCTCGCCAGCTACAAGGTGCCGCGCCGCGTGCTGTTCTTCCGCGAGGACGAATTGTCGTTGACGGGAAACGCAAAGATCAAGTCCGGCACTTTGCGAGAGATGGTCGCGAAGCGGTTGGCGGGCTAAAGCTTTGGACCGCACGCCTTCAGGCGCGCTTGGCAGGGCTGAAGCCCCGGGGGTCCAGCAGTAGAAAAGGAGATGTACATGTCCGAGGCTCAGCCGCCTGAAGCGCCGTTCCTGCCCTTCGGCGAAGTGGAAGTGGTCAAGCGCTCGCGTTTCCAAAAGATCGTGGCACGGACGATGTCCGGCAATTGGACAAGCATTCCTCACGTGACCAATCACGACGAGGTCGATGTTACCGGTCTCGAGGCATATCGCAGCGCGCTGCCGGCCGACCGGAAGCCTTCGCCGTTGATCTACCTCATCAAGGCCGTCGTGGAGGCGTTGCAGGCGTTTCCGCATTTCAACAGTTCGCTCTCGCCCGACGGCGAGACACTGGTTTTGAAGAAATACTTCCATATCGGCATCGCGATCGACGGCCCGCTGGGGCTGCTCGTGGCGGTGATCCGCGATTGCGACAAGAAGGACGTCCCTGCCCTCGCCGCGGAGCTGAAAGATCTCACGGCCCTTGCCCGCAGCAAAGGACTAGGGCTGGACAAGATGTCGGGCGGGTGTTTCTCGATTTCCTCGCTGGGAGGCGTCGGCGGCACCGGCTTCACCCCCATCATCAATGCGCCGGAAGTTGCGATCTTGGGCGTCACGCCGACTCAGACGAAGCCGGTCTGGAACGGCAGCGCGTTCGTGCCGCGCAAGATGCTGCCGCTCTCGTTGAGCTGGGACCATCGTGTGATCAGTGGCGTCGACGCGGCGCGGTTCCTGCGCCACATCGGCACCAGCATGGCGAAGTGGGACGCTGCGTAACATCTCGTCGCGCCCGCCCGATGGCGGATTGCCGGCTGACAAATTTACGTTCTTGCGGCCTCGCGCTCACGCCGCCGCGCGCAGCGTGGCCGGCAGAGTGTTCGCACCGCGCACGTTCGACAGAACCGAGCGTGTGACTCGCGATGGATCCACGTCGAAATCCGGAAATCGCCGGAAGAGTTCCTCGAACGCGGTACGGATCTCCAGCCGTGCCAGATGGATGCCGAGACAACGATGAATGCCGAAGCCGAAGAACACGGCATCGAGCGGCGCGTCGCGCGACACGTCGAACACATCCGGGTTGTCGAACTTGCGCTCGTCGCGGGTCGCCGCACCGGTCAGCAGCATGGTTTTCGAGCCGGCCGGAATCGTCATTCCGTGCAGCGAGACATCGCGGGTCGTAGTGCGGCCCTGCAGCTGCGACGGCGGATCGAAGCGCAGTATCTCCTCGACCATGCTCGGGAAGAGCTTCGGATTGTCCATCAGTTTCCGGCGTTCGCCCGGAAACCGGTGAAACGCCATGGCGCCGTTGGGGATCGCCTTGGCGACGGTCTCGTGGCCGGCCGCAGCAAGCTCGGCGAACCGGAAGGCCATCTCTTCGTCGGTCAGCCTTCTCATCTCCCCGGTGTCGTCCTGCACTTCGGTTTCGATCAGATAGCTGATGGGATCGTTGCGCGGCTTGGCCCGGCGGTCGCGCACCAGTCCACCATAGATTTCGAGCGTCTTGCCCATGACCGCAGCCATCTCGGCCATGTCGGGGCCACCTTCGCCACGAAACAGCATCCTGTTGGTCAAGGCATGGATTTCCTGCCGCAGCTCGGGCGGAATGCCGATCAGCTCGCTGATCACCTCGAGCGGAATGAGTAGCGCGAATTCCTGGACGAAATCGAATTCCGGTTTTTCGGCCGCCTTGTCGAGCAAGCTGACAACAAGGTTGCGGATGAACGGCGCGAGCGCGCCCATTCGCTCCTGCGTGAACACCTTGGTGATCAGCGCCTTGTGCCAGCGATGCTCTGGCGGGTCCTTGACGATGAGGAGAGGGATATGCGCATCCATCCCTTCGATCGTGACACCGCCGGCGCTGGAAAAGGTCTTGAAATCCCGATGAGCTTCCAGCACGTCCGCATAGCGGGACAGCGCCCAGAAATTCAGCGGCTCGCAGTGATAGACCGGGGCTTCGTCTCGCAGCTGCTTGTAAAGGGGATAAGGATCGTTCGCGAATTCCTGGGCGTAGGGATTGAACTCGATCATGTTTTCACTCTTGGAAGAATTTCGCGCACCGGGTAGCGCCTCAAGGCGCAAAACGAGGCCCAATTAGCTCAATCGTGAAGCAGCTTACAGTGGTGATGCCAAAAAAAGTTCGCCAAAGCCAGTTCTGAGGTCCTAATCTCGGCCGCTGTTGGCGCCAAGGGCGGATCGAAATCGTGTGGGCGATCTGCCCACCGGGAATTACCAGCCTTATGTGCAGGAGAGAATGGGTATGCAGGTTGCAATCGTCACGGGCGCGGGGAGCGGCATCGGGCTCGCCACGGTGGGGAAACTCGCCGAGATGGGGATGGCCGTTGTGGGCGTCGGGCGCGACGCGAAGAAGCTCGAAGACGTCAAGGCCGCCGTGGGCGATCCGGCGCGCGTCGAAACCGTCGCCGTCGACATCACCGCGGACGATGCGCCCAAGCGCATCGTGGATGCCGCGCTTGCCCGCTGGGACCAGATCGACTTTCTCATCAACAACGCCGGTGCCGGCAGTCCCAAGCCGCTGCACGAGACCGACGACACGATGCTCGACCATTTCCTCGGCCTCATGCTGCGCGCCCCGTTCCGTCTCGCGCGCGAAGTGATCCCGCACATGCAAAAAGGGTCGGCCATCATCAACGTGACCTCAACTTTCGCCGTGATCGGCGGCATGCGTGGCGGCGCCTACTCCGCGGCCAAGGCCGGGCTGACCGGAATGACGACCCACATTGCATGTCAATATGGCGCGCAGGGAATCCGTTGCAATGCGGTGGCGCCGGGCGTCGTTCCAACGCCGATGACTCAAGGCCGCCTGGACGATCCGAAATTCCGTCGGATCAATATCGAGATGACACCGCATTACCGCATGGGCACGGCGGACGATATCGCCAGCACGATCGCCTTTCTGTGTACGCCGGGCGCCGGCTTCATCAATGGGCAGACGATCGTCGTCGACGGCGGCTGGAGCGAGACGAAGTATCTTTCCGATTTCGCCCTCACCTCGGTCTGGACGCCGGCCGAGCCCGCAAAGAGTTCCTAGAGCAAAGCAGGACGAGCCATGAACAGCATTTCGACCCCGAAGCCCGGCGCCCTCGCCGGCATCCGCGTCATCGACATGTCCCGCGTCTTTGCCGCGCCAGTCGGCGCGCAAATTCTGGGCGACCTCGGCGCCGACGTGATCAAGGTCGAGCGCCCCGGCGTCGGCGACGATGGCCGTGGCTACGGCACCGCATGGGTCCAAGGCAAGGATGGCCTCGAAACCCGCCAGTCCAGCTTCTTCACCGTCTCCAACCGCAACAAGCGCTCGCTGACGCTGAACCACGCCAAGCCCGAAGGGCAGGAGATCCTTCGCAAGCTGGTGGCAACCGCAGACGTCCTGATCGAGAATTACAAGGTCGGCGACCTCAAGCGCTTCGGCCTCGATTACGAAAGCCTCAAACTGATCAATCCGCGACTCATCTACTGCTCCGTTACCGGCTACGGCCAGTCCGGGCCGATGGCCGCACTCCCCGGTTATGACGGACTGTTTCAGGCCACCGGCGGCATGATGGCGGTTACCGGCATTCCTGACGGCCAGCCCGGCGCCGGGCCGCTGAAGGCGGGCCCCAGCCTCGTCGACTTCATCACCGGCCACAACACTGCGCTCGCCATCCTCGGCGCACTGCTGCACCGGAACAGCACCGGCGAAGGCCAGTACGTCGATATCGCGCTGCTCGATACCTCGGTGGCGATGGTCAGCCACATCATGCAGGACTACCTGATCAGCGGCTTCCCCCCGCCGCGCCTCGGCAACGGCGGCAACGGCGGCGGCCCTGCCGATTTGATCCACTGTGCCGACGGCATCATCTATCTGACTGCGGGGACCGACGAGCATTACCGCCGGTTGACCGTGCTGATGGGCCAGCCCGAACTTTACGACGATCCGCGCTTCGATTCGAACTTCAAACGCGCTCGCTCCGGCCGCGTGGAGCTCATGGACATCATCAACGATTGGAGCGGGCGCTTCACTATCGCCGAAGTTCAGGCCATGCTCGACGAGACCGGCATCCCGGCGGCGAAGTACAACGAGCTTCCCGAGGTCTGGGAACACCCGCAGGTGCAATACCGCGGCCTCAAGGTCAGCACCCCTCACCCCCACGCCGAAGCCGGCCACGTCGACCTGATCCAAAGCCCTCTCGCCCAGATGAGCGCCAGCCCCGCCACCATCCGCCGGCCCCCGCCCCTGATCGGCGAGCACACTGCCGAAGTCCTCGCTGAACTCGGTTATGATGCGGCCACAATCGCCGAGCTGCGGAATGCCAAGGTCGTGTAACGTTTTGGCCGGAAATTCGGGGCAGCTATGACAGGGCGCGCGTCGAGCACCAGACGCCCGCCTCGCTCGAAGCTCGTCCGACCGCATTGAATTTGCTCACTTACCGGCGCGCCACGGCACGAGCATGGGGACGCGTTCGCGGTAGCTGCGATACTCCGCGCCGAAGAGAGCGATAAGGTCGCGTTCCTCGAGAAGAATTCCCACCAGAATGTAAGCCGTTGTCACTGCGGCAAACATCAGATGACCCGCCGTCATCGTCGGTGCCGCCCAGAATGCGATCACAAAACCCAGATAAAGCGGATGCCGGACGAGCTTGTAATAGGCGGGCGTGCGGAACTTCGGTGCCGGCATGGGCTTCCCGCTCAAGTTGTTTGCGACCTGATGCAATCCGAACAGCTCGAAATGGCTGATCAGAAACGTGCTGGTCAAGACGATGAGCCAGCCGGTAAATGAAACAGCAAGCACGGCACGAGCCGCCAGCGGATCGGCGACCTGCCACACCACTTGCGGCATGGCTCGCCACTGCCAGCAGATGAGCACGAGAGCAGACGTGGCCAAGAAGACGTAAGTCGTGCGCTCCATGGATTTCGGCACGAACTGCGTCCACCAGCGCTTGAAGCCCGGGCGCGCCATGACGCTGTGTTGAAGCGCAAATACGGACAGCAGCAAGAGGTCGATAAGGATCGACTGCGTTATCGGCCTTGCCGGTCCCGAGTCGATCGTCTTGGGGACGCCGATGCTGGAAACAAATCCGATGGAGTAAGCGAAGGTCCCCAGGAAAAACAGATAGGAGACGATCCCGTATAGAAGCCCCAAATAGCGCGCCATGACGTTCCTCCCTGACCAGATGGCGACGCCGAGCCTAGGGGTACGGACGCCAAGAGGCTTGGACGCCGGCTTGATTTGTCCGCGAGATGAGCATGATTATTTCCCGAGAATCCGCTGGGACGCGCGCCGACATTGAAATTCTGGTTTTCGGACCACACGCTTGATACGGACCGTCGCGAGCTTGTCCGCGGCACTGAGCCTATCGGCATGGAGCCCCAGGTGTTCGACGTTCTGGTCTACCTCGTCGAGAACCGCGATCGGGTGGTCTCAAAGGACGATCTCATCGCGTCGGTTTGGGGCGGCCGCATCGTCTCGGATTCGACTCTCACCAGCCGTATCAATGCCGCACGCAAGGCAATCGGCGATTCGGGAGACGAGCAGCGCCTCATACGAACGATCTCGCGCAAAGGCTTGCGCTTTGTCGGGGATGTAAGATCCGAGCCTTTCACGGCGGGCGCTCCTGGGAGAAGTCCGGGCCCATTGCTTCCGGTACCTGCACTGCCGGACAAACCTGCCATCGCCGTGCTCCCCTTCACCAACATGACGGGAGACCCTCAGCAGGAGTATTTCTCGGACGGCATCAGCGAAGATGTGATCACCGCGCTCTCGAGGCTTCGTTGGTTCTTCGTCATCGCGCGCAACTCCTCCTTCATCTACAAAGGCATAGCCGTCCACATCAAACAGGTCGCCGAGGAGTTGGGCGTCGGATATGTGCTCGAAGGCAGCGTGCAAAAAAGCGGCGAGCGGGTACGGATCACCGCACAGCTCAACGATGCCGCCACCGGCAGCCACGTGTGGGCCGAGCGCTACGACCGCAAACTGGCCGACGTTTTTGCCGTGCAGGATGAGATTACCGAGGCCATAGTCGGGGCCATCGAGCCGCAGCTCTATGTGGCCGAAGATTTTCGCGCCCGGCGAAAACCGCCAGACAGCATGGATGCGTGGGATCTCGTCATGCGTGCGTTGTCTCACTATTGGCGCGTTACGCGCCAGGACAACATGGTTGCGCAGGCCCTCCTGGAGAAGGCCGCCGCCGTTGATCCGCATTATGGGCAGGCGCACGGCGTCCTTGCCGCAAGCCATACGTTTGGGGCCCATATGGGCTGGGATGACATGGCACGCATCGCGCCCATTGCCGAACAGGCCGCAGCGCGGGCAATCGAAGCCGACGGGGACGACCCGTGGGCTCATTTCGCACTGGGATGTGTCTACCTCTTCGCGCGACGCTTCGAGAATTCCCTGGCCGAATTCGAATTTGCGCTTCAGCTCAATCCGAATTTTTCACTTGCACAAGGCTACTACGGCTTGGCGCTTGCCTATGCCGGCCGCTGGAAGGACGGCAGTCTCGCGGCAGGACGCGCGCTGCGCCTGAGCCCGCGCGATCCCTGCTCTGCGATATACTGCGGCATCGCTTCCTACGCGCAGTACCTCGGTGGCAACTACGAGGAAGCCATGCGACTTGCGCGTCAAGGCATTCTGCTGCGGTCCGATTTCGTGGGCGCTCATCGCGTGCTGACGGCGGCCGCAGGCATGGCGGGAGAAATGCGTGCGGCGAAATCGGCATTGGAGCAGCTCCGCCGCGTTCAATCGCACATCTCGCTTTCCTGGATCGCAAGAGAAATGCCGATCCTGCACGACGCGGACCGCGAGCATTATCTCGAGGGCTTCCGTCGCGCCGGCCTCGGCGCGGACTGATCAGGCGTCACGCGATCTTGGCCAATTCCCTGGTATCAGGGAAATCTGCAGGGAATTTGCGCGCGCCGGTATGCGGAAAGTCAATATTCCCAGGTGTTTTGCGTCGATGCCGCCGCAGGATCAGGGAATTATCAGGGAATAAACCGCGCATTTTTCTGACAGAGTGCAACTCACTCTCAGCCGCGGTTGGTGCGCAAACGTTTCTTTAGCGCATTCCAGCGAAACTTGAGCGCAAAACGTCGGGAGCGGATGTGCGCACCTTCAGACAAGCTGGTACGCGACTGTCGGCGAATGACATCGCTGTTCTTGTCGCCGTCGCAGCGTTCACCACAATCGTAACCGCACTCAGCATGCAGGTTTCACTTCGCATCACCGAGCTGACGGTGCTGTGGCCGGCAGCCGGCATCATGCTCGCCAGCTTATTCATGGCTCCGCAGCGACGATGGACCATCGTGCTCGGCTACTACATCGGTATGGTGCTTTCCGATGCCCTGTTCGGAGTATCGATCGGCTTGACGCTGGTCATGCCCGCCATGGCTTGCGCGCGTCTACTCCTGGCGTACTACCTCACGCACATGGCGGTGGGCGACCGTCCCGATTTCGGGCAGTGGCGGCCCACATTGAAATTTCTTTCTGCGACGATGGTCGCCGCTTGCTTGAGCGGTGCCGCTGCAAGCGGCTACGACACGATCGCAACACACACCGACTTCTGGAGATTTTGGCTCGGATGGTGGATTTCCGGCAGTCTGTCTTTCGCAATTTTCACGCCGCCGCTTGTCCTATTGGCCGACCGTCCACCATTCGGGAGCATGAAAGTCAGATGGGGCCGCCTGGGAATAGCCTGCCTCTTAAACACCGCCGTAGTGCTGATTGCCTTTGGCCAGAGCGTAGTTCCCGCCAAATACCTTGTTCCCTGTGCCCTGATTCTAACAAGCCTCGCAAGCGGATTGGAAGCAACGGTTCTCAGCCTATTGATCGATGTTGTCGTCCTCCTTTCATTGACGGCATTTGGCTTCGGATCGACGCATTTCGCGTATGAAACTTCTGCCTTTCCGCTGGTAGGAGCGCAACTGTATGCCGCTCTGATCACATTCGCGGTACTGCCCGCGGCCGCTGCAATCGCGGAGCGGGAAAAACTTCGCTCGGACCTCCTGGCTCTGGTGTCCCGGCTGAGGAAAAGCGAAACGGAATTTCGATTGATGGCGGAGAAGGCGCAGGATGTCGTGGTGCGCAGCGACATGTCGGGCCGCATCGAGTACATTTCACCGGCCGTCAAATCCCTCGCCGGATTCGAACCTCAAGAACTTGTCGGTAAATCGATGCTGTCGCTGCTGGTGGCGGAAGACGCCGCCTCGATAAGGGAATCCATAGGCGCGGCACTGAATGGCGGCGGAGGGACGACTTCTGCCAGCTATCGAATTCGCCACAAGGACGGCCGGGAGATTTGGGTCGAATGCCATCCGTCGTACATCGACAGCGGCGAAGGCAGTTCGGCGATCCTGGACGTCCTGCGCGATGTTTCCCGGCGGAAGCAGACCGAGGCCGCCCTGATCGAAGCGCGGGATCATGCGGAAGCTGCGGCAGCAGCCAAGACCGAATTTCTCTCCAATATGAGCCATGAACTGAGAACGCCGCTGACATCGGTTCTGGGTTTCGCCGATCTTCTCAATGAGCTCCCGGAAATTGGCGAACGCGCGAAAGGGTTCGTCGGCCGCATCCGCACTGCCGGTCAGGCATTGTTATCGACCATCAACGACGTGCTGGATTATTCCAAGCTCGAGAGCGGCCAGTTCGAGTTGTCGCCCGAGACGACCGAGGTGCAGGAACACGCCAGACAGGTCATCGAGGTGTTGACGGTACAAGCCAACGCGAAACACCTCGGGCTGTGTTTTGACTGCGCTCCCGCTCTGCAGGGCAAATCCGGACTCGTCGACTCGCATCGCCTGCGGCAGGTGATCCTCAACCTGGTCGGCAACGCCATCAAGTTCACCGACAACGGCCGGGTAAGGCTCGCGGTATCTTCGGTCGAACACGCCGGGCACCCCTTCCTCAGATACGAGATCAGCGACACCGGAGCAGGAATATCGCCCGATCGACTGGATAAGCTGTTTCAGCGCTTCTCGCAGGTGGACACGTCCAATACCAGGCGACACCGAGGGACGGGACTCGGTCTTGCGATCTGCAAAGCCATCGTCGAGGCGATGGGCGGGAAAATCGGGGTATTCTCCACTGTCGGGCAAGGGTCGACGTTCTGGTTCGAGATCCCTTTCCGCGAAGTCGAAGGCTCCGCCTCGCCGGAAAAGGATGATGGAAGCTTGGCGAACGACGCGAATGTCCTGGTCGTCGACGACAACGCGGCCAACCGCACGCTTGTTCGCATTGCGCTCGCCCGCATCGGGATCGAAGCGGACGAGGCAGCCGGCGGCCGTGAGGCCATATCGTTATCTGCGGGACACGCATACGCTGCCATCCTGATGGATCTCCACATGCCGGAAATGGACGGAACCACAGCCATGCGCGAGATTCGCCGGAGCGGCGGCCTATCGTCCACGGCTCCGATCTTCGCCTTCACGGCTGAAGGCGACAACGCACGGCTTGCACACTTGCAGCATCATGGCTTTGACGGCGTCATCAACAAGCCGCTGAACGTGTCGCAGTTGCAGGCCGTGGTATCCGCCGCAATTTCCGATCGCGAGGACCGCCAGCATGTCGCATAAGCACAAGATCGTCATCGCCGAGGACGATCCCGGCATCTACGAGCTGCTGACGGTTCGTCTGGAGCTGGCTGGTTATCATACGATCGGTGCCCGCGACGGGCATCAGGCCGTCGATCGCATTCGCCACGCGCAGCCTTCGGTCGTCGTTCTCGATATCGGCATGCCCTATCTGGACGGATTTGGCGTTCTCGAATTCCTCCAACAGCATGCCGCGGAGCGCTATATTCCGACCCTCGTGCTGACTGCGCGGCACTCCGCAACCGATGTTCAACGCGCGATCGGACTGGGCGCCGCCGATTTTCTGGCAAAACCGTTCGATGACCGCCAACTGCTGATCCGCGTCGCGCGATTGGTGAAGCTTTGCGAACAACTCGACCGCGAAAAGCGACCATTTGCGCTCAATGGGGATTCATCAGAAATGCGGGCGCCGCGCCACGTTCGGCCTTGACCGATGTCAATGCGCGGGCTCACGAACACCGGCTTCCTTGCAGCATCCTGACCGTTTCGCTGCGAATTCCATTCAACCGAGGGCCATACCGTGAGTGCGGTCACGCCGCAGCACAAATTGTACAAGCTGAAGCCGAGGCGGCTTGGGATCGACACGCATGCGGAAGCCGTCGTCTTCCTGCGCAAGGATTGCCCCGTCTGCCGGTCCGAGGGATTTGAAGCCCATAGCCGGATCGTGCTTGCGGCCGCCGGCAGGCGCATTGTGGCCACGCTTTACCAGCTGGAAGACCCGATTATTGGCGCGGACGAGGCGATGCTGTCCGAAGTGGCCTGGCAGCGCCTCGAATTGAAGGGCGACGAAGAGCTCGTTGCGTCGCATCTGGAACCGATCGAGTCCTTGAGTGCGATGCGGAGCCGCATTTACGGCCATCGACTTACCGAAAACGCGATGCACCTTATCATCCGCGACATTGTCGACGGGCACTACTCGGCCCTGGAAATCGGCTCCTTCGTTACGGCCTGCACGACGAAGCCTCTCGCAGGCTCCGAGGTGCTGTCGCTTACGCGGGCCATGGTCGGCGTCGGCCAACGGCTGACCTGGAAAACCGACATCATAGCGGACAAGCATTGTGCAGGCGGGCTGCCGGGCAACCGGACGACACCCATCATCGTCCCGATCATCGCCGCCTTGGGTCTCACCATTCCCAAGACGTCATCGCGTGCGATTACGTCGCCCGCGGGCACCGCCGACACGATGGAAACCCTGGCGCCCATCGATCTCGACATTCAACGGATTCATCGCGTCGTCGAAGCGGAAGGCGCCTGCATTGCGTGGGGAGGCGGTATCGGTCTCAGTCCTGCAGACGATATTTTGATCGGCATCGAGCGCGCCCTGGACATCGATGCCGAAGGCCAGATGATCGCGTCCGTTCTCTCCAAGAAGGTGGCGGCCGGCGCCACACACGTCATCCTCGACTTGCCGGCCGGACCGACCGCCAAGATCAGGACCCATGAGTCTGCGCACCGGCTCGAGCGGGGCTTCGCGAGCGTGGCCCGCGCTTTCGATCTCGTGGTCAAGGTGATGATCACTGACGGCGAACAACCGGTAGGCCGCGGCATCGGGCCGGCGCTCGAAGCCCGGGAGGTGGTTTCGGTCCTGAAGAACGAAGCGAACGCGTCGGCCGACCTGCGAGACAGAGCCGTTGCGCTCGCCGGCGGATTGTTGGAGCTCACAGGCACCGCAGCCAAGGGCACTGGGGCAGCCTTGGCCGCGACGGTGCTGGCCGACGGACGGGCCTGGTCGAAATTCCAGCGCATCTGCGAAGCGCAAGGCGGGATGCGGGTCCCTCCCATCGCCCAGCACCGCTACCCGGTGCTGGCATCGCGAAAGGGACGGCTCTCCAGCATCGACAACCGGCGCATCGCCAAACTGGCGAAGCTCGCCGGTGCGCCCGAGGCCAAGGCCGCAGGGGTCGAGTTGCACGTGAAGCTTCACGAACCCATCGCAGTGGGTGAGCCCTTGTATACGGTACACGCACAAACGCCCGGCGAACTGGATTATGCGCTCGCCTACGCGGCGGCAAATTCGGACATTCTTTGTGTCGAGCCGTCGTAGGACGCACGCACTGGGAGCGCGCCCATCCTTGGGCGTCAAAGGATCGCAAGGCGCAAGGACGCGCGTGTGAACGCCCGCGGCGCGCGCTCCCAATGGCAACAAAAAACCCGGCTCCTCAACCGGGCCGGGCGCGCACTTCCGTTATGCCGATTTCCATACACGTTTTGATCAAACGGCGCAACTCGGTTTTCTATAAAGGGGCGAGCGGCTCAGTCCCGTACGCTCAAGCACCGTCCGCATGCGCAAAGTTTCGTCGGGGCCGGACATGAAGAAATTCCTCAATGTACCAGCGAATAATTTTGTCCACATCTTGGCCGAGTCAACATTCATTGTAATTGATTGTGATTGACGGCGCTGTCTTGCGGCAGAAACGTGCTTCGCCGCAGGAGAGCGCAAATTTCCTTGGGCTTACCAAGCGACGCGGTCAAGATGGATACACTCGCGGATACTCTGATCTTCTCTTCCGGGGACATAAGATCGCTCCCATTTTCAGCGGGAACGCGGACACGAGTCCCGAAGGGTGTCCCGAAGGTCTCTCAGGGGCTGGCGTGCTGTTACTGAATCCAGCCATGAAGGGACGTCTATCACATTCTTGCTTCGAATTCTTGCACTGGTGGTTGAGATATCGATTTTATTCCCGCCAGGTTTAATGGTACAAATCATGTCACGAGCGGCGCGTGAATGCCGTCGGACGGGGTCGCGAGCATCGCGGCGTGAGCAATACCCCAGCTTGGGCTTGATGCCTAATCGGCAACAATCAGAAACCAATGAACGCCATTAATTTTGTTTTGTCGCCGATACCATTCGGGGTTCCTCGCGCCTGGAAACGGAAGCTGGTCCTGTCTGTGGAGGATTGTCGACGATGGGTGCCAAAATGACTGGGAAACCCGGGCATCTACGTGATCTGATAGACGTGCAGTTTTCACGACTTGAAAGCTTGCAGGGGTGGTCTGCCATGCGCACGGCCTGCAAGTGCCGCGAAGGGAGCGATGTGGAGGTTTCGCTTAAGCTCGAGGCGGAGGATTTTATCGGAAAGTTGTGTTTGGGAGCGTTCTCTGAAAGCGATCGGCACTTCGCGCTGTTCTATCGCTCTCAGGAGATGCCGGGAGAAGTGTGGACTGTAGACCTCGCTCGCGCCAACGTATGGCTGAACGGAATCGGCAAGGAACTGGCAAGTGCGTGTTGATCGACCGCTGACCGAGCACGAAGGCGCGCTGTTCGATGCGGTGTGTATTCTGGCTCGAACCGTTCTGGAATTGGGCGCAGATCCGAAAGTCCTGCACGAGCGACTTGGCGAAGCGATGCGAAATGCGGAAGGGCTCGGAAATGCACGCAGCGCGGAGACTCTCAGTTTCTTGATCGCAGCACTTTTTTCATCGCCGGATCAAGACCCCAAGCCAAGGCTGCGGCTGGTATAACCATCTATCCGCTCTTCAGCCTTGCCATATGCCGCCGAAGCATTTGTGCTCATTCATCAGCCTGGCAACGTCCTGCGTAACGAAGCGATTACTCCGCACGTGACGCATCGGGCAGCTGGATGATCATACGGTAGCAATCCAGGCTGCGGCTGAGGAACTCGTAGGCCGCGCCCCACAGGTAAAGCCGAAAACGCCGATAATCGAATTCCCCGAACTTCTCGACCACGAAGTCTTTGTGCGCGTCGAAGTTTTTCGCCCATTGCACGAAGGTATGAAAGTAGCTCATGCGATCGTTGAATATCTCCTCCACCTGTAGCGGCGTTTTGGCAAGCTTGCCGAGGAAATCGTCGAGCACGAGGAACGAATGGTTGCCGGGATAGATGTACTTCACCATGAAAGACGACAACTCGTATTTCTTGATGGAAGCGCTGCCGTCCAGGAAGATACGGCCGCCTGGCTTCAGCAAGCTGACGAATTTCTGCAGCACCCGCAGATAATTTGGCAGGTGCTCGATCACGCCCATGATGACGATGGCGTCGTACTTGCGATTCGGCCGGTATTCGAACAGAT
>Ga0335085_10009419_pt1 | contig 14737 bp, 15 predicted proteins | sample Lox_Sample_45_FD_206712 | JGI IMG/M metagenome (GOLD analysis project Ga0335085, IMG submission 206712) | Soil microbial communities from Loxahatchee National Wildlife Refuge, Florida, United States - Lox_Sample_4.5 | ecosystem: Environmental > Terrestrial > Soil > Wetlands | place: USA... | reverse complement strand
CGGCATAGTTCGGGTGCTCGCCATCGAAAACACTCGCCCGTCGGAAAGAGCCGGCAACCGGCATGTCGAGGCGCTCCGCAAAGCGCGCGAGGGCGGCGCTCGCGCGCTCCGTCCAGCCGGCGCCGCCCAGGATCGCAATCGGACGCTCCGCGCTCCACAGCATCTTCTGCAATTCGGCCATTTGCGTAAGTCCGGGCCAGATCGGGCTCGCAATCGCGCGCGGCGCGTCCCCCGCCACTGCGGTGTCGATCAGCATGTCTTCGGGCAGCGCGATCACGACCGGGCCCGGCCTGCCCTGCATCGCGATGTGAAAGGCGCGCTGCACGACCTCGGGGATCTGCGCGGCGGATTCGATTTGCGTCGCCCATTTGGCGGTCGAATGAAAGAAAGCCCGGTAGTCCATCTCCTGGAACGCGCCCCGCCCCAGCATCGCGCGCTCGACCTGACCGACGAACAGAATCAGCGGTGCCGAATCGTGGTGAGCGATATGAACGCCGTGCGCAGCGTTGGTCGCGCCCGGGCCGCGAGTGACGAAGCACACGCCCGGCCGGCCCGTCAGGCGGCCTTCCGTCAGGGCCATCATCGCCGCGCCCGCTTCCTGGCGACAGACCGTGACCTCGATCTGCGAATCGAGCATGGCGTCGAGCGCGGCGAGATAGGATTCGCCGGGAACGCAATAGATGCGCTCGACGCGTTGAACGACGAGCTGATCGACGAGAATTCGCCCGCCGGTGCGGGGCGTTGGCGAGGACATGCAGGCGTTGTTCCTGAGACAAGTGAACGTCGCGCCAATCTAGTCGGCCGAAAGGAGCATGGGCAACAGCCACAAATTCGCGCGGAGCCGCGATGATCCGGCGCGCCTGTCGCGCTGTCGGCAGCGCGTGTCGCGCTTGCGTCCGGCGCCCCTTCCCGCCATTCTTCTGGCCGCATGGCCGCCTCCGCCGACCGACCCGCAGCTGAATCCGGCTCGCTTGCGAACCTCAACGCGCGTGCGCGCGAAATCTTCCGGAGGATCGTGGACTCCTACCTGTCGACGGGCGAACCGGTGGGGTCGCGGAACCTGTCGCGCATGTTGCCGATCTCGTTGTCGCCGGCTTCGGTGCGCAATGTCATGCAGGACCTGGAGGAACTGGGCCTAATCTACGCGCCGCATGCGAGCGCCGGGCGCCTGCCGACCCAGCAAGGCTTGCGCTTCTTTGTGGACGCGCTGCTCGACTTCGGCGACCTTGGGAGGGAAGACAGGGCCCTCATCGACAGCCAGATGCGGGCCGCCGCCGAGGGGGGCGGCTTTGAGGGCGCGCTCGCCGAAGCGACGAGCCTCCTGTCGAACCTGACCCACGGCGCGGGGGTCGTGCTGACGACGAAGAGCGATCTCCGACTGAGGCAAGTTGAGTTTGTCCGGCTCGAGCCCAATCGAGCGCTGGCGGTGCTGGTCGCCGAGGACGGATCGGTGGAAAACCGGGTCATCAACGCGCCCGAAGGCATGCCCGCCTCGGCGCTCATCGAGGCGAGCAATTTCCTCAATTCGCTCGTCCGGGGGCGCACGCTTCCGGAAGCGACGGTGGAGATCGAGGCGTCGCGACGCACCGCGCGCGAGGAGCTCGACGGAATCGCCGCGCGCTTGGTCGAGGCGGGTCTCGCGTCATGGTCCGGCGCGGCCGGCGGGCGCGAGCAGCTCATCGTGCGCGGGCAAGCCAATCTCCTCGATGACGTGCGCGCGGCCGAGGATCTCGAGCGGATACGAACCCTTTTCGCCGACCTCGAGACGAAGCGGGACGTCATCGAGCTCTTGCACCGGGCGGAGCAGGGGGAGGGCGTCAAGATTTTCATCGGCTCGGAAAACAAGCTGTTTTCCCTCTCGGGATCCTCGATGATCGCCGCGCCGCTGCACGACCGCGAGCATAATATCGCGGGGGTGCTCGGGGTCATCGGCCCCACCCGTCTTAACTACGGACGTATCGTTCCCATGGTGGAGTACGCCGCTCAGGTGTTAGGCGAAATCAGACGCACGCGCTGAGGCGCGCCAAACCCGGGGAGGAAACAGCCCATGTCCAACGTCGGGACGTCGCCCTTGAGCCTTGGCGAGGGCATGGAGCGCCTGCAATCCAAATGGGCGTCGATCACGGCGTTCGGGGTGCTGCTCGCCGCTCTCGGCCTGGCGGCGCTCTTCTTCTCGCTCGTCGCGACCATCGCGACGGTGACTTTGAACGGCGTTCTGTTCCTCGTCGCCGGCGCGGCCGAGATCGGGATCGGCATGCATTCCCGGACGTGGGCCCGGTTCTTCCTCTGGCTTATCGGCGGCCTTCTCTATCTCGCCGCCGGCGTCCTGTGCATCGTCAATCCACGGCTCGCGTCGGCGGCGCTGACGCTTCTCCTCGGCGCAGGTTTCGTCGCCGCCGGCGTCGTGCGGCTCTATCTCGGGCTTTTGCTCCCGGCCGTCGAGTCGCGCGCGCTCGTTTTCCTCTCCGCCGCGCTCACGACCGCGCTCGGATTGATCGTCATCACGCACTGGCCCTCCGATAGCCTCTATGTTCTCGGCACGCTGCTCGGCGTTGACCTTCTGTTCCATGGGGTGGGCTGGGCGAGTTTCGGTTTGAGGTTGCATTCGCGGAGCTGAGCCTTCTTCGGGTCTTCGCGATCATATAGGGAGAATAGAATGGCGAAGTGGGTCTACTCCTTCAGTGCGGAGCGCGCCGAGGGAAGGGCGGAGATGAAGAACCTGCTCGGCGGCAAGGGGGCGAACCTGCACGAGATGGCGTCGCTCGGCCTGCCCGTGCCTCCGGGCTTCACGATCACCACCGAGGTCTGCACCTATTTCTACGCCAACGGAAAGACCTACCCGCCCGATCTCGCCGCGCAGGTCGACGCGGCGGTGGCGGAGGTCGAGCGGCTGACGGGACGCGTCTTCGGCGACGCGGCCAATCCGCTGCTGCTTTCGGTGCGCTCCGGCGCGCGGGCCTCGATGCCGGGCATGATGGACACGGTCCTCAATCTCGGCCTCAACGACGCCTCGGTCGAGACGGCGGCCAAGTCGTCCGGCGACGAGCGTTTCGCCTTCGACAGCTATCGCCGCTTCATCCAGATGTATTCGCACGTCGTGCTCGACGTCGACGACCACGAGTTCGAGGACATCCTCGAGCGCTACAAAGACGGCAAGGGCTACTCGCTCGACACCGACCTCAGCGCGGCGGACTGGCGCGCGGTCATCGTCGAATACAAGGCCAAAGTCGCCGAGGCGACGGGCAAGCCCTTCCCGCATGAGCCGAAGGATCAGCTGTGGGGCTCCATCGGCGCCGTCTTCGGCTCGTGGATGAACCAGCGCGCGATCACCTATCGCAAGCTCAACAACATCCCCGCCGACTGGGGCACCGCCGTCAACGTGCAGGCGATGGTGTTCGGCAATATGGGCGAGACGTCGGCGACCGGCGTCGCCTTCACCCGCAATCCCTCGACCGGCGAGAACGCGCTTTACGGCGAATTCCTGGTCAACGCGCAAGGCGAGGACGTCGTGGCGGGCATCCGCACGCCGCAGAACATCACCGAGGCGGCGCGCAAGGCGGCCGGCTCGGACAAGCCTTCGCTCGAAGCGCTGATGCCGGCGGTCTACCAGCAGTTCGCCGCGACGACGAAGCTCCTCGAGAAGCACTACCGCGACATGCAGGACCTCGAGTTCACCGTCGAGCGCGGCAAGCTCTGGATGCTGCAGACGCGCAACGGCAAGCGCACGGCGCGGGCGGCGCTGCGGGTCGCGGTCGAGATGGCGAACGAAGGGCTCCTCACCCGCGAGGACGCGATCACCCGCGTCGAGCCCGCGACGCTCGACCAGCTTCTCCATCCGACGCTCGATCCCAAGGCGAGGCCGGAGCCGATCGCGACGGGACTGCCCGCGTCTCCGGGCGCTGCGAGCGGCGAGATCGTGTTCTCGGCCGACGACGCCGCGGCGGCGAAGCAGGCGGGCCGCAAGACGATCCTGGTGCGGGTCGAGACGAGCCCGGAGGACATTCACGGCATGAACGCGGCCGAGGGCATCGTGACGACCCGCGGCGGCATGACGTCACACGCGGCTGTCGTCGCGCGCGGCATGGGCAAGCCCTGCGTCTCCGGCGCCGGCGCGATCCGCATCGACTATGAGGCGCAGACGATGACCGCGGGCGGCGTCACGCTGAAGAAGGGCGACATTGTCACCATCGACGGCGGCGCCGGCCAGGTCATGCGCGGCGCCGTGCCGATGGTGAAGCCCGAAATGACCGGCGATTTCGCCACCCTCATGGGCTGGGCCGACGAGGTCAGGCGGATGAAGGTGCGCGCCAACGCCGAAACGCCAACCGACGCGCGCGTCGCCCGTTCCTTCGGCGCCGAAGGCATCGGCCTCTGCCGCACCGAGCACATGTTCTTCGAGGGCGATCGGATCGTCGCCATGCGCGAGATGATTCTCGCGGATGACGAGAAGGGGCGGCGCGCGGCGCTCGCCAAGCTCTTGCCGATGCAGCGGCAGGACTTCGCCGAACTGTTCGAGATCATGAGCGGCCTGCCGGTCACGATCCGGCTCCTCGACCCGCCGCTGCACGAGTTCCTGCCCAAGACGGACGAGGAGATCGACGAGGTCGCCAAGGCGATGGGGGTCACCGCCGACAAGTTGCGACGGCGCGCTGCGGAATTGCATGAATTCAACCCGATGCTGGGCTTCCGCGGCATCCGGCTCGCGGTCCGCTACCCCGAGATCGCCGAGATGCAGGCGCGCGCGATCTTCGAGGGCGCGGTCGAGGCAGGCAGGAAAACCGGAACGCCGATCACGGCGGAAATCATGCTGCCGGTCATCTTTGGGCGCCCGGAGTTCGATCTCGTCAAGCCGATCATCGTCGCGATGGCCGAGGCGGTCGCCAAGGAGACGAGCGTGACCGTGCCCTATCACGTCGGCACGATGATCGAACTGCCGCGCGCCGCGCTGAGGGCCGGAGAAATCGCCGAGAGCGCCGAATTCTTCTCCTTCGGCACCAACGATCTGACGCAGACGACGCTCGGCGTGTCGCGCGACGACGCGGCGTCATTTCTCGGGATCTATACGTTGAAGGGCCTCTTGCCCGCCGACCCGTTCATGACCCTCGACACGGTCGGCGTCGGAGAGCTCATCAAGATCGCCTGCGAGCGTGGGCGGGCGGTACAGCCGAACCTCAAGCTCGGCATCTGCGGCGAGCATGGCGGCGATCCAGCCTCGATCGTCTTCTGCGAGACGGTGCATCTCGACTACGTCTCCTGCTCGCCGTTCCGCATCCCGATTGCGCGGCTCGCCGCGGCGCAGGCGTCGCTCGGGCGGAAGGCGCATTCGACCGCGTGAGGCTTGCCGAATAAAGCGGATTGCTTTTGTCGATCCGCGCACACGTCCCTTCTCCCTTCCCGGGCTTGACGCGGGGATCGCGGGAGAAGGCTTGACGGGCCGATTTGTAGACGCGGCCGCTGGCCGCGTCTACCGCGCTCAGCGAGCGCGGCTACAGCCGTGCAACCTCCCCGCTAGCGGGGCAAGCGACTGTCTTGGCTGTCAAGCTCGATTTGCGGGGGTTCGAGCGTGTCTGCGGCTGACGGGCGATGCCTTGATCGCCTCGCGGATTTGCCCGTCGAGGTCGGAGAGCTCCCGCTGCAGAGCCGCGAGCAGGCGCTCAATGCTCGCCAGCATGCGCTTATTGGGCTGATGTTTCTTGCGCTGTTGCTCAGCCACGATCATCGCCGGGATCTGGCTGCGCCGCGTTACGAGGCCGCTCAACTGACGCGTCGCCTCGTCCGGGAGCGGACGAACGTCGGGCTTCGTCGCCTCGACGAAATGGGCGATGATGGCGGCGTCGATCGGGTCCGTCTTGGCCCGCTTGCCCAACGCTTTGGCGAAGGCGCGGACCTGGGCGGGATTGACGACGACGACTGGCCGCCCAGCCGCCGACAGGCTCGCGGCGACCACCGTTTCATAGCCGGCGGTCCCTGCAACGGCGCAACGGCCCCCTATGACGTGGGGCTCGACGTCTACGTCTGGGCGATCCTGGCCGGGCCTTTCATTGGCCTTTGGTCGGTCGCCTTTGTCCGCGCCATCGCCTGGACGGACAGGCGCCGTCCGGCGGGATGGCGCGGACTTCTGGCGCCGCCGCTCGTCTTTCTGGCGGTCGGCGCCGCATCCATCCCGTTTCCCGAGGCGCTCGGCAACGGGCAGAGCGTGGCGCAGCTCGTGTTCGAGCGGCCGCTGCGGCTCATGCCGCTCCTTGTCCTCGTCGCGCTCCGTCCGCTCTGCACCGTCGGTTCCTCTGCGAGGCGCCCCCGGCGGCCTGTTCACCCCGTCACGCGCCGCCGGCGCGCTCCTCGGCGCGGCGCTCGGCACGGTCTGGCTCCGGCTCGTCCCCGGCGGCGACGGGCGCATCTACGCCGTCGTGGGCGCAGGCGCGATGATCGCGGCCACAACGCAGGGACCGATCTCAGCGCTGGTGATCATGATGGAGCTGACCGGGCAGGCGCGCCTCTTCGCCTTGCCCACGCTCGTCGCGATCGTCGTCGCGACCGCGACGGCGCGCACGATCGAGGCGCGGCTCACCGACGAGGAAGTGGCGGAACGGGTGCGGAGGCGCGAAGCGCCATTCACGTCTTCGGGATAAGGATTGCCGGGATGCCGCCCATGGCGCGCCCTTCCCGCCCGCGGAGAAACGCCCTTCCCTACCCCTTGTCCACCCATTCGTCGCCGACCTTCTCGTAAGACCGCTTCACCGCCGCCCAGGCGATCCGGAAGGCCGCCTCCTCCTGTCGCGGGTCGCCCTCGTGCTCCGTATAGGCGTGGTTGAACGCCTCGCGAAAGATGCTTTGGGCGTGTTCCGGCAGGTGGTTGCGCACGGACGGCGGCAGATCGGCGTTGACGTCGTACGGCATGAGGGAACCTCAGGCGATGATGTCCGGATTCAGCTGATCCTCGAGCAGGAACAGTTTGTCGCGCAACAGCAGCTTCCGCTTCTTCAGCCGCTGCAACTGGAGCTGATCCGCCGCCTGTCCGGTTGAGCTGAGGGCAGCGATGGCGGCGTCGAGGTCGCGGTGCTCTTCTCTCAGCCGCTCGATCTGGGCGACGAGGGCGTCGCGTTCCTCGTCCGTGAGCTCCTTGTCCATCATTGTCGACCACGCTTCCGACCGGCCCGCTTCCGGCGCCGGAAGGCTCTCCGGACTATGGGCGCGCCGTTCGGCAGGCGCAAGGCGGGCGGCGCTGAATTCCCGCGATTCACAGCCATCTCGCCCACCTTTCCAGGTTTCCGGTTTTTGAAAAGTTCTCGGCGCCCCCGCGCCCGTAAATGTTACCGATAGCAGCGAGATTTGAACGGGGATGCCGCGTTTGCCGCTTGCGCGCCATAAACATTGTGTCACAATTTCGTCGTTGGGAGCATAGGAGCGGTTCCATGTCGATCGATGCGCATCTCAGCGAACTGGTGCGTCGCCATCAGGCGCTCGAGGAAGCGATACTTGACGAAGAAAACCATCCGGCGTCGGACGACATCAAGGTTCGTGAACTGAAGCGAAAGAAACTCCACCTCAAGGACGAAATCGAGCGGCTGAAGCACCAGGCCGAGTCAACCGCGGTGCACTGACGCCGCCAGCGCAGGCAGCGTCCTTAAAGTCACACGTCCAGATTCGCCGACGCGAGGCGCCACTCCTCGGCGACGTGAGGGTCGTGTTCATTCTCACTCCGAGCGTCCGCGAGGCCTTTGAAGGCCTCGACGGGAACGAGGCGCGATAGCGCCCAGACCGCCGCGCCGCGCACCAGGGGCGACGCGTCAGTAAGCCGTTCCATCGCCGTCTCCGCGAGGGCCGGCTCGCCGGAGTTGCCGATCGCGACCATCACATTGCGCAGAAAACGGTCGCGCCCGAGCCGCTTGATCGGGCTGCCTGCGAAGTTCCGCCGGAACGCCGGGTCATTCAGTTGCGCGAGCTCAGCCAGCCTGGGCCCGTTCGGGTCCCCGCGAGCGGCGAGCTTCGTCTCGCGTCCGGCGGTCGAAAACTTGTTCCACGGGCAGACGGCGAGGCAATCGTCGCAGCCATAGATGCGGTTGCCGATGAGAGGCCTCAAGTCGCGCGGGATCGGCCCTTTATGTTCGATCGTGAGGTAGGAGATGCAGCGCCGCGCATCGAGCCGGTAAGGAGCGGGAAACGCTCTGGTGGGACAGACATCCAGGCAGGCGCGGCAACTCCCGCAAAGATCCGCTTCCGGCGCGTCCCGAGGCAGTTCGAGGGTTGTGAGGATGGCCCCGAGGAAGAGCCAGGACCCGAACTCGCGCGAGACGAGGTTCGTGTGCTTACCCTGCCACCCAAGCCCCGCGCGCGCCGCGAGCGGCTTCTCCATGAGCGGCGCAGTGTCGACGAAGACCTTGACGTCCGGCCGCTCGGGCGCCGCCGCCTTGACGAGAAAGGCGGCAAGCTCCTTGAGCTTGCCCTTGATCACGTCGTGGTAATCCCGCCCGCCCGCGTAGGCGGAGATCGCGCCGACCTGCGGCCGCCCGAGGACAGCCAGCGGGTCGCCCTTCGGTCCGTAATTCAGGCCCAGCATGACGAGGCTCTTCGCCCCCGGCATCAGCGCGCGCGGATCGATGCGACGCGAAAAAGTGTCCGCCATCCAGTGCATGTCGCCATGCGCGCCTTCCAAAAGCCACGCGGAGAGCCGCTCGCCGGCGTTCGCCGAAGGTTCGGCGGGGGCGACCCCGCAAGCATCGAAGCCGAGCGCGCGGGCCTTGCCGCGCAAGGCTGCTAGAAGTCGAGATTGGCGTAGGTCGCGCTCGGCGCCGTGCCGGGCAGGCGCTCGGACAAGAGCTGGCGAAACGAGGGGCGCGACTTCACCCTCGCGTACCAAACTCTCGCTGTTTCGCTCTCGTCCCACTGTACGTCGCCGAGATAGTCGAGGCAGGAAAGATGCGCCGCGGCGGCCAGGTCGGCGTAGCTCAGCCGGTCGCCGGCCAGCCATTTCCGCGCCCCGATCAGGTGGCCTATGTAGCGCAGATGATAGCGCAGATTCGACCGAGCGGCGCGCACGGCGTGCATGTCAGGCGCGCCTCCTCCCTCCTCCGGCCGCATGAACCGCTTCTGGATCTTCTCCCGCACGAGCCACTGGCTCGACTCGTTGAAGAACTTGACGTTGAACCAGAACATGAGCCGGCGCGCCTCGGCGCGGCCGGACGCCTCCTCGGGGTAAAGCCTGCGGTCGCCGAGGTCGGGCCCGCGGGTCTCGTCGAGGTACTCGGCGATGAGGTCGGCGCCCGAGAGCACGGCCCCTTGCGGCTCGACCAGCACGGGCGTAGCCCCCTCGGCGGCCATCATCAGGAACTCGCGCCGCCGCTCCCAGGCCTTCTCCTCGACGAGCTTGGGCTCGAGTCCCATCTCGGCCAGCGCCAGGCGAATGAAGCGGGAATGCGGGCAGAATGGGTGATGGTAGAGCGTCGCCATGGGCAAGCCGTTTTTTGGGACGTCCCGATCGGCCGCCGCGCGCGCCGTCGCTACCCTTCCATGCGGCGCTGGCGGTTAACCGCCGGTTAACCGCCCGGAGCGCGACGAGCCAAAGGTTAATGCGGCCGCACGACCAATTGCGGCACGCTGGTTTGCGTCCCGCCAAGTCGAATCGGCGCTCGTCGTCCGGCGAGAGACAAGCGTTCAACTAGCACAGAGTCGCCGAACTCATGCCCGCGGAAGCGACAGTTCTTCAGCGTCTCCGACATCCGCTTGAGCGTAGAATCGTCGGCGAAGGCCCGGAGGAGCTCGAAGTGGCTTTCATGAGGCTCATGAACGCCGGTCAGAACGGAGTCGACGACGACGAGCTTGGCGCCCCTGCCGATGCGCCCGCGCGCAACGCCATCTCCGGCCCGCGGAAGATCATCGGCGTCCGCCGCGGCTTCCAACGCGCGAACCACGGTCGTGCCGATGGCGACGATGCGCCCGCCCTTGCGCTTCGTATCCGCGATGGCTTGAGCGGTGTCCTCCGGCACGCGGAACGGCTCATCGAGCGGGAGCCTGGCGTCCAATTCCGGGCTCCCGGTCGAAGAAAGGCCCGCCGCCAGACGGATTGTGGCGAAGCGGACGCATCGTCGCCGCCAAATGGAAAGCGTGCGCCAGTCGAGCGCAAAGCCCGCGGAGGGCGGCTCGAACGCGATGGGATCGGCGGCGACGGCGGTCCAAACGTCGTTCAGACTTAAGTGCTCGGCGACATGCGCATATTGGACCGGCCGGCCGCTGCGCCCGAGGCCGCTCAAAATCGTCGCCCGATCGCCCAGAAAGCGCAGTCGGAACAGCCTGGGAGGATGGGGCAGGCCTTCAATCACCGCTTCGAGCGCGCCGAGGACGAGGCGGTCGCCAGCGGCAAGCGGCGGAGGCGGCGCGCGATCTTCTGTGCGGACGCGGTGGTCGCCCGCGCCAAAAGCAATGGCGTCGAAGCGCGTTGGGTCCCGTGGGCTTACCCACGCCGCGAGGCGCGCCTCGATCGGCCGCCCGCTCGCGCAGTGGATCCCAAAGAGCGACGCGGGCAGCGTCGCCGCGTCGTTCGCGACAACGAGATCTCCGGGAGCGAACGAGGACGCGAGCGCGCTGCGCGCCAGCACGCGCATGGCGCCGTCGGCGCCAACGGCGAGGAGTTTCGCATTCCTCTCGCCGGGAAGGCTTGCAGCGATCATCGCTGCGCCTCAGCGACGCGGTCCTGAAGGGAAGGCAGGGCGGCGAGCATCGCCTCGACAATCTCCGCCGCCGCCGCGTCCGGGCGCCTGAGGGTCGCGGGATCGGCGTCAGGGACCGCGAGCGCATGCAGCGGGGTGTCCATATCCCCCGGATCGAGGGATAGGAACGCGACTCCGTCGGCTTTCGCTTCCTCCGCCCAGATCGCCGTCATGTGGCGAAGAGCAGCCTTGCTGGCGCCATAAGCGCCCCATCCCGAGTAGGCGTTGACGGCGGCGTCGCTCGATATGTTGATCACGACCGCGCCGCGTCCTTCCCTCGCGGACGCGGCCAGAGCGCCGAAAAGCGCCTTCGTCAGTCCGAACGGACCGACGAGATTGGCCGCGAGCGCCTGCTCCATCTCTTCAAGTCGCGTGTCGGCGAGCGGCGCGAGCGGGGTGGGGCCGAGGCTGGATGCGTTGTTTATAAGCGCGTCCAATCCGCCGAGGTTGCCGAGAATCTGCAGGGCAAGAGGGTGAATGTCGTCTTTGATGCCGACGTCTCCGACAATTCCAAACGCGCCCGTGGCTTTGGCGACAGATGCGACCGCATTTTCCTTGCGGGCGACGAAAGCGACGGCGGCGCCTCCGGCGGCAAGACGCCGGACGAGCGCGTGGCCGAGTCCCGAGGTCCCGCCGGTCACCGCGATACGAAGCGACATAAGGTCTGACTTTGTCATTTTGGGTTCCTCCCAGGGTGGGACGCGCTCACGTTGCGATCTCGTTATACAAGCTAAAGTTAACTTGAAGTCAAGCTCGAATCGTGCTCTCATTGCAAAATGGGAGACTTGTTCACGATTGGAGAAGTGGCGAGGCGCAGTGGCGTCGCCTCGTCGGCCCTCAGGTTTTATGAGGAGCGAGGACTGATTTCGTCCGTTCGATCAGGTTCCGGCCAACGCCGATTTCCGCGGGCGATCTTGAGACGGATCGCGTTCATCGTGTTCGCGCAACGGGTCGGCTTCACCCTCGACGAAATTGCAGCCGAACTCGGCCAGCTTCCGTCGGACCGCATCCCGACCCGAGACGATTGGGGACGGCTTTCCGGCGGGTGGACGGCTCGGATCGATCGAAGAATCGAAGAACTTCAGCGTTTAAGGAACGGGCTGGTCCAGTGCATCGGATGCGGCTGCCTGTCGATCGACAAATGCGAACTCGCGAACCCCGCCGATCGCGCCGGGCGGAAAGGCTCGGGACCCCGATACTGGCTGCCGTGAGTAGCAGCAGAGCGGACACGAAATAGAGGAAGGGCCGGAGGCTGGCCGCTTCGCGGAAAGCTTTCCGACGCCTCCGTCGGTCAGCGGTAAAGCTCAGTAGCCGTTGTCGTAGCCGCCATGATGTCGCCGAAGCCACTCGGCGCTGCGGCGCGCGTAGTACTTGCTCTCGTGGCTCGCGTTCCAGTGGCGCTGGAAATTCGACATGGACTGAGTCGGGACCGTCGGGCCCGGGCCGTAGGTGCCGTAGCCCGATGTCGTGCCGTTCACGGCAAAGGCGGCGGACGGCAGCGCCAGAAACGCGCCGAATCCGACGACGGCGATGATTTTACGCATGTGTGCGGTCTCCTGATTGATCATCGCCCGCCATGATGGCGAAACCTTGCCCTCGCCCAAACGCGCGGGTCGGCGCGGCCGCGCCGACGTCCACCCGAGTTTTCGGCTCGCGCCGAGAAAGCTTAAGTCAAAAAAAAGCTTAGGTCAAACATATGGGACCGACCCTCATCGCCGCAGCGGTTTCACAAAAAAGTTGTTCTTCCTTGAAAGGGGCTGGCGACCCCTCTACTTGTTGCTCGCTCCATCTCCAGCCAAGCTTCTAGATTTTTGGCGGCGTCGGACCGGGCGATGATAAACGAAAGTCGCAAGACGACAGTCCAACGTTTTGTCAGTTTAATACGAGTGTATGGATAACACATTCTATGGATTACTGTTTTCGTGGCGTCAAAAGCGCTAGCATTAGGACTCAGCATCAATGCACGATCCGAAGAGAGCTCCTGGCACGAGCTTTGCTTTGCTCCTGCTGGATTGGATGACAAGCGGAACGAGTTGGGATTGGATGACGAACCGAACGAGGCGGTCGCTCATGCAGCCCCCGGCAAGGTTTCAGCGCTAACAATGCGGAAAGGGTCAGGCTATGGGGTAAAGGATTCGACCAGACGGCCCCTGGCTGGCGGCGTACCGGCGGCGCTTCCTTTTCCCAGCGTGCGTTTCTGTTCTGGCGCCTGCGTCCCCGCCTTGTAGAAGACAGGAACCCATTGCGCAGCGAATTTTTTGATTCAACGCCGCGGAACTAGCGGTCGTCTCAGTTTCAACAGGAGGAACGATCCGGGTCCCTTGGGGGCATCGCTGGCTGTTGTCTCGCGAGCGGAGCAATCCGACGCGGATTCGAAGGGGTTGATTGGAGCAGATGTCATGCAGCGTCTGACGTTTTTGTCGCATTTCGTGATCTGCCTTGCTGTCGCGGCTGCGGCCTTCTTTGCGACGATCAACGGCGTGCCCCAAAGGATTTGGGCCGACGACATGTCGATGATGACGAGCCTGATCGCGATCTTGTTCGTCGGGGCGGCGATCTATCTTGGCTGGCAGGCCTGGCGAGTTGGAGACCGCGACGCCCTGTGCGGAAGAGGGGCGACCCCTGCGCCCTCGGCTGACTTTGGCCATCTCGCCGAGCGCCTGTGCGTCATGGCGGGGTTCGTCGGCACCGCTATCGGCCTTTCGCTGCAGGCGAAGGCGTTAGCCGGCGGTTCGACGTCCTTCGTCGCGCTCGCCACCTCGCTCTTCACGACCGCCACCGGCGGCGTCTCGGCGGCGCTCATCGCGGTGATGACCTTCAATCTCGAAGCGGGCATCCGCCGCGCGGCGAAGCCGACCCCCGCGCCGGAAGCGATTCTGCGGGCGACCCCGGCGGAATAGCCGCTGCCCAGCCATCCGAGGCCTTCCATGCGGGACCGCTCACCTATCTGGATTGGACTTGCCGATCTCCTGCTCTGCGTCCTCTCCGTGGTCATCGTCGCGGTGGCGCCGAAGGCGCCGATGGCCGCCGGCGTGCAGGAGAAGGCCGAATATCTCCTCTCGTCCGAATGGTCGGTGGACATCGACGCTGACGTGGACATCTGGCTCGTCCCGCCCACTAAGAAGCCTGCCTTTTACGCCTCGCGCGACGTCGGCTGCGCGCGCCTCGACTCCGACAACCGCGGCTTCATGGACGAGGTGGTGACGCTGGCGGACGGAACGAAAACCAAAGTGAACAGCGACAAGGAGACGATCTCGCTCCGCTGCATCGAGCCCGGGCGCTATGATCTTGGCGTGAACCTCTACGCCTTCCGTCGCAACGGCGTCCCCCTCCTCTCGGCGGAACACGGCCTTGGCCTCAAGGTCCACGTCGAGATCGTCGCCGTCAACCCGGCCGTGCATCTCGTGTTCAGCAAGGACGTCATGCTCGACCACGTCGGCCAGACAATCAACGTGGCGAGCTTCGATCTCGACCGGCAGGGGCGCATCACGCTCACCGACACGCCGCTCGAACTTGTGACCGCGCGCGCTTACAAATCGGCAGGCTATCCGTGACCTTCTTCGCGCCATTCGCCCTCACCTTCGGCCTCATGCTCGTCCTGACGGCGGTTATCGCGGGCTGGGTCTTCCGCTCGTCCACAGCGCCCCTGGCCTACAAGATCGTTATGCCGACCGTGCTCATGGGCACCGCCTGCGCGGCGCCCTTCATGGTCAGCCCGATGATGGGCCTGCCGGTGTCGGCTTCATTCGGGTCGCTGCCCGACAAGGCGGAGCTGCTCGCGTTTCTCCCGCACGACGAGACGCATCTGGTCGATCTCTGGCTCCTTTCCGGCGAGGGTCCGCCGCGCTCTTATGAGACCCGCCTCGACGAAAAGATGAAGAAGACGTTGCGGGCGGCTCAGGACGAGATGTCGCAGGGCCGTCCAGCGATGCTCAAAAAGCAGGCAGGCAAGGGCGCGGGCCGTCGGGCCCAGTCGAGCGGCGACTATTCGGATTTGCCTGACGATCAGACGGAATATGTGTTGGACGATGCTG
>Ga0335085_10009418_pt1 | contig 14737 bp, 12 predicted proteins | sample Lox_Sample_45_FD_206712 | JGI IMG/M metagenome (GOLD analysis project Ga0335085, IMG submission 206712) | Soil microbial communities from Loxahatchee National Wildlife Refuge, Florida, United States - Lox_Sample_4.5 | ecosystem: Environmental > Terrestrial > Soil > Wetlands | place: USA... | reverse complement strand
GGCCGCCCGCGGGCCGCGTCTGGAGGAGACCGTCGAGATCGCCGCCTACCGGCTCGTGCAGGAGGCGCTCACGAACGTGGCCAAGCACGCGGACGCGAGCAGCGTGGAGGTGCGAGTGGCCGAACAGCCTGGTGAGCTCACGGTGACCGTCCGCGATGACGGCCGCGGCTTTGACCCGCAGGAGGTGACCAGCGGGTTCGGCCTGGCCGGGATGCGCGAGCGGATCTCGCTCGCCGGCGGGAGGCTCAGCGTCGAGTCCGGGTCCGGGGGGACGACCGTGCGGGCCTCGCTGCCCGCCCGCCGGGCCGCCCGGGACGGCGCCGGCCGCTCAGCCGATCAGGCCGCGTCGTAGGCAGTAGCGCACCAGCTCGGCCCGGGTCCTGAGCCCGAGCTTCTTGTGGATGTGCGCGCGGTGGGTCTCGATCGTGCGCGGGGAGAGGTGCAACTTGCGGGCGATTTCGACGCTCGTGTGCCCGAGCGCGATCAGCCGCAGGACCTCGACCTCGCGCTGGCTGAGCTTGTTGTCGGTGAGCGCGCGGTGCAGGGCGTCGAGCCTCGCCGAGACACGCGGGCTGACGTACTCCTCGCCGACCGCCGCCGCCCGCACGGCCTCCACGAGCTCGGCGTCGGCCAGCTCCTTGACCACGAACCCGCAGGCGCCGGCGGAGAGCGCACGTTGGGCGAACGTCGGGTCGTCCTCCATCGTCAGGACCACGATGCTCGTGCTCGGCACCCGTTCGCACAGCGCGCGCACCGTCTCGATCCCCGAGCCGTCGGTCATGCGCAGGTCGAACACGAGCACGTCGGGCTCGTGGCCGTGCAGGTGGCGCACGGCGGCACTGTGATCAGCGGCCTCGGCGACCACCTCGACGTCGTCCTCGGAGTCCAGCAGCAGGCGCAGCGTGCGGCGCATCAGCACGTGGTCGTCGGCGAGCACCACGCGGATCGGGTCGGGCCGGGCGCTCTCGAGACGCTGCGGGGCCGCATCGTTGTCGCCCGGCGTCGGCGCGGCGGCGATATGCAGGTGGGAGCCCATGCGGCCACGCTAGTCCCGCCACGCCGCCCCGGCCAGCGGGGTTACTACGCCGGGCGCGTACGGGAATCCACGGATCGCCGGGCGCAGCGAGCTCTCCGCCCGGGCGCGGCGAGAGTCTCCGCCCGGGGCGGCGAGCTTATGCTTGGCGGCGGTGTCGTCGGCCCCGTCACCCTCGCGCTCCCCAGCCGCGGGGCACCGCGGGGCGTCGCCGAGCACGGCGATCGCGACCTCGGGGCTGTGCAAGCGCTACGGGGGTACGCGGGCCCTCGAGGACCTCGACCTCGTCGTCCCGCGGGGCCAGGTGTTCGGTTACCTGGGCCCGAACGGGGCCGGCAAGACGACCACCATTCGCCTGCTGCTCGGCCTGCACCGAGCCACCGCCGGGAGTGCGCAGGTGTTCGGCATCGACGCCTGGAGGGAGCCGGTCGCGGCACACGCCCACGTCGCCTACGTCTCCGGCGAGCCGGCCCTCTGGCCCTCGCTGACGGCCGCCGAGACGTTCGCGTTCCTGGCCCGCCTCCAGGGCCGCTGCGACGTCGCCTACCGGAACCTGCTGGTCGAGCGCTTCCAGCTGCAGGCGGACCGGCGCGTGCGCGCCCTCTCGAAGGGCAACCGCCAGAAGGTCCAGCTGATCGCGGCCTTCGCCACCCGCGCCGAGCTGCTGATCCTCGACGAGCCGACCGCCGGGCTGGACCCGCTGATGGAGGTCGCCTTCCGCGAAACGGTGCTGGAAGCCAAGGAACGCGAGCAGACGGTGTTCCTGTCCTCGCACATCCTCAGCGAGGTGGAGGCATTGTGCGATCGCGTCGGCATCCTGCGCTCCGGACGGCTCGTCGACGAGGGCACGCTCGCCGAGCTTCGGCACCTGAGCGCGCGCACGCTGGAGGTCTCCTTCCGTGATGCGGCTCCGGCGCTGGACGGGGTCCCGGGGGTGAGCGTCGTGGAACGGGACGGTCGACGCCTGCGCCTGGAGGTCAGCGGAGAGCTCGCTCCCTTGATCTCGGTGCTAGCCCAGCACCCCGTCGAGGGCCTCACGAGCCGCGAACCTTCGCTGGAGGAGATCTTCCTGCACCACTACCGCGAACAGGCGGAAGGGGCGCTCCCCGCCGCGGGGACATGAGCGCCGGGGCGGGCTTCGCGCTCGCGCGGCGCAGCTTCTCGGACGCGCGCGGACGCACCACGGGCTTCGCGCTGCTGTTCGTGCTCGTCGCCTACGGGCAGCCGGCGGCCTATCGCAGCGACTACCCCACCCTCTCCGACCGGCTCGGCTTCGTCCATGCGTTCGCCGGCAACGCGAGCGTGCGCCTGTTCTACGGCAGGCCCCTGGACCTGCTCAGCGTCGGCGGCTACAGCGCCTGGCGCGTCGGGGGGATCCTCGCGATCTTCTCCGCCGCCTGGGGGATGCTCGCCGCCGCGCGCGCGCTGCGGGCCGAGGAGGACAGCGGCAGGACCGAGCTGCTCGCGTCCGCGCTCGTCTCGCGCCGGCGCCTGTACGTCTCGACCGTGTGCGGCTGCCTGGCCGGGGTGCTCGTGCTGTGGGTCGCCGTGCTTGCAGGGCTGCTCGCCGGGGGCCTGCCGGCGGGAGAATCCGCGTACCTCGCGCTGGCGACGGTGGCCCCGGCGACCGTGTTCCTCGGGCTCGGAGCCCTCGCCTGCCAGCTGGCCTCCTCGAGGAGGTTGGCGCTCGAGCTCACGGGCGGAGCCCTGTTGGTGGCCCTGGTGCTGCGGGTGGTCCCCGACACGTCCTCCTCGCTGGGCTGGCTGCGCTGGCTGACCCCGCTGGGCTGGAGCGAGGAACTACGCGCCTTCGCCGGACCCCACCCGGCGGTGATCGCGCTGCCCGTCGCACTCTCGCTGGCCACCCTTGCGGGTGCCGCGGCGCTGTGGCTGGGGCGGGACGTCGGCCGCGGCCTGTTGAGCGTTGGCGACGTCGCGCCGGTGCGCCCCCGGGGCCTGTCATCTCCGACGGCGCTGGCGTTGCGGGAGGAGCGTTGGAGCCTGGCGGGATGGATGCTGGGCAGCGGCAGCTTCGCCTTCATCATCGGCCTGATCTCGACCAGCATCTCCTCCGCCGGGATCTCGAGCTCCCTGCGCCGCCAGCTGAGCGCGTTCGGGGGCGCCTCGATCACCCGGCCCGCCGGGTACATCGGCCTGAGCTTCCTGTTCTTCGTGCTCGCCTTCAGCCTGTTCGCCTGCGCACAGGTGGCCTCCGCCCGCCACGAGGAGGCCGAGGAACGCCTGGCGGTGATCCTCGCGCTGCCGGTGTCACGTGCGCGGTGGCTGGGCGGACGGCTGGCGCTGGCGGCCGCGGGGGTGGTCGCGCTGTCCCTGTTCGCAGGCCTGCTCGCGTGGGCCGGCGCCGCCGTCCAGCACGCCGGTATCCCGCTCGGCACGATGATCGAAGCGGGGCTCAACTGCGCGCCCGCGGCGATGCTGTTCCTCGCGCTCGCGGCGCTCGTGTACGCGCTGCTGCCACGGGCGAGCACCGCGATCGCGTTCGCCGTGGTGAGCGTGAGCTTCGTATGGCAGCTGCTCAGCTCGATCGTGGGGGCGCCCCGCTGGCTGCGTGAGCTCTCGCCCTTCGAGCACGTCGGCCTGGTGCCGGCACAGCCGCTGAAGGGCGCCGCCGCCGCAGCGATGATCGGTCTCGCCCTGTGTGCGGCGGCGGGCGCCGTGTGGGCCTTCTCCCGGCGCGACCTGGTGGGGGCGTGAACTTCGGGATCCTCGCGGTGGTCGTGCTGGCCGGCCTCGGGGGTCCGCTGGTGGGGATGTCCGAACGCCACTTCGTACCGGTCGTGGTCGGGGAGATCCTCGCCGGCATCCTCGTCGGCCCGACCGTGCTGGGGATCGTCGACCCGCATCAGCCCACCATCTCCTTCCTCTCGGAAGTCGGCTTCGCGATGCTGATGCTGACTGTCGGGATGCACCTGCCGCTGCGCGACCAGAGGCTCGCGAGCGCCCTGCGGGGAGGCGCCGTGCTGGCCGCGCTGGTGGGCCTGATGGCGGTTCCGGCGGGGTTGCTGGCGGGCCAGATCGCGGGCGACGGGCACGCCGCCATCTACGCGGTCGTGCTCGCCTCGGGCTCGGCCGCCGTGCTGCTGCCCGCGATCCAGGAGAGCGGCCTGACGGACCCGGAGGTGCTCACGGTGATGGCCCAGGTCACGATCGCCGACGTGCTCACGATCGTGTCGGTGCCGATCGTGTTGCAGCCCTCGCGAACCTGGCACGCGGTGCTCGGAACGGCGCTCGTCGCGGGGGCCGTGGTGCTGCTGCGCTTTGCGGCCCTGCCCCTGCGCGGACGCGCCTGGGTCGATCACGCGCGCGCCCTCTCCAAGGAGCGCCGCTGGGCGCTCGACCTGAGGCTGGCGCTGCTGATCCTGTTCGCGCTCGCGTGGCTCGCCCAGAAGGGCGGCACCAGCGTCCTGATCGCGGGCTTCGGGGCGGGCGTGATGGTGGCCCTGATCGGTGGTCCGAAACGACTCTCCACCCAGGTCAGGGGCGTCGCGGACGGGTTCTTCGTGCCCCTGTTCTTCGTCGTGCTCGGCGCACAGCTCGACCTCGGCGGCCTGTTCGACGAACCCGCCATGCTCGGGCTGGCTGCGGCGCTGCTGGGGCTGAACGTGGCGATCCACCTGTTGGCCGCGACAACGACGCGCAGGTCGGTGCCCGCCGGGCTGACAGCGACCGCCCAGCTCGGCGTGCCCGCCGCGGTCGCCTCGCTCGGCCTCTCACAGCACGTGATCTCCCCCGTGGTGGCAACCGCGATCGTGGCCTCGGCACTCGCCAGCCTGGCGGTCTGCACGGTCGGCGTCGAGGCGCTCGTCAGCCGCGAGAGCAGCGGCGGTGGTGGCGCCGCGGGCCCTGGGGATGCTGCGAGCGGCCCCGGGAGCGGTGCGAGCGCCGGCCCCGGCGGACCTCAGACGGCTGCCGGCGCCGGCGTCTCGCGCGGTGGCGGCACTTCGGCCGCGCGGTAGGCGTCGGCCGCGTCGAGCGTCTCGTGCTCGAGCAGGGCGCCGGCCAGGCGCTCGAGCTGCGCACGGTGTTCGCTGAGCAGCTCCGTGACCTCCTGGTGGGCCGCTTCGATCATCTTCTGCACCTCTTCGTCGACCAGCCGGTGGGTGTGCTCGGAGGTTTCGCTGACGCCGGGGAGCAGCGGCCCGAGACCGTCCTGGGGCAGCACCGCGACGGGGCCCACCGCGTCGCTCATGCCCCAGCGTCCGACCATCTGGCGCGCGATCATGGTGAGCTGCTGGATGTCGGACTCGGCGCCGGTGGTGAACGTCCCGTACACGACTTCCTCGGCCACGCGGCCCCCGAGCGCGACCTTGATCTTGGCCTGCAGTTCCTCCAGCGTGATCGACACGCGGTCGTTCTCGGGGGTCGAGAGCGTCACGCCGAGTGCCATCCCCCGGGGGATGATCGAGATCTTGCGCACCGGGTCAGCACCGGGGGTGAGCATCCCCACCAGTGCGTGCCCGGACTCGTGGTAGGCGGTGCGCTCGCGGTCGGCGGGCGTCAGCACGATCCCGCGGGGGGCGCCAAGCAGGATCTTTTCCAGCGAGTCGGTGAAGTCGCTCATCTTCACCGACTCGTGTTCGCGGCGGGCCGCCAGCAGGGCGGCCTCGTTGGCGAGGTTGGCGAGGTCGGCGCCGACCATCCCGGGAGTGCTCGAGGCGAGCGCCTCCAGGCTGACGTCGGGATCAAGCGGCAGCGAGCGGGTGTGGACGCGCAGGATCTCCACGCGGCCCTTCTGGTCGGGTGGCTGCACGGTCACGCGGCGGTCGAAGCGCCCGGCCCGCAGCAGCGCCGGGTCGAGCACGTCCGGCCTGTTGGTGGCGGCCAGCACCACCACCGCCTCGGAGGATTCGAAGCCGTCGATTTCGGTGAGGACCTGATCCAGCGTCTGCTCGCGCTCGTCGTTGGCGCCGGTGACCGACACCGACCCCTGGCGGGAGCGGCCGATCGCGTCGAGCTCGTCGATGAAGATGATCGCGGGCGCCTCTTCCTTGGCCTTGGCGAACAGGTCTCGCACACGTGCCGCACCGACGCCGACGATCGCCTCGATGAACTCCGAGGCGGATATCGAGAAGAAGGCCGCGTGCGCCTCGCCCGCGACGGCCCGCGCGAGCAGCGTCTTGCCGGTGCCCGGGGGCCCCGACAGCAGCACCCCGTGGGGCATCCTCCCGCCGAGGCGTCCGTAGCGCTCGGGGTTCCTGAGGAAGTCGACGATCTCGGCCAGCTCGGCCTTGGCCTCGTCGATCCCGGCCACATCGGCGAATGTCACCCTGATGGTTTCGGGGTCCACCCTGCGCGCGCGGCTGCGACCGAAGGCGCCCAGCGCTCCGGCCGCGCCACCGGCCGAGGCGGCCCGTTTGGCGATCAGCACGAACAGCCCGATGATCAGCAGCGTGGGGCCGAAACCGAGCAGCAGCTCGGCCAGCAGTGAGGTTTTCGAGGAGGTCGCTTCGGCGTTGATTTGGACGTGCTTTTCCTGCAGCAGGGCCGATAGCTGGCTCCCGTTCCAGAACGTCGGCACCTCGGTCGCGAACAGTTTCGTGGCCGTCGCCTTGTCGTCGTTCGGCGGGTAGCGGAGCTTGACCGTGTAGCTCCCCTCGACGGTGTTGCCCTTGGTGTTGATGCTTTTGACGTGCCCCGCGTGCACCTGTTCGAGGAAGTAGGGGCTGAACGGCACCGTCACCCGCTTTTCGCCTTTCCCGGGGGTGCCGAACACGAGCACCAGCAGCCAGTTGAAGGCCAGCAAGGCGACCACGAACCACAAGAAGCCGCGCGTCCGGTGGGGGGGCGGGGGCGTGTCCGCGTGTTCGGGCATGCCGCGGCCGTCGGGTGAGGGGGCCACCTGCCATCCGCGCTTGTCGCGCGGCAGCGGCGGGTGGGGGTCGCTGCGGTCGGCGCGGTCGGCCTGCGCGGTCTGGGCGGCCTGCTGCTGACGGGCCTGCGGCCCCGACCGGGCGTTTGCTTGCGATCCGGCCGGTGGCCGGGCCTGCCCCCCCGGCTGCGGCGCGGGCTGGCCGTCTTCGGACATGCCCCCCATGCTACGGCTGCGCGGCTCGAGGCCCTCGCCGGTGGCACCCGGTGGAGCGCCCCGGCGCTGCGGGACATGTCCGGATCGGCGCCGCTCCGACCCGGGGGGTCGAGGCGACACCGGATATATAGGATGCTCGCGCAGCGACGGCAGCCGGCCAAGGAGATCGGTGATGTTCACAAACGTGCTGGTGGGAGTCGACGGGCGTCCTTCCGGGCGCGACGCCGTCGCGCTCGCCTCGCAGCTGCTGGCGGACGGCGGCCGTCTGACGCTCGTGCACGTCCACCAGGGCCTGCTGCATCCCCTCCACGTGGTGACTCCCGGGCTGCTCGAGGAGGAGGGCGCGGCCTCGGAGAAGCTGCTGCTGGGGGAGCGCGAGCAGACGGGCGTGCAGGCCGAGCTCGTGAGCGCCACGGGCAGCTCGCCGGCCGGGACCCTGCACGAACAGGCCGAAGAGCTGGGCGCCGACCTGCTGGTGGTGGGCTCCTCCCATCGCGGCGTGCTCGGGCGGGTGATGCTCGGCGACGACACGCGCCAGGCCCTGAACGGGGCTCCGTGCGCGGTGGCGGTCGCCTCCCGGGCATACGCGCAGGTCGCCGCGCCGCCGGCGCGCATCGGGGTCGGTTACAACGACAGCCCCGAGAGCCGTGCTGCGCTGGAGGCGGCCCGCTCGATCGCCGCCGTCACGGGCGGCAAGGTGCGGGCGCTGGAAGTGATCTCGATCCCCACCTACGCCTACACCGGCATGATGTCCCCGTCGGTGGGACAGGAGATCGACACCGTCCTGCAGGAGGCCAACGAGCGCATGCAGGCCCTGGAGGGCGTCGAGGGTCGTGCCGCCTACGGCCTCACCGGCGAGGAGCTCGCCGCCTTCGGGGACCAGCTCGACCTGCTGGTGGTGGGTTCCCGCAGCTACGGGCCGTTCAAGCGGCTCGTGTTGGGCAGCACCTCCGACTACCTCGAGCGCCACGCCCGCTGCTCGCTGCTGGTGCTGCCGCGCTCCGCGGCCCGGGAGCCGGCGTGAGCCGCAAGCCCGCAGGCGCCGACGGCGAGGAGAGCCCCGGGGAGGAGGGCGGGGGCGCCGGCGCGGCCGTGCGGATCGTGCTGGCCGACGATCACCAGGTGGTGCGCAGCGGGCTGCGGATGCTGCTCGACAGCGAGAGCGACTTCGAAGTCGTGGCCGAGGCCAGCGATGTGGACGGCGCCGCGCGCTACGTGCGGGGGCATCACCCCCACGTGCTCGTGCTCGACCTGAACATGCCCGGCGGCTCGAGCCTCGACGCGATCCCCGCGATCCGGTCGGAGTCGCCCGACACCCAGATCGTGGTTCTGACGATGCAGCAGGAGCCGGCCTTCGCGCGCCAGGCGCTCGGTGCGGGCGCGCTCGGCTACGTGCTCAAGGAGGCCGCCGACGAGGAGCTCGTCGAAGCGGTCCGGCGTGCGGCCGCCGGCGAGAGCTACCTCAACCCCCGGCTCGGCGCGCGGATCGCCGCCGAGCCCCCGCCCGGACCCCCGGATGACCTCTCTCAGCGCGAGGTGGACGTGCTGCGCCTGATCGCCCTCGGCCACACCAACGCCGAGATCGCCGGACAGCTGTTCCTGTCGGTGCGCACGGTCGAGACCCACCGCTCCCACATCCAGCAGAAGCTCGGCCTCTCCAGCCGTGCCGAGCTCGTCGGCTACGCACTCGAGCGGGGCCTGATCGCGCGCTAGGCTGGCGCCGACGATGCGCGCGGTCCCGACAGCCCCGGTCGCGGCGGGTGCCCTGATCGCTGGTTACGCGGTCGCCGCCACGAGCGGCTCGCGACCCCTCGGGGGTCTCGTCCTGGCCGCCGGAGGGCTGTGGTGCCTGCGTGCCTGGGACCGGCGCAACGGTAGGCGCACGGCGCTCGTGCTGGGCTCCGTGGGAACGGGCGCCTTCGTGCTCTCGCACGTGCTCGCCCCCCAGATCGGCGCCTGGCCCTCGGTGCTGACGGTGGCCGCCGCGACCGCTCTGGCGGCCGCCCTGCTGTCCGACCGCCGCCCGCCCGTCACGGCCGTCTGACCCGTCCGTCGGGACACGCCGGCGGCGCTCGTCATGCCCACCCGCCGGCGCCCGCCGACCGCGGCCGTCCGGTCACTCGCCGCCGGGCGCCTGGGGTACGCTTGGCCGCGATGGCGCAGGCCTCCGTGACGATCGCCGACGCTCCCCTGGGACCGCCTCCCCACGACGTCCCTCTGGAGCGCCCGGACTTCCAGATCGTGCCGCTCGCCGGGCTGCCGATCGTGGCGGCCGTGCTGGCCCTGACGATCGCAGCGATCGCGGTGAACGATCTCTGGCCGCTGATGTTCCTGCACGTGGTCGCGGGGGCCGCGTGGACGATCATCGACCTCTTCCTGGGGTTCGTGCTCGGCCCGATCATGGGCAAGCTCTCGGTGCCCGCACGCGTGGAGTTCACCACGCGGCTGATGCCGAAGATGGTGCTGATCATGCCGACGGTGGTGGCCGTGACGCTGGCGGCCGGATGGCAGCTCGCCACCAACATGGGGACCAATCAGAGCGGCTTCGAGCTGCACGGGTGGGTCGTCGCGAGCTTCATCGTGGTGGGGGTGATGGCGGTGATCGCGCTCGGGCTGCTCGAGCCGGCGAACATCGCCGTGCTGACGGAGCTGAAGAAGCCACGGCCGAACCCCGAGGTCGTCGAGCGCCTGATGAAGCGCTTCATCTACACCGCGGGCGCCACCGGGCTGATGCAGGTGGCGACGTTCGTGATCATGACCAAGCTGGCGACGGCATGAACGAGCGCCGGCTGCCACCCGTGACGCAGGTGGGCATGCTGTCGCTGTCGCTGATCGTCGCCTCCGCCATCTATCTCGCCGCCCACATCCCCCAGCACGTCCCCCTGACGCCCTCGATCGCGCTCGTGTGCGCGTCGGCGCTGGCCCTGGCGGGGATCATGCTCGCGCTGTCGCGCGTGGATGGCTTCGCCTGGGAGGCCTTCTTCGCGGTTGCTCGCTGGGCGCTGCTCGCCTATGCGGTCGTGGCGGGGATGATCGAGTACGTGTTCCTGCGCAATCACACCAGCGGCGGCCCGCTCGTGCTGCTGACGCTCTCGCTGGTGATCTTCGCGCTCGACGTGACCGTGCTGATCTCCTTCACGGTCGCCCGCTACGCGGACTAGCGCCGGGCGGACTCGCCCGGCCGACACCGGACGCCGGTGGATGCCGGCGGGCACCTCGGGTGGGCACCCTCGGGCGCGCACCCTCAGGCGCGCACCGTGATAATGCCGCGGATGCGTGCCGTGCAGATCGTCCGCGAAACGGGCCCCGAGAGCGCGCTCGAGCTGGTCGAGCTGCCCGACCCGGAGCCATCGCACATGCTCACGCCCGGCGAAGGGGTGATCGTCGAGGTGCACGCGGCGGGGGTGTCGTTCCCGGAGGTGCTGCAGACCCGCGGCCAGTACCAGCTCAAACCGGAGCTGCCGTTCGTACCCGGCAGCGAGGTGGCGGGTGTGGTGCGCAGCGCACCGGCGGGCGCGGCGGTCAAGGAGGGCGACCGGGTCGCTGCCTTCTGCGCGCTCGGGGGCTTCGCCGAGACGGCGGTGGCGCCGGAGTTCTTCACCTTCGAGCTCTCGCCCGAGCTCGACTTCGCGCAGGGAGCGGCGCTGATCCTCAACTACCACACCGCCTACTTCTCGCTGATCATGCGGGGCCGCCTCAAACGTGGCGAGACGGTGCTCGTGCACGGCGCCGCTGGAGGGGTCGGCACGGCCTCGCTGCAGGTGGCGAAGGCCTCCGGAGCGCACACGATCGCGCTCGTCTCGACCGAGGAGAAGGCGCGGGTGGCCGAAAAGGCGGGAGCCGAGCGCACGGTGGTGATCAGCGACGGCTGGAAGGACGAGGTCAAGGAGCTCTCCGGGGGCGGCGTGGACGTGGTGCTCGACCCCGTCGGCGGCGATCGCTTCACCGACAGCTTGCGCTCGCTGCGCGAGGACGGCCGGCTGGTCGTGGTCGGCTTCACCGGCGGCTCCATCCCCGAGGTGCGCGTCAACCGGCTGCTGCTCGGCAACATCGAGGTGGTGGGCGCCGGCTGGGGCGCCTACGTGATGGGCAAGCCCGACCTCAACCGGCGTGTCGGGGCCGCGATCGGGGCGATGGTGGACGACGGCTACATCCGCCCCCCGGTGGGAGGGCGCTTCCCGCTCGAGCAGGCGGCGGAGGCGCTGCTGATGATCGACGAGCGCCGCGCGACCGGCAAGGTCGTGCTCGACGTGCGCCCGTCCTAGAGCCGCGCTACCCCTTCAGCGTGCCGGAGGTGCCGAGCACGTTGCCGCTGCCGTCGATCGCCTGCACGGCCACGTAGGGCGGCTGGCTCCGGAGCGGGATCGCCGTCTCGAAGCCGGTCTTCGGGACCATCGTCAGCGGCGCCAGCGAGGTCGGGGAGGGGCCTCCAAGCAGTCGCCAGCTGGCCGTGCGCGTGTCGCCGTTCCAGCTCGCATAGGCGGTCAGCGTGGTGGGCGTCGGCGCGGTGAGCGCCAGCGACGGGCCGTGGGGCGGGGCCCCCGTCCAGGGGAAGCGGTAGCTGCGGTAGGACTGGTAGGAGCCGTGCCAGTGGGCGTCGTAGACCAGCTGGTTGGAGGCGTTGAATTCCGAGAAGTACGGCTGGGCTCCCCAGCCGATGAAGAGGTTTCCGTTGGGCAGCGGCTGGGCGTTGCCCTGGCTGCCCGAGGACAGCGGCTGTGGATGCACGAACTGGGCCAGCACCGACTCGGTGTCGGTCTTCGAGTTGATCGACAGCAGCAGCGCGCGCGACTGCTTGTGCACGGTCGGGACGGCGCCGTTGTCGAACACGCTGATCAGCCCCTTGCCGGGGGAACTGGCGTCGTGCTGGAAGGCGGTGGCGGCGCCGCTTGTCAATTTGATCGTCGAGTGCCGGCCGCCGATGCGGTTGATCACCTGCCCGGTCAGCGCGTTGAGTTCGTACATCGCCCAGGTGTTGCGGGCCGAGATCAGCGTGCGCCCGTTCGGGAGTTCGTCGATCGAGTTCAGGTGGAAGTAGTCGAACGGCCATTCCGGATCCGCGTGGGTGGCCGTCGAATACGATTCGGACAGCCCGATGTGGTCGATGCTCGTCCATTCGCGGCGGACCAGGCCGGTGGCGATGTCCACTTCCTGGAAGGCGGTGTCGGTGACCGCTCCGCGGTGGGGGCCACCGAGCGATGAGAGGTCGCATTCGATCGGCTCGAAGACCGTGAACAGCGCCGTCCCGTGGTCGGTGATTTTGAAGTCGTGCAGGTCGGCGAGGTAGCCGTTGCCGGCGTGAACGCGCCCGATCTGCTGGTAGGCGTTGTTGACGATCACCTCTTCGCCCTGGCCGAAGCCCTGCGGCGTGACCCTCCCCTGCCACCACGTCATCACCTGACCCGGCCCGTACCGCTGGACCTGCAGGTTGGTGGCGTCGAGCTGCCACGGGAGCGGGTGGAACCACACCAGGCTGCCGTTTTCGTCGAAGATCATCGGCCCGGAGGCACCGGGACCGGCATAGGGCGCGCTGAACAGGTAGCCCGGGGAGGTGCCTTCGTTGTGGACCGTCACTTCCAGCACCGGGGGGGTCAGGTTGGTGGCGGAGTGGAAATGCTGCATCTCCCGGAGGTTTTCGTGGGGCTTGGTGGGGGCGGAGTGGTAGAGGCCCTCGTCGGGGTGGGAGACCACGAAGTGGAAGGCGAAGCTGTGGGGCGCAACGCGGAGCTTGGCCTTGACCCACACCGTCTCGCCCGGGTAGAAGGCCCTGCCCGGCACGAAGCTGGCCCCGTCGCCCTGGGAATAGGACCGCAGCGAGCCCGCGTGGTTGCCGCTAGAGGATCCGCTCACGCTGATCGAGGCGATCGCCTTGCGGGGCACGCCGACGATGCTGATCTGGGTATAGGGAGAGGAGTCGTATGAGTCGGGCAGCGGTGAGACCGCGATGCGGGAGCCCGGCAGCACGTCGGAGACGTTGAACGACTTGGGCTCGCAGCGGGGGACCGTGGGCGCCGCCCCGAATGCCGCCTGCTCGGCTTCGATCCGGTGCGAGGCGATCGACAGCGTCGTCACGCTCGCGAGCACGACGATCAGGGCCCCGAACAGCAGGACCTTGTGTAGGAGCGACAACGACACTCGCGGCCTGAAGCGGCGGCCGGAGGCCGGGTTGGGGCGATTCATCTGATCCCTTCGGGCGCCAACGGAACGTGAACGCAGCAGCATCCTAGAAGTTGCGCGCCACGGAACCGCGGCCCGTCGTGGTGGGCTAGAAGACCGGAGACTCGGTGTAGTCGCCGAAGACCTGCTGCAGGGAGGCCACGATCTCCCCCTCGGTGGCGTCCGCCCGGGCACACCCGATCAGCGCGTCCATCAGGTTGCGGCCCTCCTCGGCGGCGTCCCCGCGCAGGCGCGAGAGGGCGCCTTCGACCGCCTGCGTGTCGCGGGCCGCGCGCGCCGCCTGCAGGCGGCCGAGCTGCTTGCGCTCGAGCTCGGGGTCGACCCGCAGGGTCGGGATCTCGTCCTCGCTGGAGCCCTCAAAGCTGTTGACCCCCACCACGATCCGTTCGCCGGAGTCGATCTCCTGCTGCAGCTCGAAGGCGGCGTTGGCGATCTCCCGCTGGGGATAGTTGCGCTTGACCGCCTCGACCATCCCGCCGAGCTCGTCGATCTTGGCGAAGTACTCATACGCGCTGCGCTCCATCTCGTCGGTCAGGGCCTCCACGAAGTACGAGCCCCCGAGGGGGTCGACCGTGTTGGTCACGCCCGTCTCGTGGGCCAGCACCTGCTGGGTGCGCAGGGCCACCGTGACCGCCTGCTCGGTTGGCAGCGCGAGCGCCTCGTCGAAGGAGTTCGTGTGCAGCGACTGGGTGCCGCCGAGGACGGCCGCCAACGCCTCCACGGCGGTGCGGACGATGTTGTTGAGCGGCTGCTGGGCGGTGAGGCTCACCCCTGCCGTCTGGGAGTGGAAGCGCATCTGCCAGGAGCGTGGGTTGCGCGCGCCGAAGGTGTCTCGCATCTCCCTGGCCCAGATCCGCCGCGCCGCGCGGTACTTGGCGATCTCCTCGAAGAAGTCGATCTGGGCGTTGAAGAAGAACGACAGCCGGGGGGCGAAGTCATCGACGTCGAGCCCCCGTTCGACCGCCTGCTCGACATAGGTGAGCCCGTCCTTGAGGGTGAAGGCCAGCTCCTGCTGGGCGGTCGAGCCGGCCTCCCGGATGTGGTAGCCGGAGATCGAGATCGGATGCCAGCGGGGCATGTTGCGGGCGCACCACTCGATCATGTCGCCGCACAGACGCATCCCCGGGTCGACCGGGAAGCACCACTCCTTCTGGGCGATGTACTCCTTCAGGATGTCCGCCTGGATCGTCCCCGACAGCCGCTCGGGGGCCGTCGGGTGGGCGGGGTCGGACTCGGCCGCCACGACGTAGAAGGCGAGCATGATCGCCGCCGGGGCGTTGATCGTCATCGACACCGACACCTCACCGAGGTCGATCCCCGAGAACAGCGTGCGCATGTCCGCCAGCGTGTCGACGGCCACCCCCTCGCGCCCGACCTCCCCGAGCGAGCGGGGGTGGTCGGAGTCGTGGCCCATCAGGGAGGGCATGTCGAACGCCGTCGAGAGCCCCGTCTGGCCGTGGTCGAGCAGGTAGTGGAAGCGC
>Ga0335085_10009417_pt1 | contig 14738 bp, 10 predicted proteins | sample Lox_Sample_45_FD_206712 | JGI IMG/M metagenome (GOLD analysis project Ga0335085, IMG submission 206712) | Soil microbial communities from Loxahatchee National Wildlife Refuge, Florida, United States - Lox_Sample_4.5 | ecosystem: Environmental > Terrestrial > Soil > Wetlands | place: USA... | reverse complement strand
ACATAAATTCACCGAACAGATCGTCCAGTCCATCCTGGACGAGCTTCTCCAGCATCCCCATTCCCGGCCCAGGTGGGTCGAGGTCACTGTGGGCGAGGTCTTCCATTTGGAGGGGGACAGCGTCCAGATGCATTTCAACCTGTTGACCAAGGACACCCCCCTCCAGGGCGTGGAGCTTCGCCTGAACGAGGAACCGATGGAAGTGACCTGCGGCAAGTGCGGCGAAACCGGGCCCGTGGAGGACCACCACATGCCCCTTTGCAATTTCTGCGGCTCCCAGGAGGTCAAACCTGTCCGCGGCCACCAGGTGGAAGTGCGGTTAGTCGAAGCTCCGTGAAAAAGGAGAAGGTGTAAAAGTTAAAAAGTAACGGCTGTTTGAACCGCCAAGACGCCAAGCACGCCAAGAAAAACAAATCTTCAAATGTTTAAACATTTTTTCCGTCCTTGGCGGACTTGGCGTCTTGGCGGTGAACAGTTAGAGGTTTTACGATGAAAAAACTACCCCTTGTCTTCCTTTCGGGCCGGCCGGCCCTCCACAAACGCCAGCGCCTGAGCGTTCTGGCCCGCGGCGTGGTGCAGGGCGTGGGCTTCCGCCCCTTCGTCTTCCGCCTGGCCCGGGAACTGGGCCTTGCCGGCTTCGTCCTCAACGGCCCTTCGGGCGTCGAGATCGAGGTGGAAGGCAACGTGGGGGCCTTGAAGGAATTCCTCAAGCGCCTGGAAACGGAAAAGCCCCCCCTGGCCCGGCTGGAATCGGTGGACTCCCGCCTCCTGCCCGCCAAGGACTATGAGGGATTCCAGATCCGCGACAGCGCCGAAAAGGGGGACAAAAGCGTCCTGATCCTGCCGGACACGGCCCTTTGCCCCGATTGCCTGGGGGACATCCTCAACCCCCAAAACCGCCGTTACCAGTACCCCTTCACCAATTGCACCAACTGCGGGCCCCGCTTTTCCATCATTGAGGAGCTTCCCTACGACCGGCCCCACACTTCCATGAAGGGCTTCCACATGTGTCCTGAGTGCCGCCGGGAATACATAGACCCTTCCGACCGCCGGTTCCACGCCCAACCCAACGCCTGCCCCCTCTGCGGCCCCCAGTTGGAGTTTTGGGACAAATCGGGCAAGGTCCTTTCCATCCGGCAGGCCGCGCTGGAAGCCGCCACCGAAGCCCTGAGCCTGGGCGCCATCGTGGCCCTGAAGGGCCTGGGGGGCTTCCAACTCCTTTGCGATGCCCGCAATGAAAAGGCCGTGGCGGAGCTTCGGGTCCGCAAGCGGCGCGAGGCCAAGCCCCTGGCCGTCATGTTCCCGAACAGGGCCTCTTTAAAGAAGGCCTGTGAGGCGGGCGAGGCGGAGGAAAAGCTGCTCGGCTCCCCCGAGGCGCCCATCGTCCTCTTGAAAAAAAGGAGCCATCCCGAAATGACCCTGGCGTCCGGCCTCGCCCCGGGCAATCCCCAACTCGGCGCCTTTTTGCCCTATACCCCCCTTCACCACCTGCTCCTGGCGAAGCTGGACTTCCCCGTAGTGGCCACCAGCGGCAACCTATCGGACGAACCCATCGTGACCGACGGCCTGGAAGCCCTGGAACGGTTGGAAGGCATCGCGGACTTTTTCCTGACCCACAACCGCCCTATCGTGCGGCCCATGGACGATTCGGTGGCCCGGGTCCTATCCGGTGAGGTCCAAGTTTTACGCCGGGCCCGGGGTTATGCCCCCCTTCCCGTGCCACTGGCCTCGGACGGACCCACCGTGCTGGCCCTGGGGGGCTTTTTGAAGAACACCGTAGCCCTGGCCAAGGACGGCCGGGTCTTCTTGAGCCAGCACCTGGGCGACCTGGGCACCCTGCCTTCCCTGGAGGCCTTCGAGAGGTCCATCGTGGACCTTCCCCGCCTTTATGAGGCCCCGCCGCAAGCCCTGGCTTGTGACCTGCACCCCGACTACCCCTCGACACGCAAAGCGGAGGAATTGGCCGCGCAAGCCGCGGCTTCGGGAGGCAGGCCTGTCATCCACGTCCAGCACCACGTGGCTCATGTCTTCTCAGTGCTGGCGGAAAACCACCTGGAAGGTCCGGCCCTGGGGGTGGCTTGGGACGGCACCGGTTGGGGCGAGGACCACACCATCTGGGGCGGGGAATTCTTCACCGTGGACAAGGAAAGCGTGAAGCGCGTCGCCCATCTTCGGCCTTTCCCCTTGGTGGGGGGCGATAGGGCGGCCAAGGAATCCCGACGCCCGGCCTTGGGGCTCCTTTACGAGCTTTTCCGCGAGGGAGCCTTCAACCTGGAACTTCCCACCCTGGAATCCTTCGTGCCCCAGGAGATTTTCATCCTCGGCAAGATGCTCGGCTTCCCCGAGCGCACCATGACTTCCAGCATGGGCCGCCTCTTCGACGCCGTTTCTTCCCTCACCGGCCTGTGCCAGGGGAGCCGCTACGAGGGTGAGGCCGCCATGGCCTTGGAGTTCGCCATGGTGGGAAACAACCCCGAGGAAGCCTATCCCCTGCCCCTGGTTGAAAAAGAAGGTGTCTTCCTGCTGGATTGGGAACCCCTCATCCGGCAATTGATCCAGGACGTCAAGGAGCCGGAAGCGGTTTCCCTTATTTCCTGGCGTTTCCACAATGCCTTGGTGGAGGGCCTTTTAAAGGTGGCCCTGAAGGCCGGGATGGAACAAGTGGCCCTTTCGGGTGGATGCTTCCAAAACCGCACCCTGGCCGAGATGGCCGTGACCCGCCTGAAAAAAGAGGGCTTCCGGCCCTACTGGCAGAAGCTCGTCCCCCCGAATGATGGGGGCCTTTCCTTAGGGCAAGCCGCCTATGCCCGGTGGAAACTGCGGATAGATAAAAAGAAGTAAGACCCTTCACCCCAGGGTTGGAAGAAAAATCAATCTCTTGAACCTAAAATTGGGAACTGTCTGGGTTTGTTGCCTCTAAAAAATTCCCGTTAAAGGCATTCGTTGTAGGGGCAAGGCATGCATTGCCCCTACGAAGCCTATTGTTTCCGGCAACAACTTGCGTCGAGACCCCGTCGACAATTGGGTGGCGGTGGAACCTTTCTGGAGGAATAATATAATGATGAAAGCTATTTAAAGTAACTCTCATCCCCTTCCACCTATATTTGAAAGGCGGTCACTATGAAGCGTTTTTGGTTTTTGTCGTTATTAGGTTCTCTCACTTTAGGTTTCACCCTGATCCTTACCGGCTGTCCCGCCAAAAAAGGCCTTACTTCGCCTTCCAATCCTTCAGGTCTCACTGACACCTTCACGCCCACCAGCACGACCTGCGCCAACAACCAAGGCACTCCCTGCACCGCTACCGTGACCGTCACCCCCACCTCGACCTTTTACCTCATCCCCACTTACACCCCTTACCCCAGCCCGACGGCCGGACCCCCGCCCAGCGGAATTTATTGGGACAGCTCTCTCGTTGGCCATGACGTTTTTTCTACCGTCTCGAGCGGAACCACCATTCAGTTTTTGGCGTTTGTCGAATTGGCCGTCAACGGGAACCCCGAATCCACCTGTGGGGTTACCCTTACCTGTCCGGGAGGACCGGTGCCCCTTCCCTATCGAGGGACCATCACCAACAATGGAAATGTTTACTCCGACTACCGGGACAACCTAAGCTTTTCTTATGTCGTGGGAGGCAGTTATAGCCTGAGTACCGTGACTTCCATCGGGACGGCATCGGCGACCCTCCTGGGCCCCGGGGGCATTACCGATGCGGCCGACGGCTCCACCAGCGGTTGGTCTTCGGGGGGGACCTACCAACACGTCATCGTCTTTTCACCCTTCTCCCAATACACCTTCGCGACCCCCCTTCGTTATGGCCTCGTTCCGCCGGTCAATATCCCGGCTTCGGCTTACGGCGCGGGACCTGGCATTTACCAACTGGTCACCGAGTGTTACAGCGACGCCCCTTCCATCACGAACGGGTCGGGCTCTTACGAAGTCTCGGATTTGTATCTCCTGGAACTCTCCAAATAACAAAAACGGAAAAGCCGGGACGATTGGCAATAGCTCACCCCCCCCGAACGACGGGGGCCTTTCCTTAGGGCAAGCCGCCTATGCCCGGTGGAAAATGTGGGCCAGCAAGGAACTCTGAACCAAGCGGTTCACCCCAAGGCTTCCCGGACCTTTTCGGAGAGTTCCTTGACCGTGAAGGGCTTCTGGATGAATTGGGCTCCTTCCTCCAGAACGTTGGAATCGTCCATGGCGTCGGCCGTGTAACCGGACATGTAAAGACATCGAAGCCCCGGAAAACGGGCCTGCAGTTTCCGGGAGAGCTCCAATCCGCTCATTTCGGGCATGATCACATCCGTAATTAAGAGGTGGATCTTGTCCTTGTCCGCCCCTTTCAGGAGGGCCTCCCGGGGTGAAGTGAAGGCCAGGACGTTGTACCCCAGGTTTTTGAGGATCCGCGTGGTGATCTGCAGGATAGCCGGCTCGTCCTCGACCAAAAGGATGTTGGCCTCCCCCTTCATCAAGGGGGGAGGAGGGGCTTCGGGCGCGGGCGCGGCTTCCGGGCCCTGGTGGATCGGCAGGTAAATCTCGAAGGCCGTTCCCTTCCCCGGTTCACTCTTGACGGTGAGGAACCCCTTGTCCTGTTGGACGATGCCGTAAACCGTGGAAAGGCCCAGGCCCGTCCCTTTCCCCGGGCCCTTGGTGGTATAGAAGGGCTCAAAAATCTTGGCCAGCACTTCCGGCGGCATGCCGGACCCGGTGTCTGAAACCATCAGTCGAACGAACTGCCCCGGAAGGTAGCCGGGATGGCGGGCGCAGTAGTCCGTGTCGAAGTCGAAGTTTCCCGTGGTGATTTCGATGCGGCCCGTGCCCGGGATGGCGTCCTTGGCGTTGATGCAAAGGTTGGTCAGGATTTGGTCGATATGGCTGGAACCCACCTTCACCCTCGCGGAGTTGCCCCGGGGTTTCCATACCAGTTCGATGTTTTCCCCCAAAAGCCGGCGCAGGAATTGCACCATCCCCCCCACCGCCTCGTTCAGGTCCACCACCTTGGAAGCCACCGTTTCCTTGCGGGCGAAGGTCAACAGCTGCCGGGTCAGTTCGCTGGAGCGGCGGGCGGCGTCCAGGATCTTCTGCAGGTCTTCCCGCAAGGGGTCGTCGGCTTTGATCTGGCTGCGCACCAGGTCGGTATAGGAAATGATGATGCTAAGCATATTGTTGAAATCGTGGGCCACCCCGCCGGCCAGCCGGCCGATGGATTCCATCTTCTGGGCCTGGTACAACTGGGCCCGCAGGTTTTCCCGTTCCTCTTCCGTTTTCTGCCGTTCAGCCTTCTCCTTTTCCAGTTCCCAGACAGTCTTCTCCAGGTCCGCCATCTTGTTTTCCAGCTTGTGGACCAGCACCTGGTTGTACTGTTTGAGGTAGATTTCCTCCCCGCCGGCCGGCGCGGCAGGCCGGGGGGGAGTGCCGCTCCCCGCCCGGCTTAGGATCTCAGCGACCCGGCGTTGGATTTCCTGCGGTTCCATGGGCTTGACGAGGAAGTCCGCCGCGCCCAGCTCCAGGCCGAACTGGCGGTCCTTCTCGTCCGTATAGGTGGCGGTGTAGAAAACGAAAGGGATGGTGGAAAGGTCCGGGTCTTTTTTCCACTCGCGGCAGAGGGCGAAACCATCCATGACGGGCATGAGGATGTCGCTGATCACCAGTAGGGGCCGGTTTTTACGGGCCTTGTCGAGGGCCTCGGCTCCGTTGGGGGCCGTTTCCACCCCGAAACCGTCGGCCTTCAGCAAGGTCTTCAGCAGGTAGCAATTCTCCTCGTGGTCGTCCACGATCAAAACGAGTCCTTTACTCACGGCTTCCCCCCTGAGGTTTCCCCGGAAGAAAACGGGCGATCTCATCCGCGAAACTATCCGGGTTGATGGGCTTCTCGATGTAGCCGTTGCAGCCGGCCTCCATGGCCTTTTCCCGGTCCCCGGCCATGGCGTAGGAGGTGACCGCCACGATGGGCGTTTCCCTCAAGTCCGGGTTTTCCCGCAGGCGGCGGGCCACGGCGTAGCCGTCCAGGGTGGGAAGCTGGATGTCCAGGAGGATCAGGGCGGGCCTTTCCTTCCCCGCCGCCTCGACGCCCTGGAGGCCGTCGGCCACCGACAGCACTTCGTAACCCTTCTTTTGCAGGAGGAAAGTGGCCAGGTAGCGGTTCTGCTCGTTGTCTTCGATCAGGAGGACTTTCAAGGCCGCGCGCCCCTTTCCAACGGCAGGGTGAGGGTGAACCGGCTGCCTTTTCCCCATTCGCTTTCCAGGCGGATGTCGCCCCCCAAAAGCCCGGCCAGGCGCTTGCAGATGGCGAGGCCCAGGCCGGTTCCCTCGTGCTGGCGGGAGAGACCCGTGTCGATCTGCTGGAAAGACCGGAAAAGCTTGTCGAAATCCTCCCGCTTGATCCCCATGCCCGTGTCCGCCACCCAGACCCGCGCCAGGGGCCCTTCCACCGCCGCCCCCAGGGTGACGGTTCCTTTAGGCGTGAACTTGACGGCGTTGTTGAGCAAGTTGATCAGGATCTGCTCCACCCGCTGGGGGTCGCTCACGATTTCCCCCAGGCCCGGGGGAATGTCCAGTTTCAGTTCCAGCCCCCTCTTTTCGGCCAGGGGGGCCACCAACCCGGCGGCCTTGCGCAACGAATCCTCCAAGATAAAACGCTCCGGGTGTACCTGCATCTGTCCCGCCTCGATCTTGGAGATGTCCAGCACGTCGTTGATGAGGGCCAAAAGATGCCGGGCGCTTTCCTGCACCATTCCCAACTGCTTCCTCTGCTCGTCGTTCAAGGGGCCGGCCAGCTGCTGCAGGAGGATTCCCGTGAAGCCGATGATGGAATTGAGCGGCGTCCTGAGTTCGTGCGACATGATGGCCAGGAAGGCGGACTTCAAGCGGTCGGCCGCCTCGGCCCGGTCCCGCTCGATGGCCAGCTCCGCCGTGCGGTCCGCAACCCGCTTTTCCAGCCCCTGGTTCAGCTCCCGCACCTCGTCCTCGGCCTTTTTGCGGGCCGTGATGTCCGTGCCGATGCTCAGGATCTCCTTCACTTGGCCATCCTCATCCCGCACGATTTTATTGGTCCAGGCGATCCAGACCCGCTCGCCGTTGCGGCGCATATTCTCGTTGGTGTTTTGCTCGAAGGCCGCCGGGTCGGCCAGGATCCGGTCCATCAGCCGGGCCAGGTCCCGGCCGCTGGTCTCGGTTTCCGGCACGATGGTGCCGATCACGTTGCGGCCGGTGATCTCTTCGGCCCTGTAGCCGAAGAACTTCTGGCCGAACTCGTTGAGGTAGGTCAGCCTCCCGTCGCGCGTCCAGCGCAGGATGACGCTGTTGGCGTTCTCCACCAGTTCACGGTACTTGCGCTCGCTTTCCTTCAGCTTTTCCTCGGCTTGGCGGCTTTCGGTGGCGTCGTGCACCAGGCCGATGAGGTGCCGGCAGACCCCCGTGGCGTCGTCCACGGGTACCATGGTGACCTGGCCGTACTTCTTTCCGGCCGGGTATTCGGAAACCTCCTCCCAAAAGACGGCTTTCTTGGTCCGGATCGCCTCCCGGTACTTGCCGAAGACCAGGGCGTGGGCGGGCTCGGGTATGACTTGGGAGACGGGGAGCCCGACGACTTGGTCTTTATTGAGCCCGGTGGCGGCCAGGAAACGGTCATTGGCCCAGGCGAAGCGGAATCCCCCGTCCTCCTCCACTGAGATGGAGAAAATGATGTCGGAAACGTTGTTGAGAATGAGGTTGAGCTGTCTCTCGCTGGCGCGCAGCTCCGTCTCCAGCCGGGCATGCCCGGCGGCGATGCGAAGGGCCCCGATGCCGTAGGCCAGGTCGCCGGCCATCTCGGCCAGGATTTCTATTTCCCTTTCGTCGAAGGCCTCCACCTGCAGTGAATAGATGGTCATGGCGCCAAAGATTTCGCCCCTATCCTTCAGGGGGAGCGAAATGCAGGAAGCGTAACCCCGCTGGAGGACGTCTTTTCGCCAGGGGACGAAATCGGGGTCCTTGGTAATGTCGTGGATAAAGACCGGCTTGCCGCCGCGGATGGCGGTACCCGTGGGTCCCCGTCCGAATTCGCTCTCGTCCCAGGTGATCTTGGTACGGTAGAGGAACCCGTCCGTGTGGCCCGCGTGGGCGACGGGCCTCACCCTTTTCTCCCCGTCGATGATTTCGGCCAAACCCACCCAGGCCATCCGGTACCCGCCCTTGTCCACCAGGATATGGCAGATGGATTTGATCAGCTCAGTCTCGTCCGTGGCCCGGAGCAGGGCTTGGTTGCAGCCGCCGATCAGGCGCAGGGTGCGGTTTTCCCGGTCCAGGCCCGCGGGGGATGGCTTTAACGGAATGGCGGTCGCCTGGCGGGCGGTCCGCCCCCGGACGCGGCGACGGGTGGGGCGGGTCTTTTTGGGGGATTGAGGGCTCAAAGGGTTCGCCTCGGCGGATGGGTTTCGGCAATATCTTAAACCCTTTCCCATCCCCGGCAGTCGCCATTTTAGGAGGCCCTTCGAATCGGCCAAAAACAAGGCTAAACCGGGATGGTCAACCCATAGTTATGCCCTCCTTTCGGGGTTCAAAAAAATCCTTTGCTGGGGGGAGGGAGGGCGCCATGATATCCGGCATCCCAAACCCGAGAGGTGACGCCATTCCCACGGCTACCGGCGATTCGAAAATCATCAGCCTTCCCAACGACAACCGCGCGGCTTATTCGGACCGCACGGCCTGGATCCTGGCCCGCTGCGCCCAGCTGGCATATAAAACCACCGGCAAAGCCCCCGAACCTTTGACCGAATTAAAGGAGGGCCTGAAGCCGTTAAAACTAACACTGGCCCGGCCCTTCTACTGCGACCAGAACCAGAACTTCGCCTACCTGGCCGTTCACAAGTCCTACGCCGTCCTGGCTTTCAAAGGCACCGTACCCAAGGAACCCAATACCGTCGAAACCGACCTGAGGTTCCTTTACAAGCCTTGGAAATACGGATTGGTTCATACGGGATTTTTCGACACGGTCCAGGAACTCCAGCCCAAAATCCAGAAAGCGCTCAAAGGAATCAAAACCCCCATTTTCATCACCGGCCACAGCCTGGGTGGGGCCTTGGCCCTCTTGGCTTCAATCCTTATAAAGGGGCGGGAACGCTTCGCCGCATGCTACACCTACGGCTGCCCCCGGGCGGGCAACGAGCAGTTCGCCGATCACTTGTTCAAGGTACCGGTCTACCGCTGTGTGCACCGGGCGGACTTGGTTCCGGGCGTCCCCCCGTTTTTCCTGTGGGGCTACCGGCAATATGGGGATGTGAGGTTTTTAAGTAATGACAACAAGGTCTGCGAGGGAAGCCAGGCGATCTGGCGTCGCTTTTGCGCGACCTACTTAAGCCCGTGGAATTGGCCCTTCTGCATCGCGGATCATAGCATCGGGAAATATTTGGATATCCTCCACGAATACGCCCTGAGCCGGAACCCATAGGGGCATGGCATGCCTTGCCCCTACGACAGATACCCCGAACGGGATTTGCGAATCCCGTCATCCCTGAGAGACATCGCCTGGAATTTGTAACGGCCAGGACAAGCCGGGTGGATGGTTTGCCGTCCGCTTTGCCACAAGGACGCCGTGGAAGGCCGGTTTAGGAGGGAATTCAGGGACAATCCCCAAAAGGATAAATCGAAGTAACTTTTACCGGTCTCACCGTTATTTAAACCCCTAAGTCTTAGAGGCCTAAAAATCACTGGAATTTTCGGGGCATTAATTTAAGATGCCCCCCTACCCAAAGGCATTTTCCTTGGGTAGTCTTGAGGCACGAGGAATCCATGAACCGAATTGTTTTAGCCGCCCTGCTCCTGCTGGTTTCATCCCCGAACATTTGGGCCGCCACCGAGGCCGCCTTTACCGCCGTCACCGGAAAGGTGCAGATTAAGGACGCCAAGGGCAAGCATAGCCGTACCGCCAAGATGGACGGCAAAGTGGTCGAGGGCGAGTCCATTTCGGCGGGCGCCGACGGTCGGGCCACCCTGCGGCTTTTTGACGGCTCCGAGGTCAAGGTCAGCCCCAACACCACCTTCACGGTGGAAAAACTCCAACAACCCAGCCTTCAGGACAAGGTCATCCAGTTCAAGCTTTCGCTTGGCAAACTCTTCGCCACGGTGAAGAAGCTGGCCAGCGCCAAATCCTCCTTCGAGATCGAGGCCGGGGGCGTCGTCTGCGGCGTCCGTGGCACCGAATACTCGATGGAATACAACCCCTCCACGGGCAAGGTGAACGTGTTCGTGACGGAAGGCACGGTCTGGTCCACCACCAACGGACAGACCCAGACCTTGCACGGGGGCCAGGGGGGAAGCTGGTTCCACGGGTCGTGGACACCCCAGCAATCTCCCACCGGCGGCAATCCACCGCCCTCGACCAACAACAACCAGCACCCGGGCTTCATCGCTTCCAATCCCTTTTACGGTTTCAACGGCAACGGCTCAGACGACTTCAACAATCACCTGACCAACCTGCCCGGCGGCCTTCCCGGGATTACGGGCAATCTCGGCAACAACGGTGTGGCCGGGCTGGGCGCCCATGTGAACCTGAATCTTCAACTGGGTTTCCCCCAGTACCTGCCTTAAGGGGAAGACATGAACCCGCATAAAATGAAGGCCCTCCCGATCTTGGCCCTGAGCCTGCTCATGTGCGCCGCCGCCCGCGCCGACCAGCAGGAACTGCAGATGGGCTATGTCTTCGACACATGGAACAGCAACTCGCTTTACCACGGCACCGAAAACCGCGTTCCCCTCAACTATTACCTGTCCACGCCCAATTTTTCACTCAGCCTGGGAACGGCCTTCGTGGCCGGTGATTACGTGGAAGATTCGGCCTCGGGGGTATTGGGATCCTCCTACAACGCCAGTAAATTCGCCGACACCAGACTGGGCATCAACTGGAGCCTGGACATGGGCAATTCGGTGAAGTCCACCTTATCGGGGACCCTCAACATTCCCACCGGCGACAACAATTGGGAGATCGCCGAGCAGGTCGGGGCCATTCCCTTCATCTTCGAGCCCACCTACTATCACGGTGATGGGTGGGGGGGCGATTTCTTCTACATCCTATCCGCAGCCGCCAGTGGAATGGAATACGGGGTGGGCGCGGGCTTCATGTCCACGGCGACTTACGACACCGGCCTTTCCACCGAGGAAACTTTCAGTCCCGGCAACAACCTTCTGGCCCTGGCCACCTTGGGCTTCCAGATGTCGCCCACCGAATCCTGGGCCTTCCGCTATGTCCGCACCTTCCCCGTGGAATCCACCTACGCCGATGCGTCCAGCGACTTCACCGAGGGCCCGGCCAACATCCTGGCCACCCAGTGGTTCAGCCAGATGGGCGGCGACCGGCTGGTCATCAACGCTTCCTATAGTTTTTACGGCGCGGGCCAGACGGCCCAATCCACGGCCCCCTATTCCCTTTCCGCCGATCCCGGTCCTTATTTCGGCGACAAACTGGAGATCCACCCTATCCTGGGTTATTCCACGGGAAAAAATATCGTCATGGAGACAGGCGTGATTTTCGACTGGATCCAGCCCAACGGCTATCCCCAGGGCCAGACGGTGAATGTTCTCGGCTATGACGGAGGCGGGATCCTCCTGGGTGCCGAGCAAAGCATCACCTTCCAGCTCAGCCAGGCTTCCTTCCTCAACGTGGCGGCCCTTTACCATTCGATCGCCAACGACGGCGCGGGCGTGGGCAACACGACGATCACTTACCAGAGGTTCAGCCTCGGGACGAATGTGGGGTTCAAATGGTGAAAAAACTTTCGCAAATCGGGTTGGCGGCGGCTGTAATCATGGCGGGCGCGCTAGGGTGCAACAAGGCCTCGGCCCCGGTGGTACCGGCCAACGCGGCGGTATTGCATCTCACCATTCCCTCCCGGATACAGTCGCTTCTTTTCAAGAACGCCCCTGCGACCCTAACCGCCCAAAACGCCGTGCCGATCTCCGGCCAGGGCGCCCTGGAATACAACCTTATCACCGATGGGGCCGCGCCGGTCACCGGGGTCCTATTCTTCGACGACGTCTCCCAGATCGGCAATATCTTCATCAACCTGCCCAAGGCGGGCACCTGGGTTGTGGCCGCCGAGTTGTTTTCCTTGTCCAACCCCTCCACAAGCGTGCGCCGGCCTACGGCCCAGCTGGTCGTGCCGGGCCTGAACGCCAGCCCCGAATTCGTGGGCGCGGATAAAGTGGACGTCCAGGGCACGACCCCCTTTACGTTGGAGATGGAAGACATCGGGACGGGAACCGAGAGCAGTTGCTATGGCGGGACGCTGACCGACCCCACCAATTGCGACTACCTTCTCAACGGGGTCTGGGTTGACCTTTATTCCTTCGATAGCAACGTCGAAGCCGCCTCGAACACCTCGACGGCCTCCACCAGCGACATCCAGGGTTTATTCGACGTAACCACCCAATCCACCTATCTGGGCAGCGCCTCCGGCTCCACCTACGCCTACTTGGGCAACGGCGACCTGGTGAATTATCCCTCCGTCCCCAGCGGAACCACTTTTTACCCGGATACCCTCCAGGCCAAGGGGGCGGTATTGGGCGCGGCTTCCGCCGCCATTACCGTCAACGACGTGTTTGTGATCAAAATACCCTCACAAAACGCCATGGTCTGGTTCCAGCCTTGGATCGACAGCAACGACTGCAGCGTCGGCCCCGGGTCTTCTCTCATGCAGTTCTGGTTCGTTTACAACAACCAGAATTTAAACTACATGAAGTTCGACGAAACGACCTACGGCCGCGCCAACTGTAACCAGAACCCCCTCCCCACTCCCACTTTCGCACCCTAAGTCCATCGGACTCCTTAAGCAAAGTACCGCAAGGGTAATTAAATCCTCTCGGGCCCTGGAGCTTGGCAAAACGGGTTGGGTTTCTTACTTGGTTTCGGCGGGTAATGACTTGGCCAATCCGCGCAAATGAAAAGCCAGAAGGAAAATGGGCACCGCTGAAACGAGGGCGTAGGCGCTGATGACGCCGATCAAGCTTCTCCCGCCGAAGTGGCCGAACACCAGCAGGATCCCCAAAACCCAGGTGATAACCCCCGTCCAAAGGCATTGCCGCTTTCGGGGCGGATAACCTTGGGGGTCCAGGCCTTGGATGATTTCCAGCAAGCCCACCAGGAAAGCCCAACCGGCGATGCAGAGGGGCAGGAACTGGATGAAGGTCCGGGGCCAAATCCAGAGGGCAAGGCAGATCCCCAAACTGATGATCCCCTTGCCGATCAAGGCCCACAACCGGCACATTTGGCCGAAAAGGCGGTAGCCCATGGTGAAGGCGCAAACCCCGTCCACCAGCGTGTAAAGCCCCAGGTAGAGGATGAGAAAAGCGGCTAGGGTGGCCGCTTCCAGGAAGAAGGAAACCCCGAAGATGTCGTGGGCCTGGCCGAGCATCCTAAAAAAGGACACCGCCGCGGCCAGCCCCACCAGGGCGCCCAGGCTCCCCTTGAGGGTCATCAATTTCCAACATTTCGCCATGGCAATGGGTAAGGGTTGGGTTTCCATCGTCGGCCGCTCCCCGCTTGGATATCCGGTTCAACTTTAAGGGGAACCGCCGAAAAATCACATGAGGGCGCTCATGTAAACAACCAGAAAAAGATGGCAAAGAGAAATGAAGAACTTCGCCCTCTTCCCCCTGGGTGGAGAAGGAAAGGCCGCCCTCAATGGATGAGGATAACCTTCTTGGCTTTCCGGCTGAAAGGTTCGGTGAGGTAGAAAATATAAACGCCACTGGCGCATTCTTCGCCGTTCTTGTTGGTGCCGTCCCAAAGGTAGGACTGGCTGACGGGGGCGGATAGGACCCGCGAATCCAGCGTGCGGATGTGTTCCCCCGCCGAGTTATAAACGGTCAGGTCATAGGTTCCCGGATAGGGGGTGTAATCCACGAAGATCGAAACAGGGTCCGAATGGGTGAAGACGTTCTTGGAGACTGAAAAGATATCCGTGAAGACGATCGTGGGCGTGGAGGTGGGGGTGTCGGTGGGCGTGCAGGTAAGGCCGGGCCAGCCGCAGGGAGTGAGCGTGGCCGTCATGGTCGGGCTGTTAGTGGGGGTGGAACTGGGCGTGGCGGTGGCGGTTTTGGTGGGGCTGTTGGTGGCCGTTAAGGTCGCCGTGGGCCGGATATTGGGGGTGGTGGTGCCCGACGGTGAGTTGGTGGGGGTGGCCGTGATCGTGGGCGTCGAGGTGGGCTGGGGGGTCCAAGTGGAGGTGTAAGTGCAGGTCAATCCCGGCCAACCACAGGGTGTCAAGGTCGGCAGGGGCGTCCAGGTGGCGGTCGGGGTGCAGGTGAGGCCCGGCCAGCCGCAGGGCGTCCATGTGGGCTGGGGCGTGAAGGTGCTGGTGGGGGTGTTGGTGGGTGTGGGCGTGAAGGCGCTCACAAAGCTGTTGGCCGCCAGGAACACGTTCGAGTCGTTGCGGCAGTCCCCCACGTCCGCCACGGCCAGCTTGATGTGGTAGGTCGTGCCGGCGACCACCGGCGCGCTGACGGTCAAAACCGTGGTCAGCCCGTTCATGGCCGTGGCCAGTCCGGCCGGAGGCCGCACCACCGTGCAGCCGCCTCCCTGGGGGGAGCCGATATTGTCGATAAAGTAACTGGGGTTGGAGCAATCGTTGACGGTATTGATGGAGACGTTGACGCTGGTGCCGGGGACAAGGGCGACGTTGGTGCCGTTCAGGAAAAAACCGAAGACGTCGTTATAGAGCGACCCCACATATTGGTTGTACTCCTCCGAGGCGAAGACGTACTGG
>Ga0335085_10009416_pt1 | contig 14738 bp, 14 predicted proteins | sample Lox_Sample_45_FD_206712 | JGI IMG/M metagenome (GOLD analysis project Ga0335085, IMG submission 206712) | Soil microbial communities from Loxahatchee National Wildlife Refuge, Florida, United States - Lox_Sample_4.5 | ecosystem: Environmental > Terrestrial > Soil > Wetlands | place: USA... | reverse complement strand
AGCGGTTGCGCACTTCGAATTGCAGATCCTTGAACTCGCGATTGGCGAAGGGCAACAGATAGGCCGCGAGGACGAGGAGGAGGAGCGCGCCGAACCCCGCGAGGATGAGCGCGGGCCGCGCAAGCGAAATCTGGCTCAGGCCCGCGGTCCGCATCACCACGAGCTCGCTCTCGGAGATGAGGCGGTTGTAGCTGAAGAGCACCGCCAGGAAGATCGCGATCGGCAGCACCACCTCGACGAATCTCGGAAAGATCAGCAGGGCGAGGTGAAGCACGATCGCCAGCGAGAGGCCGCGATTCACGATGAGGTCGATGAGCCGCAGCGACTGGACGAGCCACACCGCCGCGCTGAACACCAAGGTGAAAGCGAGGGTCAGCATCAGCGTCTGCTTCAGCACGTAGCGGGTAAGGCTCTGCATAGCCGGATTATAGGTGTGGTGCTCCGGCGGAGCCTAGGGCAGAAAGTAAGGCACGAGAGGCCCGCCGTCTCCTCCCCCGAGGCCCGCTCCCGCGCATGCCCGCTCGATCTGCGTCCCAATCAGCCGATCCGACAGTGCTATCGGGCAGCCGATTCTGGGCGATCTTCGCAGCGCTCCTCGCGATCGCGGCGCTGCCCGTATTGCGGGCGGAGCTGCCGCCGCTCTTCGACTATCCGAATCATCTCGCGCGCATGTATTTGCTGCAACACCTCGCGGAGTCCGCGGCGCTGCAGCGTTATTACGAGCTCCGCTGGGAGCCCGTGCCGAATCTCGCGATGGACGCGGTTGTGCCGCTCCTCGCGCGGATCATGCCGCTTGCCTGGGCGGGAAAGCTGTTCCTGATCGCGACCTTCGCGCTCCTTGCGGGTGGAGCGGCCCTGCTCCACCGCGCGGCTTCCGCAAGCTGGTCCGCCTGGTCGCTTGCGGCATTTCTATTCCTTTTCACGCGTAGCTTTCTCTGGGGCTTCACGAATTATCTCTTCGGACTCGGCCTTGCGCTCACGGGCTGCGCCGCCTGGCTCGCCCTCGCGCGCCGTCCGCTGGCGCTGCGACTCGCGGTCTCGACGGGCATCGCGCTCGCGACCTATTTCTGCCATCTGATGGCTTGCGCGATCTACGGCGTGCTGGTGCTGGGCTCGGAGCTCGAGCTCGCCTGGCGCGACCGTGCGGGGGGATGGGCGCCGGCACTGCGTCGGATTGCGTTCGCCGGAGTGCCCTTCCTGCCGGTCCTCGTGCTCTTCGGAACTGCGCCCGCGGTGGGCGGCGCGCTTCACTTCGGCAGGCTCGACCGCAAGCTCGATCTGCTCTTCGGCGTCTTCGACAACTACGATCGCGTATTCGACGTGGCTTGCTTCGCGCTGCTGGCGTTGCTCGCCCTGTTCGCATACGGAGCGCGTCTGATTTGTCTCGCGCCGGGACTGAGGGGCGCGCTGCTCCTGCTGTCGGTCGTCTACCTCCTTGCGCCCGCGCAGGCGATGACGGCCTCGGCTGTCGATCATCGGTTGCCTCCGGCGCTCGCTCTCGTGCTCGTCGCCGCAACCGCCGCGCCGCGGATGTCGCCGCGCGCGGCCAAAGGTGCCGCGTTCGGCCTTCTTGCGCTCTTCCTGGTGCGCATGGGCGTCGTCGCCGTCGTCTGGGAGCGCGCGGGCGGCTTCTACGAGACGCTGCTCCAGGCGCTCGATCGGGTGCCGGAGGGGAGCCGGCTCGCGGTCGCCTATCCCGCAGATGCCGTCAACTTCGAGCCCGTGCCGAAGACGCATCTGCCGGTTCTCGCGATCCCCCGCCGCCAAGCCTTCGTCCCCACCATCTTCGCCTATCGCGGCCAGCAGCCATTGCGCTTCACGGAAGCGGGCGAGCGCCTCGCGGCATCCGCGGCGCCTGGCCGGCTATGGTCCGCGCTCGCGAGAGGAGAATCGCCCGACGAGCTCCGCGAGTTCGACGCCGTCGTGGTGCTCGCGCGCCGCCCGCTCGATCTCCCGCCCAACCCTGCCTTGCTTCCGCTCGCGCTCGAGCCGGAATTTGCGGTCTATGCCATACACCGTTGACGCCGCGCCGGGCCCCGCGGCTTGACGGCATTGAGATAGCTCGCTAGACGGGCGGCTCGCGCAGTCCCGCCGCGGCCGGCGGCAACTTCAGGGGGTTCGTCCCTTGTTCCGCATGCTCATTCCGGCTCCGGTGGATTTCCTCGCGCTCGGCGCCGTCTGGGCATCGGGGCTTGTGCTGCTGCTGTGGGGCCGCCTGCTGACGCTCGGGCGGGGTCTGCCGGAAATCCAGCTCGTTGTCGGCTGGGGCGGCCTCGCAATGGTGCTCACGCTCTGGGGCGCGCTGCTGCCATTGCCGTTGTGGTGGCCGCTCCTGGGGATCGTGGGCCTAGCCATCTCGGCGCTGCTGCTGCCGCGCGCTGCGCTCGGCCGCGAGGAATGGCTGACGCTCGGGCGTCTCGCCGTGCTCTCACTACCGCTTTGGGCGATGCTGCTGACGGCCGCGCCGTCGCAGCCCGACACCTTCCTCAACCTCCTGCCGAACGCGGCCTATCTCTACGATCACGCGGTCTTCCCGGCGGACGCCCGGCCGCCCGCGCACTCCTACCTGCCGGGCGCGCCCTACAATCTGCAGCTTTGGGCCTATCTCGCTGGCGCGGTGCTCGCGGATTTTCCTGGCGCGGCGATGGCGCACATCAACGTGCTCCTCTACCTGCTCTCGGGCCTGCTGCTGGCACGCGTGCTGCGGCCGCTCATGGACGATCCCACGGATGCGGCCGAGCCGAGCACGCCGAGCTGGGGCGCGATCGCGCTGGGGCTCCTGCTTGCGATCCCGCTCAATCCGGGCTTCGTGCCGCGGATCGATTTCTCCGAGTACACGGACGCCTCCGTCACGGTGCTGGTGGCGATGGCGGCCTGGCTTGCGGCGCTCGGCTTGCGAGCGCTCAGGGAGGGGCGCCGCGTGGGCGCGACGCTCTGGTCGCTCGCTCTGGTGCTGGCGGCGCTGGTGAACGTCAAGCAGGAAAGCGCGGCGCTCGTCGCGGCGATGCTGCCGGGGATTGCGGTGCTCTCGCTCGCAGACCGCAGTGTGCGTTTCTGGCGGGGCATGCGGGCGTTCCTGCCGACGTTATTGCCGGCCGCGGCGCTCTACCTCCTCTGGCGCTGGTACGTGCTCGGCCATTTCGCCTCGGGCGAGCTCAAGCTGATGGCGCCGGAGCGATGGCATTGGGATTTGCTGCCGCAAATCCTCGCGGGCATCGGCAGCGAGATACGGGAAAAGGGCTTCTTCTATGCCGTGCTTGCGCTCGCATTCCTCCCGCTGCTCGGGGTTTTCACCCGCCGGGGGATCGATCTCACGGTGCGCCTCTCTGCCCTCCTGCTTGGCGCCTTCATCGGCTACAACGCCTTCCTGCTCTTCGTCTACATCGCGCACTTCTCACCGGAGCAGAGCGTCGAGGCGCACTCCTATTTTCGCTACAGTAAGCACCTCTCGCTCCTGATGATGCTGGTCCTGGCCGCCTGCGCCACGGAGCGATTGGGGCTGCGGTTGCGCCAGGGTTGGGCGAGCTTCGGCGGCATGCTCGCCACCCTTATCTGGCTCGCGCTGCCATTCGGCTTCGCCGAGCGTCTGCGCTTCGATCTCTCGCAGCCACAGCCGCTGCTACGCGCGCTCGTTCGCGATGCCGCGGGCTTCATTGGGCCCAGGGAGAGGCTCGCGGCGGTACTGCCGGGCGATGACGGCGCCGTGGCGCCGGTGCTCGAGGGCGCGCTGCGCTTTGCAGCGCCGCGACGTCCCGCGGTCGAGCTTACGGTCCTCAACGTGTTCGACGGCACGACGCTCGCGAGCTTGGCACAGCGGGGCATCGACAAGGTCCTGATCTCCTGCGCGGTCGAGGATATCGGCGAGGTTCCCGCCGGACACGCGGCGCTTTTGGAACGCAGGGGCGAGACATGGCATGCGCTCGCGATCTGGCGCTATCCCGAGGCGGATGGGAGGCGCTGGCGAGGGCTTCCGACCTCAAAACCATTCTGCCGCTGACGCCCTCGCCGGAAATTTCGCTAGGGAATTTGCGGCGACTCCGGTAATCCTCCGGGAACGCATGAATTCGACCACATTGATATCCTCGGAGGAGAAGGTTGAGGTGCCGCGCAGCCCTGCGGTAGCGGCGCTTGCGGTCATTATCCCCACCCTCAACGAGCGCGAGAATGTGGGACCGCTCCTCGAGCGGATCGATGCCGCGCTCGCGGGGACAGCGTGGGAGGCGATTTTCGTCGACGACGATTCGACCGACGGTACGCGCGACGCCGTGCGCGAGATCGGCCTGCGCGACCCGCGCGTGCGCCTGATACACCGGATCGGACGACGCGGCCTCTCCTCCGCCTGCATCGAGGGCGCGCTCGCGAGCGCAGCGCCCTTTCTCGCGGTCATTGATGCCGATCTCCAGCATGACGAGCGGTTGCTGCCGCAGATGCTGCGCCTGCTCCAGACCGAGCAACTCGACATCGTCGTGGGCAGCCGGCACGTCGCAGGCGGCGGCTTCGGCGGGCTGAGCGAGCAGCGCCAGCGCATCAGCAATGTCGCGACGCGGTTGAGCCGATACATCCTAAGGGCCGATCTCGGCGATCCCATGAGCGGCTTTTTCATGATCCGGCGCGACGCCTTTGAGCGCGCGGTCCGGCACCTCTCCGGCATCGGCTTCAAGATCCTGATGGATCTCTTCGCCTCCTCGCCGGAGCCGTTGCGCTTCAAGGAGCTGCCATACGAGTTCCGCAATCGCATTCACGGCGAGAGCAAGCTCGACACGCTCGTGGCCTGGGAATACGTGATGCTGATCGCGGACAAGATGGTTGGTCACCTCGTCCCCGTGCGCTTCCTTTCCTTCGCGCTCGTGGGCGGGCTCGGTGTCTTCGTGCAGCTCGCGGCGCTTGCGGCCTTGCAGCGGGCCTTCGATATTTCCTTCAAGCCCGCGCAGGCTGCGGCGATCGTCGTCGCGATGGTCGTGAACTTCCTGCTCAACAACCTCCTGACCTATCGCGACCTGCGCCTCAGGGGCTGGAAGATCGTCACTGGACTGGTGTCGTTCTGTCTCGTCTGCTCCCTTGGCGCCGTCGCCAACTGGGGCGCGGCCGCCCTCATTTACGACGAGCTGCGGATTCCCTCCTGGCTCGCGAGCGCTGCGGGGGCGGTGGTGGGCGCAGTCTGGAATTTCGCGCTGAGCGGCATCGCCACCTGGCGGAAAGCGAATTGACACCGCTGCGCGTTTCCGGCTAATCGCGAGGCAAACCTGGAGAGGCCGTCATGAGAATTGCGTTTGCGGATGCGCGTCTGCCGAAGGCGGGCACTTTGGTCGTGGGCGTGCTCGAGGGCAAGAAGCTCTCGCCCTCCGCGGTGGAGCTCGACCGCCGGGGCGGCGGCTCGCTCGCGGCGGCGATCGCGGCCTCTCGGTTCACCGGCAAGAAGGAGGAGACGCTCACCATCGCGGCGCCCCGCGGTCTCTCGCATGAGCGAGTGATCCTGCTGGGCCTCGGCAAGGCAGAGGATCTCGATGCGCAGCGTCTGCGCCGTCTCGGCGGTGCGGTCGTTCCAGCGCTCAACGCGACGGGGACGGCCGCCGCGGCGATCGCGGTCGACAAGCTCCCGGGATCCCGCCTCGATCCCGGCGCCGCCGCGGCCAATCTCGCCCATGGCGCGATGCTTAGGAGCTACCGCTTCGACAAGTACCGCACCAAGGAGAAGCCGGAGCAGAAGCCGTCGCTCAAGGAGCTCACCGTCCTCACCGCGGCGACGGCCTCGGCGCGCCGCGCTTATGCGCCGCTCGAGAAGATCGGCGAGGGCGTATTCTTCACCCGCGACGTCGTTTCCGAGCCCGCCAACATCATCTATCCCGAGAGCTTCGCCCGCGAAGCGCTGACGCTGCGCAAGCTCGGCGTCAAGGTCGAGGTCCTCGACGAAAGGGACATGAAGAAGCTCGGCATGGGCGCGTTGCTCGGCGTGGGGCAGGGGAGCGCCAAGCCGCCGCGTCTCGTCATCCTGCAATGGCGCGGCAATCCCCGGGCCAAAAACAAGGCGCCGGTCGCCTTCATCGGCAAGGGCGTCACCTTCGATACCGGCGGCATCTCCTTGAAGCCCGCGCAGGGCATGGAGGAGATGAAGTGGGACATGGCCGGCGCGGGCGTGGTCGTGGGGCTCATGAAGGCGCTCGCGGGACGCAAGGCTCGGGTGAACGCCGTTGGGATCGCGGGGATGGTCGAGAACATGCCCGACGGCAACGCGCAGCGCCCTGGCGACATCGTCAAGACCATGTCGGGCCAGACCGTCGAGGTCCTCAATACCGATGCCGAGGGACGGCTCGTGCTGGCGGACGCGCTCTGGTACTGCCAGGACCGCTTCAAGCCGCAGTTCATGATCGACCTCGCGACGCTCACGGGGGCGATCGTGGTGGCCCTCGGTCATGAGTATTCCGGGCTCTTCAGCAACAACGACGAACTCTCGGAGCGTCTCGCTGCAGCGGGGAAGGCCGTGGAGGAGCCGGTATGGCGGATGCCGCTCGCCGACGCCTATGACCGCCAAATGGACAGCGACGCCGCCGACGTCAAGAACATCGGCAATGGCCGCGACGCCGGCAGCATCACCGCTGCGCAATTCCTGCAGCGCTTCGTCAACGACGTCCCCTGGGCGCATCTGGATATTGCGGGGATGGCCTGGTCCAAGAAGGACGCGCCGCTCACGCCCAAAGGCGCGACCGCCTACGGCGTCCGTCTTCTCGATCGGCTCGTCGAGGACTATTACGAGGGCCGTTGAGCGAGGTCGGTTTCTATCATCTGAAAACGACGCCGTTGGAGCGTGCGCTACCACGGCTTCTCGAGCGCGCGCTCGCGGAAGGACATCGCGTGGTCGTGCTCGCGAGTTCCGCCGAGCGCGTCTCGCAGCTCGATGGACTGCTCTGGACCTATAGCGAGGCGAGCTTCCTGCCGCACGGGAGCGCGCGCGACGCCAACACGGGGCGCCAGCCGGTCTTTCTGACGGAGCGCGACGAGAACCCCAACGCCGCCACGATGCTGGTGCTGGTCGATGGCGCGCACTCCGAGCACCTCACGGATTTCGCGCGCTGCTGCGACATGTTCGACGGCAACGACCCCGCCGCCGTGGAAGCCGCGCGCAAGCGCTGGTCCGAGGCCAAATCCGCGGGGCACCAGCTCACCTATTGGCAGCAGACCGAGACCGGCTGGGAGAAGCGCGCGGGCTAGACGTTGCAAGCCTCGTCCGCCGTCGCTATAAACCGCGCACTTTTTGCACCCCAGAGGGAGTTTTGCCGCTCATGGCCATCGAACGGACCTTGTCGATCCTCAAGCCCGATGCGACCCGTCGGAATCTGACCGGCAAGATCAACGCCCGCTTCGAGGAGCGCGGCTTGCGGATTGTCGCGCAGAAGCGGCTGCAGTTGAGCCAGGCGCAGGCGGAGCAGTTTTACGCCGTGCACAAGGCGCGGCCATTCTTCCGTGACCTCGTTACCTTCATGATTTCGGGGCCGGTGGTGGTGCAAGTTCTCGAGGGCGAGAACGCGGTCATGCTCAACCGCGAGGTCATGGGCGCGACCGACCCCAAGAAGGCCGAGCCCGGCACGATCCGCCGCGATTTCGCGGAATCGATCGAGGCGAATTCCGTCCATGGCTCCGACTCCGCGGAGAATGCGCGGGCCGAGATCGCCTTCTTCTTCTCTGGTGCGGAGATCTGCCCCTAGAGCGTCATCAGACGCAGCAGAATCAGCGTCAAGAGGACCCCGGCGATCGACCATTTCATCAGCCGGGTGAAGCCGATCCAGGTCTCCTGGTGGCGCTGCAATTCCTGATCGGCGGCCATTCCCTAGATTCCCCTTGGTGGGCACGAGCTACGGCCGCGAGACCTACACCTGAGGCGCCCGGTTTGGCAAGGGCGACGGCGCCTCAACCCCGCGGATTGAGTATGCCACTCGGTGGCGTGTCGCCGACGCCCGCAATCTCGACGCGCTCCTCGACCACCCGGACACGGCCCTCCGCGATGAGGCGGAGCGCCAGCGGATAGGCCTCGTGCTCGGCCTGGAGCACGCGCGCGGCGAGGCGCTCGGCGTCGTCGCCGGGCAACACCGGGACGGCGGCCTGCACGATGATGGGACCATCATCCATGGCAGCACGGACGAAATGCACGGTGCAGCCGGTGAAGCGCACGCCCGCCGCGAGCGCACGCTCATGCGTGTGCAGGCCCTTGAAGGCTGGCATGAGCGAGGGATGGATGTTGATGAGCCGATCGCGCCAGCGCGCGACAAAGGCATCGCCGAGGATGCGCATGAAGCCCGCGAGACAGGCGAGCTCGATTCCGGCCTCCCCAAGGGCTGCATCGATTGCGTCGTCGAAGGCCGCGCGCTCCGCGAAATCGCGATGCGCGACGATGCGGCTCGGGATGCCTGCCCGCCGCGCGCGCTCAAGGCCTTGCACCCCCGCAACATTCGAGATGACAAGCCCGATTTCCGCGGGAAAGTCGGGGCGGGCGCAGGCGTCGATGAGCGCCTGCAGGTTGGAGCCGCGCCCGGAGATCAACACGCCAACCTTCAGCCTGGCCACTCGCTCTCCGTGTTGAGGATCAAGGTCCCGGCGCCGCCCGGCGGACGCGGCACCACGCGGCCAATACGCAGCACCGTCTCGCCCTCGGCCGCGAAGGCGTGCTCGACGGCATCGGTGCGGGCGGGATCTACCACCGCGACCATGCCGATCCCGCAGTTGAAGACGCGCGCGAGCTCGCCCCCCGCGAGGCCCGCGGTCTCCGCGAGAAAGCGGAAGACCGGCGGCAGCTTCCAAGCACGCGCATCGAGCTCCACGCTCACGTGATCGGGAATGACGCGCGGGATGTTCTCGACGAGACCGCCGCCGGTGATGTGCGCCAGCGCCTTGACGCCGCCCGCGGCGATCGCCGCAAGCGAGCTGCGGACATAGAGGCGCGTCGGCACGAGGAGAGCCTCCGCGAGGGTTCTGCCGGGCGCGAAGGGCGCGGGCGCGTCATAGGTGAGGCCGACACTCTCGACGACGCGCCGCACCAGTGAGAAGCCGTTCGAGTGCAAGCCGCTCGAGGCGAGGCCCAGCACGAGATCGCCCGGGGCGACCGTGCGGCCGTCGACGATGCCGGTGCGCTCTACTGCGCCAACCGCGAAGCCCGCGAGATCGTAATCGTCCTTGGCATACATGCCCGGCATCTCCGCGGTCTCGCCGCCGATGAGGGCGCAGCCGGTCGCGCGGCACGCCTCTGCGATACCCGCGATGATCGTGCGCCCTGCCGCGACGTCGAGCTTCCCCGTCGCGTAATAGTCGAGAAAGAAGAGCGGCTCCGCGCCCTGCACCACGAGGTCGTTGACGCACATCGCCACGAGGTCGACGCCGATGGTGTCGTGCCGCCCGGAGGCAATCGCGATCTTGAGCTTGGTGCCGACCCCGTCGGTGGTGGCTACGAGGATCGGATCCTTGAACCCCGCAGCCTTGAGATCGAAGAGCGCGCCGAAACCGCCGAGGCCCGCGTCGCTGCCGCGCCGCGCCGTCGCCTTCGCCAGCGGCTTTATCGCCTCGACGAGCGCCGCGCCGGCATCGATGTCGACGCCGGCTTCGCGATAGCTATCCCTGCGGTGCCCGTCGGGGAATTTTTGGCTCCGTATGGCGTCCTCACCCGGTGTAGTCTATGACCTCAAGGAGGGCGGACCCCGCGAGGTTCCGCGCGAACATACTGAATCCGAGGCGGTTTGCAATGATGCTGAGGCCCGGGCTGCTGCTCCTCGCGGCGACGCTTTTGTCGACCGCGCCCGCTTGGGGGCAGGCCCGGCAGCCTTCGCTCTACACGGTTTCCGACGTCGCGGTGGACGTGACCGCCCAGAGCGCGCTCAAGGCGCGAGACACCGCGCGGCTCGACGGCGAGCGCCGCGCGCTGACCACACTCCTCCAACGGCTCACCGCCAAGGAGGATTGGAACCGGCTTCCGAAGGCGAGCGACACCGAGCTCGAGGAACTGCTGCAGGACTTCGAGGTCGCCGGGGAGAAAACCTCGGCGGTGCGCTACATCGCCACTTTCACGTATCGTTTCCAGCGCGACGCGGTCGGGGATTTCCTGCGCAACCACGGCATCCCCTTCGCGGAGACGCGCAGCAAGCCCGTGCTGGTGCTGCCTGTGCTGACCGCGGGCGGCCGCTCGCTCCTCTGGGAGGACCCCAATCCCTGGCGTGCAGCCTGGGGCGAGGCGTCCGGGATCGGCGAAGGGCTGGTGCCGATGCGGCTCGCCACGGGCGAGCTCTCGGACGTGCAGGCGATCGATGCGGGCCAGGCGGTTCGCGGCGACCGCGAGGCGCTCGCCGCGGTCTCTCGCGGCAATGCGGGGATCGACGTGCTGGTGGCGCGGGCGGAGCTCTCTGGAAGCGAGGCCCAGCGCACGCTCCAGCTCACCGGCGCCCGTTACGCCGCGGGGTTTCCGGACCAGAGCTGGACGGGCACCCTCAAGGCAGACGCCGGCGAGGGCGACGACGCTCTCTACGCGCGAGCGGTCGCGGCCGTCATCACGGGCGTCAACGACGCCTGGAAGCAGAGCATGCTCTCGCACGGCGGTGGCACCAATGCGGGCGCTAGCCTCGTCGCGGTCGTTCCGCTCACGAGCCTCAAGGACTGGGTCGCGGTCCGCGAGCGCCTGCGCAGCGTCTCCGCGATCCAGCGCACGCGGCTCCTCTCGCTTACCAAGGAGGCCGCCCGCGTCGAGATCGGATATGCGGGCGAGCCTGAGGCGCTGCAAATCGTGTTGGCGCAGCGCGACCTGACGCTCTCGCGCGGCGATCCCGATTGGACGCTTAGCGCCAAGGGCGCGGCACCGAGATAGGCGGGCAGGGGAAAGGTCCGCATCTTGAACCTTCCCAACCTCATTACGCTCGCGCGCCTGCTCTCCGTACCGCTGACGATCTGGCTCCTCCTGGAAAACCGGTTCGAGGCGGCGTTCTGGACCTTTGTCCTCGCGGGCGTCTCCGACGCCATCGACGGGTTCATCGCGCGGCGCTTCGACAGCCGCACGCGGCTCGGCGCGCTTCTCGACCCGATCGCGGACAAGAGCCTCCTCGTCGGCGTCTACGTCACGCTCGGCGGCGCCGGGCACCTGCCGGTCTGGCTCGTCATACTCGTGGTTTTCCGTGACCTCATGATCGTCGGCGGGTTCCTGCTGGTGCAGGCGATGGCGCAGGGAATGCGCTCGGAGCCCCTCATCGTGAGCAAGCTAAACACGGCCTTCCAGATCGGGCTCGCGGCGCTGACGCTCGCTAAGCTCGGAATGCGCCTCGATCCCGGTGTCATCTTCGATGTGCTGATCTGGTGCGTTGCCGCGACCACGCTCCTCTCTGGCGCCGCGTATCTTATTCGCTGGGCGCGCGCGCTCGCGGGCATGGAGCAAATCTCGTGAACACCGCGCAGCGCCAGGCGGTCTTCTGGATCGTCGGCTTCGCGATTTTCTTCCTGGCGCTGTGGCAGATCGGATCGGTGCTGCTGCCGTTCGCGGCGGGCTTCGCGATCGCCTTCTTCCTGGATCCGCTGGTGAACCGCCTGGAGCGTGGGGGCGTGCCCCGCAGCGGGGGTGCGCTCATCGTGCTCACGCTCTTCCTTATGGTGCTGGTGCTGGTGGTGCTGCTGATCGTGCCGATCCTGCAGAACCAGGTCGTAGAGCTCATCGCGAACCTGCCGGCGCTCCTCGATCGCGTGCGCGGCATGATCGACGCGCTGATGCGCCAGGCGCAGGAGCGGCTCTCCCCGGAAGACTACGACAAGCTCCACGATGCCGTTACCGGCAAGCTCGCGGACCTCTTCTCCTTCGTTGCCAACGTATTCCAGAGCGCGCTCACGAGCGGCGTCGCCCTCGCGAACCTGCTCTCGCTCCTTTTCGTGACGCCGGTCGTCTCGTTTTTCCTGCTGCGCGACTGGGACCGGATCCTGGTGCAGGTCGACGCCTGGGTCCCGCGCGAATATCTCCCGACGGTCCGCGCGCAGGCGCGCCTCATCGACGAGACGCTCGCGGGATTTCTGCGCGGGCAGCTCAGCGTCTGCCTTGCCCTCGGTCTCTACTACGCCGTGGCGCTCACCGTGATCGGCCTCCATTTCGGCCTCGTCGTGGGGCTGCTCATCGGGCTCCTCGCCTTCATTCCCTATATCGGCGGTGGCGTCGGCTTTGTGCTGGCGATGCTGCTCGCGCTCACGCATTTCCCGGATTGGCAGCACGTGCTCTACGTCGTCGTGATCTTCCTCGTGGGCTGGACGGTCGAGGGCTATGTGCTCACGCCCAAGCTTGTGGGCGAGCGGGTTCACCTGCACCCGGTCTGGGTGATCTTCGCGCTCCTCGCCTTCGGCTCACTCTTCGGTTTCCTCGGCGTGTTGGTGGCGGTGCCGGTCGCCGCGGTGATCGGCGTGCTCGTGCGCTTCGCGCTCGCCCGCTACCTCGCGAGCCCGCTCTACGATCCGAGCCGCACCAGGGTCGAGCCCGAGGGGAAATGACCCAGCTCATCCTCGATCTCGGCCATCGCGCGGCGCTGGGCGAGGCGGATTTCATGGTCGCTCCCTGCAACGCCCAAGCGGTGCAGTGGATCGACCGCTGGCCCAATTGGCCCGCGCCGGCGCTAACCATCCACGGGCCTCCCGGCTGCGGCAAGACGCATCTCGCGCGCGTCTTCGCGCAACGGAGCGGCGCGGCGGTAATCGATGCCGCCGCGCTCTCGAGCGAGCGGGTTCCCGATCTTCTGGGGACGGGCCAAGCGGCCGTGGTGGACGATGCCGAGCGGGCGCAGTCGGAGCCGCTCCTCCATCTCTATAACGAACTGGCGGAACGCCGCGGCCATCTGCTGCTGACGGCAGGCGAGGCGCCCGCGCGCTGGCGCGATACGCTTGCGGACCTCCGCTCGCGCCTCGCGGCGGCGCCGACGATCGCGGTGGCGCCGCCGGATGACGCGCTCCTTGCGGCGCTGCTGCTGAAGCTCTTCGGGGATCGCCAGCTCACGGTTGGCGAGGACCTTCTGCGCTTTCTCCTTCCGCGTATGGAGCGGAGCTTCGAGGCGGCCCGTCGGTTGGTCGCGGCTCTCGATCGCGCAGCGCTCAGCGAGCAGCGTGCGATCACCGTTCCGCTCGCGCGCGCGGTGCTCGACCTCGATCAGGGGACGAAGTAGGCGCGGAGCCGTGCGCTCGCAGGGCTCAATCGGCTCCACTCGCCTTCTACGGCGAAGAGGCAAGCGCCCGCCGGCGGCAGTCCCGCAACGAGCAACTCGTGCTCTCGCGCCGCAAGAAACGTCGCAAGCTCCTGGAGACCGGGATTGTGGCCGACGAGCAACGCGGTCCCGGCATCGGCCGGAAGTTCCCGCAGGCGATGCAGGAGGCTTCGAGCGTCCGCGAGGTAAAGCGAGTCCTCGAGCTCGACTTCGACCCCCGGTTGCTTTTCCAGGAGAATTTCCAAGGTCTCGCGCGCGCGGCGCGCGCTCGAGGAGAGCGCGAGGTCGGAGGCTGGCGACTCAGCCGCGAGCCGCGCAGCCAGCGCCTCGACGGCGCTCCGACCCTCAGGCGTGAGAGGGCGGTCGCGGTCGCTCCCGCCGGGGCTTTTTGCCGCGGCGTGGCCGTGGCGGACTACCAAGAGGTGTCTCATGCGATGCTTACCGCGCCGCCTCCCAAAAGGCGCCATGACAGCGTCGAGGATACGTTATAGACTGTCTACAACCCGTTGAAAAATGGCGAGATTGTAGGCACGGGAGAGACGACGTGGCCCAGCCGCTTCCGGCGATTCAGCCGACTATCGACTTGAGTTCCCACGCGCGATTCATCAATCGCGAACTCTCTTGGCTTGCCTTCAACGAGCGTGTCATTGCGGAGGCTGACAACTCCCGCCACCCGCTCCTCGAGCGGCTGCGCTTCCTCTCGATCTCCGCGAACAACCTCGACGAGTTCTACATGGTGCGAGTCGCCGGGCTCAAGGGACAGGTGCTGGCGGAGGTGGCGACGCCGAGCCAGGACGGTCTCACGCCGGCACAGCAGCTCGCGGCGATCAATCAGCGCGCGCGCAAGCTCCTGCACGACCAGCAGGAGATCTGGCGCGGCCTCCGCCAGCAGCTCGCGGATGCCGGCGTCTCCGTCATCGGCTCGCAGGACCTCTCGCCCGCCGACCGCGCGTGGCTCGAGGGCAGCTTCATGTCCGAGATCTTCCCGGTGCTGACGCCGCTCGCGGTCGATCCCGCGCATCCCTTCCCCTTCATCGCCAATCGCGGCCTCGGCCTGGCGCTCCAGCTTTCGCGCGCGGGCGATGGAAAGCGGATGCAGGCGCTTTTGCTGCTGCCGGCCGCGGTCGCGCGCTTCATCCGGCTGCCGGGGACCGCGATCCGGTTCCTGCCGCTCGAGGAAGTGGTACGGCTTTTCCTCGACCGCCTCTTCCCGGGCTTCGCGGTTGTGGGCCACGGCATGTTCCGCATCCTCCGCGACAGCGAGATGGAGATCGAGGAGGAGGCCGAAGACCTCGTGCGCCTGTTCGAGAGCGCGCTGAAGCGCCGGCGCCGCGGCAATGTCATCTGGCTCGCGGTCGATGCGGGAATGCCCGAGGATCTCCAGCGTTTCCTCGCGGAGAAGATCGACGTCCCCGCCGACGACGTCTTTCCGCTCGATGGGCTCATCGGCCTCTCCGACACGCGTCGCCTCATCGTGGACGAGCGGCCGGACCTGCTCTTCGAGCCCTATCACCCGCGCTTTCCCGAGCGCATCCGGGATTACGG
>Ga0335085_10009415_pt1 | contig 14739 bp, 13 predicted proteins | sample Lox_Sample_45_FD_206712 | JGI IMG/M metagenome (GOLD analysis project Ga0335085, IMG submission 206712) | Soil microbial communities from Loxahatchee National Wildlife Refuge, Florida, United States - Lox_Sample_4.5 | ecosystem: Environmental > Terrestrial > Soil > Wetlands | place: USA... | reverse complement strand
GCGTCGGGTCCAGTTCCGCGCTCTTCGTATAGGCTGCTTTCGCTTCATCTATCTTCCCCGCCCGTGCCAGCACGTTGCCCAGATTGTTGTAGTAGCCCGGATCGTCTGGCTTCGCGTTGATCGCCTGCTGGTAGGCTTGCGCCGCTTCGTCGTTTCGCCCGGCAAGGTCATATGCTTCTCCCAGCGTTGCCCACAGCAGGTGCTGGTTCGCATCGTGTTCCGGCGCCGCTTTTTGTGCCTCCTGGAATTCGGCCGCCGCCTTGTCCGAAAGATCCTTCAGATTTTGTTTCAAAGCATCGCGCTGGTCGGGAGCCGCCCTTTGCAAATCTTCTTTTGCCTTACGCTCCTGAACTAGAATCGCCGTCCCGGCGGTGAAGTGCGTCTTCATGCTTTCGAACTTTTGTTTCTCCTCCGCCTGCTTCTTGACTTGCTCCTCCGCGGCGGCGCCTTGCTTGGCAACGACGTCCTTGAAATTCATGTCCGCCTTGCTCTCCTGATCGCTACCCACCTGGATTTGCATGTCGAAGGGTTTATTCGGCGCCGGAAGGATAATGTAGACGTGATATACGCCCGGTCTCAGATTGTGAAACGAATATTTTCCATTTTCATCCGTCTTGGTCTCCTGCTTCGCCCCCTGATCGCTTACACATTCCATCGGCACGTTGTACCAGGGCTTGCCGACCACATCCAGGATCGTTCCGGCGATCGATCCTCCGCCTTGCGCCTTAGCGCGCGGCGCACCTAAAGTAATCAGCGCGGCCGCGAACACCGCAGCCCACGCCCACGACATCGCTAATCTCTTCATGCTCCATTCTCCTTTTGCCGAGGCGAACTCCTGCCCGGCCTGGCTGGCGGGATGGCCCTATTATCCTTAATCTTAGCTCTTTTCCAAGTCTTACGGGCGCGCGGACACGGCCAGACGGTAAGCTATGGGGTCAGGGACTCCCGCTTCTGCAAATGCCTTCAATCGCAGCAGGCAACTGTCGCACACTCCGCACGCCCTGTCTTCACCTTGGTAGCACGACCACGTCAAGTGCAGCGGTGCACCCAATTCCATCCCGCGTCGAATAATCTCATTTTTTTTCATTCGGATCACGGGCGTCGCGATTTCAATCTGCGTCTCTGGCCGCGTCCCCACTCTCACCAGGTCCTGAAACACTTCGTAATACTCTGCTCGGCAATCCGGGTAGCCCGAACTATCTTCTGCCACTGCCCCGATATAAACCGCTTCCGCTCCAATCGCCTCCGCCCAACTCACCGCCACCGATAGAAAATGCGCGTTGCGAAACGGCACGTAGGTCACCGGTATCTCGCTTCTATGCGCTCCGTTCGCGCCCAGCGCATTTTCCGGCACCGTAATCTTCGCATCCGTCAGCGCCGACCCGCCAATCGCCCGAAAATGATCGAGTTGAACAACCAACCGCTGCTTCACGCCATAAAAATCCGCAATTTCCTCAAACGCCCGCCGCTCGCGCTCCTGCGTGCGTTGCCCGTAGCCGGCGTGCACCAACGCCACATTTTCCGCCCCGTGTCGCTCGCGCGCAATCGCCGCGCACACACACGAATCCATCCCGCCGCTCAACAACACTACCGCTTTCTTTGAACTAGTCGTCATCCTGCGTCCTTCACTCAGCCCACTCGTCCGCCTCTTCTCCGTTCCTTCACTTCCTTTGCTTCCTCTACCTCCTTATACATCCTTATTTCACACTCCCTTCGTCGCTGGGTCCCACACAAACTTCTGCAGCTGCAAACCCAGCCGCACTGGCAATCCGTCAGCCAGAATCCATTCCACCAGCGTCTGCGCCTCCAAACCTTGCCACTTCCCCGCCGGATCATCAAACACCGGCGAAAACAAAACCTGCCTCACGCGTTCCGCCAATCGGTGTTCGGCCGTAAATTCCCGCGCAAATTCATAATCCCGCCGCGTCGAAAGCACGAACTTCACTTCGTCCTTCGCGTCCAGCACTTCCAAATTTCGCATCTCAAACGTGTCCGCCTCGCCAGAGTCCGGGCACTTCACATCCATAATCTTGATCACTTCTCGCGGCAGCCTCCCCGCGTGCCGCTCTCCGCTCGTCTCGATCATCACCGTATATCCCGCCGCGATTAGCTGCTCCGCCAGCGGATAAATCTCCTCCTGCAACAGCGGCTCCCCCCCCGTCAATTCCACCAACGGCACCTGTGCCCGCTCACCCGAAATTCCGTCGCTCCGTCCCGCAAGCTCATCCACCCGCGCCAGCACATCCTCGACGCTCATCTTCTGCCCGCCGTGAAACGCATACGCCGTATCGCACCACGTGCACCGCAAATTGCATCCCGTCAAACGCACAAAAACACACGGCAGCCCCGCCCGCGTCCCTTCTCCCTGAATCGATTTGAATATCTCGGTAATGAACATGACCTTGGAGTGCGGCAGCCCAGCTGCCGCTTTTTCACCCGCCCCAATCTCCCCGCGCTTTGCCCCGCGATCGACCTCGCCTCACTGCGCGCGCGACCCCGCCTTTCGTGCCGTTCGCCGCCTCAACCACCAAACCGCCGATCCCAAAATCGCCGCCGGAATAATCAAGATCCAATACGTCGGCGAAAGTCCCATCGTATGGAACACCACCACGTACCCGATCGAAACCAGCAACGCAGGAATCACAATGATGTAGTAAGCGCGATTCATCCATTCTTCTTTGTTTCTCTGCTTCTTTGCCTCTTTACTTCCTCACTTCATTCCCTCTTTCATCTTTGCTTCCTCACGTCTCCGCCCGGTACTGCGCCCGGCTCGTATCCGTCTCCCACAAAACCACGTCCGTAATCCGGGCCCCCGGCGGCAAATCCTTCAATCCCCGCTTCACTTCCTCATAAAAATACTTCGCCATATTCTCCGCCGAAGGATTCACAGTCTTGAACGGCTCCAGATCATTCACGAACTGATGATCCAGCCGCCCCATCACTTCCCGGATCACCTGCTTCAGCCGCGTAAAATCCACCAGCAATCCGATCGAATCGAGTTGCGGCCCCTCCAGCGTCACCCGCACGCGATAGTTGTGCCCATGCACGTTTTCGCACTTTCCCTTGTATCCGCGAAGCGCATGCCCCGCCGAAAATGTCTCTTCTACACTGACTTGAAACATGCTTCTCCGTGTTTCCTGCGGTTCTGTGCCTCTTCCGTGTAACTCTGCTTCCTAATTCCATTTCTTAGACAGAAACCGCGAGACTTCCGCCAAGTCCTTCGCCATGCGGTACTTCGGCAGCGACTCAAGGAAAATTTTACCATACGGCATCCGCGTGATGCGGTTATCCAGCAGCGCCAAAACCCCCCGATCCGTCTTCGTCCGAATCAACCGCCCAAATCCCTGCTTCAAAGCCAAGACCGCCTCCGGCACCTGAAATTCCGCAAACGCATTTCGCCCATCCTCCTGCAGCGCCGCAACCCGTGCCGCCACTATCGGATCGCTCGGCACCGCGAACGGCAATCGGTCCACAATCACGCAGGAAAGCTGCTCACCCGGCACGTCCACTCCCTGCCAAAAGCTGGCCGTAGCAAACAAAACTGCACCCGGCGTGTTCTTAAACCGTTCCAGCAGCGCTGACCGAGGCGCCGTCCCCTGCAGCAGCAGCGGAAACGGCACGCGCGTCCTCACTCGCTCAAAAAGTTCGTTCATCTGCGAGTAGCTCGTAAACAAACAAAACGCCCGCCCCTGGCTTGTCTCCAGCAAGTTCACGATTTCGTCCGCAGCCCGCGCCGTAAACGCCGGGTTCCGCACGTCCGGCATCGCCGCCGGCAGATACAGCATCGCCTGTTCCTTGTAATCGAACTCCGGCGGCAGCCCTCGCTCCTTCGCGTGATCCAAACCCAGTCTCTGCCGGATAAACTCGAACCGGTTTCCCACCGTCAGCGTCGCCGACGTCAGCACCACCGCGTCGAACTGCTCAAATAGCTTCTCCCGCAATATCTGGCTCACGTCAATCGGCGTCGCTGCTAAAAAAACGCCTTTGTTTCGCCGTTCGTACCAATACACAAAATTTCGTTCGTTCGATTCGAACAAGAACGAAAGTTCTTGCCGCAATTCAAAACTTCGCCGCGCAATCCGCAAAATCTCTTCCGGCTTCTGCGTCAGCGCCGCGCATTCCGTCTCGAATCCCTTCAGCGCCGTCGCCAGCGCGTCGTACGCCTCGCGGTTCTGCTCTAAGAACGCCTCGCGTTCGTTCCGCGAAAACGGATATCGTCCATCCCTCGCCGGAAACGTCTCGAAAAACGCCCGGCTCCGCTCGCGAATCCGCTGCGTCTTACGCAAAAGTCCCGGCGTCGCCTGATGCACCAGCCGCAGCGTCTGGTCCGCGTCTCGTGCCAATTCTTCAAACCGGAAATTCGAAATCTGCCGCCCAAAATAATCGCTGGCTACATCTTCCATCTCGTGCGCTTCATCGAAAACCACCGCCGAATACTCCGGCAAAATGCTCCCAAAATCGTCCTGCTTCAGCGCCAAATCCGCGAAAAATAAATGGTGATTCACAATAACCAGGTCCGCATCCTTGGCCCGCTGGTGCATTCCCGTCACGAAACAAGGATTGAACGAAGGACACTTCTGCCCCGAACATGTGTCCCGTCGCGCATCCAACCGCGTCCACAAGTCCGAATCGTCCGGCAAGAACGTCAGCTCCGCCCGGTCGCCCGTCTCCGTCAGCTTTGCCCACTTCTTGATCTCTTGAAACGCGTCCAACTCGTCCATCCCTTTCAGCAGCGCCTGGTCCGCCATCTGGTTCATCTTCGCGACGCACAAAAAATTCGAGCGTCCTTTCATCACCGCCACCTTCAAGTTCGGCGCAAAGTGTTTCTGCAAAAAAGGAATGTCCTTCTGATAGAGCTGCTCCTGCAGCGATTTCGTCGCCGTCGAAATCACCACACGCCGCCCGCTGCAAATCGCTGGAATCAGGTACGCCAGCGTCTTCCCCGTTCCCGTTCCCGCCTCCAGAATCGCGTGATGATGCGCCTCAAACGCCTCGTGCACCATCTCCGCCATCTCCAGCTGACCGCGCCGGTGCTCGTATCCGCCAATCATGCACCGTTCCAGAAATCCTCCCGGCCCAAACACCTCCCGCATCGATGGCTTCTCGACCGCCCCCTCCTCCGCCCTCTTCTTTATTTCGTCTGGGTCCGATAGTTCCTCAGCCCCGCCGCCGTAACGCGTTGACGTCTGCACCTCCGCATTCCTATGCGCATTCGCTTCCTCATCAAACGAGCCACGCTCTCGCCGCGCCACCGCTTCCGCAGCCTCGCCGTTCGCGCGTGCGTACCCCGTTTTGGCTGCTCTCTTCGCCAAACCCTCACCTGTAGGCTCACCCTTCCTGTGGATGACCTTTCCGCCCCAGCGTTTCCTCTCTGGATTCCGTAACGATAGCACACTCCCCCATGCGTCCTCAGACCTCACCATCACCGTCGAGGCGTCCACTGGCTGCGCGCCCAAGCCTTCTTCAACCTTCAGCCCGTCCGATAAATTCGCCTGCACGCAAATTCTGCAACCCCTGTTCCAACGTCCGGGGATTTAGCATTTGAACAACGAATTGCGTTTTGAAACACCCGCCGGGTAGGCAGCCGCGCTAGAGTCAAACTGGGGATTCTGAGCCTCGCTCCTTTGAGCTTGGAAACGCAATTCAATCCGTCGTGGGGTGCACGATGAAGCGCAATAAACCTTTTCTCTTGGCCGTCTTAGTTCCTGTTCTGGCCCTCTGCTCGTGCTATCACGAGTTCCCAAACGGCGGCGGCGGCGGTGGTGGCGGCGCGACGACCGCCAATGTCAGCATAACCATGGTTTCCGACACTCTTCCCGCGAACATCGGAATTGTGAGCTTTATTGTCACTATAAATTCCATCCAGCTCACTTCCTCAACGGGCGCTCAAACCACCTACGCTTTCAATAACGGCAAAGGCGTTACGGTAGATCTTGCCCGTCTGCAATCCGATTCCGCTTTTCTCGGTACCGTTCCCGGGGTTCCGACGGGTACGAACAGTTCCATCACGCTTTCCTTCGCCCCAAACGCCAGGCTCACCTTCTACAACGGCACTGGTGCAGCGCTTACCAGCCCAATATGTCCGGTCGGCGCTGTTTGTGTTGCCCCGGCAATTACAATAGTAGCCGCACCAGTGATCACCTCTTCCCAAGCTATCAGCGGCAATACCGGTATCGGAATCGATCTCAATCTTGCGAATTCCCTGACTGTCTCCGGGGGCAAGCTGAGCATCAATCTCTCGAACTCCGGAGCCACAAACGCGGTAAGTGCCTTCGCTCTTCCTCGTACTGGCTCCAATCTGGCCGCCGGCCAGCTTGACCTAGTCGAAGATTTCACGGGTGTCGTCACTCTCGGCAGCTCCGGGGTCACCATCGCCTCCGCGACCGCGGTCGGCCGTGGCTCGATCGCTGCGGCTTCCTCCACGAACACCAATTACGATCAGGATCCGACCATGTCCCTCTGCCCCGCTGGGACTAACTCACTGTCAGGGTGCGTTACCACCAACGGCGCCGCGAGCATGGATGCGATCCTCAATTCGGATGGGACCTTTACCGTGCAGGAAATCGAACCCCTCATGAGCGCCTTGCAAGACACCGTGGAAGGAACCGTCCTGGCCGTCACTAACGCAACTCAATTTGTCATCTTAACCACGGACATAATTCCAGCGGGGACAAACTCGAAGATCGGCGGTTTGAGCCTGGGCGATGCACTGACCGTCAATCTGGCCGCCGGCCCAGCTTTCTGGGTTGACACCAAAGGCCTGGCTGTCGGAGCTGCCACAGGAAATTTCCAGGGCATGACCGACACGACCGCCTTGCATTTGGGCCAGTCAGTCGCCGTCCATGTTGTTTCGTTCACCGCCGCCAATGGAAACACTCTAGCAATTGCAAACGGAGTTGATACTGTTACCCTCCGCTGGTCTCGTTTCATCGCGACTGTAAACACCGCCTCGACTCCCGAGTTCGGCATCACGGGCCTTTCTGGCTATTTTGGCTTCACCGCAGCTAGCATATTCGGCATACAGACTTATGCCGGCACGTTGGGAGCAGACGGCGTTACCAATTTGGATGGCATCACCACTTCAGGAAATTTGACCGCGAATCAACCCGTGGCCATTCGCGCTCTGTTCATTGAGGACCCCGCCAACTCCCTCAATCCGCCGTTCTTCGCCGCCAAGGTCAGGCAACAATAACTATCACCAAACGTTTACCCGCCTCCGCAAAAGGCCACGGGCCGGCGCATTCGTTAAGGATGCTCCGGCCCGTTCTTTTTCATTCAGTTGCAGCGACGGACTGTCGGAAATTGCTGGCATTGACAATCTCTTACTTTCTGCTATACTGGTAATCAAGTAATTGTGCGCCCTCCGCCTTCTGGGCGATTCAGATTTCGGACTCATTCCATATCCTTAACCCTTGTAGCCAGAGCAACTTGCGTAGTCTTTCGTGTTCGTGCGCATCAAGGCAGAATTTCGGCCCTTTAGAATCATGCTCTTACGCATTCTGTGTGCACGAGCATTTCAGCAACTATCCTGGAATCAATCCGTTACGCACTCTTTGAAAAAAATACCGGGGTGGGGTGGGCCCTCGCAAATGGGGCCGTCCAACGTACGAACTGCTAAACCCTTTGGAATCCACACTTACGTAAAATCGGCGTGTAACCCCTTTAGAATCCGCACTTACAAAAAAGGGGGGGAGGGTAGGCCGGATCGCTCATCCTCACATGTTGCAACGATCGCAACGATCACAGCCGCATTGCCGTGACCATCTTAGCCGCTCGTTGTCACCCTTTGACTATGCCGGCTGAATTCCGCCGACTGTCGTATGCGGTGGTAAACCCATTGGCGGCACTGGCCCAGCCGTCGTGTTCGGAAAACGCGTCGGCTGCACCCGGCTGTACAGCGCAAGCGCTATCGCTCCCATGCCCCACATCCAGATTCCCAGCCCGGCCAGCGCTCCTACAATGTGTACATGCGCCAGGGGGGTATAAACGATTCGCACGATCACGAACCCCAACGTCATTCTTCCGATCAACCCCCAGGTGTCGGCCGGCGATCCCAGTATCCATTTGCCGACTACGGTGCCGACTATGATCTCCGCGCAATTGATTGCCAGGGCCCAGATACCCAGCGTCAACACTCCGAGTGGAATGCCTACCACAGTCACGCAAGCAAGAATGGCCGCGATCGGAACTCCGAAGAAAACCAGGACCCCCAGTCCGAGCGGAGCCCCAAATCGCTCACCGGCCCGCACTGCCTCATCCGTGAATTTCGGCATCAGCAAGAACAGTACGAGGCCGAACAAAATGAAAGCTGCCGTCCAGATGATCCGCCAGACGTAGTAATGTCCCGTTCTGTATTGCGACTCGTGCTCAAGTTTCGTGTATTGCACCGGCGAGGCAAGCTTAGCGCCGGGGTCTACGATCGCCGGGTGGTCGCCCTCGAAGTGGATCGGTCCGGCAATCTGTGCCGTGGAAGCGATGGACATCGAACGCCCTTTCGCGCGAATTCCCCCGCCGACGGTCCCGGAAATATTGGTCTCGTCGTCCATTCCCAGCAGATCACGTCCCAGGTGGCCATCCACGATTACGTTCTGCGCGAATGTCGTGAGGCTGCCTTCCACTTTTCCCGCAGAGTCGATCGTCGCGGTCTCATTGAATGTCAGGACGTTCCGCTCCACGGTTCCCGTGATGGTCAGGTTATTCGTGAAGGACCGGATGTTCCCGTCGATTTGCCCGCTCACTCGCACGGACTGCGCAAAAACGATAGCGTCGCCCTTGATGTGTCCGCCGATCTCAATGCTCTGGCCGAAGAAAAAAAGGTCTCCCTCCACGGTGCCGTCGATTCGCGCCCGTCCGGTGGTGATAAAAATGTCGCTCTTGACGGTCTCATCCTTTGCAAGCTCGTAGATCTCGCCCTTGCGAAATTCCGTGGCGCTCGCCGGCGCGGGAATAGCCAGCGCCACGCACAAACCGGCAAGTACCAGCGCCAATGCCGATCCGCGCCGCAGCCGCCGCCGGAAAATCACCAGGCCGAATCCAGCCACGGTCACCATCGCCAGTACTTCAAAAAGTGTGATCACGGATTGCCATCCTTTCCAGAAGGCGCCTTGAAAAACCAGGAGGCTCAGCAGGCTCGTACCGCCAAACCCCGCCTGCTCCAATCGCTGCTGCAAGGGCTCGACGAAACTCGTATAAAGGGCATAAAGACCCGTCGCTGCCAAACCAAAAATTACTCCCCAAATCCATCCAAACGATTTCCGCGCACGTTCCTGGAATTCCGCGAGCCGCGAGGGCAGCGGTTCGTCTTCCTCCAGCATGGCTCGCGTAAGCAAACGCGATTCGCGCTCCAGTGCTCTCAATAAAGTGCGGCACGCTGCGCAGTCCTGCGCGTGCGCCGAGACAACTTGTGCGCGGGCGCGGTCCAGTTGCCGCTCCGCGTAGAGCAGACATGTCATCTCATCCAAATGTTCCGTCATTCCGCCCGGGCTTTCAGGCAGCGCCGGGTCTACAGGGTCGCTCACAAGGTCCCTCCCGCGGCCAGCGCACTCTTTCCCTCCAGCGCCTGCCGCAGTTCGTGCCGCGCGCGCAGCAGCACGACGCCCACGAACGCGCGCCGCACGCCGAGCGCATCGGCGATTTCGTCATAACTCATGTCCGAGTAATAGCGCATCACGAGCGCCATGCGCGCTCGCGCCCCCAGCTTGTTCAAAGCGTGCCGGACTTCCTCACTGGTCTTCTGCTCGATCATGCGGTCCAGTTGGTTGGGGTCCGGGTGCTCCAGCGGCACATTCTCCACATCTTCCGTCTCTTTGTCCTGCCTAATTTTTCGCCGCCGCAAAATATCCCAGCAATGGTTCGCCGCCACTCGATAGAGCCATGCGGAAAAGGAGCGCGACTCATCGTACTGGCTCAGCTTCCCTTCCCACAATTTGGAGAATATTTCCATCGTCGCGTCTTCCGCATCTTCCCGAGTAGGCAGCGCTCGCCTGCAAAACCGAAAGATGGCTGGACCCATCTCCCGATAAATCTCGCCCCAGGCCTCGGCATCCCCTGCACGAGCCCGGGCAACTGCCTCCGTGGTCTCCGTCTTTCCCGGCACGTTCATCGGGCCTGGTCTCAGCGGTTCCATAAACTAGTACGCAGGGAAACCCCTAAAACTTACGCGATCTTAACAAATAGCAATAATGCGGAGCGCGGCTATCTCTTCCCTGCTCAGCACTCTATCAGAAACAGCCCGCGGAGCCATAAGGACCAGCAATGCGGCGGCACAGAAGATGCGTATCGCGTGTGCTTGCAGCATCTCGGTGGACAGCTGATTCAGAGTGCTCCACAGTCCGGAGGATTACAGTACAAACGCAAAAAGCCAGAGAGAGAGCAATGAGGGACTGTGGCAGGGCTGCGAACTTCGCAAAGTCAATATATTCAATATCTTAACGCAGATCTAAGGCGCTTCACTTCTAGGGGTGGCAAGTATCCGGAGCCGCGGAATCAACGCCCAGACCCAGATCGAGTCAAGGTTAGTGGTGACCAGGAGAACCGCAACGGGAGGGGCGGAATCTTGGAGAATGGGGTAGAGTGAAGGATTGCAAAGCTGATGTGATTCCGGACTGTGGGCCATTCGTGATGAATGCGACGCAAAAACTTCCATCCTTGGTCATTCTGGGACGACCCAACGTGGGAAAATCCACGCTGTTCAACCGGTTGACGGGCACACGGCGTTCGATTGTAACCAATGAGCCAGGAATTACGCGGGACCGGATTTATGGCAAAGCGGAATGGCGCGGCAAGGCGCTGGAAATCGTCGACACCGGTGGAATTGTCCCGGATGACAAAGCGCTGATTCCCCAAGAAATTTTGCGGCAGGCGCATGTGGCCATCAAGAAAGCGGCGCTGCTCGTTCTCGTAGTGGATAGCCAGGCGGGCATCACTCCGTTGGACCAGGAGCTGGCGCGGCTGCTGCGTACCACCGGAAAACCCTTTGTTGTGGCGGTGAACAAGGTGGACGCGGTTTCGCAAGAGGTGAATGCGGCACAGTTTCATTCGTTGGGCGTACCTGTTTTCCCCATCGCCGCGGAGCATGGAACGGGTGTGGACGATTTGCTGGATGCGGCGCTCGCGGAAGTGGATGCTGTCGAGTCGGAAGAGGAAGTGGCAAAAGAGGGCGCCGTCGAGGTGGCGATCATCGGGCGGCCGAATGTGGGTAAGTCCACTTTGCTGAACCGGATGGCGGGCGAAGAGCGCTCAATCGTTTCGCCTATTCCGGGAACAACGATGGACAACGTGGATATGGAGGTGGCGCGCGAAGGCCACACGTACCGATTTGTGGACACCGCCGGAATTCGGCGGAAGGCCAAGACGACGCTGGTGGCGGAGAAATTGAGCGTGGTGATGGCGCGGCGCGGGCTGGAGCGTTGCGATGTGGCGCTGCTAGTGGTGGATGGCGAGCAGGGCGTGACGCAAGGTGATGCGCAGATTGCCAGCTATGCGGAAGAGTCCGGGCGATCCGTGATTATCGTCATCAATAAATGGGATTTAGCAGTCATCGCCGCGCGAAATGCCGCATCTCGCGACGCGGACAGCGCGAAAGGCAAATCCCGGCGGCCGGCCGGAGAACGCCACCGTCCCGAGGATTTTGACCCCGGCCGGATGCTGATCGAATACGAAAAGATGATTCGCGGGAAATTGAAATTTCTGAGTTACGCGCCAATTGTTTTTCTTTCGGCGAAAACGGGCGAACGCGCGGGAAAACTCTATCCTTTGATCGATCAAGTGGCCGAGGCGCGGCGGCGGCATATTCCCACGCCGGAGCTGAACCGCTGGCTGAAGGAAGAAGTGGATCTACAGCGCGGGACTACCCCGAAAGCGCGGCCCGTACGGATTTATTACATCACGCAAGCGAAGACGGCGCCGCCGACGTTTTTGCTTTTCACCAACCAGAAAGAACCTATGCATTTCAGTTACGAGCGATTCCTGGAGAATCAGCTGCGGGCTAAATATGCGTTCATCGGGACGCCGGTGCGGTTTGTGCAGCGATTGCGAAAGCGCGAGAGGCGGCCGCGCAAAGACGAAGAGTGAAGCGGGCTTTCCGATGGCGGAGAAATTCGCAGCGTAGAGGCATGATATATCGTGCCCCTACAGGAACGCAGCGGAAACTGTTAGGATAGCGGCGTCCCCCTCTGATTGGATTGGATATGCCAAGCGCTGCCGCCGCGACACAGTCCACAACCGAAAAGGATTTCTATCGCATCGGCGAAGTGAGCCGGCTGACGGATCTGAAGCCTTTTGTGCTGCGCTACTGGGAAACGGAATTTCCGATGCTGGAACCGGTGAAAAGCCCCAGCGGGCACCGGCTTTACCGGCAGGAAGACGTCGAAATAGTGCTGCGGATCAAGCGGCTGCTCTACGACGAGGGCTTCACGATTGCCGGCGCGCGCCGGCATTTGCGCGAACAGAAAGGCACCGGCGAAAACGAAGGATTTGGTGGCGGCGTTGGGGAAGGCGCGGCGCAGCTTTTGAGCCGGAAGATGTTGCTGGATCTTCGGGATACGCTGCGTGCTTTCTTGACGCTTCTTGAACGCAAGTGATAGCCTGATAAAGCTGTAAAGCCCACTTCGCATGCAGCCGGTCGGGACGTAGCGAAGCCTGGTATCGCGCACCCTTGGGGTGGGTGAGGTCGCTGGTTCAAATCCAGTCGTCCCGACCATTTTTCTCCCCACCGCAGCACAACATGGAAAAACTGGCCAACAATGTGAAGAGTGAAATCTTCGATGTGTTACCCCTGTATCCTCTGAAAGATCTTTGGAAATGTTCAGTTGTCGATATCGAATCGCTTGGAGCGATCATCACGCCCACGTCGCCACACTTTGGTCTCTTCTTGGCGCTTGACGCACTTTTACTCGATGTGGAGCGAATCGGTCGGGTTGCTAAAGGACTGCTGCAAAAAGGCCTGGTCTACCTCTGTGCGTGGGGGCCGGATTGCGAGAGAGTCCGCGATATTTTCGATGAAATTGCCATTGGGATGGACCCGGAACAGGACAAAGCTGTAGTAATGACCACATGGCATTCCGACGAATCATTGCAGGAAGCGGTCTGGTTCTTCATAAACTCCGCATTCCCCGACGAAGCTTACGCACGAACTTGTCAGGATTGGATTTGCGCGCCGATCGGACATTCCGATTGGGAGAAGATCATTCGAGAATCTCAATCGTCTCGGTAGCCAAGAAGCGTGGGAAAAACTTAAATGCCTCAGGACTTGCTCACGAACGACGATGGGATTTGTGGTGACCTTGACTGATACACATAAAAATGAGATATTTACACATAGAGGGCTGGAGAGAAATGCGCACCAACATCGAGATCGATGACCAACTGATGCTGCAGGCAATGAAGAGCAGCGGCCAACGCACGAAACGGGCGACTGTCGAAGAAGCATTGCGCTTGCTGGTGCGGCTCCGCAGGCAAACGGCGATCCGTCAATTGCGCGGGAAGGTGAAGTGGGAAGGTAATCTCGACGAATCACGCCTCGGACGAAACGTAGACTAGGCGCGAACGTGATCATCGTCGATACGACCGTCTGGGTTGATTATCTCAATGGCGCAAGGAATCCAGAAACAGAGTGGCTCGATCGAGAAGTAGGCCGGGAAGAAATTGGACTAACCGATCTAATCTTGTGTGAAATTCTCCAGGGCGTTCGAGGCGAACGGGATTGCGCCCGCGTTAGAATGGTGCTGAAGGATTTTGAGTCGCTTGAGACCTGCGGTGAGGAACTTTGCGTTGCCGCGGCGGAAAACTACAGGAAGCTGAGAGGGTTGGGACGCACGGTGCGGAAGACCATCGACTGTCTGATTGCAACGTTTTGTATCGAACGCGGGTATTCCCTATTACACCACGATAACGATTTTCGCCATTTTGAGGAAAGACTTGGATTGTCCGTCATCCACCCGCGGCGCTCCTCGATTTCATGACGCATATTCTGCTTACTAATGACGATGGGATTCAGGCGGAAGGATTGCGCGAGCTTGCGAAGGCCTTCGCAGACTTTGCTACCGTGAGCATTGTGGCGCCGAGCAGCGAGCAGAGCGGGAAGGCGCAATCGTTGACGTTGCGGCAGCCGATTGTTTGCCATCCTGCCGGGGAGCGCGAGTGGGCTGTGGATGGGACGCCGGCGGACTGCGTGATTGTGGCGCTGCACAAATTATTGACGGAGAAGCCGGACCTGGTGATTTCCGGAATCAACCACGGCGCGAATTTGGGCGAGAACGCGTATTACTCGGGGACGGTGGGCGCAGCGCGGGAAGCGGCGCTGCATCACATTCCGGCCTTTGCGATGTCACTTTGTTCGAAAGCGTCGAAAGCAAGTTTTGAGCCGTCTGCACAGGTGGCGCGCTCAACCGCGGAATTAATTTTGAAAGAAGGATTGCCGGACCAGGTGCTTCTCAACGTGAACGTGCCCGAGCCGTGGAAAGGCGGCGTGAAGTTCACGCGGCAATCGAAAAAAATAACGCGGAACCAATTGACCGAAGGAAAGGACCCGCGCGGGCGGACGTATTTCTGGCTATACGAACAACGGCTGGACAAGGACGTCGAGCCGGACACGGATTACGCGGCGATTTTTGCAGGGGCAGTGTCAGTGACACCGCTCCATCTTGATCCCACGGACACGAAATCGTTGAACCACCTATCGCATTGGGCGAAGACGATTGCGGGCGCGATTGGCGGCTGATTCGCCCTTCAAGGAAAATC
>Ga0335085_10009414_pt1 | contig 14741 bp, 21 predicted proteins | sample Lox_Sample_45_FD_206712 | JGI IMG/M metagenome (GOLD analysis project Ga0335085, IMG submission 206712) | Soil microbial communities from Loxahatchee National Wildlife Refuge, Florida, United States - Lox_Sample_4.5 | ecosystem: Environmental > Terrestrial > Soil > Wetlands | place: USA... | reverse complement strand
GTCTTAAGCTCGCGCGCATTGCCACCGACTGGCCGGCGCTCGCCGATGAGGCGGTGAAGCACCAGGCGAGTCTCGGTGAGTTCCTCGAGCGGATCTTGAGTGCCGAGTGCGAGGGACGCGATCAGCGATCGCGGGAAGTGCTCTTGAAGCTGGCGACGCTGCCTTCGATCAAGACGCTCGAAGGGTACGACTTCGCCTTCGCGAGCGGCGCCCCGCGCAAGAAGATCGTCGAGCTCGGCGGACTCGCCTTCATCGAGCGCGCCGAGAACGTGGTGTTCCTCGGGCCCTCCGGGGTCGGCAAGACGCACATCGCGAGCGCTTTGGCCTTGAAGGCCACACAGGCCGGCATCAAGACGCGCTTCATCACCGCTGCGGATCTGATGCTGCAGCTCGCTCTCGCCAAGACCCAGGGGCGGCTCACCCGGTTCATGAACCTAGCCGTGCTCGGACCACGGCTGCTCGTCATCGATGAGCTAGGCTACCTGCCCTTCGGGCGCGAGGAAGCGAACCTCTTCTTCCACGTGATCGCCAAGCGCTACGAGCGTGCGAGCACGATCGTGACCAGCAACCTGCCGTTCGCACAGTGGGCCACGACGCTCGCTGAGGATGCCACGCTCACCGCGGCGCTCCTGGACCGCCTGCTGCATCACGTGCACATCGTGCAGATCAGCGGCGAGAGTTACCGACTAAAGGATCGGAAGAAGGTGGGGCACTTGACCGTCCCCGGCGCAAGCCAGGCTGCCGTTCTGCCTCCGCCTTCGGCGTCTGCCCCACGGGGTAGAACCGCACATAAAGACTAAGAGGGGTGGGTCACTTTTACTTCGGCGATCAGCACACAGGGTGGGTCACAATTACTTCGGCGTTGACAAGTAGTTCATCGTCGAGCTTCATTATGGCCGCTTTTAACGCCGTCGCGTACAAGTGCAACCTTTCGGGACGCGTTGCTGCCATCCAAGCTTCGTATCCGATGTTCTCAGAGACGCGAGCGGTGCGAGTAGGCAGGTTGGCCTCTGAATCAGAGTCAACTGCTCCAAGAGTGGCGGGGAGAATGATCGGCGCGTAAACCAGAAGGACGAGAGGACATGAAGCATCCAAGCGGCTGAGCCTAGATCGGAGCTGGTCCGCAAACGGATTTGCGACGGTGTCCAACGTGGCGCCGACATCTGGTGAGACCAAGCCAGTAATGGCGAACCTAATACGCGGTACCTCAGACGTCTAACGGTGAGTTTGAGGGGCCGCACAGAAGCGCCCCATGGCGCCAAGGGCGCACAATCTCTCAGCGCCCGAGGCGCCAAGCCGCAAGCGCATCACGGACCCCTCCAACGATTGTTAGGCGGCACCATCAGTACCCTCGCGCCGTGATGGAGAGAACCATTCCCCCGAGCTTTTCGTCATGGGAGTACTTGATGTCTACGTTGCTACCGCGATCGTCGGTGCGGTACGTCAGCGACAGCTCGATGCCGTCGAGGACAAGTCGGTCGGCAAAGTGTGTTTTTCGAGATAGGCACATGAGAGCGCTTTTCGCGTTGTTGCCCGAGAATTCGACGGCGCCATTTTGCATTAAGTAGGCACAAACCGCTTTGGCCGGCTCATATCCATTGTGAATGCAGCGCTTCGCAGATAGCACCTGCTCGTCGTTAGAGTCCCTGAAATCACTGCCCCACGACGTATGAAACTCTAAGGTCCGTGTTTCATCCGGCTTAACCGATTCGATGAATTGGCGCAGCGGCTCACACAACCCTTGGGCGGCCGCCCCTGTCGGCTGGGTGAGCGCAGAGAGCGTGGCGACGACTACGAAGAGAGCAGAGCGTTTCATGTGCCGCCTAACGGTGAAGCTGAGGGGCCGCGTAGGAGCCCCAGCCATTGGCGCCGAGGGCGCACAATTTCTCAGCGCCCGAGGCGCCAAGCAAGGAGCGCATCACGGACCCCTCCAACGATTGTTAGAGGCCCGGGCCGGACCCCTGCTTCGCGTAAGGAACAAGACGCCCAGCACAACAAGCACGCTCAGCGGAAAATAGAAAGCAAGAAGCATGGGGCTGTTCGGATCACGCGAGAAAACCACCAAGCCGAAAAAGCATGCGCACAGTGCGGTCAACGCGATTAGAGCGACGAAAGCAAAGTGACGCGAGCTTGGAGAGAAATACGCCAAAGCCAAGACGAGCAATTGAGGTGATGCAAAGTAAGCCCAGGTTTTCAAGAGAAAAAGCCCGTCATTAACCGTTAGGGATGTGTCGGGAAGCGCACCCGACGCCACCGCACCACCGACGAGCAGAACTGCAGGCGCTAGCAGCGCAACCAGTGCTGCGATGGTGAGGCGGTTGGGCTTGCGCATAGGGACTCTAACGGTAAAGTTGAGGGGCCGGGCACCCACGCCGGCAGGGCGCCTCGGGCGCACAATGTCCCCAGCGCCCGAGGCGACAACCCAGAAGCGCATCACGGACCCCTCCAACGATTGTTGGACGACGCCATCAGCGAGTCCGTACCGCATCCACCACAGTACCAAAATGCCCCGCCCGCACGAACAGCGTTACAGGGGTTCCGGGATCAAGCGCTGAAGGCCCAAGGGATCCTCGCCAATCTGTTTCGTAGCAAGTCGACACAGTCCGCGAGTCACTCAGCTGCACTGACAAGATCTTGGTGCAGCTATTCCGTGTCGAATTGCTGCTAAATAGTCTCACGACATTGCCATCGAGCTGGCCCGGGGTGGTCGCGAAGGCGACCACAATTGCGTCCCCGGCAACAAAAAGTGGAAGAATCGTCAGAGTCGCGGCACCGACAGCAGCGATAAGGTCGCTAGATACGCTCCTACAGGAGCTGTCGTCCGATCGAAGAAGTTGGGGCGAGCGTCTAAGGAGCAGGAAGCATAGAGCCGCCACAGCCACTGCGACCAAGAGCAATGTGGCGTACAAACTCCCGGACCAGTAAATGGCGCGCTCGTAGTTCCACCCCGAGCGATTCAGGCCGACCAATCCAATTGTCAAGAAGAGAGCGGGGCCGAACAGGAACACGGCGAGTTTCCGTTGAATCATGGCGTCGTTTAACGGTGAAGTTGAGGGGCCGCGCGAAGGCGCCTGACCAGAGCCGCGGGTGCACACTTTCTTCCGGCACCCGCGGCGACACTACCGACTTTCACGGACCCCTCCAACGATTGTTAGACGACCAGTCGGAATTTCATGCGCCAGAGCCGATGGCTCGAAGTAGCCGCAATTGTCCTCCCCCGTTTGGACGGTCCCGCAAACTATATAGCTGGTCGCGCCCTCACTGCGTAGAGCGAACCCTCTACGAAGAAGCGCCTCACGATGCAGGGCAACCGGAAGCTGCGCAAGCAGCGGCTGCACGGGACTGACTTCCACTGTGAGCCCGGTCAGCCAAGCAGGGATCGACATCCAGAGCACATCCCGGAAAAGAATCTCTAGCCGTTTTGGGCTTCTGGCCGACTCAAATGACCTCAGCAGAAGAAGGCCGTGACTCTGCCAATAGCAATAGACGCTAAAGCGCCCGTCAAAGCTTATTGGCAGTACCGGCGACACGGTGGTCATGGGTGCGATGGTCGTCTAACGGTGAAGTTGAGGGGCTGCACGACCACGGCCGAGAGCGCCGAGGGCGCACAATTTCCCAGCGCCCGTGGCGCCAACCAGGAAGCGCTTCACGGACCCCTCCAACGATTGTTAGGAGGCGCGGCTGGTCGGCGCCACTGCCAGATAGAGAGGCCGCATAGCAACGCCAACCACAAGAGGCTCCAAATGAGTCTTACAGGTCCGTAGGTGGACTCTTCGAGCTGCGGCGGCGCTGCGCTGCTCGCCGTAATCTCAACGCTTTGAAGTGAGGGGAAGAGAAGATAGTCAGCCGAACGCGTCCAGCTGTCCCCCCGGGAGTGATAGCCAGACCCAATTAGGATCGCGTGCTGATCAGGGTACTTGCTAAGCGCCGCCGCGGCGATTGGCCATCGGTAGAATCGGTCCGAAACCATGAGCGCGAAGAGCGCGAGTAGAAGTGCCGGGACCACAAACCTGCAAAAAAACCGGAACCAGCGTAAGACAACGTCGGGCACGACACGCGCCTCCTAACGGTGAAGTTGAGGGGCCGCGCAGAAGCGCCGGCCCATGGTGCCGAGGGCGCACAATTTCCCAGCGCCCGAGGCGCCAAACAGATCACGCCTCACGGCCGCCTCCAACGATTGTTAGAGGTCACCCCTTCTGAGCTATTCGGGGCTGCAAAATCATCGGGTCTCCCGAGAGGGTAGTCGACAGACTCCCCTTTCGTTGCCGCACGAAGCTCGGCAAAAACCATCGCGAACCGCGGCTGCAGCAACGAGGTAAACAGGACCAGCAAGAGCAACCCCAGCCATAGGGACGCAGCCGGCAAGTGTCCAGCAACGGTATGAGGTGCCCAAACGAGCCACAGAAAGACTAGGCCCACTGAAACGAGAAAATAGAGAAAGCTTGCAGCGATAACCCCATTCATGAGAACTACCAGCGCGGTGCCACAATTTGGGCATGCGATGCCAAGCCTCTTGGTTGGCAGTAGATACAAGTACATGTTATTGGTCCGCCACCAAAGCTTCACGAGAGGCAGCGTGCCATTGCACTGCGGGCAGCGGGTCTGAGTTAAGACCGGCATCTGATTGAAGTAAGGCAATGCTTGTACAGCGCTGAGAAGACGGACGCGGTCCCGTTCATGTGACCTCTAACGGTGAAGTTGAGCGGCCGGCCGACCACGTCGGCCTGGCGCGGCTGGCCCGCAATATCGACCGGGTCCAGCCGCGCCCAACCACAGGCGCATCACGGCCCGCTCCAACGATTGTTAGGAGCCATCACTGCTGAACCAAAATCCTTTGACCGACTACGGCGCAAGAGTCTCCCTCCTTCTTCAGCTGATACTCGATACGCGCCCCGCAGAGCGAGCCACAATAAAAGCCCACCATCGCGGTGTATCGGTCATCTCGATCGTGGTGAATCGAGGACACGCTGTACAGCCAGTGATCAGATGCCGTTGCATCCGGAGCCGGGTGCGGCATCTGGGAGCCCGGGCGTATCGAAGCCGCTAGCGATCGGAGTGCGTCAAGCGTGGCTCGGTCGGCATCCTCACCATTGATTGAGACGTAGACGGTCCCCCGGGCGGCCAAGCTGTTCTTGAGCTGATCGGTCAAAATAGCGACCGCGCACTTGTCTTGCGACACGCCACAGCTACTAAGCGAGATGGAGAGCGCAAGAACGATAACCGGCGTGGGACGGCGCACCGGATGGCTCCTAACGGTGAAGTTGAGGGGCCGCACAGAAGCGCCGGCCTGGCGATGCGGGCGCACACTTTCCCCAGGCGCCCGCGGCGCCGAGCCGCAGGCGCATCACGGACCCCTCCAACGATTGTTAGAGTGCTCCGCCACCGGTTGCCGACTGCTTTGAAAGATGACGAGCGTAGGACCGCTCGGTGGTATACCAAACTGTCACACCAAAGAAGAATCCTGCAAAGAGCCAGATCACGGCATTAACAGCCAGGAGCAAAAGCCATCTGCCGGGATTCTGAGCTACCTGCATTCCAAAAAAAATCCCGAACATGGTTCCGCCCCACGCGAGGCCGGTGCGCCAGATGAAGGTCCAGCGGCCGTGCCGCCGAGTCTCAGCCCACTTGGTCGCGCGGTCCGGCGTCACAGAAAGGCTCCGATCAAAAGGAGCACTCTAACGGTGAAGTTGAGGGGCCGCGCGACCGCGCCGGACAGGCGCCGCGGGCGCACACTGTCCCCAGGCGTCCGCGGCGCCAAGCAGACCACGCATCACGGACCCCTCCAACGATTGTTAGACGTCATGTTTCGACATGCGTGTTCAGACAGGACCCGACCCGTAAGATTTGCCCTTCAGGGCGGCGCCTCCCCCGATGCCCAAAATTGCGTAGGCAGCTGCCGGAATGACCATCCAGGTCGCTGTCGTCAAGGTAGAAAAGTACAGCCCCAAGCATATCAAAGGGGCTCCAGAGATCAGCGTAATCCTGGAGATTGCTGGCCAACTCCTCACGTGCTCGAACAGACGCATTCGGTAGGCGCCGAGCATAAAGAGGAGCAAGAGAATCAATCCCGCGCGAACGTAGCCAAGGAAAATCCAGCCGTACGCTACCATCGTTGGGACAAACACGACTCTCGTGAGAGATCCCGACAGATTCTTCGTCATTTCCACAAGGCGACGCCTCAAAAGCCAGTACACATCAGGGCGACAGCGCCCGGCGATACGCCGATGTCAAACGAAGCCGACGGTGCATGCATGACGTCTAACGGTGAAGTTGAGGGGCCGCGCGGAAGCGCCTGCCTGGCGACGCGGGCGCACACTGTCCCCAGGCGCCCGCGGCGCCATACAGATCACGCATCACGGCCCCCTCCAACGGTTGTTAGAGGGCGAGGGAGATTCACTTCCATGCCGAGGCAATCCAAACGGCAAGCGCCACCGCGGCGATAGCTAGCACGGCAATCACCCATTTGTGAGGGAGTCCATCCGGATCTTCCTTGACAGCGCCTAGCTTAATAAGAATTTCGTTGGCCTTAGGAGAATTAGCAGCGTCGCGAATGTAGACGCAAACCGTAGGGCTGGATCCCCCTGGCAAAGAACCGCCGGTGGCATAGGCGTCGATACCAGCCTCTTTGAGCGTTTCAACGGCCAAATCGGCGAAGCCAGAGTCGTCAGTTTCGTAAATCAGCACGTCGGGGTCGCTACTGGCACAGAGATCAGCGCAGGCACGGGGCGCTACCCTCGCCCTCTAACGGGGAAGCTGAGGGCCGCGCGGTCTTTGCGGCGCCAAACGAAGGCACTTTATCGAGATCATCGACATGTCAGCGAGCTCCACGAGTCCGGCCGCGCGCGCCCTCCAGCGATTGTTAGAGGGCGCCTCCATCGAAGCCACTGTGCGCGCGCGTCCACCCAAGCATAACCGGGCCACAAGAACCCCGTCGCCGAAGTGGATCGTTGACGTGCCGCGCGCGCGCACCAGGTTGCCCATAACGAAGGGTCTTGGCGTCGGCTCTTCAATCTCGTGCCGCATTTGCAAATCGATTCTTGGCGCGACCTCTAACGGTGAAGTTGAGGGGCCGCACAGAAACGCCCCGTGGCGCCGAGGGCGCACAATCTCTCAGCGCCCGAGGGGCCAAACCGCAAGCGCCTCACGGCCCCCTCCAACGATTGTTAGAGCCCCAAGCCCCGACTCTATGCAGATGCATGGGATCCAACCACCTTCATGAGCAATGAGCAGCGATATGCGTCGTAAGCGACCAGAGCCGCTGGTGGGATTCCAACCGCCAGTAGAGGCGCGAGCAGCGCGAGAGTTTTCCACTCACCAATCGCCAGTAGGGTCAAGAGGCTGGCAATCTGAACCAGCAGGGGAAGTGCCGCAGCCGCGGGCTTGATTCCGGCAGTGATACCTGTCTCTCCCACCAGCAGGCGATAGACCAGTAGGCGTCGTCGCCCCAGTAACGACCACCGACCTGCCACAACTACGTGGCGTCCTTTAGCGATTGTGTCGATCACCCCGTTGCCGCCCGCGACGAGGGTCACTGGAGTATCGTCCACGGCAAAGTCCCAGGTGTAGGGAAGAAGGACGTACCGATGGACGAAAACGCGCTGGTCGCTGATGCGTCCTTGGAGCAGCTTGTATTCGAAAGTCGGCACGCGAGGGGCTCTAACGGTGAAGTTGAGGGGCCGGACGACCACGCCAGACAGGGGCCGCGGGCCCACACTTTCTCCCGGGACCCGCGGCCCCAAACAGACCACGCCTCACGGACCCCTCCAACGATTGTTAGACCGCCTGCCCACCTGACTCTCGATGCATCACGTTACCTTCGGCGGTTCTCCACGATCAGTTCGAGGATCTGCCGCCGGCCCTACAAGGGCAGCGAACAGGACACCCCAGAAGTACCCCATCTGCAAAGAGAGTGGGACACCGACGAAGACACCTAACAAAAGTCCGCCCGTCATCAGTGGGCCGAAGAGCCCACGGGACTCAGCGGCATCAACTGTCCATCCAAGCCAAGTCGTCAAGAATAAGATCCCGACCGAGCCAAACACGCCAAATCCCCTTACGCCGTAATCATAGAGGATTCGCTCTCTTTCGCTGCGGCCGCGTCGCCAGATTCGCCTCCAGGTGAAAACTGTCCACCAACCTCCGACTGCGAGTATTAGTGCAGAAGATCCGGCCAAAAGGATCCAGGCTCGAAACGCCTTAAAGTCCGACAGCAGCTTAAGCGGCGAAGGACCGTAGAGGAGCCAGAGCGCGACGCCGCTAGCCGCGGCGATTATCCCCGCCGCTAACCCGGCGAGCGGTCGGTTCATTAGCCGATCGACAAAGGCGAGCCGATATCCTTCCCAACTCATAGCACGGCCCAAACTGCTACCCCGTGGATATGCGCTCAGCTGAGTGTCGGTTCATGACGGACTTTCCCGGGCCGGTCTAACGGTGAAGTTGAGGGGCCGGACGACCACGCCAGACAGGGGCCGCGGGCCCACAATTTCTCCTGGGCCCCGCGGCCCCAAACAGATGACGCCTCACGGCCCCCTCCAACGATTGTTAGAGGTCAGAGCGAGTACTCCCACACCGCCGCGTCGCAGGACTGCAGCGTGTCGTTCGGCATGAATCGGCAGTGCATCTTTATACCGTAAGAAACGACCGAGGCATTTAGCTCAATGGCATTGAGCGTGTGCGACCGGGCGTCATAGCTGGGCTTGAGATGGGCATTCTGAAAGAAGCTGTCCACCGCCGCCAGAGTCGCGCCGCGAGGTAGTTCATTGTCCATGCGATGTTGCCAGTAAAGCCGACGGAGATGTGGCGCCCCAGCGCAGGCGACAACGACCAATAACACCACTGCGGCGAGTACTGCGATGGCGCGCACGCTCTGACCTCTAACAGATGTTCAACGGACGCCCGCGTCCGTTCATTTCCAATATACCGGCCGTCCGCCGAGCCTCGTAACGTCCTGGATCTATGAGCATTCCTCTCACTCCGCGCGTCTCGTTGCCTGCAATATACCGGACACCGATCGGTGCCATCATGCATCTCTGATACGGGTGTCTTTTGACCCGTGGAAACGAGGAGCACGCTTATGGGGTCCCATTTGCCCCAGCCTCCGCGGTTGCTCGATCAGCTTTCAATCGTTTGCCGCCGCCGTCATTACAGCCCCCGAACGCTGACGAGTTATCGCTTCTGGTGCCGCCAATTCATTCTGTTTCACCACAAGCGTCACCCGCGGGAAATGGGTGCAGCCGAAGTTGCCGCCTTCCTCAATCACCTCGCGGTGAAGCGCCAGGTCGCGGCCTCTACACAAGCCCAAGCGCTCAGCGCCGTTGTGTTCCTCTACGAGCACGTCATTGAGCGTCCCCTCGGACAGATTACTGGTCTGAGACGAGTTCAGCATGCGCACCGGGTCCCCGTCATCCTGACAGCGGAGGAGGTGCAGCGCGTGCTCGCTGGCATGCAAGGCACCACGCACTTGATGGCGCAGCTTCTTTATGGAGCAGGGCTTCGCGTGGGCGAGTGCGTGACCTTGCGGGTGAAAGACGTGGACTTTAATGCGGGTACGATCACGGTCCGATCCGCAAAGGGCTCCAAGGACCGCACCACCCTTCTTCCGCAGTCCATGGTCGCTCCGTTGCGCGAACACATGCTGCGTATCGCGCGACTTCATGCAGATGACCGCCTCATCGGCGGTGGTTTTGCACCTTTACCGGACGCACTTGGACGAAAGTATCCTGCTGCCTCGGGCTCCCTGCAGTGGCAGTTTGTCTTCCCTTCCTCGACGAAACGTCGAAATGCTCTCGGTCAGTGGGTGAGATGGCACGCATCGGATACGACCTTACAAAGAGCGTTCAGGCGAGCGCTGTACCGGGCGGGCGTTCGCAAACATGCCACCGTACACACGCTCCGTCATTCCTTTGCTACGCATCTATTGACTTCGGGAACGGACATTCGAACGATCCAGCTCCTTCTCGGTCATCGGCACCTAGAAACCACGATGATTTACACTCACATCATCGAGGCCACGCGCGGTGTCACCAGTCCGCTGGATCGCCTAGCCGGGAGCGCCGTCAGAGCCGGTCAGCACCTCATGCCGTAAAGAGACAGGAGATCGCTCGGACGCCGCTTCGCGTACTCTGAATCTCGGCTTCGGGGAAGCGTGATCGACAGCTCAGGGCCGGTGCCATCATTGCCGAGTCTACTCTCGGCGTGCCTTCGGCCCACGTCATCTCGGCGAGCTCGCTCCGCACTGCTCCCACCGCCAAGCGGGCTTGCTACACATGCATCGTGGCGATTTCGCGACCAGTCCCAGTGGAACCGGAACCCGGAGGCAAATACGCTTTAACCCACCTGCCCTCTGGTGGCGGGAGATTTTGGAGGGCTGAGGAAGCTTACTCATCGCGACCGTATGCGAACCACCGATGTTTCCCACCAATTGCCCCAGTTCGATCTTCCACCGACCTCTGAACTATTCTCCAAGGTGGCGCTTGTTGAGCGCCATCCCAATTTGCTGACGCACCCTCGCGTTCAATGGGCGCTGCGAAACCGGGCAACAAATGGCCTTGCGTCCGTCGTCTACGAGTCGAGGTCAGGGGAGCTCCTGGTTCACGAGCCGGAGTTCCTGCGCTGGTACTTAGGGCTAACAGGTCGGTCCAGGCCTCGCGCATCTCGCACCCGGCCCCGCCGCGCGGAGTCACGAGGCGTGAGTTCCAGTCATCTACCCCGTTAGCCGACGGACTACTAGTCCCCTGATTCGCCCGACAACCTATTGTCCGTGCTAGAGATGCGGTTTTACTCAGTGCAAACTCAGTGCACGGTGAGAGCAAGCCATCGACTTGGCTTTTACGACGGGCCGCTGTTGACCGACCCATTGCTGCCGATCGCTAGCGTCCGGTTTCTGGCACTGTGACGAGAGAGTGTTAACCGGACGCTGCCCCGGCGTTCGCGAAACTTCCAACGGGTCGCTCCGGTCAATCACCCGTATAGCAGCGTGAGCAGCTCGCGTATGCGGCGCTGATAAGACTTGGCGAGACAGACTTCGTCGCGGCAGGTGTTTCGCTGTTGCAGCCACTGCCGCTGCGAATCTCGCAACTCGTGTGCGCCGTGACTCCGGTGAATCGCGCGAGCATACAAGGCGGACAGGTATGCGTCCTGTTGCGCGACTTCGTCATTCTTGCAGATGAGCTTCTCAACGTCGTTATGCACAAGTGGGCACGGGAAACTTGGAGCATCGCCGATGTGCCCCTGCTCTCTGTCCATAAGATAATACTGACACCCCCGAACGTCTCGAACTCCACGAGCGGATTCGGCCGTTCGCGATAGCTCGCGGAACTTATCGAAAGACTCTTCGGAGTTACATTCGTCCACCTGCATGACTGTATAAACGGCTTCGCTGTCCGGCACTGAGAGACGCCAGTACCACGCTGAGAGGCTCTGGCAATCGTACCCGTTATTGGTGCTTCCTTTCTCAGCGCTAAACATTTCCATGTCGAGCCGGTGCATGTCGCCCAACCTGGCATCCCTGAATGGCTCGGCTGCGAGCACTCGATAATGCCAACGACAACCGCCGAAGTCCTTCACAAAACGCTTGCTAATGAAAAGAAGAAATGTAGTCCGACCTTGGTTCACCTCCCAGCGGCCGTACAGGTCCGCAAGGCCATCGCTAAAATCGAGGACGTTTATAGTGTTCGCGTCTTGGCCGTAGCTCACGCCGCTCAGAAGTCCGAAAAATGCGCAGCAAAGTAGCGGCGCAAATCTCAACGCTGACCAAGCGCTTTTCATGAGTGACCGTCCACGATGCTCAAGTCCTGTCTGGTAATGCAGAGTACCCATTCGAATTGGCGTACCGCAGCGCGAGAGCGACCGCTTTATGGAAGGGAAGTTAGCTCGATGGATGTCTCAAAGTGGCCGGATTGTGACGCCCGCCCACAATCCCGCTCTAACGCGCCGATACTCATTGAATCCAGAAGAGCTCGCCCTGCGAGTAATCGGGCTGCGGAGAGATCTTCCTGAGATTCGTCCCGTCGGCGTTGCTGGTGAAGACGTTTGTGCCGTCGATGCAGGGGAAATTTCCGGTATTCACTTTGTATCCCACGGCGGAGTAGTTACAGATCTTGGTCGCTTGGAAGAACGAGCGGAAGACAAGCCGGCGGCCGTCTGGAGACCAGGAGAACGACTTGAGCTCTACGTCGGCCGAGCCAAACTTGACCTGCCGCAGCTCGGTGCCGTCGGGGCGAACAGTGTAAAAGCCACTGTTAAATCTGGGCGTGAAGGACTCGTACACGAGGCCAATCCGCGTGCCGTCAGGATTCCACCGTAGTGTGTAGATTCCTCCCTGGAGCACCCCATTGGCATTCGGCGGCGGTCCGATCGGTATTGTGGCAGTGTGTCCGCCGGTTCGATCGAGCACGATCAGCTGACCGCCGGGTCCGTCGCACGCCAGCTTTTCTCCGTCCGGACTCCAGGCCAAGGACGACGGCCTGACCTCGCGCAACAAGGTCACGGGTTGCGAGCCTCTGGTACTCTGGTACATGAGATCGACGTACAGCCTGCCGAAACCATCCGCTTGACGATCGCCCACATCGCGCGTGTAGAGGTAGTAGGCGATGAATCGACCGTCGGGAGATAGTGCGGGGGTCTCGACTCCATCAAACGGCTTCAGCTTGCCTGGCATCTGCATGGCGAGCGGACGTGCTTGGCCGGTCTTGGAGATGAGATAGGCCTGACCGAGCTTCGCGTAAAGCAGCTCACTGGTATTGGGCGACCACGAAGCGCGCTGAATGCTGCTCTGGGGCGCAAGACCGTCGAGGACCTCGTTTGGCAGATCCCATTGGTACACGCGCGCCTGCGTGAGATCGATGACCCTGATCCCCGTGTGATACTGCATCTTGCCGTCTTGCGATCGGCCTGTCGGCTGGCCGACTTCAAGGACGATCTCATCGCCCGCCGGAATTGTCTTCAGCGAGGGAAGCTGGACCTCGGGTGCCCTTGGGAACTCGCCGTCCATGTCCGATCGGGACGCTGGCGGGGCAGGCGTCGCGACACCGGCCGTGCCGCCCGACGCCGCGGCCTGCTCCTGGCGAGCCTGCGCGTAGGCCGCCTTCCATGAGGCGCTGTGCGCCACCACTGCGCGCTGCAACGCCGCCTGCAGCGCCGCCTGATCGGCATTCCCGGAACCTTGCTTCGGCACATCGGGAGCGCTGAACACTGCCAGCAACGCCTTCAGGGCGGCACGCTGGTGGAAATCCGCGAAGCGCTCGAGATCAGCCTGGTACGCGACACGTAGCTGATCGACCTCAGGCCCGCGGACGCCCGCGACCATGCTCAACATGTCTTCCTGGTTTGGGTTTGCAGCGTTCGACAGTAACGTGACGAACGACAGCTTCAGCACCCGCAACCGCTCGGCAAGGAGCGCCGGTGTGCCTACATCATGCGATGCGGGAGCGCCGGATCCGCCGGTGAACGCTGCAAGCAACGCCTGAGAGAGGCCCTGCGAAACGATGGTATTGAGCCTCGGCTGAAACATCATGTAGCGCGCGCCCTCAGGCGTACGCAGGAACTCCAGTAGCTGCGCGACCTGTGTATCGTTCAAATGCGCTGCGAGCATGCTGTGGAGCAGCTGCTCGCCGGAAGCACGCTGTTGGAGCAGGATCGCCTGGAGATCCCGGTCCAGATCGCCTTGCACGACCTTGAACATTGCGACGTAGCGCGGATTTGCGGGTGTCCACTGTGGGTCCTGCGGCGCGATGTTGTGCACCACGTTGCCAACCAGGGGAGCCGGGGTCCTCGGCCTCCCAGGCTCTCCGAGAATGCGCGCTACGTCGTGCTGCAGCTCATCGATATCGCTGTCCGAAGCCCGCTTGCCAGCCAGGCCACTTGATGCTCGCGCAGGTTTGTCGTTCGGGTTTACTGCTGGAGCAGCCGTCTGCGAGGGAGTAGCAGCACGAGGCACTTTGGCCGCGAGGCTGTCGGCGCGCGGCGGCGACCGACATGAAAGCATTGTGTTCTCACCTTCCAGGATTCGCAGTTCCTGTGGGGCAGCACCGCCGCACCGATAGGTGATGGCGCAGTACTTGCGCTGGCCGAAGTCGGGATCACCCGCGAGCAGATTCCCGCAACGAACCTCGCAGCTCTGGGCCCCGCAGTCGGCCTGCAGCCTGGCTGTCACGTCGAGAGCCTTGCCGTTTCGTGGACTTACGTACTGGCCGCTTTGAATTTGAATGGCAGCCGGTGAGGTGGGTGAGTTGCCCGGCGAGCCCCGGATCGACTGTTGGGCCTCAACGCGCTGGGCGCCGGAGCCGCAAGGGACATCGGAGTATGAGATTGACCCGCTGGCATCGGTGCACTTGTACACCGTGCCCGCCCGGGCGGTAGCAGTGCCGAGAAGAATCAACACCGCCGCAAGCGCTACATCCCAACGCAGCACTAGCCTTCGCCCGCTGCCCGAAGGAGCGGGACATTCCCTGAGCGGCGAAATCGATGGCGACGTCAAGTCCGGGACTCCCTGAGCGCGGGATAGTAGTCCTTGTGTGCTGCAGAGGATGCTTTGGTCCGCCGGGAATGTGACGCTCGTCCAACGCGCGGGCCTTCGCCGCTGATGTGGCTGGCCAAGCGGCTCGCGGGCGAGTGACTGTATATGGACCCCTCCCCACTTGCTAGCACTCCGCTTTCTGGCGACGAGGTACGACTGCTCACGTATATCCGGCCTCAGGTTGACCTCGGTCAGCCGAGGTCGGGCCACGATGGGCTATTCGCGC
>Ga0335085_10009413_pt1 | contig 14742 bp, 12 predicted proteins | sample Lox_Sample_45_FD_206712 | JGI IMG/M metagenome (GOLD analysis project Ga0335085, IMG submission 206712) | Soil microbial communities from Loxahatchee National Wildlife Refuge, Florida, United States - Lox_Sample_4.5 | ecosystem: Environmental > Terrestrial > Soil > Wetlands | place: USA... | reverse complement strand
GAAGAGGCGCAAGGCCTCGGCCTGGTCCCCGGGGAGAGTGACCAGCGTCTGATAGAAGGCAAAGGTCAGGTTCCAGACCTGGCCGGTGAAGATGGCGAAGATGGAGGCCAGCTCCAGACCCAGCAGGCGCCCGGGGGTCAGTCCCACGAAGAAGGTCACCGTCGCGGAGAGAAAGCCGAGGACCGGGACCGACTGCAGGATGTCCAGTGCGGGGAGGATCACGCGGCCTGCCCCGGGGGACTTGGCCGCCCACGAGGCCACTACCAGCGTGAACAGGAGCGACGCGCCCAGGGCGAGGAACATGCGCAGGAGCGAGCGCGCGGCATAGCCGGGCAGGGCGGCCGGCGCCAGGCTCACGACGGGCACCTGGTCGGGGGTGAAGGGCTGCCACATGCCGCGCCCGAGCCAGGCGATCAGGGCCAGGAGTCCGGTGAGGGCGAGGAGCAGGACGGCATCGGCCCAGGGGAACGTCCGGGCAGGCAGGACGACCCGGCGGGAAATCCAGGGCCGCACGGCGCTCAGCTTTCCGAGGGCTGCCGGTGTGGCCGTGCCCAGCGCCACGCCCGCCAGAGGAGCAGGAGGATGGTGAAGAGGACGGCGCCCAGGATGACGTAGTACTCGATCTGTCCCGCCAGGCGCTCGAAGCGGGTGAGATAGTCCCCGAAGCCCAACCCCACGATGTAGCCCAGCCCCACGGCGATGGGCACGTACAGCGAGGCCCCCAGGATGTTCGCCAGCAGGAAGCGGCCGGGCGGGAGCCCCATGGCGCCGGCCAGCGGTCCCGCCAGGAAGCGCACGCCCGGGATGAAGCGGGCGGCGAAGACCCCCCGGGCCCCATGGCGGTGGAGGATTTCGCGGGCGACCTCGAGTCGCTCGGGCTTGCCGACGATCCAGAGTCCGAAGCGGTCCAGTAGCCGCTGTCCGTACCGGTGCCCCAGCCAGTAGCCGATGTTGTCGCCGATGATGGCGCTCAGGATGCCGACAGGCAGGACAAGGCTGAGGCGCAGCCCACCCTCCCAGGCCAGATACCCCGCCAGCAGCAGGATCGTCTCCTCGGGGAATGGGAAGCCCATATTGCCGAGAACGACGAACCCGAAGATGGCGAAGTAGCCCCAGTGATGGACGAGCAGGCTCGCATCGGCCACGGTATACTCCCTCCGGTGTCGGGGCAGTCTACCAGCCCTTCCCGTGATGCACAAGCCGTCCCCGTGACCATAATCTCCGGCTAAGAACGGCTTGGCCTCCAGGGCGGCGACACCTTCTGGGTGCACGCCCGTCGAGGCGTAGCTCCCCTTAGCCGGAGATTTGGGCTGACCCCGGCGAGGGACGGCGACGTTCCCGAGGTGCATTGACACGGGAAGGCTGCCCGCATAGAGTGGCAGCGACTCGTGGATCGAGGCGGACAAGCGGAGGTGTGTGGATGGGCACATCATGCGGGAGAGCCGGGGGGCGGCGCGGCCTCTGGGCCCTGATGGTTCTGGCGGGGCTGGCGGGCGGCGTGGGAGTGCCGGGCATTGTCCGGGCCGCTCAAGAGCGTGGGGCCCCCGTGACCCCCGGGGCAGCCCCCGCGGCGGAGCGCTGCCAGGTCCCGGCCCCGGAGATCTACGTGCGGGTCTCCCCGGCCGTGGTCTTCATCGCCGCGACCTCCATCAACCCGTTCCAGACGGACAATCGCTTCCAGCACGTGGTGGGGTCCGGGTTCGTGTTCGACGACTCCGGTCTGGTTCTGACCAACTCTCACGTCGTGTTCGGGCGGCAGTCGGTGGCGGTGAAGCTGGATGACGGCACCGTCCTGCCGGCGGAGCTTGTCGGGGCCGACCCACTCTTCGACGTGGCGGTCATCCGCATCCCCAAGCCGAAGACCGGAAGGCTCCCCACGGCCGAAGGCGGCAACTCGGATCAGGTGCGGGTGGGCGAGGAGGTGCTGGCCATCGGGAATCCCCTGGGGCTGGAGCAGACCCTGACCCGCGGCATCGTCTCGGCCGTCAACCGGATCCTGCCGGGAACGCCGTTCTCCCTGCGGGAACCGATGATCCAGACGGACGCGCCGATCAACCCCGGCAACTCCGGCGGCCCGCTGCTCAACCGGTGCGGGGAGGTGATCGGCATCACCACCGCCATCCTGCCCGACTCGCAGGACATCGGCTTTGCCATTCCCATCAACCTGGTGCGAAGCGTGCTCCCCTCGCTGCTCGAGCACGGGCGGGTCATCCGGCCCTGGATCGGGTTCCACGGCCAGCTCGTCAAGGCGCCCTTGCAGGAGTTGCTGCGCATCCCGCTGACGGAGGGGTTCCTGGTGGAGGGGGTCGAGACCGGCAGCCCCGCCGAGCAGGCCGGCCTGCGCGGGGGTGAGCTGGAGATCGTGATCGCGGAGCAGTCGTTCCTCGTGGGCGGAGACATCGTCACCCATATCAACGGGGCGCCGGTGGACACCGCGGAGCATCTAGCGCAGGCCGTTGGCCCCCTGAAGGTGGGGGACAGGCTCTCGCTCCGCGTCTTCCGCAACGGCAAGGAGCGGGTCGTCGAGTACATCCTCCCGGAGCGGCCCCTCCTGCCCAGCGACTTACCCGGGCAGCAGGTGGCCCCCCAGGCTTCGCCCCGCGGCGCGGCGTCCCCCCGTGCCCCCCGCTCGCCCGGTCTGCCCCGGTGACGGCCTAGCCCGCCGTATTCGCGAACGCAGTTCGCGAATACGGCGGGCTTAACAGAAGCCCTTCACGGAAGATTCGTGAATAATCCGGGCTAGCCGGGCCGCGGGTTGCTGGGCGCCGTCCCCGCGTGGTAGCATCCGGCCCGTGGACGTCATCAGCACCCACATCCAGGCCGACTTCGATGCCGTGGCGGCCATGGTGGCGGCGGCGAAGCTGTACCCCGAGGCGCGCCTGCTCTTTCCGGGCTCCCAGGAGCGGAACGTCCGCGAATTTCTGCGCGAGACCCGCTTTCCCCTCCAGGCGGAGCGTCTGAAGGGCTTCCCCCTGGCGGAGATCGACCGCCTGATCCTGGTGGACGTCAAGCGCGCCAGCCGCATCGGCCCCTTGCGCGCACTGGTGGAGCGCCAGGGGCTCGAGTTCCACATCTACGACCACCACCCTGCCCACCCCAAGGACATCCCCGGCCGTCTCGAGGTCCTGCGCGAGGTGGGTGCCACCACCACCATCCTGTTGGACCTGCTGCGCGAGCAGCAGCTCGCCCTCACGCCCCAGGAGGCAACGCTCTTCGCCCTGGGGATCTACGAGGAGACGGGGCTGCTCACCTTCACCAGCACCACCGAGGCGGACCTGCAGGCCGCTGCCTGGTGCCTGGCGCGGGGCGCCACGCTGAGCGTGGTCTCGGACTACATCCGCCGCGAGCTCACCGCCGAGCAGGTAGGGCTGCTCAACGAGCTGATCCGCTCGGCCGAGACCTACACCATCAACGGGGTCCGGGTCGTGGTGAGCACGGCGTCGCTCGACAAGTACGTCGGGGACCTGGCCATGCTCACCCACAAGCTGCGCGAGATGGAGAACATCAATGTCCTGTTCACCCTGGTGCGCATGGACAACCGGGTGCACCTGGTGGCGCGCAGCCGCCTGGACACGGTGGATGCGGGCCACGTGGCGGACGCCTTCGGGGGTGGAGGCCATGCCAGCGCGGCCTCCGCGACGATCAAAGACCTCACCCTGATCCAGGTCCGGGAGCGGCTGCTGCAGATCCTGCGGGAGCGGATCCACCCCCTCAAGCAGGCCCGGGACATCATGATGGCCCCCGTCAAGGCCATCCCGGACCGCTTCACCCTGCGCGGGGCGGCCGAGATCCTGAACCGCTTCAACGTCTCGCACCTGCCGGTGGTGCAGCACGGCGAGATGGTGGGGCTGCTCACCCGCGAGGTGGTGGACAAGGGGCTAGTCCACGGCCTCGGGGACGCGGCGGTGGCGGAGTACATGTCGCGGGATTTCCCCCGGGTGTCGCCGGAGACACCTCTGCCCGACGTGCAGCGGCTCATGGTCGAGCGGAATCTGGGCTTCCTCCCCGTGGTGGAGGACCGGCGCCTGCGGGGGGCAGTGACGCGGGCGGACCTGCTGCGCTACACCTACGAGGACCTGCTGAAGCGGCCCACCTTCCTGGCGGCGGCGGAGCGCGAGCCGGGCGAGGCCGCGGCGCGCCACACGGCGCTCCTGCTGGCCAATCGGCTCCCTCTCCGGTTGCAGCAGCTGCTGCGCGCGGCGGGCGATGTGGCCAGGGCCATGGGCGGGCAGGCGTATGTGGTGGGCGGGTTCGTCCGGGACTTGCTGCTGCGCCGGGAGAATCTGGACCTGGACCTGGTGGTCGAGGGAGACGGCCTGGCCTTCGCCGAGACGCTGGGCCAGCGTCTGGGCGCCAAGGTGACGGGGCACCGCAAGTTCGGCACCGCCGTCCTCAGCCTGCCGGACGCCTTCAAGGTGGACGTGGCCACTGCCCGGACGGAGTACTACGAGGCGCCGGCGGCGCTCCCCACCGTCGAGCACAGCTCGATCAAGATGGACCTGTACCGCCGGGACTTCACCGTCAACACGCTGGCCATCTGCCTGAACCCGGATCGGTACGGGGAGCTGCTCGACTTCTTCGGCGGCCAGCAGGATCTACGCGACAAGAGCCTGCGGATCATCCACAATCTCAGCTTCGTGGAGGATCCGACCCGCATCCTGCGGGCCGCCCGGTTCGAGGTCCGGTTCGGCTTCCGGCTGAGCCGCCACGCCGAACAGCTCATCGGCAACGCCGTCGAGATGGGGCTGCTCAGCAAGCTGTCGGGACCGCGGCTGACGGCAGAGCTGCGCCTCATCCTGCAGGAGCCCCGGCCCCTGCCGATCCTGGTGCGGCTGCAGGAGCTGGGGGTGCTGGCGGCGATCCACCCGGGCCTCGGGGCGGACGGCGCGGCGGAGACCGCCTGCCAGGGCACGGCGGAGGTCCTCACCTGGTACACGCTGCTCTACCAGGATCCGCAGCCGGAAGGATGGCTGGTCTACTTGCTGGGGCTGCTCAGCTGCCGCCAGGCCGCAGTGGCCCGGAGCCTGTTGCGGCGCCTGGCGCTGCCCCCACGGCTCGCGGACCGCCTGGGGCAGGATCTGAGCCGGCTGCGCGGGCTGACGCGCCAGTTCCGGCAGGCGCGAGAGCTGCCGCCCAGCCGGGTCTACCGCTGGCTGGCGGAGGCGTCCCTGGAGGCGGTGCTGGCCCTCATGGCCCGGGTGGAGCGGGTCGAGCTCCGCCGGGCGATCGGAGAATTCCTGACCACGGGGCGGCGGACGCACCCCATGCTGCGGGGGGGCGACCTGCGGGCGCTCGGCCTCCGACCCGGCCCCATCTACCGCGACATCCTGAACTCGCTCCGCTACGCGCGCCTCGACGGCCAGGTGCAGAGCCGGGACGACGAGCTCCGCTTCGTGCGCCGGCGCTTTGCCCACTTCCTGCTTCCCGGGGAGCCCGAGTCCGAGCGGCCGGAAGGGACCGCCTGAGCAGGAGACCCGGTGGGCGGGGGGCCCGCAGCCTGGCAGGGTCGTCGTCGGGCCGGCGGGAGGCCCGAATCGGCAAACAGCCGAGGGGAAAGCCCTTTCGTGGGCGAAGATGGAGACGCACCCGAGAAACCAATTCCGCATCGGCCCGAATAATCGCCTTGACTTTTGATTTCGGTCGTTCTTAAGATCCGCCCAATAATTCGAGCCGAGGAGGAGCGGCATCGCGTCTATTTCCCGTTCCTGTCGAGCGGCATTGGTCGGCTGAAGCCGCAGGAGGAGAGCCATGCAGCAGCGCTGGTCCGGTTGTCGCGTCGCGCCACTGATCCTCTCCGTTGCACTCGCCTTGGCCCTGGCCGGGGGCCCCCCGCCCGCCCTCGCCGGACAGCCCATCACCATCTCGATCCTGGACAACGGGGGTGACTACGCTTCCACCGGGCCGATCATCGAGAACTACAAGAAAGCCAACCCGGATAAGGTGAAGGAGATCAAGCTCCAGCGCGGGCCGGCCCCTGAGACGCCGGCTAAGATCAAAGCCCAGCAGGACGCCGGCCGGGCCGACATCAACCTGGTCCTCACCGGGCAGGATGCCGGCTCCGTCCTCGCCGCCAACAAGCAGCTCATCGAGCTGTTCCCCAAGTACGACAAGATGTTCCCCAGGGATGAGCTGAATGATGCGGCGAAGGTGCTGCAGGACTCGGGGGGCGGCAGCCTCATGCCGACCGTGGTGAGCGCCGGCGGTCCGGTGTTCATCTACAATCCCGCCAAGGTGAAGAACCCGCCCAAGACCGCCGCCGAGATGCTGGCCTGGGCCAAGGCCAATCCGCAGCGCTTCCTGTATGCCCGGCCGGCAAACAGCGGCCCCGGCCGCTCGATCATGTGCGGCCTGCCGTATATCCTGAACGACAAGGCCCCCATGGACCCGGAGAAGGGCTGGGACAAAGCTTGGGCCTACATGAAGGAGCTGGGGAAGTCTATCGAGTACTACCCGACCGGCACGCTCTTCACCCTGCGCGAGTTCGCGCAGGATCAGCGCTGGATGATCGCCGGCATCATGGAGTGGGACATGAAGCCTCGCGCCGAGGGCGTGATCCCGCCGGAGGCCAAGATCACCGTCTTGGACAACACCACCTTCGTCGTCGACGGCCACTACTGGGGCATCCCCAAGGGCGTGCCGCAGAACGAGGTGGACGTCCTGCTGGACCTGATGAAGTTCATGCGCCAGGTGGACCAGCAGGAACTGACCTGGAAGGCCTTCATCGGTCCGACCATCAAGGCAGCCACGCTCGACAAGGCACCCGCCGACATCCGGGACTACGTGAAGCAGTTCTGGCGGCCCGAGTACGACCAGATCGGTCCCGGCAAGAAGTGGAAGATGGCGCCGCAGCTTGACTTCAAGGAGCTGACCTACGCCATGGACCGCTGGGACCGGGAGATCGGCGCCCAGCAGATCAAGCAGCAGTAGACGGATTTCGCGGAGGCTCGCGGCGGGGGAGGGCTTCGGCCGAAGGCCCTCCCCCGCCGTGTAGGCCGGCGGGAGAACATGAAAGAGACGATTGACTCCTTGCGATTCCGGATCACCAAGCGATTCGGGACGAAGACCGTGCTGCGGGACTTCGCCCTGGAGATCCGCGGCAAGCAGTTCGTCACCTTCCTGGGGCCCAGCGGCTGTGGGAAGTCCACGGCTCTGAATATCATCGCCGGGCTGATCCCCGCGACCGATGGCGAGGTCTGGATTGACGAGAAGCGCATCGATCATCTGCCGCCCGAGAAGCGCGGCTTCGGCATGGTCTTTCAGAACTACGCCCTCTTCCCTCACATGACCGTCTTCGGCAACATCGCCTTCGGGCTCCAGCTCCAGCGCCGGCCGGCGGAGGAGATCCGCCGCCGCGTGCAGGAGATGCTGGAGCTGGTGCAGCTTCCGGGCTTCGAGGACCGCTATCCCGGCCAGCTCTCCGGCGGCCAGCAGCAGCGGATTGCCATCGCGCGCGCGCTGGTCCTGCAGCCGCGTCTCCTGCTCCTGGACGAACCGCTGTCCAACCTGGACGCCAAGCTGCGGATCGAGATGCGGGCCGAGATCAAGCGGCTCCACAGCAGCCTGGACCTCACCTCCATCTACGTCACCCATGATCAGGTGGAGGCCCTCTCCCTGTCCGACTGGGTGGTGGTGATGCGGGACGGCCTGCTGATCCAGGCGGGCACGCCGCAGGAGATCCATGATCAGCCCGTCAACGTCTTCGTGGCGGATTTCATGGGATTCCGCAACTTCTTCCAGGTTCGGGTGGCGGGCCTCGGACCGAACCGGGAGGTGGAAGGGGATTGTGACGGCATGAAGATCCGGGGGAGGACCCGCCACACCTTCGCCCCCGGCGCCCCGGCGGTGGCCGCCATTCGGCCGGACGACGTGGTGGTGGGTGGCGACGCCGCGGCGCCGAACCCCTGGCGCGGCAGCGTGGAGATTGTCGAGTATCTGGGCCGGGAGGACGAGGCAATCGTGCGGCTGGAGGCCGGCGGGCGCCTGTGGGTGCGGACCGGCGCGCGAGTGGCCCCGGGGGAGCACGTGACCGTGGTGCTGCCGCCGGACAGGGTCATCTTCCTCCCGGCAGAAGAGTCCGGGGGGAGAGCATGAGGCGTCTGCGGATCGGGGAGCCCAGCGAGCTGGACTTGCTGGCGATGGCCTGCCTGGCGCCCTCGCTGCTCTACGTCCTCGTCCTGTTCGTGTACCCGTTCCTGTACGGGATCTACCTGAGCGTCCGCCCGATGAAGGTGCCGGGCTTCAGCCTGGCCAACTACATCGCCTTCTTCACCGACCAGTACCAGTACAAGACCGTGGGCATCACGTTCCGCCTCGCCGTCCCGAACACCATCGTGGTGGTGGCGGCGAGCCTGCTCTTCGCCTACAACATGCGCCGGGGGATCTGGCTGGAGCGGACGGTCACCACGATCCTGGTCCTCCCCATCTCACTGGGTGTGATTCTGCTCAGCCAGGGGATCCTGGGGTTCTACGGGGGGAAAGGGTGGTTCAACCAGATGCTCCTGGGCCTCGGGCTCCTGGAGGATCCGCTGGTTCTCACCCACAACTTCACCGGGGTGATGCTCTCACTCTTCATGCAACAGTTCCCCTTCTGCTTCCTCATGCTGCTGGGCTACATCTCGGGGATCGACCCCAGCATTGAGAACTCGGCCCGGACGTTGGGTGCGAACCCATGGACGGTGTTCCGGCGCGTCATGCTGCCCCTCATTGCCCCCGGGCTCGCCATCGCGTTCGCCCTGGTCTTCGTCATGAGTTTCGCGACGTTTCCCTCGGCCATCCTGCTGGGCCAGCCGACGGGTGCCACTCGGACCATCGCCATCGCGGCCTATGCGCAGGCCTTCGAGCAGTTCGACATGTCCTACGCCTCGGCCATCGCCGTGATCATGGGGCTGTTCCAGCTGGCCGGACTGCTCATCATCCTTCTCCTGCGCAAGCGCATGGTCATGGCGGCAACCATGGGGGTCGGCAAGCGGTAAGCACGTCGATGCGACGAGGCAGGAATATGCGTGGGCGACTGTGGGGATTGGCGCTGTACATGTTCGTTCTGGTGTTCATCCTGAATCTCCTGGGCATCGTGACCCACGTCACGGTGAGCGCCTTCGCCTACCGCTGGTTCGGCACGCCCCTCCCCCGCGGCTTCACCGTTCAGTGGTTCACCTACGCCTGGAAGGAGTTCGGCCTGGCCCAGGTCCTCGGGATCACGATCTTCGTGGCCCTGGCCGTCGTCTTCCTGTCCCTGCTCCTGGGCTTCCCCGCCGCCTACATCCTGGCGCGGCGGAACTTCCGGGCCAAGCCCGCCCTGATGCTCCTCTATTTCCTCCCGCTCCTGATTCCCCAGATGACCTACGGCATCCCGCTGGCGACCACCATGTTTCGGCACGGGATCGGCGGCTCCGTGGCCGGCGTGATTCTCGCGGTGATGGTCCCCATGGTCCCCCTGGCGATCTTCATCCTCATGCCCTTCTTCGAGCAGATCAGCCTCAACCTCGAATGGGGCGCGGCCATGATGGGCGCCAATCGCCTGCAGATCTTCCGCCGAATCCTCCTGCCGCTCACCCTGCCCGGTCTCCTCACCGCCGGGATCCTCATTCTCGTGAACACGGTGTCTAACTTTGAACTGACCTTCCTGGTGTCGGGGGCCGGCTCCCAGACGCTGGTCGTGGCCCTGTTCTACAATGTCTTTGCCGGCGGCGTCCGCCCGGTCTACTCCGTCGACGCCATGGCCCTCATGTATATGACCATGGTAATGCTCCTCCTGATCGTCGCCCTGCGCTTCGTGCGTCCCACGCAGATGGTCTTCCGTCTGGATCAGCCCAAGGGCTGAACCAGCTGCGGCTGTCGGCCCACGACGAGTCGCCGGGGCGGCCAACCACCAGGGCCGCCTGGGGCCGGCGGAGCAGATTCCATCCCGGGCGCAGGCGGCTCATGGTCGAGGGCCATCGGCGAAACGCTCGCGGCGATTTCGCCGTTCGGCTCCGATCCGTCCCGGAGGGAAGCGATGCAGACCACTGCGCCGCAACGGGCCGATCCTCAACAGCTTGAACGATTCGTTTCGCTCGCCTTCCGGCAAGTCGGCGTCCCCCTCGGGGATGCTGATTTGACCGCCAAGATCCTCGTGGATGCGGATCTGCGGGGCATCGACTCACACGGTGTCATCAACCTCTACGGAACCTATATCCAGGGCATTCAGCGCGGCGCCATCAACAAGGCGCCGGAGATTCGGGTCACACTGGGCAGCCCAACCACCGCCTCTGTCGATGGAGATCGCGGCCTTGGATTTGTGGTGAGCCACAGGGCCATGGAGGAATGCATCCGAATGGCGCGGGAATACGGCACGGGATGGGCGACGGTATGCAACAGCACCCATTCCGGGGCGGGGGCATATTATGTGCTCATGGCGGCGGGACAGGATATGATCGGCATCCATTCCTCCACGGGCGGTTCGACCGTGGCGGCTCCCGGAGGGAAGGGACGGCTCCTCGGCAACAATGTGATCGCGTTTGCCGCACCGGGGGGGCAGCACGGACCCTTCGTTCTGGACATGGCGCCGACCATGGCCATCGCCAATAAGCTGCATGTGCTCCAGTGGGAGGGAAAGCGCATGCCGGAAGGATGGGCCATAGACGCCCACGGGCACCCCATCACGGATCCCAATGTGTACTTTGCCGAGGAGGGTGCCATTCTCCCCCTGGGAGGCACTGCCGCGAACGGCGTTCACAAGGGACTCGGACTCCTGCTGCTTTCAGATATTCTCACCGGGCTGTTGTCCGGAGATGGGGGGAGCATGTTCCGCCGGAAGGGCGAGCACAGTCATGCGTTCTGTGCGCTGCGCATCAACGCCTTTCCGTCCGCTCAGGAGTTCAAGAATCTCATGGATGCGTTGGTCGAAAAACTCCACGCAACCCCGACCGTCGAGGGGGCGAGTCGCATCCGGTACCCCGGCGAACGCGGAAATCTCACCTATCGGGAGAGACGCGCGACAGGAATCCCCCTGCACCCGCGTGTCGTGGAGGAGCTGCAGCACTTGAGCCAGGAGCTGAGCCTGCCGATCGACGACCTGTGGGTCAGGTAGCATTCCGCCCGGGGGAATGCATCGGCTTTCCTGCGACGACGAGCGACTGCCCCCGGGGCAGAGCCCGCCGGCCCAGGCTGGCTTGACAGGCCGGGCGTTGCATGCTATACAACCTTCCCCGTCTCAGCAGGAGGCGGGGTCGTTTTTTTGGAGGTCGGGCGCCCCGCGGGGCGCTGTGCGGGGAGGCCCCCCGGAAGGAGTTCTGGTGTACGCGATCATCGAATCCGGCGGCAAACAATACCGGGTGGAGCCGGGCGTCGTGGTGGCGCTCGAGCGCCTTCCGGGCGAGGTGGGCAGTCAGGTCGAGCTGGATCGAGTGCTGCTGGTCTCCGACGGCAGCACGATCAAGGTGGGTCAGCCGACCGTGGCCGGGGCCAGGGTGATCTCGCAGATCGTGGCCCACACCCGCGGCAAGAAGATCGACGTTTTCAAATTCAAGCGGCGCAAGAAGTACCGCCGCAAGACCGGGCACCGCCAGAACCTGACGGAGGTCCGGGTCGCCGAGATCGTGTCGTAACCCGCAGGATTCGCGAGCTTGCTCCCGAATCCTGCGGGATTGACCAAATGAGTTCATTTAGCCCAGACCATTCACGGGCATCTTCGTGAATGCCCCGGGCTCAGGAGCGTAGCGATGGCACACAAGAAGGGCGTCGGCAGCTCTCGAAACGGGCGGGACAGCGCCGGTCGGCGGCTGGGCATGAAGGCCTTTTCCGGGCAGACCGTCACGGGGGGCAGCATCCTGGTCCGGCAGCGCGGGACCAGGTTCCGACCCGGCAAGAACGTGGGCATCGGCGGCGACGACACGCTGTTCGCCAGGGTCGCCGGCATCGTCCGCGTCGAGCAGCGCGGCGCCAACCGCTACGTGTCGATCACGCCGAGCGCCTGAGCGGGCCGTCCCGCGCAGTGAGGTGATCGGGATCGTGTCCCCTGCACGGCCATCGGCTCTGGAGCTGTCCCGCCGCCACCCACGCCTCCGCCATGTTCGTTGACACCGCCCGCATCGCGGTCCGGGCCGGGGACGGCGGTCGGGGGTGCGTGAGTTTCCGCCGTGAGAAGTACGTGCCCCGCGGGGGGCCGAACGGGGGAGACGGTGGAGACGGTGGGAGCATCCTCATCGAAGCCAGCCGGTCCTACCAAACGCTCATCGACCAGAAGTTCCAGCAGCTCTACCGGGCCCGGCGCGGCGAGCACGGCCGCGGCAAGGATCAGCACGGCGCCTCGGGTCCCGACCTCATCGTCAAGGTTCCTCTGGGCACGCTGATCCGCGACGCCGATACCGGTGAGATCCTGGCCGACCTGGTGGCGGAGGGCCAGCGCGCCCTCGTGGCGCAAGGCGGACGGGGCGGGCGGGGCAACGCCCGCTTTGCCACCTCCACGCGACAGGCCCCCCGCTTCGCCCAGCCGGGCACGCCCGGCGAGGCCCGGAGCCTGCTCCTCGAGCTGAAGCTGATCGCCGACGTCGGTCTGGTGGGCCTTCCCAACGCAGGGAAGTCCTCGCTCCTGGCCGCGTTCTCGGCCGCCCGGCCCAAGATCGCCGCCTATCCCTTCACCACGCTCACGCCAAACCTGGGGGTGGTCGACGTGCCACCCTATGGCGGCTTCGTGGTCGCCGACATCCCGGGCCTGATCGAGGGCGCCGCGGCGGGTGCCGGGCTCGGCATCCGATTTCTCCGGCACATCGAGCGCACGCGCCTCCTGGTCCAGGTGGTGGACGTCTCGGATGAGGCCGAGGATCCGGCCGCGGCCTTCGCCACGGTGGAGCATGAGCTCGGCGCCTACGATCCCAGGCTCCTGCGCCTGCCCCGCCTGGGGGCCGCCAACAAGATCGATCTCCCACACCGGAGCGGGCTCCGGGCCCTGGAGGCCCTCTGTGCCGAGCGGCAGATCCGGCTCCTGCCCATCTCGGCCCTGACCCTGGATGGGATTCCCGCCCTGGTCGAGACCATCGCCGCGGCGCTCCGCGCCGGAGAGCAGGAATCGCGTGAGCACGCGCAAGCCGCCCCCGCCCGCTGATCGGCGCGCCTACCTCGGCGCCGTCCGCCGGATCGTCGTCAAGGTGGGCTCGAGTGTGCTCTCCCGCGGCGGGCTGAACCTGCACCGCCCGACCCTGGGTGGGCTGGCGGAGGGGCTGTCCGCGATTCAGGCGGGCGGGCGCGAGGTCGTCCTGGTGTCCTCGGGGGCCATCCTGGCCGGCATGGAGGTCCTGGGCCTCACCCGGCGGCCACGCGAGCTGCCGGTGAAGCAGGCCGCCGCCGCCGTGGGGCAGGCCCACCTGATGCGGGCCTACGAGGAGGCGTTCCAGCGCTGCGGCTGCCGGGTGGCCCAGATCCTCTTGACCCAGGAAGACCTGCGGCACCGGGGGCGGTACCTCAACGCGCGCAACACCCTGTTCACGCTGCTCCGCCTCCGGGTGGTGCCGATCGTGAACGAGAACGACACGGTCGCCGTTCGCGAGATCCAGTTCGGCGACAACGATTCGCTCTCGGCCCTGGTGGCGAGCCTGGCGGAGGCGGACCTGCTGGTGATGCTGACCGACACCGAGGGGCTGTACAGCGCCGATCCGCGCAAGGACAAGGCCGCCCGGCTCATCCCGTTGGTGCGGTCCCAGGACGCGGTGGACTCCTTCTGCGCCGAGGATGCCGGCAGCGCCGCCAGCATCGGCGGCATGAGCTCCAAGGTCCTCGCCGCCCGGCGCGCCGCCGCCGCCGGCATCCCGACCGTGGTGGCCAGTGGCCTGCGCGAGGGGGTGCTGTCGGCCGTCCTGGAGGGGGCCGAGGTGGGCACCTTCTTCCTCCCGTGGCAGCGCCGCATGCAGAGCCGCAAGCGCTGGCTGGCGCTGGCGAGCCAGCCGCGTGGGGTGATCAGTGTGGATGCCGGCGCGCGGGAGGCCCTGGTGGCGGGAGGCAAGAGCCTGCTGCCCTCCGGGATCCGGGCCACGCGGCGCCTCTTCCGGGCGGGCGACGTGGTGAGCCTGGTGGACGCCGAGGGGCACGAGTTTGCCCGGGGGCTCGCCAACTACGGGCGGGAGGACGTGGAGCGGATCAAGGGGCTCCGGTCGCGGGACATCCCCGCGGTGCTGGGCCAGAAGCCCTACGACGAGGTGGTGCACCGGGACAACCTGGTGATCCTGCAGGGGCCGGACGCCCCGACGGGCGCCGGATGAGACCTGTGGCGATCCTGGTGGATGAAGGTCTCGGCATGACGAATGGAGTGCGGGCATGAGCAGCACGGACATCCGGGCTCTGGCCCAGGCCGCGCGCGCGGCCAGCCGGGCCCTGGCCAGCGCCACCGGGGATCAGAAGCATGCCGCGCTCGAGGCCATGGCGGTGGGTCTGCTGGGCGGCGGCGAGCCCATCCTCGCCGCCAATCAGGAGGATGTCGCCGCCGCTCGTGCTGCCGGGCAGGCCGCTGCCTTCCTCGACCGGCTGACCCTGACGCCGAGCCGCCTGGCGGCCATGGCGCGCGGGCTCCGCCAGATCGCCGAGCTGCCCGATCCCGTGGGCGAGGTCACGGGCATGTGGCGGCGGCCCAATGGGCTGCAGGTCGGACGCATGCGGGTGCCCCTGGGGGTGATCGGCTTCATCTACGAATCCCGGCCGAATGTGACCGCGGATGCGGCGGGCCTGTGCCTGAAGTCGGGCAACGCGGTCATCCTGCGGGGCGGGGCCGAGGCC
>Ga0335085_10009412_pt1 | contig 14742 bp, 16 predicted proteins | sample Lox_Sample_45_FD_206712 | JGI IMG/M metagenome (GOLD analysis project Ga0335085, IMG submission 206712) | Soil microbial communities from Loxahatchee National Wildlife Refuge, Florida, United States - Lox_Sample_4.5 | ecosystem: Environmental > Terrestrial > Soil > Wetlands | place: USA... | reverse complement strand
CTCGTGCGTGATGCCGTTGTTGAATGCGGCCGGGAGGAGCTGCCGATCCTCGACGCGGACCGCGAAGCGCACCGCCGCATTGGCGAGCTCCGCCCCCGCAGGACCGCTGCGGCACTGCGCGGTCCCGGGCTCGATCGGCAGCCACGGCGCCGCAAGCTCTGCGGCGCCGGCGGCAGCCGCCAGCGCGAGCAGCATGCATCCGACGGAGACCCTGGCGTGCGCGAGCGTCATGAGGGGGCCGATCCCTATACTACCGGGCCGGAGGCCGTATGCACTTTCTGCTGCTCTACGATTTCATCCCCGACTACCTCGAGCGCCGGCCGCTGCACCGCTCGGAGCATCTGCGCCTCGCCTGGGACGCACACCGTCGCGGCGAGCTGGTATTGGCCGGTGCTCTGGCGGACCCGGTCGACGGCGCAGTGCTGTTGTTCACGGGCGAGAGCGACCGGGCAGCCCGCGCCTTCGCCGAGTCCGACCCGTACGTCAGGGCGGGCCTGGTGAAGCGCTGGTCGATACGCCCCTGGGCGACGGTGGTCGGCGGGATGGCCGCCACTCCGGTGCTGCCGGGCAGCTGAGCGCGTGCTCAGTCGAGCAGCGCGCTCGCGACCGCCGTCATCGCAGTGACGCCGGTCTCGAGCGTCGGCTTCGGCAGGGGCTCGAAGCGGCTCGTGTGCGGACCCGGCAGGCGTTTGCCCGCGGCCTCGGCGGCGGCCAGCTTCTGCGGATCCATCGCCCCCAGGCGGAAGTAAACCACCGGGATCTCGTAGCGCTTCAGGTCGGCGCTCATGCCGAACACGCCGACGTCCTCGCTCCCCATGAGTCTCTCGGCGCCGCGCACCCGCGCCGCGCCGAGCGCCTTGACCAGGATGTCCTTCACCCGCGCGGTGAGCGCCGGATCGTTGTACTGCACCGGGGTGGATTCATCGTCGAGCACCGTCACGGTGGCGGCCTTCTCGGGCGGCAGATGGGCGGAGGCGGTGATGCCGGCGGCGATCTCCCGCAGGCCGTCGATGACGATCTGCCGGCTCTTATCGGTGTACGAGCGCGTCGTGAGCTCGAGTTTTACCTCGTCCGGGATGATATTGCGCTTGGTGCCGCCGTGGATGCTGCCGACGGTCACGACGGTGGGATCCTGCGGATCCTCCTCGCGGCTCACGATCGTCTGGATCTGCGTGATGTAGTAGGCCGCCAGCATGACGGGGTCGCGTCCGAACTGCGGCGCCGAGCCGTGACCGCCGATCCCGCGGATCACGACGTCGATCGAGGTGGAGCTGGCGGATGCGGGACCGGCGATGATTCCCACGGTTCCCGCGGGCAGGGTGTTGGTGTCGTGCAGACCGATGATCATGTCCGGTCGTCCGAAGCGCTCGTACAGATGGTCGGCGAGCATGGCCTTCGCGCCGTCGATGGTCTCCTCGGACGGCTGCCCGATGATCATCACCGTGCCGTGCCACTGCGCGCGCGTGGCCGCGAGAGCGCGCGCCGTGCCGAGCAGCACGGTAGTGTGCACGTCGTGGCCGCAGGCGTGCATCACGCCGACCTCCTGTCCGCTCGCGTTCTTCGTCACGACGCGACTCGCGTACGGCAGGCCGGTCTCCTCGACGATCGGCAGCGCGTCCATGTCGCCGCGTATCAACAGCGTGTGGCCGGCGCCATTCTTCAGAATTCCCACCACGCCGAAGGCGCGCGAGCCGTCCGGGTAGACGCCGACGTGCTCCGTGACGGTGTAGCCGGCTGCGCGCAGGCCCTTGGCGAGGATCGCCGAGGTGCGCGCCTCGTGGTGCGAGAGCTCGGGATGCGCATGAATGTCCTTGTACGTCTCGAGCAGCGCGGCGCTCTGGCTCTCGACGACCGGAGGCACACCCTGCGCGTGCAGCACGGCGGCGAACAGCAGCATGGAGGCGATGGCGAGGTTCTTCACGGAGGTTCCCCGGTCGGGTTTCTTGGCTGGAACGAGGGCGTGACAGCTTGCCCGAGGATCAGCGAATCGTCGAGAGCTCCCGGTTGCGGGCACCATCCTCGGGGAGCACTATCGCGTGCGTAGCGGACGGGGGCACGCCGTGACAATCACCATTACGACGCTCTCGAGTATCATCGCCGCGGCGGGCGCGCTCGGGACCGCTTCCTTCGGCATCGTCGAGGGCCTGAAGTGGACGGCGCTCGGCACCGCGGGCTTCAGCTCGATCGGCAGCTACCTCGGTCACGACCTGATGGGATGCCTGAGGACCGCCTACGGTCCGGACTTCGAGCGGCTGCTGCGCGCCCAGTACCGTCAGGACTCGCAGAGTCAGTCCGTCCTCGCCAAGTCGCTTCGCCAGGGTGTGCGGATCGGACTCACCTCGGCCCAGGCAGAGAACGTGGCGCGCTTCCTCGGCACGGTGAGTCCCGCCGCGTTGAAGCAGGCCGTAGAGGCGGTGGAATCGGCCAGGCAGCTCGGGGATGCGGACCGGGCCATCATCGGCCGCTTCGAGCTCGCCGCGGACGCCCGTATCGCCAGCGCACTGTCGCGCGCGCAGGATGCCTACCTCGGCTGGGTCCGCGGCTCGGCGTCGGCGTGCGCGATCGGGCTCGGTGTGTTTGCGGCCTTGCTGGTCGGATCGGATGTGGCGGACGGCCTGCTCGTCGGCATCGTCGCGGTGCCGCTCGCGCCGATCGCCAACGACGTCGTCGCGGCGCTGCAGGCCGCAACCAAAGCGATGCGCGGCAGCTGATGCCGGCCTTCGTGCTCGATCTGCGCTCGGACCCGCGGGGCGGTGCGGTGGTGCCGGCGCGCCTGACGAGCGGCACGCTCGATGAGCTGCAGCAATGCAGGAGCGTGGTCTTCATGGTGCACGGCTTCAATGTCGACCGGGCCGATGCGACCGTCGAGCTGACGGCGCTCGGGGCCAGGCTGCCGGCGATGGGAGCCGGCGCGACCGTAGCGGTTCTCTGGCCCGGCGACTCGATCGTCGGTCCGCTCTCTTACCCCTTCGAAACCAGCAAGGCGGACGACAGTGCGGTGGAGCTCGCCACTTACATCGGTGAAAACCTGCCGCAACAGCCGGCGATCTCATTCATCGGCCACAGCCTCGGCTGCCGCGTCGTGATGGAGACGGTTCGGCAGCTGCGGATGAAGGGCATCGCGGTGTCGCAGGTCTGTGTGATGGCCGCGGCCATCGACAACGACAGCCTCGGCGCCGCGGTCGAATACTTCGACGCGGCCGGGTTCGCCGCCAGAGTCGGCGTGCTCTGGTCCCCCTCGGACCGGGTGCTCGAGTTCGCCTATCCGCTCGGGAATCTCCTCTCTGCCTTCATCCACTGGAGCGAGACTTCCGATGCCGCACTCGGCTACACCGGGCCGCGGGCGTCCCGCTCGCCGCCCGGTGAAGCGCCCGCGGACGTGCAGGGCGTCGGCATTCCGGCCGACTATGGCGGCGGTGGCGTCGATCACGGCGACTACCTGCCCGATGCGCAGGGCAACCTCAGCGACAAGCAGCAGGCGGCGGCACGTTTCGCCAACTCGATGCTCGGCGGCGTCGCGCCGCTCTCGTACGGCTAGCAGAAAGCGCCGGCCGTCCCACCGGGCCGACGGTCCGCGTCGTTACGCGCCTTCGACCGTCAGCTCGACCGGGACGTTGTTGCGCGTCGCGTGCGAGTACGGGCAGATCTTCTCGTGCGCCTCGCGCGCGAAGGCCTCGAGCTCGGCCTGCGGGAGCGTCGGGTCCTTGACGTGCAGCTTCACCGCGATGCCGAAGCCCCCGGCATCGCGCGGACCGATCGACACGCTGCACCGGACGGTCGCGCCCTTGGCGTTCTTCTTCTTCTGCACCGCGACATAGTCGAGCGCGCCGCCGAAGCAGGCGGCGTAGCCGACCGCGAACAGATGCTCGGGCGTCGTGGTGTTGGGTCTGCCCGGTCCGCCCATCGCCTTCGGCACCGAAAGGTCGACCGAGACGGAGTGATCCTCGGCTTCTCCATGACCATTGCGGCCGCCGGTGACCGAGCCGACCGCAGTGAATAACGGCTTGATGGTGTCCATCGAATGATCTCCTTCCGTCGGTATGTTCCCATGCGGCAGGGTTGCTTCACCACCGCGGAGCTGGCGTGAGCCTGGGCCTGGCCGGCCTGCTCGGGCTAAAGCCATGCGCGCGAGCCAGCGCCTCATTCGCTGCCCGTCGCCCGCGGTGCGCAGTCATCGATCCGGACGTGATCGGTGCGCGCCTTCTCCCATGCGTGCAGCGTGAGGCCGTGACGCTCGATCAGCGCGCGTATCGCGCCGGTGCGCCAGTCGAGGACCTGATCGAGGATCGGGACCATGATGCTGAAGGCGTTGTCGCTCAGCACGGTGCTGCGCGCGATGCGCGCCAGCTGACGATTGTCCGACACCGCGATGGTGAAGCCGTCGTGGTTGTTGACATGCAGCATGACGTGTACGTCCGAGCTTCCGTCGCCCACGTAGATCACGCGATCGGGCGGGATCGCGAGCTGCCGCTCGAGCTCCTCGATCACCGCCACCTTGCCGTAGCCGGCCGGCACGCGGCTGATCGCGCGAACTTCGCCCGAGACCGGGTCGTAGTCGAGCTCGGTACCGTAGATGTGAGCGGGCGCGACGATGCCATCGAGAGCCGCCACCACGATCTCGCGCGGTGCCGCCGAGATCACGCAGAACGAGAACCTGATTCCCGGCAGCCCCTGGTCGAGGAAGCGCACCAGCGCCGGGATGTCGCTCTTCAGGCGCACGCGTCTGCCGGTCTCGATGAGGTGCTCGGGGCGCACGCCGCGAAACTCCGGGTCGTGGCGGATGAGGTAGGCGAGCTCGCCGCCCTGTTGCACGAGGTTGGTGGCGGCGAGACCCCGGACGCGCTCCGCGTAAGCCTCGACGCCGAGCAGATCGGCGAGCGTCAGACCAGAGTCGTTGAAGCTCAGCGTCTGATCGAAGTCGGACGCCAACAGATAGTGCCTGGCATTCAGCGTGTTCATCGGCGGGGAGAGTGCACGAAGCATGCCAGTCGATCGTCCCCGGCGCGGACGCGCAGCGGGGCCCGCCCGCACGAGCGCGCCCGATTGCGGAGCGGCGGCGGCGCGCACGCCCGCCCGTGGTGCAGCGGCCGCGGCTTGCGACGGGAACGCCGCGTCGCCGCCGCCGCAGCCCCGCCAGCCTTGCAGCCGCGGCGGGAAAGCGCTATATGAAGATATACAAGCAGTGGCTTGTATATAAAACGAGCGGAGGTTGCCATGTGGCTCATCATCCTGATCTTCGCGATCGCCGCGGTCATCGGTCTCACGATGGCGATCGCCGCGTTCCAGGGGAATTTCCCGCCCGTTGCGAGCGCGGTCATGCACGGCGTGCTGGCGGCGACCGGGCTCGTCCTGCTCATCGTCGCGGTCGTCCAGGGAGCTACGGGAGCGGCGGTCTGGGCGCTCGGTTTTCTCCTGGCGGCGGCGCTCGGCGGCTTCGGCATGGCCTTCGGCTTCCACGCCCGCAAGAAGCCTCTGTCGAAGGGCGTGGTCGCCGGCCACGCGGCGCTGGCCGTCATCGGGTTTCTCCTGCTGCTCGCGGGAGCCCTGAAACTCATCTAGCCTCAACTCTCCGTGAAGGGCTCATCACTCCTGCATCCGCTGCACCCGGCGCTGGCGCACTTTCCGGTCGCATTCTGGGTCGGCTCATCGGCGTCGGATCTCATCGAGCTCGCGACCGGCAACGCGGCGTGGTGGACGGTGAGCCGCTGCGCGGTTGCGGCGGGCGTGATCGTGGGCACGGTCACTTTGCTGGCCGGCGCTCTCGAGCTGTGGCTGCGCAAGCTCCCCACCGAAGCCTGGCGGTGGGCCGGGCTGCACGCAGCGCTCACGAGCACCGCGTTGCTGTGCTTCATGGTGAGCCTCTCGTGGCGTGCTGCCGGACCGCCGCCGCTCGCCGCCGTGTGGGTCTCGGCGCTCGGCTCGGCGATGGTCATCGGCGGCGGATTCTGCGGCGGAACACTCGTTTACGGGTACGGAGTGGGCGTGTCGTGGCGCGCGGGAAGACCCGAATAACGAAGGCGCGGCCAGCGCGCTCTGCGGCGCGGCCGGCGCCCGCGGAGCCTTCGGGCCTGCTGCGGGCGCTGAAGGGCGGGGGTCCCATGACCATCCGTGAGCTCGCCGGGGAGCTCGATATCACCTACGAGGCGGTGCGCCAGCAGATCGCCGAGCTGGCGCGCGCCGGCTGGGTGGTTGCGGGCGAGGCTGCCGCACGCACTACCGCAACCGATTCGTCCGCCCCGAAGCCCGGACCGGCTTCGCAGCGCTACCGTCTGAGCGCCGCGGCCGAGCATCTCTTTCCCAAGCACTATGACGAGCTCTCCGCCGAGCTGGTGCAGCAGCTGCATGAGTGCTTCGGCGGGGCGGGCGTCATCGAGGTCCTCGCGCGCATGACCGAGGCGCGCGTGCGCCAGTGGGCGCCGCGTCTCGAGGGGCTGAGCCTCAGGCAGAAGCTGAGGGCTCTGAGCGCTCTGTACCAGGACAAGGACGCCTACATGGACCTCGAGTGGCGAGCGGACGGGCCGGCGCTGATCGAGCGCAACTGTCCGTTCTTCAATGTCGCGCAGAGACACCCGGCGATCTGCAGCGTGTCGATCAACACGCTCGAGCGGCTCCTTGGCTGCAGGGTGATCCGCGAGGAGCGCTTCCAGGCGGGTCATGGGCGTTGTGTGTTCCGGCTGCGGATCGCTGAGGCGCGTGCGCGGGATGCGAGTTTCGCGCTCGAGCCTGGGCGCTAGCTCGGGCCGGATGGCCCCGGAAACGCCGCGTTCAGGGTCTCGAGGTCCTGCGGGGTGAGTGCGGTCGAGAGCGCCACGGCATTTTCCTGCACGTGCTCCGGGGAGCCGGATTCGGGAATGGCGATGACGTTCCCGCTGCGGATGACCCACGCCAGCGCAACCGCGGCGGCCGAGCAACCATGCGCGGCGCCGATCTGCGCCAGCGTGCGGTCGCCGATCACGAGGTTGTGGTCGCCGCCGAGCGGTGAATAGGCCATCACCGGCAGGTTGTGCTGCCGGCACCAGGGCAGTACATCGGCTTCGATCTGACGGCGGTTGAGACTGTAGGGGACCTGATTGGTCGCGCAGCGGTGGCCGTCCGGCACGCGCAACAGGTCCTCCATCTGACCCACGCTGAAGTTGGATACGCCCCAGGCGCGAATCTTCCCGGCGGCGCGCAGCCGCTCGAATCCGGCCACGACGCCCGGGAACTGCGCGCTGGGGATCGGCCAATGCAGCAGATAGAGATCGAGATAGCCGGTGCCGAGGCGCGCGAGGCTCGCCGCGCAGGCACGCGCGATGCCGTCCCCGGAGACTTCATCGCCCTCCACCTTGGAGACGAGGAATATGCGCTCGCGCTGGTCGGCGAGTACGTGACTCAGGAACTCCTCGGAGCGGCCTCTGCCGTAGTTTCCGGAGGTGTCGAGCAGCGTCATGCCGAGCGATATGCCGCTGCGCAGCGCAGCCTCCTCCACCTCCTGCGGATGCCTTCCCTGACCGAGATGCCAGCAGCCCTGACCCAGGGCCGTTACGACCGTGCCGTCGGGAAGCTGTACGGTCCGCGCCGCGGGCTTCGCTGGCGCGCCGGGCGCAGGGGCCTCGGCGCTCGCCCGCACCGCGAGCATGCCGAAGGCGGCGCAACGGACCGCGAACTCACGTCGGTTGAGCAGCTGCTCTTTCATGGTGGCGGTCTCCTTGGCCGATCAGTCTGCGTCCCCGATCGGCATGCCAGGTGGCGCCTCGATCGGCTCGGCGGGCACGAACTTCGCGGGGTCCGTGAGGTAGAGGTCGATGCGGTGCGCGAGATACGCGTCGGTCGCCGAGCGGGAGTCGGCCCGCCGCCGGATCTCCAGGAGCTTCGCCTGCGTGATCGCGCGCACCTCGGACGAGGCGTTGCCGTTGGCCGCGAGCGCCAACAGAGCCTCGACCGTACGCACGTACACCGCACGCTGCACCGCCTGCACGAGGCCGGTGGCGCCCGGCGCCGCGCCCGTCGTGGCGAGCGCGCCCTGGATCACGGCCTCGAGCGTGAGATTCTTCGGGTCACGGGCGCCATATTCAACCAGTCGCGCCGCGCGCTGCGGATTGAGGAGCCCGGCGAGCGTGAGATCCGCGGCGCATTCGGCGGCCGCGATCGGATCGAACGCCGGCTGGGTTCTCGACGGGAACGACTCGCGCGAGGCGGGCAGGCCCGGCGGACGCGGCGGCAGGAGCTTCAGCAGCGGCTCGGGCAGCGTCAGGAACCCGGGCGACAGCGTCTTCAGCACCGCAGTCAGCGCGTGCTGCTGCGCCTCGGCGGCGACGATCGCGGGGCCGGGCGCGCCGTCGCCGCGCAGCTGGTAGCGATAGTCGAGGCCGCCGATCTCGGTGACCGCCGCGTCCACCTGATAGCGATGCAGCAGGTAGAGCGGCACCAGCGTGTCCGCGAGTTGCGCCATGGGCATCCCGGGCCGGATCGCGTTGGCGCCAAAGCGCGCGAGCGCCGCCGCGCGCACCATGAGCACGCGCTCGAGCTCGGCGGCGGGGTCCGGGCCGTTGTCCCACATGTGCGCGTAGGGATGCGCGCTGCCGATCGCGCGTGCATCGGCATCGGTGATGAAGATGAGGCCGCTTCGCGCCGAGTCGCTCAGGATTCGCTCGAGACCGGCGCTCTCCTCGGCGGGGCTCGCAAATTGCCGGTAGCCGTAATTGATGCTGACCCGGTCCCAGTCGCCGATGTTGGCGGCGTAAGCCTGCGAGAGGTCGGGCGCGCCGTTACGGTCGAGTGTGATCCACGGATGCGGATAGTCCATCACCGACACCGCTTGCGCCGGGGTGTGCGGATAGGCGCTCGCGGCGAAGTTGTGCGCCAGCCCGAGCGTGTGCCCGACCTCGTGCGCTGCCAGCAGGCGCAACCGTGCCAGCGCCATCTCGCTCATCGGGTCGCGCTCAGCCGCCGCGGCGCCGCCTGTGCCGTACGGCGCCAACAGCGCCTCGGCGATCAGGTAGTCCTGCCGGCCGCGCAGCGACCCGAGCGTGACGTTGCCCTTGATGATCTCGCCGGTGCGCGGGTCGGCCACCGGGAAGCCGTACGACCAGCCGCGCGTGTAGCGATGTACCCACTGGATGATGTTGTAGCGATCATCCATGGGATCCGCACCCTCAGGCAGCAGCTCCACCTGGAAGGTCCCCGGCGCCCAGCCGGCTGCCTGAAACGCCTGATCCCACCAGCGCGCACCTTCGAGCAGCGCGGAGCGGATCGGCTCGGGTGCGCCGCGGTCCACGTAGTAGCGGATCGGCGCGAGCGGCTTGCAGCTCGCGCTGCAACCGGAGTCCTCCTTGAGCAGCCGGTGGCGGACGATCAGCTGCCGGTCGAGGGAGGCACCGAGCGGCGCCGTGTAGTCCCGGTAGGTGACCTCGAAGTACCCGGCGCGCGGGTCGAAGCGCCGCGGCACGAAGCCCGGCCCCGGGAGCCGCACGAACGCCTGGTGCTCGCGTACCGTGAGCGCGTGCGCATCGGGCGTGACCTCATCGACCAGCCGGCTCTTGGCGGTCGAATCGGCCGCGAAGGTCAGGATCGCTTCCACCTCGACGTTGTTCGGGAACGCGGCGGTACCCTCGAGCGCTATGGCCGAACGGGCCGGGTCGAGCTTGTAGCCGTCCTGTTTGTTTTTCGCCAGCGTCTCGGCGACGTTGTGCGCATCGCGCACGAAGAACTCGCTCGCGTCGACGAGCACCGCCGCCTCCTGGCCCGCGCCGGCGGGCTGCTCGGCCTCCACCTTGAAGCCTGCCAGCACCGACTCGGGGAAGGACTGCGTGACCGCGAGCTGCTCGGCCGCGGAGCCCGCGGAGCTGCGGAACCACTGATTGGGCTCCACCAGCAGCACCTTCGGCCCGATCCGCTCGAAGCGCACGATGCGTGCCCGCGAGACCTGGCCGCGATCGAGACCGAGGTCGTTCGAGCCGACGCCGTAGGGGAGCGACTCGAGATAGAGCAGATCGGCGTCGAGGCGCGGGATCTCCAGGTACAGCCGGCCGCTCTTCTCGTCCCAGTAGAGGCCCATGAAGCCCGGCATGTGCCGCATCGCCTGAGTTCGCGCCGCGATGGCGGGCAGGTGCTCCGGGGTTTTCGCGGGCGGCGCGTCCGCGGCCCGGGCCGGGCCGCCGGCAGCGGCCAGGGCCGCCGCCGCGAGGAGGGATGTCAGTTCGCGCTTGTGCATGCTGTCTTTGGGCTCGGAGCGGCGCGCGATTGGAGCGTCACATCTGCGGCGCCCAGGAGCTGCACCAGCCGGCGGCCTTCACTTCCTTGCCCGGAAAGATCTGGCAGGGGCCCTGCGCCGAATTGTCGGCGCCCTGATAGAGCGCGCAGTTCGCGCAGCGGTTCCCGGCGGTGGCGCCGACCGCCCGCGCGGCGTCCTCGACGTATTTCACCGCCCTGGCCTCGGGCGAGCTCGCATCGAGAAGGGGCGCGGATGTGCCGGCGCCGGCGTTTCTCGCACACACGGTGGCGAGCGCGGCGAGCGGCACGCCGAGCGCGAATCGTTGCAGGAGACGCCGTCGGCTGGGCGAGTGCAGGTCGGTCATGAGATCTCCTCACGGGATCCCGCGAGCCTAACACTCCTCTCAGCTCGAGGCCTGCGCGTAGGTCTCCATCATCAGCCCGGTGCCGCCGCGCGAGACGTGCGCGACCACGGCCGTGCGCCGATGGAGCTTGATGATCGTGCCGAGATTGATGGCGAAGGAGAGCACGACCTGCTGTCCCTTGCGCAGTCCGAGATTGGTCGTCTCGATGAACACACCCGTGGCGCTCAGGTTCACCGCTTTGCACAGCTTGCGGCGGCCGCCGGGCACGGTGATGTAGACGATCGTCCGGGCCCGATGCCGGGTGTGCAAGCGACGTTCCACAGAGTCCTTCATCGGAGTTGTTGTTCTCTATCGGCGGCCCGTCATGTCCTTGCGCGCGCCGCGGGAGCATTATGCGCCGCCCGCGGCGGCGGCCTGCAGCCAAGTGAACTTAATTTTGTCACGCTCTTGCAGGCTTCGCAGCAGGAAAGAGTCACGGCATCGTGGCCCGGCATGCCGGAAGCGGTGCAAGAAGCAGGCCGCAGGCGCCGGGCAGCGCTAGTCCGCGCGCAGAAAAGCACCGATTTCCGCACCGAAGGTCGCGAGGTCGACCAGGAACGCGTCGTGCCCCTCGATGCAGGGGAGGGGCGCGAAGCGGGTGGCCACGCCGGCCGCACTGAGCGCCTCGGCGATGGCCTGCTGCTCGCTCACCGAGAAGAGCAGGTCGCTCTTTACGCCGATGACAAGTGCGCGGCTCAAGGCGGCGCTGCGAAACAGTGCGACCGGGTCCCCGTGGGCGGTGAGATCGAAGCGATCCATGGCGCGGGAGATGTACAGGTAGCAGTTCGCGTCGAATACGTTCGACCAGCGCTGCGCCAGCGACTCGAGGTAGCCCTGGACGGCGAATTCGGAGGCGAAAGGATCCTTCGACCCGCCGTCGTTACGGATGGGCGAACGGCCGAAGCGCACCTGCCATTCCGCCGCCGAGCGATAGGTCACCATCCCGAGCTTGCGTGCGATGCGCTGCCCGGTGAGGGGAGGGCGGTCCGGCGGGTAGCTGCCCGCCTTCCAGTCCGGGTCCCGGGTGATCGCTTCGCGCTGGATGGAGCGCAGCGCGATCGTGAAGGGCGCCGCCGCCATGGTCCCGGAGATGCACACCAGGCGCCTCGCCGCCCCGGGGAACAGTGCCGCGTAGGCGAGCACTACCATGCCGCCGAGCGAGGGGCCCATGACGGTGTCGAGCCGCTCGATGCCGAGCGAGCGCACGGTCTCGAAGCCGGCCCGGGCGATGTCTTCCACCGAGAGGTCGGGAAAGCTCAGGCGGTAGCGCTTGCCCGTAGCCGGGTCGACCGAGGCGGGTCCGCTCGAGCCGAAGCAGCTGCCGAGCGAGTTGACGCAGATGACGAAGTAGCGGTCGCTGTCGAGCGCCAGGCCCGGGCCCACCATCCCCTGCCACCAGCCCTCGGAGGGGTCCTGCTCCGAGGAGGCTGCGTGGGCCGGAGGCGAGAGCCCGGTGAAGAGCAGCAGCGCGTTGTCCCGCGCCGCATTCAGGCGTCCCCAGGTCTCGTAGGCGATGCGGCCGCCGTGCAGCGATCCTCCGCGCCACATCGGAAAGGGATCGCTCAATGCCGCGTACTGGCGCGCATCCATGGGGCTGAAGGATAGAGCACCCGTGGGGGCCCTGAGCGATGGCCGGGCTTGCCGGCCACGGGTTTGCCTCAAGGCTCCGGGTCGCTGCCGTCGGATATGCCCTCGAAGAGGACGGTCGAGAGATAGCGCTCGCCGGTGTCCGGCAGCATGGCAAGGATGACAGAGCCCGGCGGGGCCTCGGCGGCCACCTTGAGTGCCGCCGCAAAAGTCGCGCCGGAAGAGATCCCGCAGAAGATGCCTTCGCGGCTGGCGAGCGCGCGCGCCCACTCGACCGCCTCACCGTCCGTCACCGTCAGGATGCGGTGCGCCACTTCGCGCTTGAGCACCGCGGGGATCAGGTCCGGCGTCCAGCCCTGGATCTTGTGCGGCGTGAACGACCCGCCCGACAGGAGGGCCGCACCCGCCGGCTCACAGGCGATCACCTGCACGTCGGGTCGGGCCAGGCGGATCATTTCGCCGGCGCCGGTGAGCGTTCCGCCCGTACCCCAGCCGGTGACGAAGTAATCGAGCCGCCTGCCCGCGAAGTCCTGGAGGATCTCGGGACCGGTGGTGTTGCGGTGGTAGGCCGGGTTCGCCTGGTTCTCGAACTGGCGCGCGAGAAACCAGCCGTGCTTTTGGGCGAGCTCCGCCGCCCTCTTGATCATCCCCGTGGCCCGCTCGGCGGCCGGTGTGAGGATGACCCTGGCTCCCATGATTCGCATGAGCCGCCGCCGCTCGACCGAGAAGGACTCGGCCATGAGGGCGACGAAGGGGTATCCCTTGACGGCGCACACCATGGCGAGGGCGATGCCGGTGTTGCCCGAGGTCGCCTCGACCACGGTCTGGCCGGGCTTGAGCTTTCCGGTGCGTTCGGCGTCCTCGATGATCGCGATTGCGAGGCGGTCCTTGACCGAGCCGAGCGGGTTGAAGAACTCGCACTTCACGAACATCGTGATGTCCCTGGGCGCGAGGTGCTGGATCCGCACGACGGGCGTCTTGCCGATCGTGCCGAGGATGCTTTCGTAGATCATGCCTTCCTTCTACCCTCTGTCCGGTTTGGCAGGCAAGTGACACGAGGCTATCTGCTCACGACCAACTGTTATGAGCACAGAGCGAGACCGTTCCCATGAAGCGTAACCCCGCACCCCGCCCGGACCGCGGGCGCTCCGCCGGCGCCGCGGCGGCTGCGGGGGCAGCCCCGGTCAGGCTGCAGAAGCTCCTGGCCGAGGCGGGGCTCGGCTCCCGCCGGGCGGTCGAGGAGTGGATCCGGGCGGGACGCGTCGAGGTCAATGGCCGCAGGGCGCAACTCGGCGACCGCGCCTCCGCGGGGGACGACCTGCGCCTCGACGGCAAGCGGCTAAAGCTCGCCGCGGGGGAGCCCGCGCCCCGGGAGCTACTCCTTTATTACAAGCCCGCGGGCGAGGTGACGACCCGCAGCGACCCCGAGGGCCGGCCGACGGTCTTCGCACGGTTGCCAACCCCGCGCCGCGGGCGCTGGATCAGTGTCGGGCGGCTCGACGTCAACACCACCGGGCTTCTGCTCCTCACGACCGACGGAAAGCTCGCTCACCGCCTGATGCACCCCTCGAGCGAGGTTGAGCGCGAGTACCTCGTGCGCGTCCGGGGCCGACCCTCCGAGGAGGTCATTGCCCGGCTGCTGCTCGGCGTAAGGCTCGAGGACGGTCCGGCGTCCTTCGGTCGGATCGCGACCGCCTCGTGGGAGGAGTCGGGTGGCGGGAGCGCTGGCGGCAGCCGGCCCGGCGGCCACAGCACCTTCAGGGTCGTGCTCACCGAGGGCCGGAATCGTGAGGTCCGGCGACTGTGGCAGGCGGTCGGGTTCGAGGTCAGCCGCCTGAAGCGCGTCCGCTACGGTCCGGTGGGCCTTCCGACCGACTTGAAGCCCGGCGAGGCGCGCCGGGCGGGATCCGCGTTGATCGGCAAGCTCGAGGGAGCCGTCCCCCCGTCCAGGCCTGGCGGGTCAGAGGCTTAGCCTCGAGCTTGGCTATAGCGCGGACAAGCAAATCCCGGGCCAGAGCGCATTGACACCCCGGTGCTCCGAAATCAGAATACGCGGCTCGTTTTGCGGAGGGGTACCCAAGCGGCCAACGGGAGCAGACTGTAAATCTGCCGGCTTATGCCTTCGAAGGTTCGAATCCTTCCCCCTCCACCATTCGGAGCGGGAGGGACACTCGCGCGCCAAGGCCTTGAGTCCGGCAGATCGGGCGCCATCAGCAGCGGGTGTAGTTCAATGGTAGAACCTCAGCCTTCCAAGCTGATGACGTGGGTTCGATTCCCATCACCCGCTCCAGCTTGTCCGCGCGTCGACATCTGAGCCGAGCCCATGTAGCTCAGTTGGTAGAGCACGTCCTTGGTAAGGACGAGGTCACCGGTTCAATCCCGGTCGTGGGCTCCAGTCGACTGGGCCAGTGAGTTGTCAGAAGTTTCGGAGTTAGGAAGCCGCCATGTCCAAAGAGAAGTTTGAGCGTACGAAGCCGCACGTAAACGTGGGCACGATTGGTCACGTGGACCATGGGAAGACGACACTGACGGCGGCGCTGACGAAGGTGATGGCGGAGAC
>Ga0335085_10009411_pt1 | contig 14743 bp, 10 predicted proteins | sample Lox_Sample_45_FD_206712 | JGI IMG/M metagenome (GOLD analysis project Ga0335085, IMG submission 206712) | Soil microbial communities from Loxahatchee National Wildlife Refuge, Florida, United States - Lox_Sample_4.5 | ecosystem: Environmental > Terrestrial > Soil > Wetlands | place: USA... | reverse complement strand
CTTTCTAGGGCACATTGGGGGCGGGCGCGGCCGCATCCCAATCAAACTGAATTTGCGGATCCACGCGCGTCAGTGTCGGCTTACCGGAGAAGGCCGGATTGGAAAAGTATTCACCTTTCAAACCCTGGCCAGCCACCCCGTCCGTCGTTTGAAAGGCGCTTGAAGGCACGGGAACCGGCAATTGTTCCACGTAAGGAGAACCCTGTGCATAAACAATCTTCGTCTTACCGGCAAAGACTTTGCGGATTCCTTCCAAGGGATAAACCGGGTGAGACGGCGTGCCGTTGTAATTTCCTTCCAATGCCGCCAGCGACTCTGCGTTGGGCCCGATCACCGCCAGGCTCTTGAGGTTCGTTTTGATGGGCAGTACGCCGTCTTGATTCTTCAGCAGGACGATCGACTCCCGCGCTGCTCGTAGTGCCAGTTGACGGTGCCGGAGGGAGTCGTCCTCTGAGAACGGAATCTGATTGAAGGCGACGGCATTCGGTGGATCGAACATTCCCAGCCGGAACCGCGCCGTGAAGAGACGCCTTAACGCCGTGTCGATTTCGCTCTCCTTGATCAAGCCGTTCTTCACGCCTTGCACCAGCGCCACGTACTCGTTGCCGCAAGTGGTGTCCGTGCCGGCCTGGACGGCGACGGCCGAGCCGTGTTCATTATCCGGGGTGAACTTGTGCCCCTCAGTGATGTCGCCCACCGCCCCGCAATCGGAAGTCACATAGCCTTGGAATTTCCAGGTGTCACGCAGCGTGTCTTGTAACAGAAATTTGCTGGCGCACGCCGGCGCGCCGTCCACGGCGTTGTAAGCGCACATCACTGAATCCGCGTGGCCCTCCACCACAGTGGCGCGAAAGGCCGGCAGATAAGTATCCTCCAGGTCGTGAGGTGAGGGGTTGACATTGAACCCGTGCCGCATAAGTTCCGGTCCACTGTGCACCGCGTAATGCTTGGGCGTCGCGATCGCCTTGAAGTATTTGGGATCGTTCCCCTGCAATCCGGTTACGAAGGCAACGCCCAGCTTTCCCGTAAGGAAGGGATCCTCACCGTAAGTCTCTTGGCCACGCCCCCAGCGAGGATCGCGAAAGATATTGATATTGGGCGACCAGAAATCCAGACCGAAGTAGATGCTGTGGTTCCCCTCGCGCTGCGCCTGGTTGTACTTCGCGCGAGCCTCGGTGGCAATCGTTTCGCCTTCGGTGTGAACCAGGTTGTAATCCCAGGTCGCCGCCATGCCGATGGCCTGCGGAAACACCGTGGCATACCCGGAACGCGCCACCCCGTGCAGCGCCTCACTCCACCAGTCATAGGATGGAACTCCCAGACGGGGAATGGCCGGCGCGGTGTGCTGCATCTGCCGAACCTTCTCTTCCAGCGTCATACGCGACACGAGATCGTTAACGCGCTTTTCAATCGGCAAGGAGGGATCGAGATATGCGGATGCGAAGCCTTGCGCCTTGTTTTGGGCAAAACCTCCTGGTATCAATAAGAAGACAAACGCGCATGCCCCGAGGGCAGCAGCTATCAGGCGATTCGAGGTTAGTTTTTGATTCATGATCTTGACTCCAAGTGAATTGTGTCCGTTCGGGAAAGAGAATTGTTCGCACAGCATTCATCAGTTCGCAGTAGTGAAGGTATCATCACCTCGCTACGGCGCCCTGAAAGAAGGCCCGATTTCCGCATAGACAATAACGCGCTTCAGGTCTGTCCGGCAAATGGTAGAATCTGGCGCGGCAAATTCGGGAGAAATATATGAAACAGGTACCCTCAGCCCTATGGTTTTGCGCACGGACTCTGAGCGGGCTGGCAAATAAACACGGACGGGACGGGCTGTGTCTCATGATAGCTCTGCTGAGCATCGTTGTTCCCAGCCTTGCCCACGATGATCAGAGCATCCAGATCGATATCTTATCTTCCCGGCCCGACATGATAAGTGGCGGCGATGCGTTGGTTCAAATCTCCCCCTCGGCAGAAGCCCTCGAAAAGAACCTTACCATTTGGGCCGGCGGCCGCGACGTAACCGTCTCGTTTCGTGTGAGCCCAATCACTCAGACCCTGATTGGACAAGGCCCCGCGCCCGAGCGACTTGGCGGAAGTCACCACCACCGAAGGCAAGAAAGTGGATTACATCGTGCGCAGGGAAGCCGGTACGATTAACCGGGCGATCTACGAGATTTCGTTCCTGATTAATATCGGGTTTTTGTCACCCGCGCCTGCCTGACCGCTACCAATGGGAGCGCCGATAATCAGGATTACGCCCAACCATTGACCCCGGACCAACCGGCGAAGTTGAAGTCAGTCTTCCCGTTGGGAGTGTGCGAGTTCACCCGCCCCGGTATTGGCCAGAGGGTTGCAGTGTCGGCTGTCTCCGCACAAAACGGCGCACCCGTCTAAGGAGGATCGGACATGAAATGGACAAGATTCTTTCTGCTCCGATTTTTGGTTCTCGCGATAGCCATGCCGCTAGGCGCGCAGACCTCCGGCAGCCTTGATTTCCTTTCCGACCTTCCCGACTACGCTCATTTGCGCGGCATGTTGCGGGAATACCTGAATCGGGAGGCGATTACGCGGCTGGAAGCGCGCCACCAGCAAATCACGAGCATCTCAACGCCGGAAGAAGTCGCCAAGCGCCGGGCGTACTTGCGCGAACACATGGTCCGCGACTTGGGCGGATTTCCGGAACGAACTCCGTTGAACGCGCGGGTGGTGGGGACGCTGGAGCGCGAGGGCTACAAAATCGAGAAAGTCATTTTCGAAAGCCAGCCGCACTTTTACGTCACGGGCAATCTCTACCTACCGAAGACGGGCAATCCCCCCTATCCTGGCGTACTTTTTCCGCTCGGGCACGAAAGCGGCGGCAAGTCCAACGGGGACTGGCAGCAGGCGCTCGGAGACTTCGCGCGCCGAGGGTACGTTTGCTTCACGTGGGATCCAATTGGCCAGGGGGAGCGAGTTCAGCTCTACGACCCGGACCTGGAAGAGGGGAAGATTTCCGAGTCGACGTCTGAACACACCAACATCGGAATCCAATGCCTGTTGGTGGGTGATAACCTTGCGCGCTACACCATTTGGGACGGCATGCGCGCGCTCGATTACCTGCTCTCGCGCCCGGAAGTGGATTCTGCCCGTATAGCCTGCACAGGAAACTCCGGGGGCGGTACCCACACTGCATATCTCTCCGCGCTCGACGATCGCATCAAGGTCGCCATGCCATCGTGCTACATCACTTCCTGGCGACGGTTACTGGAATCGATCGGGCCGCAGGACGCCGAGCAGTGCATCCCACCCTGGATTGGCCAAGGCTTGGACCACGGTGATTTTGTGCTGGCCTTCTCGCCCAAACCTTACCTGATCCTTTCCGCGATTCGGGACTTCTTTTCCATTAACGGCGCGCGCGAAACCTACCAGGAGGCGCAGCACGTTTACACCGTCATGGGCGCGTCCGCGAAGGTGAGCCAATTCGAGGCCGACAACGGGCATGGATATTTGCAGCCGCGCCGGATGGCGGCCTATCGGTGGTTGGGGCGATGGTTCAAGGGGCAGGAGGATGACACGCCGGAAGTTCCCGTGGCGCCAGCGTCCGAGGAAGAACTGCGCTGCACGGATTCCGGGCAGGTCACCGTCTCGCTGGGGGGAGAGACGGTATTTACCTTGAATCAGAAGAGGTATGAGCAAGTGAAGCCCGCACGGCCTCCGCTCAATGACCCACCGGCTGTTGCTGCCTTCCAGAAAGAAATCCGGAGCAAAGTTCAGCAGTTGGGCGGCTACCCGCACGTCGCGGATCCCCCCAGTGTGAAGCCCTTCGGCGTAATTCAGAAGGATGGGTATCGAATTGAGAAGTTGACTTATGAAAGCGAGCCAGGAATCATTATCCCCACTTTGCTCTTGGTTCCTGAAAATGGCGAGGCCCGAAAGCCTGGCATAATCTACGTGAACTCGAAGGGCAAGGCGAATCCCAGGGGCGAGATTGAGGCACTTGCCCAAAGCGGCCTTGTGGTTCTCGCAATTGACGCCCGCGGGTGGGGTGAGACTTTCAACGATTCAAGCGACGAAGCGCGGCTTTGGAACGCGTTCTTCCCGAATTATAACCCTGCGATGACCGCCTTGCTGCTGGGCAAGTCCCTGGTGGCAATGCGCGCCGAGGATATTGCACGCGGCGTTGACCTGCTTGGGAATCGCCCGGAGGTTGATGGGGAGAGAGTCTATGGCATGGGAGTGGGCGCGGCCACTATCCCCCTTTTGCACCAGGCTGTTCTTGACCCGCGCATAAAGAAAGTCGTTTTGGAGGGGGGACTGGTTTCGTATGACTCAATCGAGACCTACCGAATTCAGCGCGATACCATTGAAAGCATTATCCCCGGCGTCTTGAAGGCCTATGATCTACCCGACCTGGTAGCCGTGCTTGCCCCGCGCCCCACTTGGATTGTAGATGCGCGGGATCCGCTGGAGTACCGACTCGGCATTACCAAGGTTCGCGGGCAATACGCCGGTGCTGTTGAGGCGTTCAAGTCATTGGGTGCATCGGATGCGCTGCACATCCAGGTCACCGAGCCGAGAGATGAATTTAACGCCACCTATCAAGGCCTGAAATGAAGTGCGGTCCTTTGTACTGGTGATCGGCGACGGCGCTGGATTCCCCTCCCGAGTTGGGTACAAAATCAAGGATTTCGTCGGAGGTTACGATGGCAAGACAACGAAAGGTCTGGGGATGGAGGCTTGCCGCCCCCGCCATTTTCGTGGCGCTCGCCTGGAGTGTGGGCATTAACCCGCTGGCGTCACCACGGCCGCAAACTGAGGCCGTAAAGCCGCGCCCGTCCTGGCTCCATACCATGCCGATAGTTACGGTTTCGAACCACGATAGCATGCCCATCTTCCGCCGCCGCGTGGGTGGGAATCCCACCTGGCAGGAAGCCGACTACGAAAGGGAGCACACGGAAGAAGCCATCGACAAACTCAAGGAACTTGGCGTGATGGTGGTCATCGTTCACTTCTACAAAGGGTTTGGCTTGGAGGCGGAAAGGGAACATCGCGAGAAGGGAATGCAACTCGCTGCCCTTGTTAAGAAGAAGGGTCTGAAGGTCGGCGTCTACGTGGGGAGCACCATCGCCTACGAAACATTTCTGCTGGAGAAACCCGAGGCGGAGGATTGGTTCGTGCCCGACTTTCTGGGCAAGCCGGTTTTCTACGACGATCAGACTTTTCGCAAACGCGTCTATTTCATGCATCCCGGTTACCGCGAGTACATGCGCGGCGTGCTCCGGAGCGCGGAAACAGATTTTCATGCCGACCTGATTCACTTCGATAACACCAGCATGCAGGCGCAGCCACCCATTTTCCAGCATCCGCTGGCCATCGAGCAATTCCGCGACTTTCTCAATACCAAGTACAGCGCGGAGGAACGTAAACAAAGGTTCGGGTTCTCGGATATGCGCTATGTGCTTCCGCCGCGTTACGATCGGACGCTGGGCGCCATCAATGACCCCCTGTTTCAGGAATGGGCCGACTTTCGCTGCGAGATGCTGAATAGCTACTACGCGGAAATGGAAGCGCTGCTTCGTCAGCAGAATCCCGATGTCGCGGTGGAAACGAATCCGCATATGGGAATTTCCGGCCGTAACACCATTTGGGATGAAGGCGTGGATTATCCCCCCTTACTTTCGCATCTCGATGCGGTGTGGACGGAAGAGGGTGACCCCGCGGGCGTCACCGATCAGGGGATTCTGGTGAACCGCATCCGCACCTTTAAGATGACCAACACCCTGCACAACACGCTGTTTTTGGCCTCGGGCGGAAATGAGGGCAACACCTTGCAGTTGGCGGAGGCACTGGCTTTCGGCCGGCAGTGCATTGGCGATGTGGGCGGCGTGCTGGCGGGTTACGACCTGCCGCAAGATCAGCGCCGATACCTCAAGTATTTCCATCGCCACTTCGACTACTACCGTGACATCGATAATGTCGCGGACGTGGCGGTTCTTCATTCTTACGCCACCATGGGATTTAACAACGATCGCCCTGCTGTCAGCACTATGCTTTTTGAGCAGGCACTAATCCAAGGGAAAGTTCCTTTTGACATCATTTTTGACGACAACTTGAAGGACCTCTCTAAGTATCGTGTGCTGGCGTTGCCCGATCAGGAATGCCTGACCGACGAGCAGATGAACCTCATCCGCCAGTTTGTGCGGGGGGGCGGCGGCTTGGTGGCCACCGAGGGTACATCCTTGTATACGAACTGGCGACAGCGACGTCTCGAGTTTGGCCTAAAGGACTTGCTGAAAGTGGATGCCCCCCCGTGGCGTGGCGCTTACGAACCAGATGCAATTTTGATGAGCCCGATTGTTCACAACCAAATCGGGAGCGGGCGAGTGGTATACATTCCGGAAGTGAAACCCGCCATTGAGAAGCCGCACGGTGCGCCGATGACCAGTGAGTATTGGAAACTCCCCGTCAACTGGAGGGAATTGAACGAGTCGGTGAAGTGGGCGGCGGGCGGGCAACTCTCCTTGGAGGTCATTGCCCCAACCACCGTGGCGGCGGAACTGACCCAGCAGAAACAGAACAAGACAATGCTGGTGCATTTGGTGAATTACAACGTGGCCAAGGTGCCGTCCGTCAGGGGGGTCCAGGTGAGTTTGCGCAAGGCCGATCATCAAAAGGTGCGCAAGGCGTTTTTGCTTTCTCCGGATGAAGAAGGCTCGCGGCCTCTGGTGGTAACGGAGATAAATGGCCGGGCCACGTTCGTTGTTCCGCAATTGCGCACCTACGCCCTGGCGGTTATCCAGTCGGAGTAAATCTCGCGGCGGAGGAAGGCAATGATTCGTCGTAGTCGAAGACAATTCTTGCAGTGGGCAAGTGCCTTGCCGCTGAGTTCCGGTTTCCTGCGTTCGCCGCGGGCGTCCGGACAGGGTTCTCCAGCCGAGGTCCATTCATATCGTGAGGACCTGCCGGACATGCTGGTGTCATATATCTCCAATAGGACGAACGAGTGGGCAGCAAAGTGGGACCAGGTGAGAAGTGAAATCCACACGGCAGCCGATTTGGAGAAGCGCAACCGTTTTGTGCGGGAGAGAATTCGAGAAATGCTGGGAGGATTCCCCGAGCGAAACGCGCTCAGCCCGGTGGTGGCGCGCGCGCAGCAGCGGCCCGGTTATCGCGTTGAGAATGTGATGTTCCAAAGCCGGCCCAATTTCTGGGTCACAGCGAACCTCTACATTCCCTCATCCGGTCCGGCACCATTTCCCGGCATCATTTCTCCCTGCGGGCACTATGCGCCGGCGCGAATTTATGAGCCCTACCAATTCCTCTACCACGATTTGGTCACCAACGGGTTCGTGGTGCTCGCCTACGATCCCATCGGGCAGGGGGAGCGTCGGCAGTTCTGGGATCCGCAAACGGACCGAAACGAAATCGGCGGCTCGCCAACGTGGGAACACGACATGCCCGGGCACCTGCTCTTTCTCCTGGGTGAGAATCTGACGCAGTATCGAATATGGGACGGTATGCGTGCCATCGACTACCTCGAGACTCGCCCCGAGGTTGATGCGAAGCGCATTGGTTGCACGGGGCACTCCGGCGGAGGGACGCTCACCCTCTACATATCCGCTCTGGATGAACGTGTGAAGTGTGCGGTGATGAACGAGGGGGGATACGGGAAGCGCTGGCCGATGAGAATCGGACCGGGCGACGAGGTGGGCACTGGCGATGTGGAACAGCACTTCTTCCCGGCGGGGATCTATGGGGTAGACATGTACGATACGCGCATGGCGATTGCGCCGCGGCCGGCGCTCGGAACCATCGAGCATTATTCGCCCGCTTACAACGAGCAAACCCAGCGCGTTCGCGAGGGATACCGCCTGCTGGGCGCGCCGGATGCATTCGATACAGAGGCGGCTCTTGACCCGCACGCCTTGACTCCCAAGCTGCGACTGCGCACGACGGATTGGTTTTGCCGTTGGTTCTATCACCGGCCCGGTCCGACCATCGAACCCGATTTTTCGCCGGAAACGCCCGAAGCATTGTATTGCACACCCAATGGGTCAATTCGTTACTCCCGGCAGGGCGAAACCATTTTCTCGCTCATCTTGAAAAAAGGCGATGCGCTCCCACCCGCCAGAAAAATCCCCTCTTCCCGCAGTGAGTTGGATTCCTTCCGCCACGAAATCGGGGACGAAATCAGGGAATTGTTGGGCCTTCATGCCTCCGATGCAGCGTTAGGTGCGCGGCTTCTGGAAACCACGCCGCGGCGCGGGTATCAAATCGAGAAGTTGGAATTCCTTTCCGAACCGGGAATTTATATCCCCACCTGGGTTTTTGTCCCTGATAAGAACCACTCCTCCGCGCCCGCCATCCTCTACGTTGACGAGGCCGGCAAAGAAGAGGCTGGGATGGAGTTCGGACCGCTTGAGCAGCTTGCCCGCAAGGGGCATTGCGTAATCGCGGTGGACGTGCGCGGGATCGGCAGCACGCGGCCGGCCCATCCTGATATGGACCCGGCCTCAGAGTTCACCAATCTGGAAGACGCTCAAACGGCAATGGCCTATTGGCTTTGGGAAATCAATGAGTCGCTATTCGGCATGCGCGTGCAGGATGTTGTCCGCACCGTTGACTACGCGCTAAGCCGTTCCGACCTTAATCGATCAGGCATAAGGGTGATTGGCAAGGGAGAAGGAGCGCTCTGGGCGCTCTTCGCGGCGGCTTTGGACGCGCGAATCCTGGCGACGGTTTGCGATGGGGGTTTGCTATCCTATCGGCGTCTTACGCAAGGCGACCGTTACCTTTACAGCGCCGATGTGTTCATCCCGGATGTGTTGAACCACATGGACCTTCCCCAGGTGGCGGCGGCTGTCGCGGACCGATCCCTGGCGTTCCTTGCGCCGCTCGACGGGATGAAGAAGGCGGTGGACCTGGGCTCAGCACGCGCGGCATATCAATGGTCGGAAGCAGTTTACCGCGCAGCCGGAGCGCCGGAGCGGTTCCGCCTTGCGGGCCCCTGCGGCGACGGGAGCAGAATTGATCGATATCTTGAACTGCTTTCGTAACCCGGGCGGAGTTCAAATGGTCAGATCGCGCCAGCACTCGATCATCCGATCCCTCAGACCTGTTCCAGAATGGCGAAGTCGCCGGGATTCCAGGCCAACGCCATGATGTAAAACTTATTCCCGATTTTCCGAATCGCCGCGTTGTGGATGTGCGTGAAGTTCGGCAAGCCCAAATCTTCCTTGATCATGATGGTGGAAACCAATTTTTCATTTTCCAAAACATAGATGGGCGCGCCTTTTTTCTTATCCGGGCCTTCCAAGGCCGGCACTACACTGAACTGGGAGTCCAGGTAATTGATGTCGCAGGGCAGGGAACCCGACGGCATGGCCAGGCTGGAGAGGTAGTGGCCGTAGCGCGTGAATCTCTCAAAGCGCGAAGCGGGCCGGTCCGCGACATCCAGTTGCTCCCGCCCGGGAAGCTTGGTAATACCATGGCCGGTTCTGAATTGGCCAATCCCGTCACCTTTTCCGCCCCACGCCAAATCATTCCAGACGGCCTGGACGTTCTTATCGGCGGTTACGCGCGCGGTTAACACGTAATCGAGATTGCAATATCCGGTGGTGACGTAATACAGGCCTTCCAAATACTCCACTGCGGTGGGTGAGAAATTCCCTCCCCCGAGCAGGTAGTCGTGAACTGCCGGCTGCTCAAATTCATCCGCGGCGGTGGGAGCATCGAGTTTATGAACTAGTTTCCCATCAAGGCTGGTGGTGAAGATCTGGCCCTCATTATTGGCGGGAAAAACCAGGTAGGGTGTTCCATCCTTGTCATACCAAATGTTGGTGTCGTGTAGGTTCACTTTCCGCATTTCATCCGGCGTGTCGAGCAAGTTGATGGTCTTGAAATCTGAACTGATCTGGAGAATGCCCGCTCCCGGAAGCGCGAAATAGGTTTCCTCTCTCCCGGGCCGGCGATCGACAGCAAACCCGCCGTGAGCGTCTTTCAGCACCTTTTGGGCCTCGGGGGGAAGGTGATCAGAGGTGTAGAGGACTTTGAATTTCATTTTCCCCTGGCCGCTGACGCCTGGAGCATTGTCGGCCATCGCGCCGGGGACGAGAGATGCTTGTAATGCACGCTTGCCAAACCGCGGAGCGTGATGGTGGTGGGCGTGGAGCGCCGTTAGATTTCGGGTCATGCCTGCCAAGCCGACAAGTCCGTACATCATCCGCCTTCGCGTAAGACTCATGGATCTTCTCCCCGTGTGAATTTTTAAAATTAAGTTACGGAGGTCCGCCCTAACAATCTGACGGGAGTTTCCAAATTGAAATCCCGTCTGGTTGGTAACATACCCTGAACGGCATTTTAGCGCAATGGCCTATTGAATTTTACGTCCGCTACCTCAAGCGGCAACGCTTGCCTTTGGCGACTTGCTGTTAAGAGGGAAGGGAAGTAACCACCAAAACATCAATTCGCCAAGTGATCCCATCGCTGGGGTCTTGCCCTTCCCCGGTCGGTTGAGGCAAGCTATGATGTGAGCATAGGTGGGGATCGCATTTCAACATGGTTTTGTGGCCGCAGGGCTGGTGAGATGAAAACGCGCACCATCGCGATAATAGGAGGTGGGCCAGCGGGGGCCACCACCGCTGAGAACTTGGCGAATGGCTGGGGACTCTGCCGCCAAGGCAGCGGCCATCGAGTGCTTGTCTTCGAGGAAAAAATCGGCTGGGAAAAGCCTTGTGGCGGCGGGCTCAGTCACAAGGCCTTGCAGCGCTATCCCTTCCTGGCGGAGGCGACGGGTGGCGGCAATTTACTGCGCGATGCGGAGTTTATTGCCCCCTCGGGAGCGGCGATGCGTTTTCACCTGCGCGCGCCCCTGGCGGTTTATTCGCGCGCCGCTCTGAATCAACTGCTCCTCCATCGCGCCGAGGTTGCGGGCGCGGAAATTGTGGCCGACAGGATTGTCCGATTGCGGCGAAAAGACGCCGGTTGGGAAATTGCAGGCCGAGGAAATACCTATCGCGCCGATTTTGTGGTGCTGGCGGCGGGCGCGCGCACCCGGCTGCGGCAGACTTTGGCAGATGACTTTCTTCCGGGCGATTTCATGTTGACCTATGGTTATTATGTGCCCGGACCCTGCGACTTGCTGCGCATTCAGTTCTACGAGGAATTTGAAGGCTATGCCTGGGCATTTCCACGGCTGGACCACGTCTCCGTGGGCATTTGTGCAAAAGCGGGGGAGGAGACCATGGCGGCGCTCCGTGAGCGGTTGAGCGCCTTCATGCAAAGGTGTGGCTATGTTGCGGACCCGCAGCGAATATTCAGCCACGTGTTGCCGTCGCTTTCCGTGGAAAGCTGGGGAAGCCTGAGACTGGCGGGGCAGGGGTGGGCCCTGGTGGGAGATGCCGCCGGCTTGGTGGACCCCGTCACGGGCGAAGGGATCTATTACGCCATGCGTTCCGGGGACTTGCTGGCTGAGTCTCTGCTGGAGGATTTTCCCGAAGGATACCCGGAGCGAGTGCGAAACGAATTTGGCAGGGCATTGGCGCTAGGGGCGCGGCTGGCGAGGATGTTCTATCACGGAGAGTTTCTCGGTGGCGGGATTACCACCCGCATGATTGAGTTCGGATCGCAGAGTTATAAGTTTCTCGAGGTTGTTCAAGATCTCATTGAGGGCTCGCAGTCTTACCTGGGGCTCGTTGTACGCCTTTACACGGGATTGGCCCGCACGCTGCTGGAAATGGGCGTGGGGCGCCTGCGCGAAATATTTGAGGTGCCGCCGGCGACGCAAAGCTGATGGGCAATTGACGCGTCTTTTCCCCGTTGTCAGTGCTTATGAATCCGCCACTCTAACCAGGAACCAATTTCATGCCAACCAAGTCTCAAGTGCTTTTCACCAAGGCCCGACGGCTCATGCCGGGCGGAGTGAATTCGCCGGTGCGCGCTTTTCGTGCCGTGGGCGGTGATCCCGTTTTCATGGCCAGCGGCAAAGGTCCAATGATGACGGACGTCGAGGGCAAGAGTTACATCGACTACGTGCTTTCCTGGGGGCCGCTGATACTCGGCCATGCGCACCCGGAAGTGGTGGAAGCGCTGGCAAGAGCGGCGGAAAGGGGGACGAGTTTCGGCGCCTGCACCCCCGGGGAGGTAGAGTTGGCTGAGCGCATTGTTGAGGCCTATCCCTCCATCGAACGTGTCCGGCTGGTGAATTCCGGCACGGAGGCGACGCTTTCAGCTCTTCGCGTGGCGCGAGCGGCGACGGGACGCGACAAGATTCTGAAGTTCGAAGGCTGCTATCACGGTCATGGAGACAGCCTGTTGGTGAAGGCCGGCTCGGGTGTGGCCACTTTGGGCTTGCCGGATAGTCCCGGTGTGCCGCGCTCGCTCGCCGAACTTACTGTGACGGTGCCCTTCAACGATGCGGGGGCACTCGAGGAAGCGTTTCGCGTGCATCGCCATGAACTGGCGGCGGCGATCGTGGAACCGGTAGTCGGCAACATGGGGTGCGTCCCACCACGAGAGGGCTTCCTGGAGAAGCTGCGGGCGTTGACGCAAGAGCAGGGGACGGTGCTGATTTTCGACGAGGTGATGACGGGCTTTCGCGTTGCCTATGGCGGCGCGCAGCAGCTTTACAAGATTGATCCGGACATGACCACGCTCGGTAAAATTATTGGCGGCGGATTGCCCGTAGGGGCCTACGGTGGCAAAGCACGCCTGATGGATTTGGTGGCCCCGGCAGGACCGGTTTATCAAGCGGGAACGCTTTCGGGAAACCCCTTGGCCGTGACAGCCGGACTGAAGACGCTCGAAATCCTGCGACGCCCCGGAATCTATCAGCGGCTGGATTTACTCGCGAGCAAATTGACCGACGGACTGGTGGCCGAAGCGGCTCGACTCGCCGTTTCTTTGACCGTGAACCGCGTCGGCTCAATGTTTACAGCCTTCCTGAGCCCGGACGCCGTATGCGACTACGCCAGCGCCAAGAAAGCGGACACATCAGCCTATGGAATTTTCTTTCGCTTTCTCTTGGAAGCGGGCGTCTACTTTCCCCCTTCGCAATTTGAAGCCGCGTTCGTTTCAACTTCCCACAGCGAAGGCGACGTTTCCGCAACGTTACAAGCCGCAAGCTCTGCTTTCTCAGGAATGCGTCAGTGAGGCGAGCTGGGGTAGCAGGGCTGGGGTCAGTCAACCACAAAGAGCCTTGTGAATTCTCGGCTTAGGGAACCATTGAACTCCGCCAGCGGAATATGACCTTGAGTCATTGGAAAACCAGAATCCGATGAAAAGGGTGAGTAACAAAAGTGGCAACATGCGTATTCAAATATAGGCATGGGCGCCTCCCTAAAGGCAGTGACAAGAGCAGTGACCAGTGACGAGTGACAAGCAAATGTAGCGCCGCCCTTTAGGGCGGCACATGCCGGGCTAAAGCCCGGCGCAACCTACTGCTTCACACCGAAAGTTTATTGATAAAGTCTGCAATTCTGGGTGACTTCTCGGAAGCCCCGTCAGGGGCGTAAGATCGTAGCCCATGGCGTAAGCCGTGGGGAAAAGAGCCCTCACCCCGCCTTCGGCACCCCTCTCCCCCGCGGGCGGGAGAGGGGATGGGGGTGAGGGAGCGTTCCTTTACCCATGGCTATGTTCTTGCGCCCACTTCGCGGGTTTAGATCATCAAGCCTCCATTTGGTTAGGGTCGGAGCGAATCGCTTCCTCGTATTGTTCTGCTGCCGCCGGATAGTTCTTCTTCCGTTCGTGAACTTTACCGACGCCGAGATGGTAGAGATACGTATTCGCAGCATCGTGTCTCATATGGGTGAGGGCCGCCTCAGCCTCGTTATGAAGGGCAATCACCGGTGCCGGCCCGACTTCACCCTTACCCGGGCCATTTGGGGCGATTGGGCTGCAAGCACTATCGGTAGGAGCGCATCGACTCCTACCAGACGGGTCGTCCGCGCGTGTCGCGCAGGGAAATGACCTTATCACCTTTGTGGAGTTCCGTCGCCACCAGGAAGTCGCCCTCCATCCCGGCAACGGGGAATCCTTTTACGATGACGGTATCGCCCTCTCTCAAAAGAATACCGCCTTGTTTCAGGAACCCCACCGGGGCAAGGCGGACTAACTGGGATTGTCCAGCAGACTGCAAATGAATCTCAACCATGCTGCTGTCGGGTGTCGCTCCGGGCAGATAGACGACCTCTGTTATTTTGCCTTCTGCCGTCCGCAAGTCGGCGACTCCACTCGATGAGGCCCAACCGCAACAATGGCCGCCGCCTCGGACCCCATGAGTGCAGTCGTGGTTGCAGTCTCCGCAGTCGGCATCATGATCACCATGATGGCAGCAGTCATGAGCGGCTGCGGGCACTACTGCGAACCAGCAAGTGATCAGGATTATGGCAAGAACTCCGCGCATCTTCATGTTTTCATCTCCTTGGGCCTTTGATTTTGGCTCACCCTTGAGGCCTTTACTCCCCGGCGGGGACCCTGCAGTCGGCCGCATGCCGGGTGATCTCATTTTCCCCAGGCTCCCAGAGGTAATTTGGGGAGCAAAGGTAGTTGCCCTCTAAATGCAACTTGCACATATCATCACATAAGTGCTATCCTTGTACAAGAGGAAAAAAGACGATGCCTTATCGCACCTGTCCGCGTCACGGCAACCAGCATCCCTGCACCTGTGCCATGGGGAACCTGTACCGATTTGTGGAGCCGGTGTTGCTGTTCCTGCTGCAGAGAAAAGGCCGGTCCCACGGCTACGAGTTGGCGACCGAGGTACGCAATC
>Ga0335085_10009410_pt1 | contig 14743 bp, 8 predicted proteins | sample Lox_Sample_45_FD_206712 | JGI IMG/M metagenome (GOLD analysis project Ga0335085, IMG submission 206712) | Soil microbial communities from Loxahatchee National Wildlife Refuge, Florida, United States - Lox_Sample_4.5 | ecosystem: Environmental > Terrestrial > Soil > Wetlands | place: USA: Florida... | reverse complement strand
TGAAGTCGCCGACGGGCCAGGCGACGTTCCAGTAATAATCGAGCGGGCGCTTGCCGGAGGGCAGGCGCATATCCGCCAGGGCCGTCATGATGTTGAGGAAGCAGGCGAGCGGAGCACCACGGCGCTCGATGACTTCGCCGTACTTGTCCGCCGCCGCTGCATCGTTTTCACAGCCGCGGGCGATGATTTTGGCTACGCCCGGACGGGACTGCTGCAGTTTCGTCCAGGTAGCGTTGGCGAATTGCGGGGTAGCATCCTTCGCCAGGAACATCAGGGAGAGATCGACGGGCGCCTCGTCCGTGACATGGACAGGGTACCAGGCGGAGTCGTCATAACCCGTAGCGTTTCCGATGACGGTGTACTGATCGAAGAGATTGTCGGAAAAGTGTACGCTAAGCGCCGCGGATGGGCCGGTGATATCGAAAAAGAGCGTCTGCTGGCCGCCGCCTGAAGAGCGGCCATCGCGGGTCTGAGCCGTCCATTTCATTTTGGCTGGAAATAACTGGCGCGCTCCATTGTAGGCGTGAAGCACGATTGTCGCTGTATCCGGCATTGGAACCTCCCCACGCAATCTATTTTGAACCTGCGCCGCGACGATGGCCAGATCTCGCGGTTGTGGTCCCAATGGATCTTCGCTCATCGCAGTAACACGCAACCTGCCAGAATCGAGTAAGGAGACCATACCGGATATGCTGGTGCGAAGTTCCCGCCGCGAGTTTCTTACGACTGCCGCTACAGCACTGGCGGCAACTGCCATGGCCGCCGAGCCAGGACCGGTTCTGGCCTACGCCGGCAGCTACAGTGCTCCCGTAGGGGCCGAAGGCGCTCCCGGACGAGGCCAAGGCATCTACCTGTTCGAGATGAACGTCGCCACCGGCGCACTGGTGCAGCGCGCAGTGTTTCCCAACCCCGACAATCCGTCGTGCCTGGCACTCAACGCCTCCGGGACGCGACTGTATTCAGCTAACGAAACGGCGACCTATCAGGGCGCTCCTACTGGCTCGGTCAGCTCGTACGAGATCCAACGTCCCGGCGGACAGTTGAAGCTGATCAACACGGTAGCCTCCGAGGGTGCCGGGCCGTGCCACTTGAGCCTGCACCAGTCCGGCAAGTGGTTGTTCATAGCGAATTATCACGGCGGGACTTCGGCTGTATTGCCGATCGGAACGAACGGTGAACTCGGCGCCGCGACCGATGTGAAGCACCATGACGGCGTCCTCGGCCCCGGTCGTGCCGCGAGCGCGCCACCGGGTAGTTTTGCCTGGAGCGGTCACGACCGCACGCACTCGCACATGATCCTGCCCGACCCGTCGGGGCGTTTTGTGCTGGCCGCCGATCTGGGGACCGACCGGCTGCTGATCTGGAAGTTCGATGCCGATGCCGGCAAGCTCATACCCAACGATCCCCCGTCGGTGCCGGTGGCGCCCGGCGACGGTCCACGCCACTTTGCCTTTCATCCGAACGGTCGAATCCTCTACTCGCTACAGGAGGAGGGATCTACGCTGGTGACCTGCGATTATGACGGCGCCACCGGGCACCTGAAGGCCAAGCAGACGATTTCCTCGCTGCCGCCGGGCTTTGCCGGAAGCAACTATACGTCTGAGGTCGCGATCTCTTCAGATGCGCGTTTCGTCTATGCCGCGAACCGGTTGCACGATACCATTGCCTGGTTTTCCGTGGCGGCCGATGGGACGCTCCGATTCGCCGGGGAAGAGCCTACGCGCGGAGACTATCCACGCTCTTTCACGTTCGATCCTTCCGGGCGTTTCCTGTACTCCTGTAACCAACGCGCGGATGCGATCGTGTCGTTCCGGGTAAATCGCAAGACGGGTGCGCTCGTCCATACGGGCCAATATACGCCTGTGGGAACGCCGTCCTTCCTGGCGTTTCTCGTGTAGCGATAGAGCGCCGACCCGGAGTTCCAGAGCCCGCTGGCCAAAGGCCACGCCGCGGAAGCGGAAACTGTTTCGGATTCACGCATCCGAAATTTAGTGCTATACTCCTGTCCGAAATCCCGGGGCGCAGTCACCGGCCCCGTGCTTGCGCCGCCGTCCTGGTTCCGGACGTTTCTTCCCATAGGGCATCGTTCGGAGGTGGTGAAAATGCGTCTACTCCGCGCCACTCTACTCTCCCTGGGCCTTTCCGGAGGCGTTGCGGCCCAAAGTTACCTCATCTCCACATACGCCGGAGGCACTCTGCCGGTCAACATCGCCGGCGTCTCGACGACCATCGGCGGCAGCGACATGAATTTCAGCGGGCTGGCAACCGATCCGGCGGGGAACGTGTTGTTCAGCTACCAGAGCAGCGTCCTGAGATGGGACGCGATCAGCGGCCTCGTAACCCTGGTGGCCGGCTCCGTAATGCCCGGCTATAGCGGCGACGGCGGCATGGCCACCGCCGCCCAGCTAATCAGTCCCCATGGGATCGTGGTGGATTCCAAGGGGAACATCTATATTGCCGACAACGGGAATATGTGCATCCGTAAGATCACCAACGGCATCATCAGCACCATTGCCGGCAAGGGATCCTACGGGTACAGCGGCGACAACGGGCCGGCTCTCAATGCCCCGTTGGGCAACGTGCAAGGCCTGGCAGTCAACTCCGCGGGCGACCTCTTTCTCGCCGACGCGGATTTCAATGTCGTGCGGAAGGTCTCGAACGGCATCATCACCACCCTGGCGGGCACCGGAGCCGGAGGCTACAACGGCGACGGCATTTCGGCAACTTCCGCCCAATTGAACGAGCCCTACGCACTTGCCGCCGACTCGGCGGGAAACATCTACATCGCCGATACCATGAACAGCCGCGTACGCGTGGTGTCGCCCACCGGAACCATCAACACGGTGGCGGGCACCGGCCAGGTGGGCCACGCCGGTGACGGTGGCCAAGCCACGCTTGCGAAATTGGCCTATCCCTTCGCCGTTGCGGTCGGCGGCAACAATCTCTACATCTCCGATAGCGGCAGGTTCATCCGCATGATTTCGGGTGGAATTATCACCACCATAGCCGGCAGCGGTTCGGAGGTGTTCGATAGCGACAACCAACCGGCCGTCAGTGCCGGCCTGAACGCCTCGGGTGTAGCAGTGGACGCCACCGGCAACATCTACATCTATGATGCCGGCAACGGGCGGATTCGCAAAGTAGCAGGCGGGACAATTACGTCTGTGGTGGGCGGCGGATCGCCCGGCGACGGCGGCGCGCCGGCAAAAGCGCAGTTGCTAAGCCCCGAGGGTGTCCTCGTGGATGCTTCCGGAAATGTGTTCATCGCCGACTCGGGCGCAAACCGCGTGCGCAAGGTCAGCAACGGAATCATCACCACCGTGGCCGGCACGGGATATGGCAGTTACAACGGCGACGGCCAGCCAGGCGTCAGTGCAATGCTGGCTAACCCCGTCGGTTTGGCCCAATATCGAAACGAAATCTTCATTGCCGATTTGTACAATTGCCGCCTGCGCGGCCTGCTCTCCGGTACCATCCAGACCGTAGCCGGAAGCGGGCAGTGCGGCTACACCGGCGACAACCAATCCGCCACCACCGCGGAGTTGATGCGTCCCCGCGGTGTGGCTTTCGCGGCACCTTCGATCTTGTACATCGCCGACACCGGTAACAACGTCATCCGCCGGGTTGCGAACGGGACGATCACCACCTTCGCCGGCAACGGATCCGTGGGTTTTGGTGGCGACGGCGGTCCGGCGACCAGCGCCTCGTTCAATTTTCCTTCCGCCGTCGCCGTGGATTCGTCCGGTGCTGTGTACATTGCCGACGCTCTCAACAACCGCATCCGCAAAGTGAGCGGCGGCACCATCACCACCGTGGCGGGCGGCGGAGACAGCGATGCCGACAATATCCCCGCCACCGCGGCGCAACTGTGGGATCCCTTTTCGGTGACAGTGGACTCCTCCGGCAACCTGTACATCCCGGAGAGCGGGCTGGTGCGCAAGGTGTCGAACGGCATCATTACCACCATCGCGGGCGGCGGAGACCAAATCGCCGAAAATATTCCCGCCACCAACTACCAACTGAGCCGCCCGTTCGCCGTTGCGGTGGATTCGTCGGGCAAGGTGTACATCGCGGACGCAATGGATGGCCGCATTTTGCTGCTCACGCCCTACACGCCCGCCGTGTTCGGGATTACCAAGTCCCATACAGGCTCTTTCGCACAGGGACAGAATGGCGCCAGCTTTACCGTCACGGTGTCGAACGCCGCGTCGGCGGGCCCGACTATCGGTACAGTGACGGTCACGGATACGATCCCGGCCGGTCTGGAGTTCGTCTCGATGGCCGGTCCAGGCTGGACCTGTCCTCCGAGCGGACATACCTGTACCCGCGGTGACGTGTTGCAGCCCGGCTTCAGCTATCCGCCCATCACGGTCATCGTGAATGTGCTCGGAATCGCCCCGGCATCGCTGGTGAACTCCGCCATGGTGAGCGGCGGCGGTGCGGCGCAAGCGTCAGCAAGCGACCCGGTTACGGTCCTTCAATACGTCCCGATCAACATCCAAGCCACTCCCTCCGGGTTGAAGTTCAGTGTGGATGGCGGCGGACTGCAGACCGCTCCACTGATCGTCAACCTCTTGCAGGGAAACCACACCATCGCGGTGGCCACGCCGCAGGCCGGCGCTCCGGGCGTGCAGTATGCGTTTAATTCCTGGAGCGACGGCGGCGCGGCCTCCCACACCATCGCAGTGAGCGCGGCCGCCACTTACACGGCCGCCTTTACGGCCCAGTATCAGCTTTCCTTGGGAGCTTCTCCCTCCGGTACGGGCAGCGTAACCGCCAACCCCGCCTCCTCCACCGGTTGGTACGACCAGGGCACCGCGGTGCAACTGATCGCCACGCCCGCTGCCGGTTATCAATTCTCCGGTTGGACGGGCGACCTCACCGGCGCTCCATCCACCCAGACCATAACAATGAACGCGCCCCACAACGTCGTGGCGCACTTTACGCCGATTCCTCCCGCCGCCTGCTCGTTCGCCTTTTCGCCAGCGGCCAATCTGCCGGCGACCGGAACCTCCACGGTGGAAACCTGCCCCAACAACTCCGGACAGCCCAATTGCGGCGTTATCCCGGAAAGCCCCGTGACCTTCACTGTCACACCCGGCGCGACGTGCGGCGCCTGGACTGCCACATCCTCCAATCCCAGCGTCCTGCGGATCACTTCCGGAGGTAACGGCAGAGGACCGGGCACGGTCGGATTCACTCTGCTCAACAACACTCACACCGGGCAGCAGACGTACTCCATCACGGTCTCCAGCGGAGTCACCTCGGCCGATTACATCGTCACTCAAGCCGGATCGGGGAATAACCAGGTGTACCGCGAGGTGTATGCCCTCTACGAACAGTTCCTGGGCCGCGACCCCGACCCGGCGGGCTTCGCCTTCTGGACTGGATCGGGTGGCGCGGGATTGGGGCAGATGGCCGACTCATTCCTGACCAGCCCGGAAGCTTTCAACAGCGATTTCGTGGTGATGGCGGCGTACCAGGCGGCCACCGGTGCGCCGCCGACTTTCGCGGCGTACACTGCGGCGGTCGCGAGCCTTCGCGCCGGAACGCTGACGGTGGATGGCCTGTTCGCTTCGCTCGTCGGCGCGGGTTATTCCGCGGCCAACCTGTATGAGAATCTTCTGAGCCGCGCGCCTGGTCCGGCGGATGCCTCGTGTTACGCGTTGAGTTTGAGCCAGTGCTTCCAAACCATCATCGGGTACCCTGCGAGCGTCACGCCGGTGGGAGCGCCCAACAACGAATTTCAGAACCGCGGCACCTATAGCACCGGACCCGACCACAGCAACACATTATACGTGCAGATGATCTACTACGTGACCGTGAGCCGGAATCCGGACGCGGGCGGATTTGCGTTCTGGCTGAACGTTGCGAATACCAGTGGACCGGGCGCGCTGTTTCAGGGCGGGGGTGGTTACGCGACACGGATCCAGATTCTGGGACCAGGGACACCGACCCAGGGGTTCATTGGAAGTCCGGAGTTCCAGGGCCTGTTCGCGAATTGATTGGGCGCGCCAGCGGAGCGGGGCAGGTTTTCCCGCGCCGGCCGCAGAGGCAATTCACTCGGGGACCTCTGACGCGTGAGGACGCATTGGATTCGGCCCCTGGCAACGCAAGTCACAGTGTAAGTTCGCACCGGAGTCCCCGGCGACGATTCTCACTTCGGTTGTGTCGTTTGCAGTCCATCCGTGAGGCAACGACGAGAGGTGCTCTGAGTTACACTAGGTACCGCGTAGCAATAGAGGCCTTTCGCCAGCCAGGCAAGGCAATGACCAGCCGGAGGGACTGAATAGCCATGAACTCTTCACAAGGTTCGACCAGCCGTCGTGAATTCATCAAGGCCAGCGGGAAATCGGCTGCACTTTCCGCTTTAGCCAACGTTGCGATGCCGCCCGTCCACGCGGCGGGCAGCGATGTGATCCAGGTAGCGCTTGTCGGGTGTGGCGGGCGCGGCGGCGGCGCGGCGGCGAACGCACTGGCCGTGAAGCGCGGTCCCGTCAAACTGGTCGCTATGGCGGACCTCTTCCCGGAACGCCTTGCGAGCGACCTGAACCGGTTACAGCAGCGTTTCCCAAGTCAGGTCGAGGTACCGGCGGATCGTCAGTTTCTCGGCTTCGACGCCTATCAGAAGGCGATGGATTGTTTGAAGCCGGGCGATATTGTCATTTTCGCTACGCCTCCGGCGTTTCGCTGGGTGCACTTCACCTACGCGATCCAGAAGGGCTTGAATGTCTTTATGGAAAAACCGCTGACGGCCGACGGCCCAACCAGCAGGCGCATGTTCGCGTTGGGCCAGGAGGCCGCAGCCAAGAACCTCAAGGTGGGGGTTGGCCTGATGTCCCGGCACAGCCGGGCGATGCAGGAATTGGCAGACCGTGTCCACAACGGGGAGATCGGGGAGATCGTTCTGCAGCGTGGTTACCGCATGCATGGGCCCGGCGGATATTTCCTCTCTCCGCCCAAACCCGCTGGTATCACCGACCTGCTCTACCAGGTGAAGCGGTTCCACAGTTTCATCTGGGCGAGCGGAGGTTGCTTCAACGACTTTTATATCCACATCGTCGATCATCTGGGATGGATGAAGAACGAATGGCCGGTAAAGGCGCAGGCGTTGGGTGGCCGGCATTACAAGGTCAGCCCCGAAGGAGTTGCCTATGTGGATCAGAATTTTGATGTCTATTCGGTGGAATACACCTATTCGGATGGCACCAAATTCTTTTTTGACGGGCGCTGCATGAACGGATGCGAGGAGATCTACACGAGTTGCCTGCAGGGGACTAAAGGATCGGGGATCGCTTCCAAGAGTGGCGATTGCGGGCTGCCATCAAGCCTGTACAAGAGTCAGATGGCGACCGCTGCAAACCTGATTTGGGAATCCAAGGTCAGCCCGGACGAGAAGGACCCTTATCAAAACGAGTGGAACGATTTAATCGACGCCGTTCGAGACGACAAGCCTTACAACGAAGTCAAACGCGGGGTGGAGGCGAGCCTGGTTTCGAGCATGGGCCGCATGGCCGCCAACACGGGCCGGGAAATTACGTTTGACGAGATGCTCCGATGCGAGCACGAAATGGCGCCGGGCATGGAGAAGTTCACCATGGACTCTGCGGCCCCGCTCCTGGCGGACGCCCACGGCAGATATCCCGTGCCGCAGCCTGGCATCGTAACCACCAGGGAATACTGACGAGCCGTCCTGAAAGTGGGTACCGGAGGTTGCGAGGGCCCGCGATACGAGCCCTCAGCGATCTGTTGATCCCCTCAATTTAGTCGGGACCTGATGCGCGCGACTGAACTGACGTGAATCGCCAGACGGCTCAGTTCAGGACGAACAGGCACAATCCGGAAGCGCCAGTCGCCAGGAGGTGCTGTTTGCCGTCCATCATGAACGTCTCCGGAGGGCTGGAGATTCCGCCGATTTGAGAATGCCACAGCGCCTTTCCGGTGGCTGCGTCCCAGGCTTCCACGTTCTGGCCGTTGTTGGTGAACAGCAGACCGCCGGCGGTCGAAAGCAGGCCGGAACTGCCGCCATTGATTTCGTGGCGCCACACTGTTTTCCCAGTCGTGTAATCGATGGCGATGATGTAGGTTCCCCAGGAGAGATTCGCGCCGCCCCCGGTGCCGCCCAGGCCCATCGAGCCGCGCGGGTCGGGATCCATCAGGTAGCTGATGCGGAGCGAGTTCTGCTCGTGCACATAGAACAATCCGGTTTTCGGCGAGAATGTCGGCGGCGGATAGTTCGTGACGTCGGCGTTCACCAGCGATCCGGGAATGGTGGCATCTTTATTCGGATTGCGCTTCGGCTGGCCCTTGGCGTCGAGACCCATGGCCCAGTTGTTCACCAGGCCGAATTTGCTGGTGACGAGGTGCTCGCCGGTGACGCGGTCGAGCACGAAGAAGTAGCCGTTGCGCGTGGCGGTCAGGACGAGTTTACGCTGCCGCCCATGGAACGGCATATCGGCGATGATGGGGGTCTCGGTGGAATCCCAGTCGTGCGTGTCGTGCGGAGAGGTCTGGTAATACCACGCCAGCTTGCCGGTATCGACGTTGACCGCCAGCAGCGCCGAGGTGAACAGGTTGTCGCCTTCGCCCCGGCCGGTGGTGTATGCGGGAGTCGGATTGCCCGTGCCGAAGATGTAGAGATGCGTCTCCGGATCGTAGGCGCCGGGAATCCACGTCATGCCGCCGCCATGGCGTGCGGCATCCAGGCTGGCCCACGTGTCGATTCCCGGATCGCCGGCATTCTGCGGCGTGGTGTAGAACGTCCACTGCAGCGCGCCCGTTTCGGGATCGAACGACTTGATGTAGCCGGGCGAGTCCATATCGTTCCCGGTGCCTACGATTACGTGGTTGCCGAGAATCATCGGGGAGTTGGAAGAGAAATACTGGGCGTCGAAGCTGGCGATCTCCTGCTTCCAGACCTCCTTGCCGTTTTTAGCGTCGAGGCATACCACCCAATCGTCGTGCAGTTCGAAGTAGAGGTAGTTGTGCCACATGCCCAGCCCGCGGGTTTGCAGGCTGGTGCCTCCGCGGGTTTTCCAGTAGTAGTGCCAGTGGACCGTGCCATCGCGCGCATCGATGGCCCACACGTTGTCTGGCGAGGAGGCATAAATCATGCCGTCAGTGACGATGATGCCGCCGCCGAACCGCGCCGGGCCGCAGGTGTTGGCCTCGCCCGTTCCGAGGCCGCCCACAATGATGGGGGCCGGCGGGCCGATCGGTCCGCCTCGGCCACCGCGGCCTCCGCCGAAGCCGCCGCCATTCTCGGAAGTGGGAGCGCCGGTTGGGCCGCAACCAGTCGTAATGTTGGTGGAAATCCACTTCAGACTCAGATTCTTCACTGTTTGGGTGTTGATCAGGTCGAGCGAACTGTAGCGCTTTCCGGTGAGATCGCCCGAATAGCTGGTCCAGTCGATGGAGAGGGGCTTGAGGATGTCGGAGGGATCGAGGCCGTGCTGGGCGAGGAGCAGAGCCGGAGCAAACACAAGTAGGAGTCTTTTCATTGTTAGCTCCTCATTTCAGCGTGGCCAGATAGGCCGTGACGTCGTGCATGTTCTTGTTTTCCGGATCGTCGAGTTCCAGGGCCATCTTCTTGTGCGCCTCGTTGGGATCCTTGACGTCCACCTTGGGCGTGTCGCCGTCGCGCGCGATGGCTCTTCGGGTGCCGTCCGGCAGCGTGAGGACAACGATGAAGTCATCCTTTCGCACCAGCTTGCCTTGCAGTCTGGTTCCATCCGCCATCGTCACCGTGACCGGGTTGCCGGCGCCACCACCGCCTCGCCCGCCGAACGGATTGGCGCTGCCCGAACCGGCAACCCAGGCGTTCTGGAGCGAGCGCGGGTCGGGGTATTTCGCGGCGAAGCCCCTCAGGTCGCCGGTCGCGGAATGGCAGTTGGCACAGGCTTTTTTGAAATAGGCTTCGCCGGCCTTGGCGTCACCCACGAGGATGTTCAAGGTCAGGCCGACCGGGTTCCGTCCCGGAGGACTGCCCTGCCCGCCGGTGGTCGCGAGGATACTGTGAATGTACTCCGCGACGGCCACATCATCCGCCTCAATCAGATTGATCTTGGGTGAGTGTTTGGCCACCTCAGCGCCGATGAGTTCACCGTGCTTGTCGTTCAAAGACGGCAGCGAGCGCAGGAGGCTCACGCCCGTTTTCGACCCGCGCAGGTCGGACGAATGGCAGGAGGCGCAGTTGGTCTCGTACAGTGCTCTGCCGCGTGCGAGCACGTCCTGCGAAGCCAGAGGGCGGGTGAACTGCGTGAAGCCGCCGCGCCGGCCGCCGCCGCCCCGGCCGCCGCCGAAACCGCCCCGGCCGGCACGACCGTTCGGATTAGGCTCTGCCGCGGCGGCCGGGGCAGGAGCGGCGCCCGCGCCCGGTGCGAAGTTCTTGGACACGTAGTCGAGCACGGCGGCAAACTGTTCGGGGCTTCCCTCCGCTCCCGACGCAATCATCTTCTGGATGGATGCTTTCCAGTCGTCGCGGCTTTGGCGATGCTCCTGAATCACATCGGGTTTGTGGCAGGTGCTGCAAAGCTGCATAGTGGCATCTTTGCCGGGTCCGTCAGGCCACTGTTGGGCAAATCCCGCGAAACAGGCGAAGACACAGAACAGCAGACATGGCTTGATCATAGAGTGCAACCGGTTACTTTGATATTCTGGCGCAACTGGGGACGAATGGGTTACAGCCCGGCGACATTGAGAGCTTTCAGCCCTCCGGTGTGTGCGAACCGGGCAAAGGCGGGACGCCCGCATGTCTCAGTTCGGGCCGCCGGTCCGCATAGGAAGGACTGGTACCCGGCGGTATCGAGACGATCATCAAGCCCCCGCTCACCGCTTGAACATCACCTTGCCGCCCACGATCGTATAAACCACATCCGTGGCCAGGATCTGGTCTTCGGGAATGGTCAGAATATCCTTGGATAGGACGGCGATGTCGGCCAGCTTGCCTGGTTCGAGCGACCCCTTGACCTTTTCTTCGAACGCCGCATAGGCGTTGTTCCAGGTGTAGGACTTCAGCGCTTCCTCGCGGCTCATGCGCTGCGCGGGATAGAATACCGATCCATCCTTCAGCTTGCGGCTGACCGCCGCGTAATAGCAGGCCAGGGGGCTGACATCCTCCACCGGAGCATCCGTGCCGTTGGCCACGACGGCGCCCGATTTCATCAGCTTCTGCCACACGTAGGCGCCCTCTTCGGCTCGGTGCGAGCCGAGGCGCAGCAGCACGTACGGCGCGTCGGAGGTGCAATGCACCGCCTGCATCGCCGCGATCACACCGAGTTTGCCGAAGCGCGGGATATCGGCGGCGCTGAGATGCTGGGCGTGTTCGATGCGCCAGCGCAGGTCCTTCTGCTCGGGATGCTCGTGGAAGATGCTTTCGTAGATATTCAGCACTTCGCGATTGGCGCGGTCGCCGATGGCATGTACGCAAAGCTGATAGCCATGCGCCAGGGCCAGTTCGCCGGCCTGGCGGATGTCGGCCGGATCTTCCAGGTTCAACCCGGTGCTGTCGGGCTTATCGGCGTAGGGCGCCAGCAGCCACGCGCCGCGCGAGCCGAGCGCGCCGTCCATGTAGCGCTTGACGGCCCGCACGGTGAGATGATCGTTGCCCATGCCGAGGGTTCGGTACTTATCGAGGTTCAGCCGCAGGGTGTCGTTGGACGCGCGCAGCATCACCCACAGTCGCAGTCGTAGATCGCCCCTGGCGGCCATTGCACGGAAAACATCCACCGTGGCGAGCGGCGAGCCGGCGTCTTCGAAGCTGGTGATGCCCTTCGACAGGCACTCGTCCGTGGCAAGCGAAATTTCCTTCGCCAGGTCGGCATGGCTGGCCTGCCATTGACCGTAGACGTTGCTGGCCAGGCCTTGGGCGCGTTCGCGGAGCAGGCCGGTGGGATCGCCGGACGCGTCCTTCAGAATCTCGCCGCCCGAAGGATTCGCCGTGTCGCGGGTGATGCCGGCCAGTTGCATCGCCTTGGCATTCACGAACGCCGCGTGCCCGCTGGCGTGGGTCAGCAGCACCGGGTTACTGGGCGCGACCTTATCCAGCGAAGCGTGCAACGGGAAGCCCTCCACGTTGGGTTCCGGCGCGTGGTCCCACTTGGATTGGTGCCAGCCGCGGCCCACGATCCAATCGCCCGGTTTGGCCTGTTTGGCGGCGCGCGCCACCTGCGCCACGATGTCGTCCCAGGTGCGCGCCTCCCGCAAGTCGAGGCCCATTCGAAATTCGCCAACTCCGGTGAAGTGGCCATGCCCTTCGATGAAGCCGGGAATCGCGAGCATCCCGTGCAAGTCGATGACCTGCGTGCCGGGGCCGATCCACCTGGCGGCGTCGCTGTCGCTGCCCAGCGCGGTGATTTTGTCGCCGCGCACGGCGATGGCCTCTGCCACCGGAGCGGCCGCGTTCATCGTGGCGATCTTACCGTTGCGCAGCACCAGGGTGGCGGGCTGGGCAAAGGCCGCGGCGGAACTGGCCGCCAGCAGAATGGGCAAGGCACGCATGGAGTCCAGGATAGCGCGCGTTACAGTATGATCGGGATTCAATGGCCGATGCGGCGCTGTTCCTGGCGGGCGTTTACGGGGTGACCTGGGCACTCTGCCTGCTGGTGCGCGGCGATCTGCTTGCCTGGCTTCTCCCCACCGTGTGGTCGCCTACAGCGCTGGCGCTGATCCTGGCGGCGCGCACGGGCGGCAGCGCGGCAGTGAAACACGAACTGGGGCATTTGGTTTGGAGGCGCGGCTTGGGGCTCTGGATCTTTCTGGCGTGTGCCTTCCCCGCGGCCGCGACCATCACTGCACTGCTCATTGCCCGATCGGCGGGAGACGCGGCGCCGTTCACGACCATCCGCGCGATTCCGTCCATGGTGGCATTGCAGCTTGCGACTGGCGCGCTCGGCGAGGAGTTGGGCTGGCGAGGCTTTCTGCTGCCGCGGTTCCAACAGCGCATGCCGAAACCCGCGGCCGCCTGCTCGATGGCGGTCCTGTGGAGCCTCTGGCATGTTGCGGGAATGTTCTTTCCGGGCACGCCACTGCAGATCGTACCGGCCGGATGGTTTCTCCTCAACGCCGCGTGCTTCGGAATCTTCCTGGCGTTCCTGTTCGACCGCGCGGGCGAATCGGTTCTCGCCCCCATGGCGGCTCACCTGGCGCTGAACGTGTCGCTCGGCGTGGGAGGTGTGCGCCCTTCGTCCGTGACCTTCTGGAAGGCTCTTGCGGGCATGTATGGAATCGCCGCGCTTTCGGGCGCCGTGGGCCTGCGCACTCCTGCCGCCCCGTTTCGCAATGCGCTGCGTCGTTCGAGTTGACAAGCCAACGCGCCGGCCGCTACGCTCGGCGATTCATGGATTCGCGAATCGTGTACTTCAGTGCACCGGCGCATGGGCACATCCGCATGACGCTGCCGGTGATGAAGGAGTTGGTCCGCCGCGGCGCTCGCGTGGATTATTATTCGACTGGGCAATTCCGGCGGCACATCGAGGAAACCGGCGCTGTCTACCACGATTATGGCGAGCGCCTGGTCCCTCCCTCCGGCGCAGGGCCGTTCAAGACTCCCGATACCACGGTCGACTTCCTCATCGAGTGTACGCGGGCCTTTCTCGAGGACCATTTGGAGCCGGTCCGTGCGCTTGCGCCTACTTGCGTGATGCACGATTCGTTTGCGCCGTGGGGGCAGTACGTGGCCCAGAGTCTCAACGTGCCGGAGATCGGTTCGGTGTCTGCGATTCTTGTCAATTTCCAGATGATCATGGGCGCTGCCACCGGTGTGCCAGGTGTTCCGGAGATGAGTCGGCGCATCGCCGGCAAGCTCGGCGGCTGGTACACGGCCATCAGCGCGCTGAACCGGACGTACAGTGTTCCGGGCGTGCAGAACGCTTTCCTGATGATGGAAGCGCTGGGCGAAATCAACATTATCTACACATCGCGCGCATATCAGCCGCTCGCAGAAACATTCAGTGAAGAGCGCTATAAATTCGTCGGCCCAACCATGGCGCCTGTCTTGGAAGCGCCGTTTCCGTTCGACGCGCTCGACGGCCGGCCCATTGTTTACATCACGCAGGGGACCGTGTACACCGACCGCACGCCGTTTTTCCGAAGCTGCATCGAAGCCTTCCGCGACTGCCCCTGGCAAGTGGTGATGGCCGTGGGACAAGACCTGGACGGCATGGACCTGGGCCCGTGGCCGGATGATTTCATCGTGCTGCCCTTTGTGCCGCAGGCGCAGATTCTGAAACGCTCCGCGCTTTTCATCATGCACGGCGGCACCACCAGTGTCAGCGATTCCCTGTGGCACGGCGTGCCGATGCTGGTGGCGCCTTCGGGCGCGGATCAGTACTGGAACGCCGACCGGATCGCGCAGCTTGGCGCCGGGCAAAACTTAGCGGGGCTGGAACTGACTCCCGAGCTTTTGCGGCAGCGCGCCGGGCAGGTCCTCGCCGATCCTTCCTACGCGGCCGCCGCGGCGAGGCTGGGCGATACGTTGCGCGCGGCCGGAGGCGCGCCGCGAGCGGCGGACGAAATCGAAGCCTTTTTGCGGCGCAAAGCCCAGGTCGCCGCTGCGTAACCCCGCGGATCCGGCGCAGCCAGTTATCATGGGTTTGCCCGGTTCTGTCTCGTGCCTAGACCCGTGCCAAGCGGCCGCCTCGGGCCGCCCCATGAGCGGTAATCGCGCCTCGATCCGCATCCGCACCTCGTCCCCAGCGTGCCAACATATGGCTCGCTCTGGTGAGCAAGCCCGTTCCGGAATTGC
>Ga0335085_10009409_pt1 | contig 14747 bp, 10 predicted proteins | sample Lox_Sample_45_FD_206712 | JGI IMG/M metagenome (GOLD analysis project Ga0335085, IMG submission 206712) | Soil microbial communities from Loxahatchee National Wildlife Refuge, Florida, United States - Lox_Sample_4.5 | ecosystem: Environmental > Terrestrial > Soil > Wetlands | place: USA... | reverse complement strand
TTGTTGAGATGAGAATTAAAAATGATTGTGAAACGAAAGCAGTGCCGAAATAGCGTGTTTCGCTCGTCAGGTAATCGGATTACGACACCGAATTCGCAGGTTGATCAGGCGACTTCCTAAACTGCCTGTTACGATTCAATTCCGCGGAGCACCATGTTCGCAAAACCTCTGTGCTATCCCGGCATTCCATCTGATACCGCATTTGATACCATATTGAGTTTTTAGGGCATTTTTGGGTAAAAAATAGCAAAAAGTCAGGCCGTCAAAGTTCTCGCGAAATGCTGAAAATCCCCAATAAAATCAATGGGAAAATACGAAAGCGAACAACAGCAAAAATTCCGAAAAAAGGCTTGAAACTGTTTAGGAAACCGCTGCTCTATCCATTTGAGCTACGGGGACTTGTTGGTCATGAACGGCGGTCAAAGGCAATCGCACCGATCCCGGCATCCACTTTGATCCGCCGTGTTTCATTGAACATGTATTTCACACGAATGCGGGCTACAGGCAAGTTCGTTTGCAAGGGGTTTGAAACGGGAATGGTTATCGTGGCCAAACCACCCCCCCCGTTGCACTTACGGAAAAATGCGGGAGGTTCGTTCAGCGCGATTGAGATTTGCCGTGGGACACTTCGCCCGGAGCACCGTTAAAACTTTCAGCCTCCTGCAATCTCAACTGCAAAAGCTGGATGTTTTCGCGCAAGCCCAGAGCCAGTTTCCTTTGCTTGTCCTGCCATTCGGCCTCGTGCGCGGCCTGGCTCTCGCGCAAATCGCGCAATTCCAGGTTCAACGCCTCCTTGGCTTCCGTCAGATTGTGATATTCCGATTCCAAACGCGCGCGTTTGGCGGACTCCTGCTCCAAGCCGGCCTTGGCGCGCTCCAATTCCGCACCGTCTTGATGCAGACGCTCCTGAAGTTTTACGATCTCCTGTTGGGATTTGGCAGCCGCCTGTTGTTCAGCCGCAAACTTGTTTTCAAGTTCACCATGCACCTGCTGTAATCCCGTCAATTCCTTTTCCAACTGACCGCACTGGACCAGCTTTTCCTTCAAAGCCGTTTCCGTCTGACTGGCGGCTGCCTTCGCGGCGTTTAGTTGGTCGCGCCATTCTGATTCCAAACGCGTCCGTTCGGTGGATTGCTGTTCCAAACCAACCTTGGCATGCTCCAATTCCGCGCGGTTCTGACGCAGATGTTCCCGAAGTTCCTTGATCTCCTGTTGAGATTTGGCAATCGCTTGTTGCTCGGTTGTAAACTTGTTCTGAAGTTCGTCGCGCACCTGCCGCAACCCGACCAACTCCTTTTCCAACTGGCCGCATTGGGTCTGTGTTTCCTTCAGGGCAGTTTCCGTCTGACCAGCGGTCGCCTTCGCAGCGTTCAATTGCTCGCGCCACTCGGATTCCTGGCGGGTTCGCTCGGCAGATTGTTGTTCCAGCGCGGTTTTGGCGCTTGCCAACTCTGCCGTGCCCTGACGCAGGCGCTCCTGGGCTTCCTTGATTTCCTGTTGCGACTTCGCCGCCGTCTGCTGCTCGGCCTTGAGCTTGTTCTGAAGCTCATCACGTACCTGTTGCAAGCCGACCAACTCTTTTTCCAACTGGCCACTGCGGGTTTCCTTTTCCTTCAGGGCGGTTTCCAGCTTGCCGGAAGCTGCCTTTGCCGCGGTCAATTGTTCGCGCCACTCGGATTCCTGGCGGGTTCGCTCGGCGGATTGCTGTTCCAGCGCGGTTTTGGCGCTTGCCAACTCCGCCGTGCCCTGACGCAGGCGCTCCTGGGCTTCCTTGATTTCCTGTTGCGATTTTGTCGCCGTCTGCTGCTCGGCCTTGAGCTTGTTCTGAAGCTCATCGCGTTCCCGCCGCAACCCGGCTAATTCCTCCTCCAACTGATTGCATCGCGTCTCTTTTTCCTTGAGAACAGTTTCTGTCTGTCCGATCAATGCCCGCGCTGCGTTTAGTTGTTCGCGCCATTGCGATTCGATGCGCATTCGTTCCGCCGATTCCTGTTCCAAGCCAGCGTTGGCGCGTTCCAGTGCCGCGGTGCTCTGGCGCAGACGTTCGTGAAAGTCCGCGTTTTGCGTTTTGCCGTTGCTCGGTTGCGGGGTTGGAGTTGGCGTCTTCGATTGCAACGTATGTTCTGGAACACTGGCGGGGCGCGATTCAGCTTCCGGCTGCGCCATCCTGAGAGAAGCAGTTGGTTTGGCATCCTTGAGGCCAAGCTCGGCAGCGGATGCCAACCGGTTGGGAGGTTCCGGCGGTTGCGTCTCAGCCTTGACCGGCTGATTAATTCTAGCCGAAGCCTCGGGTGGAAGCACGTCTCCGGAACCGTTCTTTGTAGCGGAAGGAGTTGCCGGTTGCGGAGCGCGAACACCCTGCACCCGCGCTTTGATCAAATTAACCGTCACTTTCAGCGCCAGTTCCAACGGGGAAACCGGCTTGGAGACGAAATCATTGCCGCCACTGAGGACGCTCTGCTTGCGATTGTCAAAATTGCTGAAAGCTGTGACAAAGATGACAGGAGTTTTCTTGCAATGCGGCAGGCGGCGCATCTTCTCGCAGACGTCAAAACCAGTCATGCCGGGCATGTTGACATCGAGCACGACGAGGTCGAATTCCGTTGTTTCCAAGAGGCTCAACGCGGCAGCGGGATCCTTGACGCCGACGGTGTCAAAATTGGCCCGTTTGAGGGAAGTCACGTTTACATGATTGCAAACGGTGTCATCGTCCACGACCAACACTTTGGCTTGAAACGGCGGTCCAACAGAATAGCCATCGTTGTTTTTCAAAAGGCTATCCAGGCAATCCACCGCTTGGGCAATGGTTTGCAATACTGATGGCGTTACTGTTGAAGGCTTGTCCATGATTCCGGCGAGCAACGCATCGAATGCGTTGGTCAGCAGGGCGACGCGGGCGCAGCCGGCCTGGGCGGCGCTGGAGTTTAGTAAATGCACGCGCTGATTAAGGCCGGACAGATGGGTTCGGCTGGCTTCTGAATCGGGCGCCTTAATGTATCCCATGCTGTGCTCGCGAATCTTTGGCATCATGGCCACGGCCTCTTTTAGAAATTCCGAGCGCTTTTTCGTGTCCGCTGGTTCAGCAGCAAAATCAGGCGTCGCCGGCTTGCTGGCGCCATTCCGTTGGCTCTCCCCATTGTTAGCTGCCAGCGTCGAAGGCATTTTACCCGCTTCCATCACCACACATTCAGGCGCGTGGGCGAGCGTTTCTTGAATGGTTCCCAGTAACATGGGGAAGGTGCAGTCGCTTTTGAGCAATCGCTTGGTGCCTTGGGCCAGCGGACTGTCCGGCGGCACTTCGGTCATGGGCGCGTTTGAAAATATGATGACCGGAACCGTGGTCAGCCGTGGATCCGCTTGCATGAATTTGAGCACGTCTGCGCCACTAACCTTGGGCAACATCAGGTCCAGCAGAACCAGGTCGGGAGCGCGCTCGGAAAGAATGTCGAGAGCCACCTGCCCGTCTGGCGCGCATTCCACATGAAATCCTTCGCGCTCCAGACGCTTTTGGTACATGGTTTGCGATACCAGGTCATTCTCGACAAAAAGAATCGTCTTAACGCTCATTATGGCTCCCGGTGTTTTTCATCCACCCATTTTGTGATGGACGGCACAATTCGAACACATGGTTTTCCGCTTCTTCAGCACGTCTTAAAAAGCACCACTCATGCCAAACGGCTGCTGATTTTCGGCAAATTGAGGCGAAGACGTGGTTTCTTGCGATTGAAAAGCATCAAGTCGGAAGGCCTTACGTCTCTTCAGATTTTTAATCTTACCCGGCATGGAAGGTGCTTCCCAGCCACAAGACTGTAATAAATTCGCGCAGCAGCAGCACTTAACCCAAGCAATAAAAGACACAAAACAGAGCCAAAACAATGCAAACGATCAATAAGAAAAACGGAAAGAAATCAATAAACCGAACGGTGGACAATCTATTGGGCGCACTTTCACTTCAGGAACAAATTGAAGCCCGCGCACACGAAATTTATCTCTCCCGCGGCGCCGAGCCGGGCCATGAACTGGACGACTGGTTGCAAGCCGAGCGTGAGATCATGGGATGGGTGTGATCCTGACTTCTGAAGCGGCTTGATCGCAGGCGGAGGCCGGGCGAATCAATTTGAACCGAGTGGAACGGTTGTCTTGTCAGATTGCTGCACGAAGGTCCATGCCTCATGGACGCGGGGCTTGATGTTTTTCGATGGCGGCAGCAATAGTATTGACGCTGTAAATAATCTTGCGCGCCGTCTCCGGGTCGGGAATTTTCAGGCCGTAGTTTTTATCGAGCGCGACCACCACTTGGAGCGCGTCCACCGAGTCCAACCCCAACCCACCCGGACCGAAGAGCGGCTGGTCGTCTCCGAGTTCATCCGCCGTGTTTTGAAGCATGAGGTTTTCCACCAACATGCGTTTGATTTGCCTTTTGAATTCTGCTGAATCACTCATTAAAATAAGTTGGTAATTTTGACCGCCGGACCCGCTTCAACGCAAGCCGGAAATGAGCGCCGCCATTTCCCTGGAACCGTCAGGCTGCCGGAACAATTTATGTTGTCAACCTTTCGCATCAGATTTAAACTCGTCAATGAACATGAGAATAAGACCCTTTTTTACTATAGTGCTTGGACTGGCAATGGCCAGTCAGGTGATGGCTCGTGATCTGACAGCCTTTGAATTAATCAAGGCTGGTGATCCTTATGTGGGTGTTCAGAGCAAGGACAAGGTGTTGCAGATACGCTCTGAGAAATCCATTGCCAGTCTCACGCCGGACATGTGGCACGTGCTTTATTACGATCCAACCACAGGGATGAAGTCCGTGGAGGTAACCTTTGGCGGCGGCAAAGAGCTACAGGTTTCGCATCCCGGTCATCCGTTTCAAATGCCCTTCCACGACCGCGATATTCTCGACAGGTCAAAGCTGAAGGTGGACTCGGATGACGCATTAAAAAAAGCGAGGTCACAACCGCTCTTAAAAAACATCACCCTCAAGGCGTCCCAATTGACGCTGGACCACAGTGACATGGGGCCGGTATGGAAAATCCAATTGTGGGCGGCCAAGCTGAATAATCCTGACAAACAAGTGGACATTGGGATCATCACCCTTTCCGCCACGGACGGCTCGATTGTCAAAAGCGAATTGCGCCCGGACCGGGTGGATTAGTCGGAACTGGTGCGGTTGAAGAAGGGTAACCCAGCCGTCACGCTTGCTCCGGTCGGCTCGCGGGGAATGATAAGTCGAACAACGTTATGATGGCGTTCCCTCAAATCAATTGAGAATATCTTGATTTATACCTTTTTATTCCTCTGATTGGATCGGCTGTTGCGCGGAGCGATTCGTTTTGACGATGGGCAATTCCTCGCGTAGCGTGTCATCTGCTATTTTCGCAAATTACCATGATTGGGCTCATAAAAATGATCTTTGGGTCGAGGAACGACCGCGAGCTAAAAAAATTCTGGCCGGTCGTCCATCGGATCAATGAGATCGAAGCGGGACTGAACCAGCTCTCCGATGATGAGTTGCGCCAGAAAACCGCCGATTGGAGGGCGCGCTTGGCGCCGATTCAGGACAAGAAGGAACTCAACGCCGCACTGGACAAAATTTTACCCGAAGCCTTCGCCGTCGTCAAAAACGCCTGCCGCCGAATGACCGAGCGCAAGGCGGAAGTAGGCGTGCGCGGGCATCCCGTGGTTTGGGAGATGATTCCGTTCGACGTGCAACTCATCGGCGGCATCGCGCTGCACCGGGGCAAAATCACTGAAATGGCCACCGGCGAAGGCAAAACGCTCGTCGCCACCATGCCGATTTATCTCAATGCGCTCACCGGTCGCGGCGTCCACGTGGTGACGGTGAACGATTATCTGGCGGCGCGCGACTCGGAATGGATGGGCGCGATTTACAAATTTCTCGGCCTCACCGTCGGCTGCATTCTGCATGATCAGACGCCGCAGGTCCGCCGCGAGCAGTATCAGTGCGATATCGCCTACGGCACGAACGCCGAGTTTGGTTTCGATTACCTGCGCGACAACGGCATGGCCGTGCGCAAGGAAGACCAGGTCCAACGCGGGCATTATTACGCCATTGTGGACGAAGTGGACTCGATCCTGATTGATGAGGCGCGCACGCCGCTCATCATCAGTGGCCCGTCCCTGCACACGTTCGACGAACAGTACGCGCAATGGAAACCAACGGTCGAGTCGCTGGTCCGCGCGCAGGAACGGCTGTGCAACCGCTTTCTGTCCGAAGCCGAGTCGTTGATGAAAAAACTAAATCCCGCCGACGGCTCAAACGTGCAAAATGGCGCCGCACTGGAAGGCGAAATTGGCAAGCTGCTGTTTCGCGTCAAAACCGGCCAGCCGAAGTCCGAGGGTTTGTTAAAACTGCTGGAGAATCCCGAAAATCTCCGGCTGATGAACCAGGCCGAGCTGGATTTGCATCGGGACCAGAAAAAAGTGGACCTTTACCGGGAAAAAGAGGAGCTGCTGTTTGCCATTGATGAAAAAAGCCACGACGCCGACCTCACCGAAAAGGGCCGCAACGTCGTCAGCCCCAAAGACCCGGAAGCCTTTGTGCTGCCGGATTTGACGACCTTGTTGCACGAAATTGACACCGGCCCGGAGACGGACCCGCGCAAACGCATGGAGGCCAAGACCCGGTTGCAACAGGAATTTGAAACCAAGGCACAAAAAATCCACGCCATCTCGCAATTGCTCAAGGCTTACAGCATTTACCAAAAGGACGTGGAATACGTCGTGCAGGATAACAAGGTCATCATCGTGGACGAACACACGGGCCGGCTCATGACCGGCCGCCGCTGGAGCGACGGGTTGCATCAGGCTGTGGAAGCCAAGGAAGGCGTCGCCATCGAGCGCGAAACCCAGACGCTCGCGACGATCACGATTCAAAATTATTTCCGCCTTTACCAGAAACTCGCGGGCATGACCGGCACGGCGGAAACCGAGGCGACGGAATTTCTCGACATTTACAAACTCGGCGTGCTGACGATTCCCACCAACAAACCAAACATCCGCAAGGACGGCCACGATTCGGTCTATAAAACCCGGCGTGAGAAATTCAACGCTGTCGTCACCGAAATCAAAGAACTGCATGGGAAAGGCCGCCCGATTCTGGTCGGCACCGTCAGCGTGGAAACCAGCGAGATGCTGTCGCGGATGTTGAAGCGCGAAGGTCTGATTCACTCCGTCCTCAACGCGAAATACCACGAGCAGGAAGCTGAAATCGTCGCGCGCGCGGGCCAGCGCGGCTCGATTACGATTGCCACGAACATGGCCGGACGCGGCACGGACATCAAACTGGGTTCCGGCGTGACGGAGGTCGGCGGCCTGCATGTGCTGGGCACTGAACGCCATGAATCGCGCCGGATTGATCGTCAATTGCGCGGCCGCTGTTCGCGCCAGGGCGACCCGGGCTCGTCGCACTTTTTCATTTCGCTGGAGGACGATTTGATGCGGCTGTTCGGCTCCGACCGCATTGTGAAAATGATGGAGAAAATGGGTTTGGAAGAAGGCCAGGAACTGTCCCATCCGTTGTTGAACCGCTCCATCCAACAGGCGCAAAAGCGCGTCGAACAGCACAATTTTGAAATCCGCAAACGCACGCTCGAATATGACGACGTGATGAACAAACAGCGCGAGGTCATCTACGGCTTCCGCAACGAAATCATCAACGCCGAAGACGTGCGCGACCGCCTCATGGACATCATTGAGGAAGTCGTCATCCTGAAAGTCGAGCAATTTTCCGATGCCAACGACGAGCCCAGCGAATGGCAGTTGCGGCCGCTGGCCGACTGGGTAAATCTAAATTTCCCGCTCGGCATGCCCGAGGCCGAAATCATCAAGGCCGCCGATTCCGGCAAGGACATGCCCGTGTCCGGCTCAATTTATGACGGCCTCAGCGCGGCGCAATTTGCCGTCTGCAACTTCATCAGCGACAAAATCCGCCAATCGTATGACTTGAAAATCAGCTTTGAGGAGCCGGACAAACTTGCGGTTGTGGAGCGCTACACGATTTTAAGTGCGATTGACAAGCTCTGGCAGGAGCATCTTTACGAGATGGACAGCCTGCGCTACAGCATCGGCCTGCGCGGTTACGGCCAGCGTGACCCGCTCGTCGAATACAAGGCCGAGGCGTACAAAATTTTCGACGAACTGATGGTCAACATCAAAACCGAAATCTGCCACAACATCTTCCGCAGCGCGTCTTCCATGATGGCTTTCGAAAATTTCCTGCGGAACGTTCCGCGCCAAACGCTGCACCAGTCCACCAGCGCGTTTGGCGGCACAGCGACCGGGACCGCCGGACCCGGCGGCGCGAATGCCAAACCCAGTGATGTCGTCAGCGAAGCGGCGGCGGCGGTGACGGAAAAGGCCAAGCCCGTCCGCACCGGTCCCAAGGTGGGCCGCAACGACCCCTGTCCCTGCGGCAGCGGCAAGAAGTTCAAGCATTGCTGTGGACGGTGAACTTGCTGGCCGCGCTGGAGCCGCGTTTGTAAAAGCGCGGAATTTCGCCACCGCGCTCTCACCAACGCGACGACAGCACCAAAAAAAGACTTGCGATTCCGCCGTGCTTCAGTAAATTGCAAATGATTTGCAATTGAAATTTTTTAGAGCTATGAATTCATCCCGCAGCTTGAAGCTGCCGGCTGGTCGCAAAGGGTTGCCGCACGACTTGGCGATCCTCGGGGTGTGCCTGTTCGCTGCGCTGGCGGCGGGTTGCAGCAAAAAGGAAGTCGCCAAACCAAGCGCGGCCACGGTGAGCATCGTCGCCGCTGAAAATTTTTACGGCGGGATGGCACGGCAGATCGCCGGGAATTCGGCGAACGTCACCAGTATTTTAAGCAATCCGAATCAGGACCCGCATGAATTCACCACCGACGCGGCGACGGCCAGGGCTGTGGCGAACGCGGATATTGTCATTTACAATGGCATTGGTTACGACGATTGGATGGACAAACTTCTTGGCGCGCAGGGCAAACCCGGGCGAATCGTCATCCGTGTCGCCGACTTGATTGGAGCCACTAACGGCGCCAATCCGCACATCTGGTATGATCCGCGCACGATGCCGGCGCTGGCAGCAAGGCTCGCGGAAATTTTGAAACAACCGGAAAACCTCGCGGCCTTTCAAAGACAGATGGCGGCGGTCACCGCAAAAATCGCCGAAATAAAATTCGCTTACAGCGGAACGGTTGTCACGGCCACGGAGCCGGTGTTCGGCTACATGACGAGTGCGCTGGGTTTCAAAATGGAAAATTACCAATTCCAGCTCGCGGTGATGAACGACACCGAAATTAGCTTTCAACAGGCGGCGGATTTCGAGAAAAGTCTGCATGACAAATCAATGAAAATCCTTTTCTATAACAGCCAGGTCACCGACCCGGTGACTCAACGCGCGCGGGAAAGCGCCAAAAAAATCGGCGTGGCCGTGATTGGCGTCACGGAGACGCAGCCACCCGGCGCAAAAAATTACGCGGATTGGATGCTGGCGGAATTAAGCCAGGTCAAGACAGCTCTGGAGCAAAATCATTGACTTCCGCAGTTTCCATAACGAATGCCGGCGTGCGTCTCGGCGGACGTGATATTCTGCGAGAAGTGAATGCGGAAATCGCCCCGGGCGAATTTGTCGGCGTGTTCGGGCCGAATGGCGCGGGCAAATCCACATTGATGAAATGTATTCTCGGCCTCACGCCGCTTTGTTCAGGGACTATTTCCATTTTTGGAGAACCGCCGGGACGCGCGAACAATACCATCGGTTATCTGCCGCAATCCCGGGCGAGCCTTGAAGGCACGGCTCTGACTGCGCGTTCATTGGTTTCCGCGGTTGAAGGCGGAAATCGCTGGGGATTGCCGTGGAACACACGCGCCGCGCGCGCCGAAGTTGAACGCGCCATTGAACTGGCGGGCACGGAAGAATGTGCCGACCGCCCATTTTCGGTTTTGTCTGGCGGAGAAAAACAGCGCGTCGCGCTGGCCCAGGCTTTGCTCGGCAAACCGCGCCTGCTCATTCTCGACGAGCCGCTGGCCAGCCTTGATCCGCGAAACCAAATGCGGATGGTCGAGTGCATCGCCAAAATCAAAGCGACGACCGGTGCCACCATTCTTTTCATTGCGCACGATGTCAACCCGCTGCTCGGCGTCATGGATCGCGTGATTTACATCGCGGGCGGCGGGGCGGTCATCGGTTCGACGGACGAAATTATTTCCAGCGCGGTTTTGAGCAAACTTTACGGCACGGAAATCAACGTCGTTCGTGCCGAGGGCAAAATCTTCATCGTTGCCGCCGAGGGCAATGTCACGGAGGCCGCGCATCATGATTGAACAAATCCATTATTACTTGTCTTACGACTTCGTGCGCAACGCGCTCATCGCCGGCACTCTGGCCGCCATCCTCGGCGCGGTGGTCGGTTATTTTGTGGTCATCCGCAAAGTCAGTTTTGCCGCCCATTCGCTGGCGCATATCGGATTTACCGGCGCGACGGGAGCCGTTTTGTTCGCCTTAAGCCCGCTGGAGGGGATGCTGATTATTTCGGCGGCGGCGGGCTTAATGATGGGAGCTTACGGAAACCGGCTGCAACGCAGCGACATGGCCATTGGCATGACACTCTCGATTTGCCTGGGCGTCGGCACGCTGTTTCTTGCGGTGTCAAAGGGTTTCGCGGGCCAGGCTACCGCAATTCTCTTCGGAAATATTTTTGGCGTCTCGCATCATCAGATTATTCAAACGTTGATTCTCTCCGCCATGAGCCTCGGAACGTTGCTGTTTTTTTCGCGGAAACTTCTTTTCGCCAGTGTGCAACCCGATTTGGCCGAGGCGCGCGGCATTTCGCTGTCCACCCTGGCCGTGGTTTTCATGGTGATTCTGGCAATCTCCGTCACCCTGGCCAGCCAAGTCGTCGGCATCCTGCTGGTTTTCACGTTGATCATTGGTCCGGCGGGCATCGCCACCCGGTTTTGCCGAAACTTTTGGTCCGGGCTGATCACTTCGGTCGCCATCGGGCTGTTTGCCGTTTGGACCGGAATTCTGCTGGCCTGCATCACAAGCTGGCCTCCCAGTTTCTGGATTACGACCATTCTATTCGTTCTTTACCTGATTAACGAAACCATGTGCCGCCTTATTTTTAGAATGGAATGACCGCCGCCATTGAACTTCCTGCAATTCCACGCCCATTTTGAAGAAAAATTCGCTTTTCCAAAATAATAATACGCGAAAACATAATGAGCAAAATTTCCATCGTCAAAGAAGTCGCGGAAAAGGCCATCGCCGCCGAAGCTGATCGAACCGCCCGCGACGCAATTCAGTCCGCGATTTTTTTGAAAAAAGGCTTGCAACCCCGGTCCAACTCTTCATAATGCAAATGATTTGCAATACAGAAAACGCCAGTTCACCCGCCGCACGCGGGAGCAGGTCTTCCGCGCAGCGGGGGTTTTGTCGCTCGCGCTGTGGCTGTTCATGGCGACGGCGACAACCTGCACGCCGCTGCACGCTTGGTTGCACGGCGGAACAATTCCGAAAGACGATGATTGCGCGGTCGTCGCCATCGCGCATGGGAACATCGCCGTCACCGCGCATGGCAAAATTGAGACGCCGCCGTGCCACGTTCCCACCGCTTTGCCGGTGACGTGGATTGAAATTGTCCCGCGTGCGGACTTTTCCGTTTTCATCCCGGCCGATAAGAATCTTTCGCCCGGCCGCGCCCCTCCAGCAGTCCTTTCTTCCCAAGTGTAGGCTGGTCGGCCTTGGCTGGCCGGGTTTCCGTTGGTAATTCCGTTTTAATGGGGACGCATGCCGGTCGTGCGGACCTGGATTGGAGAAGAAGAAATGAAACTGAAAACTATTTTAGGGCTGTCTTCCGCCCTTTGCTTGTGCGTAACCATCGCTCAAGCGCAGGAGACAAATGAAATGGAGCAGTTGAAACAACAACTGCGGCAGATGCAGGAAAACCTTGAAAAAACTCAAAATGAACAGCGCCAGCAAATCGAGGCGCTGACGAAGAAACTCGACGAATTGACAAGTCAACGGCAGACGGCGTCGGCCACCGCTCCGGCCGCAGCCGTCACGACGAATCAACTCAACGAGTTGAACGAAAAGGTGAACCAGGTCGTCGAGGCGCAGAAGAAAACGCTGCCCAGCGAGTTCAATCCCGCCATCGGGTTTGTGGGAGAAACCGTTTTCTCCTATCGCAGCAAAGGTTCGGACCAGACCGGCAGCGACCGTCCGGGTGGATTTGACGTGTGGCAGCGTTCGCTGGAAATGGTCGCCTCCGCATCGGTGGATCCGTTCGCCAAGGGTTACGCTGTCATCAACGCTTCCGCCGATTCAGCCTCCAGCGAGGCGACGCTGGCGGTCGAGGAGGCGGCGCTGCAAACGACCTCATTGCCGGGAAACCTGGAATTGAAGGCCGGACGGTTCTTCGGCGAATTCGGACGGCTGGCTTACATTCACGATCACGAATTGCCGTTCGTGAACCGTCCGCTCGTGTTGGACGAATACATTGGCGGCGAATCGCAATCGGACGGTTTGCAACTGAACTGGCTGGCGCCGGTTCCGCATTACGTCAGCGCGACCGTTGGCGTCGGCGACCATTTTGGCGGCGATAGTCCGAATCCCGATCATCCCGGAACTTTCCGCGCGTTCGACGGATTGAATTTCTGGGGACGGCTCTCAAGCTATTGGGATTTGACGCCGAACTGGCAGCTCGAAAGCGGTATTTCGGGTCTCATCAATCCCAAAACCGAGGACCGTGGCGGCGCGCTGTTGCAGCCCAACGGTGTCAGCACGTTGACCGAAAAGGAGCGGCGGCTGGCCGGTTTTGATTTGAAGTTCAGCTACGTCCCGCTCCAGAACAACCAGTTCCGCAGCTTCAACTGGGGCACGGAGGTGCTTTACAGCGACAACCGCTATCTCTCCGACCCTGATGGCATCCCATCCAACGGCGACGAGTTCAGAGAAAATGTCGGCTCGCTCGGCATGTATTCCTACGCGAACTACAAATGGAGCCGGCAATGGAGCGCCGGATTCCTATTCGACTACGTTCAAAGCACGCAAAATCACAGCGACGTGACGATGGATTATTCGCCGTTCATCACGTTCGCGTTGAGCCATTGGAACCAACTGCGGTTGCAATACACGCACACCAGCCACAACGCCGCGTCCGGCTTGAAGCCTGATGACGCCATCTATCTGCAATGGGCATGGATCATCGGCGCACATTCGCACGGCTGGCAACAACGCTAAAAATGAAAGGAGAAATTGTTTTATGAAACTGAAATCACTGTTCGTCACCCTCATCGCGCTGCTTTGCGCGGCGCAAGTGCAAGCGGCCAAAATCCGCGTCGTTACCACGCTCACCGACCTTGCCGACTTTACGCGGCAAGTCGGCGGCGATCATGTCGAGGTCTTCAGCCTCGCAACCGGCATCGAGGACACGCACGGCGTCCCGATGAAACCGAGTTTCGTTCCGAAACTGAATCGCGCCGACTTGGTGATGAATGTCGGGTTCGGCTGCGAACACGCCTTCCTGCCGGCGCTGCTCGAAGCAAGCAAAAATCCACGCATCCAGGATGGTCATCCCGGCTATGTGGATTGTTCGGTGGGAATCACGCCGATGGAAGTGCCGCTTTCAACCGACCATTCCCAGGGCGATGTGCATCCCTATGGCAATCCGCATTACATGCTTGATCCGGTGCTGGCAAAAACGGCGGTGCAAAATATCTATACCGCCCTCGTCGCCACCGCGCCGCAATATGAAGCGGACTTCCGCGCCAGTCGCGATGCGTATCTCGCCAAACTCGACGCGAAAATAACCGAATGGCAGCAACTCGCCGCGCCGCTCAAGGGCGTGAAGTTCGTTTCCTACCACGAACATTGGTGTTACTTCGCCTCATGGCTCGGCATGGATTACATCGGCACGATTGAATTGAAACCGGGTATTGATCCGACGCCGCGCCACATCACGGATTTAATTGCGGAAATGAAGGCCGAGCACGTCCCGATTGTCGTGCGCGAGCCGCAATTTCCCGAAAAAGTCCCGGCGCTCATCGCCAAGGAAACCGGCGCGACGTTGGTGAAACTGCCCATCATGCCCGGCGGCGTGCCGAACACCGGCACATACATCGAGGAAATGGATTACATCGTCCACACGCTGGTTGCAGCGGCGCAAAAATAGACATAAGCTGCGAACACGGGCTTGCCGGCGCGCTCCTCCCGCCCGGCAGGCCCGCTTGCGGGCTTGGGCATGAACGAACCGCTCATCGCGCTGGACAATCTGGCCGTCGGCTACGACCGGCAGCCGGTGTTGTCCGGCATTTCACTTTCAATCGTGCGCGGCAGCTTCACCGCGATTCTCGGCGCGAACGGTTCCGGCAAAACCACGCTGCTGAAAACGTTGCTTGGCTTGCTGCCTGCCGTCAGTGGAAGAACTCAAATCCCCGCGTCAACGGTCTTTGGCTACGTCCCGCAGGCACTCGAATTCGATCCGCTCTTTATGCTGACCGGATTCGAAGTCGCGCTCATGGGAACCTACCGGCGCGTCGGCGCGGGCCGGTTTGTTCCAGCCAATGAACGCGAATTTGTCCGCGAATGTCTGCACGCCACCGGCGCGGAGGATTTCGCGCGCGAAAAATTCCCGGAACTTTCCGGCGGCCAGAAACAGCGCGTCCTCATCGCCCGCGCGCTGGCTGCCAAGCCGGACGTTTTAGTTCTGGACGAGCCAACCGCCGGCGTGGACGCCGCCGCCACG
>Ga0335085_10009408_pt1 | contig 14750 bp, 9 predicted proteins | sample Lox_Sample_45_FD_206712 | JGI IMG/M metagenome (GOLD analysis project Ga0335085, IMG submission 206712) | Soil microbial communities from Loxahatchee National Wildlife Refuge, Florida, United States - Lox_Sample_4.5 | ecosystem: Environmental > Terrestrial > Soil > Wetlands | place: USA: Florida... | reverse complement strand
GCCTCGTGGCCCGCGGGTTGACGAGGAGGATCACGGGTGGCTCACGCGACGCTCGCGACCCAGACGTCGAATCGCGAGGGCGGCCGATCGCGGTGAAGGAAGGCCTGAAGGCCCCGAAGCTCGTACGAGAGGGGGTAGAGGACGCGGATCCGGCGGAACGCGAGGTCCGACGGCTCCGCCGCGGCGGCGAGCCGCTCCCGGGTGAGGTACTCGATCGACCGCAGCGCGAGAAGTCCGTCGGCGAGATCCGGAAGCGTCTCGCGCGTCCGCCGCTCCTTCTGTCTCACCATCGCCTCGCCCGCCTCCGCGCTTCCGTAGAACGGCGAGTCGAGAACGGCGATCCACCCTCCTGTCCGGACGGCGCGGCGCACCTCGGAGAGGACGCGCCGAAGGTCGGCGGCGTAGTGGATCGACGCGTTGAAGACGGCCAGGTCGAAGGACGCTCCGGGGACCGGGAGGGCCTCGAAGGAGGCGGCGACACGGCCGAAGCGCCGCACGCTCGGACGTGTGAAGAGAGCGCCCGCCGCGAGGCCGTCGACGGCGTCCAGCCTCACGTCGAGGGCGACCGCGCGGTGGCCGCGGCCCGCCATCCGGGCCGCGAGCCATCCGTCGCCCGCACCGACATCGAGAATGCCGAGCGGCCGTCCTCTCTCGCGTTCGAGGGGGGCGAGGACCGCGGCGACGAAGCGGTCGAAAGTCCGCGCCCGGATCTGCCATTGAGCCGCCAGGGGGCCTTTCGTCAGATACGGCCGGGCGAGGCGGACCTCCGGATCGGACCGCCCTTCCCGATCCCGGAGAGCGGCGTAAGCACGTTCCCATCTTTCCTGCGCCGACGGCGAGCCGGTCATTCCACCCTCTCGAAATCGAGAAGGACGTGGTCGCCGAGACGCCAGAGCGGACGCGCCACGACGCGGTCGAGCGCCTCGAGGGCCGAGAGAAGCCGCGGCCATCGGGAGATCGCCGGCTCGGCGGAGCTGGGCGGAACGAAGACGCCGATGCCGACGGCGCGCCGGAGCCGGAACCCTGGTGAGAGGGCGCGGGCGAATTCGGCCGGGCTCGGATAGGAGACGCCGAACTCCTGGCCCCCGAGCCGGGCGGAGACGGGCCCCCGCGAGAAACGCCGGAACGCGGCCCGAGGCTGGCCGCGGAGGAGGAGCGTCACGATTTCGCCGGGAGCCCACGGTCCGAAGACGACGAGAAGCGCCCGGCTGCCGGGGGCGAGGAGGCCTGCGAGGGCCCGGCCGGCGGCCGGAAGATCGGTGACGCAGTTGAGGGACGCGAAATTCGAGTAGGCGCCCGCGAACGGCGGCGCGCCTTCGGCGGCGCGCCGCGACGCGAAGTCCTCGAGATCCTCGATGGCGACGACCTCGGCCTCGATCCGGTCTCCGAGCCCTTCCCCGGCCGTCTTTCGCCGCGTCCTCTCGATCATCTTCGGAGCCCCGTCCGTCACGAGGATTCTCCGGCCGTGCCGCGCGAGAAAGAGCGCGTCTTCGCCCGTCCCTCCCCCCAGCTCCAGGAGCCGCAAGCCTTCGGGGAAGGCCGCCAGGAGCTCCGCGCGAACGGCCCGGCGCTGGCACGCGACGCTCGCCCACTCGCCGAACCGCTCGTCGAAAACGTCGGCCACCGCGTCGAAGGCACGAACGGCCGGAGAGAGGCCCGGTGCCGTCAAGAGCCGCCGGCGGCGACCCGCAGGCCATCGTCTTCGCCCCGGCCGCCGCGCCGTTCGCGGTCCGCCGACTCCTGGCGTCCCAGATCGGTCCACGCGGCGTCGATCCCGGCGGAGGTGAGGTCGGAACGCGGCGCCTTGAAGGCGAACGCCTCGGCGTGGAGGAGGTCCCTCACCTGCCGGTAGAAGTTGCTCGAATACGTTCCTTCGAACAGCATGGCGAGATCGTCGGTGTTCTTCCAGTTCGTCTGGGCGGTGAGCTGCGCCTTCACCCGCTCGTGGAACAGGGTGCCGGGAAGCGGATACGCGACCGAGACGCCGATGTCGTCGGGGCGCTCGGAACGGAGAAGTTCGCGCGTGGCCAGAAGGTCCTTCCACTCCTCGCCGGGGTAGCCGAGCTGGAGGAACCAGGCCGCCCGGATTCCGTGAAGCCGCAGGAGACGTGTGGCGCGGCGGACCTGCTCCACGCGGGTCCCCTTGTCCATGGCGTCGAGAATCCTCTGGGAGCCGGACTCCACCCCCAGCCAGACCTCCTCGCAGCCGGAGGCGGCGAGGGCCTGGACGGCCGACGGGGTCATCAGGTCGACGCGGGACTGCATCGTGAACGGAACCCGAATGCCGCGAAGCGCCATCTCCCCGGCGAACGACTCGATCCAGCTCGGCGTCAGGCCGAAGATGTCGTCGGCGAACCAGACGTGGTCGGGGTTGACGGCGCGCCTCAGGGCGACCAGTTCGTCCGCGACGGCGCCGGGGCTCCGCTGCGCGTAGCGTGTCCCGTAGAGCGGCTTCGCGCACCAGTTGCATCTGAAGGGGCAGCCGCGGGTCGTCACGACGTTCCACGAGAACCGGCCGTGGGCGCCGATCCAGGCCTTCCGGTACCGGGCGGCGTCGACGAGATCCCACGCCGGGAGCGGCAGGGCGTCGAGGCCTTCCACGAACGGGCGTCGGGCCGTCCGCGAGAGGGTCCCGGATGGCCCGGGAAGAGCGAGGCCGGCGATCCCCGGGAGATCACGATGGTCTTCGGAGGCGAGGCCGTCGAGCAGCTCGGGAAGGGTCAGCTCGGTCTCGCCCAGGATCACGGCGTCGGCGCCCGCCGCGAGGTAGATCTCGGGATGGTCCGACATGTCCGAGCCGTTGACCGCGACGAAGCAGCCGGCGGACTTCGCCATGCCGATCATCCGGACCGCCGCCTCCCGCATCCGGGTCGTGCACATCTTCGTCAGGAAGTTGAAATTGTCCTCGAGGAGGGCCACGACGTCGGGCCGCACCGCGCGAAGGGTCCGCTCGAACTCCTCCTCTCCCGGCGAGAGCATCGCGTCGAAGAGATGGACCTCGCGGCCTGTCTTTCGGAGGAGCGCCGCCGCGAGGAGCGTCGCCAGCGGAGGATAGGGCTTCATCTTCCTCGTCTGTTTCTCGTCGTGGGCGAGGAAGTAGGAGTGGGCGAGGAGGACGCGCCGGCCGGCCTGCATGAGACCCGTTCTCATCTTATCGTACGATCGCCTCGAGAATCGACACGGCCCCGGCGAGGTCCCGGGCGCCGTCGAGACGATATCCTCCCCGGGCTCCCCACGCACGGGCAATGAACCCGGCGTCTCCGGTTTCGCGCTCCCGGGAGATCTCGCCCGCCCGGAAGGCCTCCTCGAATTCTCCCGGCGACAGGGGGACGAGCCGGACCCCGGCCCGGTCCCGTCTGCCGAGAAGGACGGCGGCGGCGAGGCGCGCCTCACGGAAGCGAGGCCCGCTCTCCGAGGACAGGTCGATCCGCCGTTTGACTTCGCCTCCCGAAAACGCGAAGCGAGTCGGGGTGTCCGAGCGGAGGAGGGAGAGGCTTTCCGGAAGCAGCGTCAGGTCCCGGACGGATGCGGCGAGCCGCTCGGGGTCGTCCCGCGAAACGAAGAGGCCTTCGTCGGCGAGGACGGAGAGCCCGGCGGCCCGAAGAGCGGCCACGAGCGTCGACTTGCCGGCTCCGGCCGGACCCCGGAGAACCACCGCGCCGCGCCCCCCGACGGCCGCACCGGCGTGAAGGATCTGCCATCCGCGCTCTCCGAGAAGGACCGCCGCGGGAGCCTCGAGGACCGAGCGGGCTGCGAGGTCGGGCGCCTTGGAGACGAGCCCCGTCGAGACGCGTCCCGAGACGTGGGCGGCACCGAGGTCGACCAGGAGGTCGACGAGTCCCGGAGCGGCCACCCGGAAGCCTTGCGGGACTCTCGACCAGGTCACCGCTCGCTCCGCCTCCTCGTCGGGTGGCGCTCCGTCGAACGACTCGATCCGGAACTCGATGGCGCCAGGCCCCTCGTCCGCCGGATCCCAGAGACGGCTCGCGAGATCGTGGAGGCGGCGATCGTCGGCCTCGAGGCTCAGTCGGTCGCCGGGGGGAGCGTACGAGCGCCGCATCCCGGCGATTAGACCGCAACCTTCGGGCGGGTTGCCGCGTCCATACTTCCTACGGAGGGGTTCTCCCGTGATGCCGGTCCGCCGCTTCGCTCTTCCGCTGCTCGTCGTCTTCTTCGTCCCGCCCGCAATTCCCGCCCTGGCCGGCGAAATCCGGGGGCGTCTTGTCCTCGACCAGAAGCCGGCGTCGGGAGTCCCGGTCTATGCCATCCCTTACGAATCGCCTCTCGACACCGCCCGGCGGCAGGCCCGGGGGGGCGGGGAGCCCAAGCCGGTCGCCAGCACGACGGTCGGATCCGACGGGCGGTTCGCGCTGGCCGTTCCCGGGGGAACACCGGGGACTTTCCTCGTCCGTGCGGCGGGCGGCGGCGTCCGAGCGGTGGAGTTCGATGGCGTCTTCGAGGCTTCGGAGACGGCCGATCTCGGCGAGCACGTCCTCGCGGTAGGCGAGCCGTTGGCCGGGACGGTTCTCGACCGGCAGGGGCAGCCGGTGGCGGGAGCGGAGGTCACGCTCCTCGCGACGACGCCGGGGGACCCGGATCTCGGTGCCGCACCGGCCCGGGCGATGACGGAAGCGGACGGCACCTTCCGCCTCGGCGGCGCGGCGGGAAGCCAGGGGACGAACCTCCTCCGGGTCGAAAAGAACGGGTACGCGCCCTTCGCGGAGACCCTGACGAAGGCGGGCGCCCTTCGGGAGCCGGTCGTCCTCGCACCCGGGGTCGCCGTCTCCGGCACCGTGAAGCCGGTGCCCGGGAAGAGCGCCGCGGAAGCCGTCGTCCGCTTCGAAGGACGCATCGAGAGCCGATGGGTCGTAACCAGCCCGGACGGGACCTTCACGATTCCGGATGCCCCGGAGGGAAAGGGCCGCCTCGTGGCCGACGCCGGAGAGGCGGGATTCGGCGAGGTGACCGGTCTCGTGCTCCCGCTCCCGGAAGGAAGAAGCGTCGCCGTCCCGCTCGGGCGGCCGGCCTCGCTGGAAGGGCGCGTCGTCGACGCGAAGACGCTCCGGGCGGTCCCGCGCGCCAGGGTGAGCATCGGCCGGGAAGCCCGGCGGCTGACGGTCCGCTCCGGCCCGGATGGCCGGTACGTCCTCGCGTCGGTCTCTCCGGGCGCATGGAGCTTTCAGGCCGACGAGCCGCGATTCGTCCTCATGCGGAAGAACATCGAAATCGCCTTCGGCGAAGCGAAGAAGCTGGACGCCCCGCTCGTCCCCGGCGCCACGCTGGCCGGACGCGTGACGGACGAGAACGGACAGCCCGTCGCGGGCGCGCAGGGAGCGCTCGCGCCGGCCACTCTGACCGGCATCGCGGCGCTCTTGCGCCAGGCCCGGACGGGAGGAGCCGCCCCCGCGTTCCGGACGGCCGCTGACGGGACGTTTCGGGCGTCGCGCCTCGCGCCGAGCGAGAACCAGCGGCTCCTCGTCAGTCATCCCGAATACGCGGCGTCGACGGTGGGCGGGATCAACCTCCTTCCCGGACAGACGGCTGCCAGCGTGGCCGTCGTTCTTCATCGGGGGGCGGTCATCGCCGGTGTCGTCCGGGACAAGGACGGAAATCCCGTGGAGGGGGCCGAGGCCGATGTCCAGCAGGGAATGAACTTCCGCGGAGGACGCGGCGGCGCGGCCGCCCAGATCGGCGGCTTCCCGGGCTCCGGCGGGACGCGCGGGCGCCCGGCCGTGAGGACCGGCGCGGACGGCCGCTTCGAGGCCCGCGGCTTCTCCCCGGGCGACTACACGCTCTGGATCAAGAAGAGCGGATATGCCACCGAACGGATCGACCCCGTAAAAGTGCCCGAGAGCGGCTCGCCGGAACCGCTCGCCGTCACGCTCGGGCCGGGCGCGGCGATCACGGGCCTCGTCAGGCTGCGGAGCGGCACGCCGGCCGGCGGGTGGTCGGTTCTCGCCAGCGAGGCCGGAACGTCGGCGATCGGACCGCGGGCGCGCGGCAACATGAACCCGACGGGCCCGGACGGCCTCTTCATCCTCGAGGGGCTCAAGCCGGGGCAGCCGTACGACCTCCAGCTCTTCGGAGGGCCGGGGATCGGCCCGTCGCGAAAGGGCGTCGTCCCGCCCGCCGACGGGGTCGAAGTCGTGGTCGCGGCAGCGGGGCGGATCTCCGGGCGCGCCGTCGACGCGCAGTCGGGACAGCCGCTTCTCGATTACGCCGTCTCCTTCGAGCCGGAGCGGACGGGCGGCGGAGGCGCCTTCCGGATCGTGAACCGGGTGGCGGGGCAGCGCCTCACCGGGATGGGAGAGAAGACCGAGGTCCGGTCAGAGGACGGAACGTTCCAGCTCGACGACGTCCCGCCCGGGACCTGGTCCGTCGTCGTCGAGGCGAAGGGGTACCAGCCCGCCCGCGCGGGAAACGTCGTCGTCGAGGAGGGAGCCACCGTCCGCGACGTCGAGGTGAAGGCCTCCCTCGGGAGCGCGCTCAAAGGGCGCGTTCTCGACGCGATCTCCGGCGGTCCCGTTCCGAATGCCGCGGTGACGCACGGCACGGCCGGCACGGGCCGCGGAGGCGGTCCGCTCGCCGCTCTCGCCAACGCCGCGAGCGACGAGGAGACGACGACCGATGCCGACGGGGCGTTTCAACTCGACGGTCTCGCCCCCGGAAAGGTCTCGCTGACCGTGAAGCACCCCGACTATTCCGACGCGACCCAGACGGTCGACGTGAAGGAAGGGACGGCCACCGCCGAGATCAGGCTGACGCCGGGGAGCGCCCTCGGCGGCCTGGTCCTCTCCGACGCGCAGCAGCCCCTCCCGGGGGCCAGCGTCTCCCTCCAGTCGGCGGGCGATGCCGGCTTCGGCCGCGGGATGCTCGGCGGCGGGCAGTCGGCCGTATCGGACGGATCCGGTCGCTTCCGGTTCGACCACCTCGCGTCGGGGCGGTACAACCTCGTCGCGTCGGTCCAGAGCCGGACCAGCGCGACGCAGACGATCGTCCTTCAGGATGGCCAGTCGCGGGACGACGCCGTCCTCCAGATCGCGACCGGCGCGACCCTGCAAGGGGTCGTGTCCGGCATCCCCGATTCCCTGAGGAGCGGGATGACGGTCACGGCCAGCGGCGCCGACAGTTTCAGCGCCACGACGCGGACCGCCGCGGACGGGAGCTTCCAGTTCTCCGGCGTTCCGCCCGGGACCGCCACGCTCCGCGCGACGACCGGGAACGTCGCCACCTCATCCCGCAGCGTCCTCAAGCAGGTCGAGATGCCCGACGGCCAGCCGGTCGTTCAGACGGAGATCGTCTTCGACAGCGGCTACGCCCTTTCGGGGCATGTCGCCCGCGGCGGGCAGCCCCTTCCGGGCGTTACGGTCGTCGCGAACCTGATTGGCGGCGGCGGGCGGCAGGCCTCTTCGCAGACGGACGGCGGCGGCGCGTACCAGATGGAAGGGCTGACGGCGGGGACCTACAACATCATGGCCATGGCGAACGTCCTCGGCGGGTCGACGAGAAGCCAGCAGGTGACGATGTCGGGGGACCAGAACGTCGACATCACGTTCCCGTCGGCGAAGCTCGGAGGGACGGTCGTGGACGCGCAGGCCTCGATGCCGCTCCCGAATGCCGTCGTCCGGATCGCGCCCTCCGACCCGAACGCGGCCTCCGCCGGAGGGCGCATCGCCCCATCGGCGACCACCGACAGCAACGGGGCGTTCCTGATCACCGACCTCGACCCCGTCAGCTACACCGTGAACATCCAGTTGCAGGACTACGTCTTCAGCAAGCAGAGCATCACGGCGGCCGAGCAGGGGACGGACGCGCTCACCCTCCAGATGAGCCGCGGCCAGGGGATCGGCGTCATCGGCCGGGACGGCGTCTTCGGTGTTCCGCTTCACGGGCTGATGGCCCGGGTTCTCGACGGGAATCATGCCCCCGTCTTCACCGGGTCGATCACGCTCGACGGAAACGGACTCGGCGAGATCCCGTCGCTCCCGCCCGGGAACTACACGCTGATGGCGAGCGCGAGCGGCTACGCGGTCGCGACGATCCCGGGGATCACCGTCCCGTCGGCCTCCGTCACGGTCTCGCTGACGCCGGGCGGGAGCGTGGAGATCCACTCCGGGCCGAAGACACTCGCGGCCGGTACCGCCCAGATGCAGATCGTGACGTCCGCGGGAGTGCCGTATCCCCTCAATCTCTTCAGTGCGGGCGGGACCTTCGCCGTCTCGACACCGGTCCGCCAGATCAACAACCTCGCCCCCGGAAGCTACATCCTCGCCGTCACCGGAGGCTCCCAGCAGAGCTTTGCCGTCAGGGAAGGGGGCGTCGCCATCGTGACGCTTCCCTGAGGGGGGCGCCGGCGCTCAGGCGAACAGGGCGGTCGCGAAAACGACGAGGCCGGCGGCGCCGAGAGCGAGAGAGCCGAACCAGATGGGCCGGTTCCGCGTGAGGGCGGCGACGGCGCCGAGGGCGATCGAGACCTGGAACAGGGCGACCGCATTCGCGAAGCCGTGGTGGGTGTGGAGGAGGTGCTCGGCTTCCCTTTCCTTCGCGTCGCGCTCCCGCTCCTTCTCCTCGGCTTTCTTCTTGATCTCGGCCTGTTCCTGCCGGTAACGCTCCCGCTCCTCGGCGAACTTCGCCGGCGGTTCCTTGCCGGCGGCGGACCAGGGCGTCGCGGAAGCCTCCTGAACGGAGGCCTTGATCCCCTTGGCCTGGTAGAAGGCCCACTGGTCCGACGCTTCGGCCTGGAGGCGCGTCGCCTCGGTCTTCAGGACGAGCGCCTGGTTGACGGTCGCGCCGGCGCGGAGAGAGGCGATCGCCGCCAACGCGGCGAGGAGCGCCGTCGTCAGGGCGATTCTCCGGAGGAGGCGCCCCCCCTCCTTTTCCAGTTCCTCGTGGATCGCTTCGTGGAGCTTTTCCGTTTCGACTTCGGGCTCTTCGGGCATCGAAGTTCTCCCGGTCCGCCTACTCGCGGACCCAGACGTTTGTCTTCGCGTCCCAGCGGAAGGCCGCCGTCCCTCCCGACGGGCAGCAGCTGGCGTCGCCCTCCCGGTAGACGGGGAAACGCCGGCGGAGAACGCCGCCGGCGGCCCGGTAATCGTCATGCCCGCGATAGCCGTCGCGCTGGCCGGGCATCAGGTCGGCCACGATCCCTCCCCTGAAGCGGTCGCCGTTCCACTCCCAGATGTCGAGGCGGCCGTACGCGCCGCTCCCGGCCGACGAGACGAAGACGACGAGGTCGCGGCGGCCGTCGCCCGTGACGTCCTCGAAGAAGACGTCCGTGATCGTCCCGTCGCGTTTGAGGGAGACGGCCTGGGGCTTCGTTCCCTTCCTCGCGATCCTGACCGTATAGGTCCCGATCGAACACGCCTCCTTCGGAGGCACCGTCACGTGGACGGTCACGCCGTCGCCCGCGAGCATCGAGTCGTAAGCGCATCCCGCCGCGGCGGCCGAAGAAGGCAGAGCCGGAACGAGGAGAGCAGCGAGAGCCGGAAGGAGAGGGCGTCTCATGGCGAAGTCCGGGCGGGCGGAAGTCTAGCGCTGCCGTTCATAATCCCCCCGTGCAGCGGCGGGGAGATCCGCTTCTTCACGCGATCGCCGCCGCGGAGCCGGTGGCGCGCCTCGCGGCGCGGCTCGAGGAGGGGGTCCTCGGGACGCGGGCGGGACTCGTGTCGCTCGTCGGGGCCCCTCCGGGGCTCCTGCCGTACCTCCTCGAGACCGCCGGCGCCGCAGCCGGCCTCCGGTTCACCGTCGTCTTCGCCCACGAGCGGGACGCCCTCGCCTTCCGGCGCGACGCCGAGGCGGTTCTCGGCCTGCCGCGCGTGGCGTTCTTTCCCGCTCCGTCCCTGACGCCCTATCAGGGGATCGCGCCGTCTCTGAAGGTGCGACGCGAGGAGTTCGGCGCGCTCGCCCGTCTCAGGCTTCGGGAACCCGACCTCCTCATCGTCCCCGCGCAGGCCCTCTTCCGGATCCTCCCGTCCCCGGACGACTTCGCCCGTCGCTGCCTCCGGCTCGCGCCGGGCGACGGCGGCGCGCCGGCGCGGCTCGTCGCGCCGCTCCTGACCGAGGGATACGTCCGTGCGGACCTCGTGACCGAGTGCGGCGACGTGGCGGTCCGCGGCGGCCTCGTCGACGTCTATCCGCCGCACCTCGGCGAGCCCGTCCGGATCGAGTTCGACGGCGAGCGGGTGGCGTCGCTCCGGAGCTTCGACCCCGACACGCAGCGGTCGACGGGAACGCTCGAGACCGTCCTCCTCCCGCCGATGGCGTCGACGCCCGACACCGGGGAGACGCGGGAGGCGGCCCGGCGGGTCCTCGACGACTGCCGGACGGCGGACGACGAGCCGCCGGTGCCGCGCGATCCCTCGCTCGCCCGGAAGAGCGACGGGCTGGAGGAGCTGCTGCCGCTTCTGTCCGGCGGTGCCCCCGCATCGCACGTTCTCGACCATGCGGACGCCTTCGTCCTCGCGGTGGACGACCCCGACGCCGTCGCGCAGGAACTGTCGGCCGCCGCCGACCTCCTCCGGCTCGACTACGAAAAGGCGCGGGCGTCGGGGAAAGTGGCGCCCGACCCGATCCGTCTCGCCGGCGACCCGGGGGCCGTGGCGGCCCGGGTGGCGGCCGGGACGCTGCTCGCCCTCGCGCCCGCCGTCCCGGGCGGAGAGATCGTCGCGCTCGGCGCCGAGTCGGTCCTGTCGTTCGAGGACCGCCTCCCCGACGCTCCGAAGGAGATCTCCCGCGCCCGCCGGGACGGCCTCGCCGTGGTCCTCGCGGCGCCCTCGAAGGGGGAGCGCGAACACCTCGAGCGGCTCCTTGCGGAGTACGACGTGGACCACGCCGGCGAGGCGACCTCGCCCCTCGCGCCCGGCTCGTGCCGCGTCATGGACGGCGGGCCGGCGTCCGGCTTCACGTTCCGCGCCGCCGGGCTGCTCGTCCTGACCGTCATCGACCTCTTCGGCGAGCCGCGCGCGTGGGCCCCGAAGCGGAAGTCGGCCTCCGAGGCGTTCCTCTCGGACCTCCGCGACCTGAAGCCGGGCGACGTCGTCGTCCACCGCGACTACGGACTCGGGAAGTTCGCTGGCCTCGTCACGATCGACGATGCCGGCGCGGCGCGCGAGATGGTCGACCTCCGCTACGCCGGGGAGGCGAAGCTCCTCGTCCCGGTCGAGCGGCTCGACCTGATCCAGAAGTACTCCGCGGCCGGCGACGGCGCGCCGCCGCCCCTCGACCGTCTCGGAGGGACCGGCTGGGCGAAGCGGACGTCGAGGGTGCGCAAGGCCGTCCGCGATCTGGCCGACCAGCTCGTGAAGCTCTACGCGCAGCGCGCCGCCGCGGCCGGGCACGCCTTCTCGAAGGACTCGCCGTGGCAGAAGGAGTTCGAGGACGCCTTCGAGTTCACCGAGACGCCGGACCAGGCGGTGGCGATCCGCGACGTGAAGCGCGACATGGAATCGGAGCGGCCGATGGACCGCCTCCTCTGCGGGGACGTCGGCTACGGCAAGACCGAGGTCGCCATGCGGGCGGTCTTCAAGTGCGTCCTCGACGGAAAGCAGGCCGCCTTTCTCGCGCCGACGACGATCCTGGCCGACCAGCACTTCCGGACGTTGAAGCGCCGCTTCGCGGCGTTTCCGGTCACGATCGACCTCCTCTCGCGCTTCCGCTCGTCCGTCGAGATCGACGGGGTGCTCCGCCGCCTTTCGGAAGGGACGCTCGACGTCGTCGTCGGAACCCACCGGATCCTGTCGAAGGACGTTTCGTTCCGCGACCTCGGCCTCCTCGTCGTCGACGAGGAGCAGCGCTTCGGCGTGGCGCAGAAGGAGCGGATCAAGGAGATGCGGACGTCGGTCGACGTTCTCTCGATGTCCGCCACGCCGATCCCGCGCTCGCTCCACCTGTCGCTGGCGGGGATCCGCGAGCTGTCGGTCATCGAAACGCCGCCGAAGGACCGGCTCGCCGTCGCGACGCACGTCGTCCCCGTGAGCGACGAGGTCGTCCGGGAAGCCGTCGCCGCCGAGCTCGAGCGGGGCGGCCAGGTCTACGTCGTCCACAACCGGATCGGCGGCCTCGGCGCCTGGCGCGAGAAGCTGGCGGAGCTGGCGCCGCATGCCCGGGTGGTGGTCGCCCACGGCCGGATGTCGGAAGGCTCCCTGGAGCGGGCCATGCGGGCCTTCGTGACGCGCGCGGCGGATCTCCTCCTCGCCACGACGATCGTCGAGAACGGGCTCGACATCCCCTCGGCGAACACGATGCTCATCGATCGCGCCGATCTCTACGGCCTGGCCCAGCTCTACCAGCTCCGCGGGCGCGTCGGGCGAAGCGACAAGCCCGCCTCCTGCTGGCTGCTCGTCCCGCCGGGTGCGCCGCTCTCCGACGATGCGCGCCGGCGCCTCCGCGTCCTGCAGGAGTTCTCGGATCTCGGTGCGGGATTCCGGATCGCGGCGAAGGACCTGGAGATCCGCGGAGCGGGCTCGCTCCTCGGAGCCGAGCAGTCGGGGCACATCGAGTCGGTCGGTTTCGAGACGTACGTCCGGCTCCTCGAGGAGGCGATGGCGGAGTTCCGGGGCGAACCGGCTCGCGAGACGCGCGACGTGACGCTGCAGCTCGGCCTTCCGCTCGCGCTCCCGCCCTCGTGGATTCCGGACGAGAGCCTCCGGATGGCGCTCTACAAGAGAATCGCGGCGGCGCCGGACGCCGGAGCCCTGGAGGCCGAGGCGGCCGGGGCGGCGGACCGGTACGGCGTCCCGCCACCGGAGTTTTCCCGGCTCCTCGACGTGGCCCGGTTACGCTTGTTCGCGCGGGCACTGGGCGTGAAGGCCCTCCAGCGCCGCGGAGACGAGATGCACGCCACCCTCGAGAAAGAGCACCGGCTCGACCCGGAGCGGGTGCTCGCGCTCCTCCGGAAGGGAGAGCTCGTCGCCGCCGGCCCGGACGCCTTCCGCCTGCCGCGCGCGTTCACCGGCACGCGGCCGCACGGCACGGAAGTCTGCGCACGGGCCGCGCGCCTTCTCGCGTCGATGTCACGCCCGGCCCTCTCCGACGCGCTCCCGGCGGCGTTCGCCGGAGGGGAGGCGGCGTGAGACGGCGGCTCGCCCTCGGGACGCTTCTCCTTTCGGGCGTCGTTCTCCTGCCGGCGTGCGCGAGGCGGGCGCCCCGACCGGCGGCCGACCCATCCGTGGTCGCGCTCGTCGGCGATCGCCCGGTGAGGTGGGACGACGTGGCGGCCTATCTGAAGGCCGCGGCCGGCGAGGAGCCGAAGGACGTGGCGCCGCGCGTCGCGTCGAGCCTTCTCGATCAGTATGTCGACGAGCTTCTCCTCGACCGGGCGGAGGAGGATGCGGCGCCGCCTCCCGAGGGAAACACGGCGGCCGAGCGGCGCCGATCGCTGATCGCGCGGCAGGCCGGCGTGGAGACCATCTCGGAGGACGACCTCCGGAGGGAGTACGCCGCCCACGCGGACCGGTTCCGTCGACCCGCCCTGATCCGTGTCTCCCAGCTCCTCTTCCGGAGCCGTGAGGCGGCCGAAGCGGCACAGAAGCGCCTTCAGGCGGGGGAGCCCTGGCCGGAGATCTCGCGGACGCTGAGCCTCGCTCCGAACGCGGCGACGGGCGGCTCTCTCGGGCTTCTCTCGAGGACCGACCTGCCGCGCGAGTTCGAAAAGGTCCTCTGGGGGCTGCCGGCCGGGCAGACGACGGGGATCGTCGCGGCCCCCCACGGCTTTCACATCCTCCGGGTCGACGAGCGGTTCGAGGGGCGCGACATCCCCTTCGACGAAGCGAAATCGGCGCTCCGCCTCTCGCTGGCCGAGGAACGGAGCGTGAAGGCGGCCTCCGACCTCGTGGCCCGGGCGAGGCGGCGGCATCCGGTCGCCGTCGTGGAGGAGCACCTGCCGTTTCCGTACGTCGGGACGAATCCGCGGTACGTCGGGTCTTCGCGGTGAGCGGGCCCCGATTTCGCTAGACTCCGCGACGTGACGTCCACCCGGCTCGCCCGCCCCGCCGTGCCGATCCTGCTCGCGCTCCTCGCAGCGGCCTCCGCGCCGGCCGTGGAGACCATCGAGCGGATCCTCGCCTACGTCAACTCCCGGATCATCACGCAAAGCGCCTTCGACGCCCGGTACGAGCAGGCGATCCGGGAGCAGGGCCCGCCGGCCAACGCCGCGCGTGTGGACGAACTCAAGAAGGCGCTCTTCAACACGCTCATCAACGAGGCGCTTCTCGAAGACCGGGCGCGCGACCTGGACCTGATCACGAACGACAAGGAGATCGAGGATCAGATCCGGCGGCTCAAGGAGGAGAACAAGATCACGACCGACGCGGAGTTCGAGAAGGCCCTGGAGTCCCAGGGACTGACGCTCGAGAAGCTCCGCGATCAGCTCCGGAACGCCGGAACCGTGCAGCGCGTCGTCGGCCGCGAGGTGCAGAGCAAGGTGGACACGTCGGACGACGCGCTCCGCATCATCTACGAGCGGGAAAAGGAGTCATACCGGATCCCCGAAAAGGCACGACTCGCGGAGATCCTCATCTCCCGGGGGGACGACCCCGCCACGACGCAGCAGCGCGTCCAGGCCGCCGTCGACATGCTCCGGAGCGGCGCCAAGTTCGAGGAGGCCGTGAAGGCGTATTCCGACGGCTCGACGAAGAACCGGGGGGGCGACCTGGGATGGGTGAGCCGCGGCGAGCTGCTGTCCGAGATCGACAAGACGGTCTTCTCCCTCCCGGTGAACACCGTCTCCGACCCGATCGCGACCAAGTTCGGCT